>Ga0209345_10001638_pt1 | contig 26387 bp, 25 predicted proteins | sample Cruoilmetagenom7_FD_187294 | JGI IMG/M metagenome (GOLD analysis project Ga0209345, IMG submission 187294) | Oil polluted marine microbial communities from Coal Oil Point, Santa Barbara, California, USA - Sample 7 (SPAdes) (version 2) | ecosystem: Environmental > Aquatic > Marine > Oil seeps ...
CAATCTGATCCTCAACGAAGAGACTGAAATGGTCACGCGCACTGCCGCGCCAGAGCATGTTTCTGACGCGTTGGACGAAGTGATGTCAGGCTGGCTGTTCCGCGGGACAGAGACCCGTGCGATGCAGGCGGATGACTTCGACAACCCCGGCATGATTTTTGTGGAACAGGCGGAGGAGGTCTGGAACACAGCCGAGGGGAGCGCAGGCAAATCATGTGCAGATTGCCACGGTGCATCTGCGGACATGTCTGAAGTGCGTCCGACGTATCCGAAGTGGAATGCAGACGCTGGCGAAGTACGCACGCTTGAAATGCAGATCAACGACTGCCGCACCAACCAGATGGGCGCAGACGAGTGGAAGTACACTGGTGGCGATATGGTCAACATGACCGCATTGCTGGCGTCTGTTTCCCGTGGTTTGCCCGTGAACGTCGCAATCGACGGACCCGCGCAATCTATGTGGGAGCAGGGCAAAGAGCTGTATTACACACGGACAGGCCAGCTTGAGCTGTCTTGCGCAAATTGCCACGAAGACAACTATGGCAACATGATCCGTGCAGACCACCTGAGTCAGGGCCAGATCAACGGCTTCCCTGTCTATCGTCTGAAAAACACAAAGCTGAATTCGGCGCATAGCCGCTTTAAAGGTTGTGTGCGCGATACCCGTGCCGAGACTTATAGCCCGGGCAGCCAAGAGTTCGTCGCACTTGAGCTTTATGTCGCGTCCCGCGGCAACGGCCTGAGTGTCGAAGGTCCAGCCGTCCGCAACTAAACTATCTGAGCCCCGCCCGAGAGATCGGCGCGGGGCTTTTCTGCTCTAATCCATTCAATAATGCGCATATGTATGCGCAACTGGGAGTTCCCAAAATGATTTCTCGTCGTGATTTTTTGCAAACCAGCATGGCAGCAGCCGCCCTTTACGGCTCTTCTGGTTTTGGGAACTGGGCGCGTCTGGCTGCCCAACAGGCGCTGACTCAAGACAAGCTGCTAGAGTTTGACACCTTCGGGAATGTCTCGTTGATCCACATCACCGACATCCATGCTCAGCTAAAACCGATCTATTTCCGAGAGCCGGAGATTAACATCGGGGTAGGCGGCAACAAGGGCGCTGTACCCCATGTTACTGGCGCCGACTTCCGCAAGCTTTACGGCATCGAGGACGGCAGCCCGTCTGCCTATGCGCTGTCCTACAATGATTTCAGCGCCTTGGCGCAGAGCTATGGCCGTGTTGGCGGGCTGGACCGTGTGGCCACCGTGATCAATTCGATCCGTGCTGACCGCCCTGACGCACTGCTGCTGGATGGCGGCGATACATGGCACGGCAGCTACACCTGCTACCAGACCCAAGGGCAGGACATGGTAAATGTCATGAACGCGCTCAAGCCTGACGCTATGACGTTCCACTGGGAATTCACACTCGGCTCTGACCGGGTGAACGAGATCGTTGAAGGTCTGCCGTTCGCCGCCCTTGGCCAGAACATCTTTGACGCTGAATGGGATGAGCCATCCGACCTCTTCCCGCCCTATAAATTCTATGAGACTGGCGGCGTAAAAGTAGCCGTGATCGGTCAGGCATTCCCCTACATGCCCATCGCCAATCCGGGCTGGATGTTCCCCGAATACTCCTTTGGTATCCGCGACGAGAACATGCAGGCCATGGTTGACGAAGTGCGCGCGAAGGGTGCCGAGCTTGTCGTCTGCCTCAGCCACAACGGCTTTGACGTTGATAAGCAGATGGCGGGTAAAGTTACCGGCATTGATGTGATCCTGTCAGGTCACACCCACGACGCGCTGCCCGAACCTGTGCTGGTTGGTGAGACGATTATCGTCGCCTCCGGCTCTAACGGCAAGTTTGTCAGCCGGGTTGATCTGGATGTACAGAATGGCCGGATGATGGGCTTCCGTCATAAGTTGATCCCGATCTTCTCGGACGTGATTACGCCGGACGCCGAGGTGGCCAAGCTGATTGATGAGCAGCGCGCGCCCTATGCAGACCAGCTGAGCGAAGTCATTGGCCGCACAGGCGATGCACAAACGCTTTATCGCCGCGGTAATTTTAACGGCACATGGGATGACCTGATCTGCGATGCGCTGATCTCGGAGCGTGAGGCAGACATCGCGCTTAGCCCTGGCGTGCGCTGGGGTCCATCCATCCTGCCCGGTCAGGACATCACCCGCGAAGACATCTGGAACGTCACTTCTATGACCTACGGTGAGGCTTACCGCACCGAAATGACAGGTGAATTCCTGCATGTGGTGCTAGAGGATGTGGCCGACAACCTGTTCAACCCCGATCCCTATTACCAACAGGGCGGCGACATGGTGCGCACGGGCGGACTTGGCTATAAAATCGATGTGACCAAGCCGCAGGGCAGCCGTATCACCGAGATGACTCTGCTGAAAACAGGCGAGAAGATTGATCCGTCGAAAACCTATCAGATTGCGGGCTGGGCTTCGGTCAACGAAGGCACGGAAGGCCCGAAAATCTGGGATGTGGTCGAAGCGCATATCGTCAAACAAGGCACGATCTCGCTTGACCCAAATAACAGCGTGGAAGTGGTCGGCGCGTAAATCCGGCCCGACAGGGAGAGATACCATGAAGAGATTTATCGCGACAACGGCTTTGACCGTGATGATGGCCACCAGTGCTTTTGCCGAAGGTGTGGTGCACCGTGTGGCTGTGCATGTGGATCAGAACGATCCTCAGGTGATGAACATGGCTCTCAACAACGTCGCCAACCTGACCAGCTATTATGAGGCACAAGGCGACACAGTCATGGTTGAGGTGGTGGCCTATGGTCCGGGGCTCAACATGTTTGTCCCCGGCAAAAGCCCTGTCGAGGACCGCATTTCGACAATGTCGCTAGAGATGGAAAATCTGAGCTTTGCCGCGTGCGGCAACACTCTGCGCAATATGAGCAAAAATGCAGGCAAAGACATCACCTTGATGGATGAGGCGACCATTGTGCCCTCCGGTGTCGTGCGCCTGATTGAATTACAAGAGAAAGACTATGCCTACATCCGGCCCTGATTCAGCGGCCTGATTGTTGCTAGCTAACAAAAGGAGAATGCCATGACGCATAAACCCTCACGCAGACAATTTTTAAGAAGCAGCGTAGCGGCTGGCGCAGCAATCACTGTTGCCGGAACTGCCAAGGCGCAAACGCCTGATCCGCTGATCACCGAAGTGCAGCCTTGGGCGCAGGCCTTTGGCGAGGGGGTAGATGCAACGCCTTACGGCATGCCTATCGAGTATGAGAGCGATGTCATCCGCCGCAACGTTGAGTGGCTTACCGCAGATACAGTCAGCTCGATCAACTTCACGCCGATCCACGCGCTTGATGGTACCATCACGCCGCAGGGCTGTGCGTTCGAGCGTCACCACTCCGGTGCGATTGAGCTCAAGAAAGAAGATTACCGCCTGATGATCAACGGCTTGGTCGATACGCCGCTGGTCTTTACCTACGCTGATCTTGAACGGTTCCCGCGTGAAAACCACGTGTATTTCTGCGAATGTGCAGCCAATACAGGCATGGAGTGGGCAGGCGCGCAGCTCAACGGTGCGCAGTTCACCCATGGTATGATCCATAACATGGAATACACGGGCGTTCCGCTGCGCACCCTGCTGGAAGAGGCGGGTTTGGACACGGCAGGCGATCTCAAGGATAAATGGGTCTTTGTTGAGGGGGCGGATGCTTCTTCCAATGGCCGCTCGATCCCGATGGAAAAGGCGCTGGATGACTGCTTGATCGCGTTCAAGGCCAATGGCGAGGCGCTGCGCAAGGAGCATGGCTATCCTGTGCGTCTTGTTGTGCCGGGTTGGGAAGGCAATATGTGGGTCAAGTGGATCCGCCGGATCGAAGTTGTCGATACCCCCGTAGAAAGCCGCGAAGAGACATCGAAATACACCGACACGCTTGAAGACGGCACAAGCCGCAAGTGGACATGGGCGATGGATGCCAAATCTGTCGTAACCAGCCCCAGCCCTCAGGCACCGATTACCCATGGAAAAGGGCCGCTGGTGATCTCTGGTCTGGCTTGGTCTGGTCGCGGGGCGATCACCCGTGTTGATGTCTCCAAAGATGGCGGCATGACGTGGGAAACCGCACGTCTGGCCAAGCCGGGCGAGAAGATGGCGCTTACGCGCTTCTATCTCGACACGGATTGGGACGGATCGGAAATGATGCTTCAAAGTCGCGCCATGGACGACACAGGTTATATCCAACCCACAAAAGCACAGCTGCGCGAAGTGCGCGGCCTGAATTCAATCTATCACAATAACTGTATCCAGACATGGCTGGTGCGCAGCAACGGCGAGGCGGAAAATGTCGAAGTTTCTTAAATCAACAGCTCTTTTGACAGCTCTGGCTCTGGTCTCCGGTCCGGCGTTTGCAGAAAAACTCGGGTTGGGCCGTCCGGCCTTGCCAGAAGAGGTCGCCGCATGGAACGGCGAAGTTCATCCTGACGGAACGGGTTTGCCCGCAGGGTCAGGTGATGCAATCGTTGGCGAAGAGATTTTCGCCGACAAATGCGCAGCCTGCCACGGTGATTTCGCCGAAGGCATCGGCAACTGGCCAAAGTTGGCCGGTGGGGCAGATACACTGGATCGTGAAGACCCGCTTAAGACGGTCGGCTCTTACTGGCCCTATCTGTCTACCGCGTTTGACTACATCAAACGGTCGATGCCGTATGGCAATGCAGGCACGTTGACCGATGACGAAACCTACGCAATCGTCGCCTATATCCTGTATTCCAACGATCTGATCGAAGATGATTTTGTGCTTTCCAAAGAAACGTTCTTTGACGTGGAAATGCCCAACGCCGACGGCTTCTTCGTGGATGACCGCGCCGAGACTGAATATGCAGTTTGGTCGGGTGAACCTTGCATGGAGAACTGCAAAAGCGAGCCTGTGAAAGTCACCATGCGCGCGATGGTTCTGGACGTGACACCGCAGGAAGAAGCTGCTGCCGAGCCAGTTGCAGAAGAGCCCGCAGTCGTTGTGGCAGAGGCACCCAAAGAAGAAGCACCAGCAGAAGCGGAACCTGAAGTGGTCGCGGCTGCTTTTGATGCTGATCTGGCTGCCAAGGGCGAAAAGGTTTTCAGAAAGTGTAAATCTTGCCATCAGGTAGGCGAAGGCGCCAAGAACAAGGTTGGCCCGATGCTGAACGGGATCGTAGATCATGCGGCCGGCGCTGTTGAAGGCTTCAAGTATTCCAAGCCGATGCAAAAGGCGGCTGAGGAAGGTCTGGTCTGGTCCGAAGCCGAACTGGCAAGCTTTCTGGAGAACCCCAAGAAGTACATGAAGGGCACTAAGATGTCCTTTGCAGGGCTCAGGAAGGAAGACGACCAGCTTGCGGTTGTCGAATACCTGAAGTCAGTAGGCGACTAACCAATGGGATCGCTGGCCAAATCTGTCGTCACTCTTGCCGCTCTTGCGGTGGCGGGGGCGGGCTGGGCTAGCGAAATTGGTGATCCAGAAAAAGGCGCTGCGGTTTTCAAGAAAAATTGCAGCGCCTGCCATGATGTGGGAAAAGATGCGCGCAATCGCGTTGGACCACAGCTGAACGGGATATACGGGCGCACGGCGGGTGTTGTGACGGGGGTAACATACTCCCCCAGTATGATCCGCATGGGCAATGATGGTCTGATCTGGACGGCCGAAACGCTTGATGCCTATCTTGAAAACCCTCGCGCTTTGGTCTCGAAAACCCGGATGAGTTTTCGCGGTCTGGATGATCCACAAAAGCGTGACGATCTGCTGGCCTATTTGAGGGTCTATTCCGACAATCCTGCAAATATCCCCGAAGCGGAGCCAACGGCGCGGGGCACGGATCATGATCTTGATCCTGCGATTCTGGCCATTCAGGGGGATCCCGAATACGGTGAATACCTCGCCAGTGAGTGCCAGACATGCCATCAGGCAAGCGGGGCCAATGACGGTATTCCCGGCATCAGCGGCTGGCCCGATGAAGATTTCGTGGTTGCCATGCACGCCTATAAACGCAAGCTCAGACCGCATCCTGTCATGCAAATGATGGCAGGGCGTTTGTCTGACGAAGAGATTGCAGCCTTGGCTGCCTACTTCAAGGACCTCGAATAACGGGGCCACCAAATTGATAACTCTGGGAGGAGACGATCATGACACTGAACAGACGGATATTCCTTGGTACGGGCGCTGCCGCGGCCGCAACACTTGCCGCACCTGCGGTCTTTGCAGCGGGCCACGGTAAGCCGCGTGTGGTTGTCGTAGGTGGCGGGGCAGGTGGTGCCACGGCTGCACGCTACATCGCCAAAGACAGTAAGGGCGAAATCGCCGTGACGCTGATTGAACCGACGCGCCAGTATTACACCTGTTTCTTCTCCAACCTTTATCTGGGCGGCTTCAAAGAGATGGATGATCTCGGTCATTCCTATGGCGGTCTTGCTGCAGGTGGGGTGAATGTCGTGCATGACTACGCCGTGGGCGTGGACCGCGATACCAAGATGGTGGCGCTCGCCAGTGGCGGCTCTGTCCCCTATGACAAGCTGATCCTGTCGCCGGGTATTGATTTTGTGGACGGCGCGGTTGAGGGCTGGGACCTGTCTGCGCAAAACGCCATGCCCCATGCCTATAAGGGCGGCTCACAGACTGAATTGCTCAAAGCACAGCTGATGGCGATGCCTGAGGGCGGGACCTTTGCAATGGTCGCACCTCCTAATCCTTACCGCTGCCCTCCGGGCCCGTATGAGCGGATCTCGATGGTGGCGCACTACCTGAAGGCTAACAATCCGACAGCCAAGATCCTTGTTGCCGATCCGAAAGAGAAATTCTCGAAGCAATCGCTGTTTCAGGAAGGTTGGTCGAACCATTATTCCGGCATGATTGACTGGATCGGCTCTGATTTCGGCGGCGGCAATGTGGTGGTTGATCCTGACGCGATGACGCTGTCCATCGACGGTGAAGTAACCAGCGTCGATGTTTGCAACGTCATCCCTGCGATGAAGGCGGGTCATATCGCCGAACTTGCTGGCGTGACTGAGGGGAACTGGGCGCCGGTGAACGCCGCTGACATGTCCTCCAAGGCAGATGCTGATATCTACGTGCTAGGCGATTCCGCACAGCAGGGCGATATGCCGAAGTCCGGTTTCTCTGCCAACTCGCAGGCAAAGGTTTGCGCCAATGCGGTGCGCGGTGCGCTGACCGGCTCTAAGGTCTTTCCGGCAAAGTTTTCTAACACCTGCTGGTCACTGATTGACACCAATGACGGCGTCAAAGTCGGAGCCACCTATGAGGCAACGCCGGAAAAAATCGCCAAAGTGGACGGGTTTATCTCAGCCACAGGCGAAACTGCCGAATTGCGCAAGACGACCTATGAGGAATCCGAGGGCTGGTATGCCGGTATCACCGCGGACATGTTCGGCGCTTAGGTTAAACCGCCGGAGCCTTGATGCAGATCAAGGCTCCGGTTTTTGTTACGTGAGAAACTGATCAGCAAAGAGGAGAATGACATGGTACGATCTATTTTGTTGGCGGCTGTTTTTGGCATCGCAACCAGTGTGAGTGCCGGTGCCGAAGAGGCGTACACAGTGCATTCATTCGAGGGCAGCTTTGATGACGCTACCTTCAGCGTTGAAAGCGCGATTGTCGGTCGGGGACTTGTGATCGATTACGTGAGCCACACGGGTGAAATGCTCAACCGGACAGCGGCGGACGTGGGCAGCGAAGTGAAGCTGTTCGAGGCTGCGGATGTGTTTCTGTTCTGCTCGGCTGTGGTGTCGCGCAAGGTGATGGAAGCCGATCCGATGAATATTGCGCATTGTCCCTACGGGATTTTTGTTGCGGACCGCGACGGTCAGGTGATGATCGGGCACCGGAACTATCCCGAAGGTGCCATGCAGGAAGTACAAGCACTGCTTGATGATATCGTCCGCGAGGCGGTGGGGGACTAATGAACTACCAGAATTTTTTTAAGGGCGCGCTGGACGATCTGCGCGATCAGGGCAACTATCGCGTGTTCGCTGAGTTGGAGCGAACTTGCGGCGATTTCCCACATGCGACGTCGCACGGGACTGAGACATCGGATGTGACCATTTGGTGTTCAAACGACTATCTCGGCATGGGCCAGCACCCCAAGGTGCTGGAGGCCATGCACGAAGCGTTGGATCGTTGTGGGGCAGGTGCCGGTGGCACGCGCAACATATCGGGCACAACGCACGACCATGTCCTGCTGGAGGCCGAGTTGGCCGATCTGCACGGCAAGGAAGACGCGCTGCTGTTTACGTCCGGTTATGTTTCGAACTGGGCGGCGCTTGGTACGCTTGCGGGGCGCATTCCTGATTGTGTGGTCCTGTCTGACGCGCTGAACCATGCGTCAATGATCGAAGGTATCCGCCATTCCAAAGCAGAACGAATGATCTGGAAGCACAATGATCTTGCCGATCTGGAGGCCAAGCTGGCAGCCTTGCCGCTCGACCGACCCAAGCTGATCGCGTTTGAAAGCGTCTATTCCATGGATGGTGACATCGCCCCGATCGAGGCGATCTGCGATCTGGCCGATAAATATAATGCCATGACATATCTGGACGAAGTGCATGCCGTTGGCCTGTACGGTCCACGCGGCGGCGGCATTGCCGAACGCGACGGGCTGATGGACCGCCTCACTGTGATTGAGGGAACGCTGGGCAAGGCGTTCGGTGTGGTTGGCGGATACATCGCCGCTTCGACCGAGCTGTGCGATTTCGTGCGCAGCTTTGCCAGTGGGTTTATCTTTACCACCGCCCTTCCGCCTGCGGTTGCCGCCGGAGCAGCAGCCTCCATCCGGCACCTGAAAGACAGCGCGGCAGAGCGGGCGGAGCAGCAAGCCAAGGTGGCACAGGTGCGGGCGCGGCTTGACGCCATCGGCATCCCCCATGTGGAAAACCCCAGCCACATCATTCCGGTGATGGTTGGTGACCCGCATAAATGCAAATTCATCTCGGATATGCTGTTGAAAGAATACGGCATTTATATCCAGCCGATCAATTATCCCACGGTCCCGAAAGGCACCGAACGTCTGCGCATCACGCCGTCACCGGTGCACAGCGATGCGGATATCGAACAGCTTATCGGCGCGCTTGAAGAGTTATGGGCGCAATGCCAGTTGGCACGGATGCCGCTTGCCGCGCAATAGCGGCATGTGAGGTAGGCATCTGCGGCCATCTGCATGATCGTCCAACACAAAGGATCGTCAGATGCTTGAGACCGTATTGGACCGCTTCGGAGATGGTTTCGTCCTGGCCGCCGCTGGTGCGATTACCGGCGTCTTGTTTGGCGTTATGGCGCAGCATTCGCGCTTTTGCTTGCGCGCTGCCACGGTCGAAGTTGCCGAAGGTCGCTTTGGCCCGCGCTTGTCGATCTGGTTTATTGCTTTTTCGGCTGCTGTGCTGGCCGTGCAAGGCGCAATCGCGGCGGGCTGGCTGGACGTGAACGAGGCCCGACCGCTGGCAGCCACAGGCAGTTTGTCAGGCGCGATGATTGGCGGGTTGATGTTTGGCTGCGGTATGATCCTTGCACGGGGGTGTGCCAGCCGATTGCTGGTCTTGTCAGCAACAGGGAACCTGCGCGCGCTGATGACAGGGCTTGTCCTGACGTTGGTGGCACAAGCGTCCTTGCGCGGCGCGCTATCGCCATTGCGCGAAAACCTTGGCGGATTGTGGCTGGTGCAAGGCGGAGACGGGCGCAATATCCTGTCGCTGATCGGGCTCAGTTCAACCATGGCAGCAGTTCTTGCGGCTGCCGGGCTCGTTTTCGGTTTTTGGCTGGCGCGTCGGCGACATGTCATTGCCACACAGGCTTGGGCCGCTGCTGGTGTGGGGCTGGCCATCGGGGTGGGGTGGCTGCTGACCTTTGCCATCGCGCAAAGCTCCTTCGAAGTTGTTGCGATTTCCTCTGTCACTTTCACGGGGCCGTCTACGGATACATTGATGGGGTTGGTTAACACCTCCGACCTGCCGCTTGGTTTCGGAGTGGGGCTGGTGCCGGGGGTGTTTGTCGGTGCAGGCGGTATGGCACTGCTGCGCCGTGAGGCACGGATCGAACGCTTTGGTATCGACACGCCAATGGAGCGCTATCTGATCGGTGCGGTGTTGATGGGGTTCGGCAGCATGCTGGCCGGTGGTTGCGCCGTAGGGGCGGGCATGTCTGGCGGCTCTATTTTTGCCGTAACGGCATGGCTCGCGCTTTCTTTCATGTGGGTCGGGGCAATGGCCACCCATATTGCGCTGTCTCGCGTGCCAACCGCGTCACGCGCTGCTGCCTAGGACCAGCTATTTGCGGGGGTGCGTATCAGCCTGATACCGCACCCCGACGCTTTTATTCGAATTCCATCTGCTCATAGACGCGACCTGCATTTTTGGTCGCCAGTTCTTCAAAGGTGTCCAGACCGGTATAGGGCGTTTGATCCACATAATAGGCATCAGCAAGCGTACCACCGTCGTCCAGATGGGCACCGATCTTGTCACGCAGGTACACCAGATAATCGTGGGTATACCGGCGCACCTGATCCATATTGGTCGGATGCCCGTGACCGGGAATGACATAGGTCGCTTTCATCGGTTCAAACACGGTTTCCCAGGTTTCAATCCAGTCGGCAGTCATAGTGTCTTCGAAGATTGGCAGCATCCGCTCGTGGAAGGCCATGTCACCAGAGATCACCAATTCCTGTTCAGGCAGCCAGACTACGATGTCACCAGGGCTGTGGGCAGGGCCAAGGTAGCGGGCTTCGATCTTCATCTCTCCCATTTCGACGATATACGCATCCTCGAAGGTAATGCTGGGGCCGACGACTTCGGTTTTTTCAGCGCGCTCTTTGGTCGTTGCAATGGCCGCACGCAGGGATTGGTGACCACTTTCCTCGAAGGCCGCTGCGGCGTCTACGTGGGCGACAATATCAACCCCCTGTTCGGCCCAGTAAGAGTTGCCAAGCATGGCATGCCCTTGACCGTTCTCGTTAAAAACAAGCTTTACGGGCTGTGATGTTACGGTTTTGATTTCTTCGTGCAACGCTTTGGCCAGCGCATAGGACGCGCCGCCGTTCACGACCACCACACCGTCACCCGTAACAATAAAGCTAAGGTTGTTGTTGTGGCCCGCGTTCTCATAGGTGGGCGGCGCGGTAGCACCGATAGCAGACCAGACGTGGGGGATCACCTCTACCGGCTTGGAATATAGCTCAGACGCGGGATACTGGTCTGCGATATCCTCGCTGGCAAAGGCGGGCAGGGCGGCAAAAGCGCAAAGAGTAAGAAGCTGTTTCATGCTTTTTCGCCTGGTACGAATGTATACGCGGAGGCCGATTTCTCGACATGACCGATGCCGTCACCGGCAAGGTGAAAGCCGATTATCTGGGTCTTCTCGGCTGCGAGTTGGTCCAGCAGGGCCACACGTGTTTTCGCCGCCGCTTCGCCGTCCTGATCGGAGCCGGAAATCCATGCGGGCTGCTCAAAGGCCACGTGATGGTTGCCGATGCAATCGCCAAGGATCATCACGGCATTGCTGCCGTCGCGGACTTCGAAAGACATATGTCCCGGTGTATGGCCCAATGTCGCACGGGCGGCGACACCCGGAATGATCTCTTCGCCATCGTTGAAGAAGGTGATGGCGTCTTCGATCGCTGCCAGTCGACGCTGTGCGCCAACGGCAAATGATGCGCGCGCATCCCCGATCTCGTCTACGGTGTTCGGATTCATCCAGTAGTCCCATTCCGCCTTGCCGATCATATAGCTGGCCTGCGCGAAAAGCGGATCGTCGAAGTCGTCCAATAGTCCCCACAGGTGGTCAGGGTGAGCATGGGTAAAGACCACATCGGTGACATCCTCAGGTGTGACTCCAAGTGCCTCAAGCGAGGTCACGATTTCCCCGGCATTTGGCGCAAAATCGGGGCCGGAGCCCACGTCAAACAGGATGACGCGCTCGCCACTGCGCATCAGTGTCACATTGCAGGGGGGCGTCAATACCTCCGCTGAAAGGTCGTATTTTTCCAGAATGGGTGCCAGTGCGTCCTTTGGCATCGTATCAAAGATGAACCCGCCGGGCAGGGTGAGAGAGCCGTCGCTGACGACATCCAGCCTAATTTCTCCCAGCGCTAATTGTGCATGGGCCATACGGGGCTTGAGCCCCAACGCCGTGCTGGCGGCAAATCCTGCACTGGCGGCCATAAAGTCGCGTCTTGTGAATGGCATCTCGCTGTCCTCCCATAAATTCGTTATTTCGAATATGATGGATTGTGTGGAAGGTGGCAAGCTGTATGGCGCATGGTCTGATGCTCTCAATCTATAAAAGATCGGCCACCGGCATACCTGTCTCCAACCCGATCACACGGCGCAAGGTGGCTCTGGCGCGGGCAAGGCGCGACATAACTGTGCCTTCGGCCACATCCAGACGCGCGGCAATCGCACGGGGGCTGCATTCGCCATACAGGACCAATTCCATCACGCAGGCCTGTTCGGCTGGCAGTGCCGCAATGGCGCGGCGCAGCGTATCCAGTGCCAGCCGGCTATCGCCAAGCGGCGGGGTGCTGGCGCTGGCTTCCTCCAGTTCCAATAATTCAATGTGCGCCCGCCACCGCGCGCGTGCGAGATTGCGCAGAATGATCATCGCATAGTTTTCCGGGGCTTTTACGTGGGACTGTTCCATGCGCTGCATGAGGCGTAGAATGGCCTCTTGTGCCATATCTTCTGCGTCGCAGGGCTGTAGACCCAAGCGCTGTGCGCGGCCGCGCAGGCGGATGACGAGAGGACCAAAGTCTGCTGTGTTTAGGTGTAAGTCCATCCAGGGTCTCCAGCTGCTATTGGCAACTGGCACCATGCCTAAATTTTACTATTCAACCATAGGGGGAATTTCGCCTACCCGATAGACCACGGTTTTTTAGGCGATCCGGCGCGCATATTCAGGGCGCAAATCGGCGGTACGCCGCGCTTGCCCGCAAGGAAGGGACGCAACAGCGCAAAAGCGCATCTGGTTGTATGAGGGCGCCATCCGGTGCCCCGCTTTAGACAACCAGAAAATGGAGACACCTATGACTTACCTCAAAACCCTCACGGTGATCGCTGCGACGGTCCTTGCCCTACCTGCCTTTGCGATGGGCCAAAACGGGACAGAAGCAGATGCAAACGAGGATGGCGTGCTGAGCCTTGAAGAAGTCCAGGCAGTTTTTCCCGACATGACCGAAGATCAGTTCACCACGATGGATATCAACGGGGACGGCACATTGGAAGATGCCGAAGTGAAGGCGGCGCAAGAGGCGGGTCTGATGCCGACAACCTAAGCCGCCCGCAAGGTTTGCGCGCAGATGTGGCGGCGTCGCGTGCAGATTATTGGAGGTCCGGTCAACTCAGTGACCGGACCTCTGGTATTTTGACGGGTCTATCCCTTTAGATGGATGTTGAACTTTGCACGGATCGCACGATCAACAACTGGATCGAGGGCTGCAGCAGACGGTGCGCCTAGAATTGCCTCCTTGCGTGCAACGGCTGTTTCAATCAGGTCGGGCTTGTCTTTCTCAACCCATTCTTTGGGCGACATGCGGTTGCCGTAGGTCGGGTAGCAGTGGTCGCTTTGCATCCGGCTAAGCGTGCCGGACGTCCCGAGGTAGTGGCCGGGTCCACCTAAACAAACCTCGGCCATCTGATCCAGCGCCAGAGTCTCGTCGTTGACTTCAATGCCACGCACACAGCGCAGCGCCTGTCCGATGATGTCATCCCCCAAAATCAGGCTTTCGTGGCAGAACCCCAGCAGGGACGCGTGCATGCCCGCAGCTTCATACACCATGTTAAGACCAGAGAGACCGGCCATCACGTTCGAACACATCTGCTCCCATCCAGCCTGCATATCCGGCAGCTTGCTGTCGGCAATCCCTGCCGCAGCGCCACCGGGCAGATCGTAGAAGGCATGCATCTGGGCACAGCCCGCGGTCAGCAAGGCTTGCTCACCCGAGCCGCCGGTCATCGCCCCTGTGCGCAGGTCCAGCCCAAAGGGCCACGTGCCGAAGATCACAGGATGGCCCGGTTTGACTGCCGTGACATAGACAAGTCCCGCCAGACATTCGGCAACGGCCTGCACAATGGCCCCTGCCACAGTAGAGGGCGCCGTCGCCCCCGCCATACCGGCCGAGAGAAGCAGCACAGGCATGCCGTGCTTGATGCATTCCTCCATGACCAGACAGCTTTCGGTGGCGAACTTCATCGGGGGGACAACAAAGCAGTTGGAGTTGGTGACGAAGGGACGCTCGCGCCATTTGTCCTCACCGCCGGCAATCATATGCAGCATCTCGATTGCAGGGGCGACGAAGGCGGGATCGGTAAAGGACGTACCGATATGTTTTGTGGTTCCGCTTACGCAGGCATAAATGGAGTTATAATCCATCTCCATATTGTCCAAGATGTCTCGGCAGACCATCGGGCGCTGACAAAAGTGGATGTTCTCCAGCGTGTTCACGATTTTTGCCGCGTCATGCAAATCCTGCACACCACAATCGCGGTAGTGCTTGCCATCCACATCTACCAGATGCACGGCTGCCCCTGCGGTACCATAGTGTACGCGGGTGCCCGACAGATCCAGATCGTTCACGCCGTCGCGGCTCATCAAGGTGAGAGAACGGTTGGCGCGGGCCAATGTGTCTTCGACCAAGGCGCGGGGAAAGCGGATGCGCCCGTCATCGCCCAACACAGCCCCGGCTGCGGTGAGGTATGCAACACCGGAGGCGGGCGCATCAGCCAGACCAATGGTTTCTAGTGCATCAAGGGCTGCGTGGTGGATTTTAAGCACATCCGCTTCTGACAATGGTTTGTACTGGCCGCCCTCAAGACCAGCGCGCACGGGGCGCAAGCTATCGGGCAGGGCAGTGGAGCGGGCAGCACGGCGCGCCGCGCGGCCACCGGAGCGGGATGATGTTTGAACATTCATGAGCAGTTCTTTCTAAAAGAGGGGCGTGATGGGCTTGCTGCGTTTCCCTATGGTGCCCCGCGTGCCGCGCGGCCGCGCTCAGCGCCGATGGTGCGCTTGACCAAAATCGCCGTGCAGGTTGTGTGCTGCATGCCTGGGCTCCCTTTGGCCACAAGAGTGGAAAGGAAAGGCGACCAAATCTGTCCTATTTGCGACGCTGGTCAATTTTTCGCTACAGCGTCGGAACCAGCGTGTTTTTGCCGGTTTCCGGCCGTTTAGGCGACGATTGGCTCGTGGTGAATCCGCCTGCCTCGCATTGTCGGGAACGAATACCTAATTGCAGTGTTATCGCACTGAAGGGCAGCCAGACTGTCTGACGTGGATAATAGAAATATTTAGGAGACAACCATGAAAACGTTCAACAAATTCGGTACCGCATCCGTTCTGGCGACATCACTGCTTGGCACCACAGCCTTTGCAGGCAACTTGGCAGACCCGATTGTCGAGCCCGTTGCAGAGCCCATTTACGCCCCTGTTGAAGTAGGGACTGACTGGACCGGTGCTTACGGTGGTCTGAACCTTGGCTACGCCGACATCGACGGTGACGGCGATGCGGATGGCGATGATGCGACCTATGGTGTGCACCTTGGTTACGACTATGACTTTGGTCGCTACGTCGTTGGTGGCGAGCTTGAGTATGACAAGACAGACATCGATCTTGGCGGCGCGGCAGACGTTGATAGCGTGACGCGCTTGAAACTGCGCGGCGGTTACGATCTGGGCCGGACTTTGGTTTATGCAACAGCCGGTGCTGCACGTGTGGACACCAGCCTGGGTAAAGACACTGGTGAATTCGTCGGTGTTGGTGTTGCCTATCAGGTCACAGACCGCTTCACCGTAGGTGGTGAACTGCTGGAGCACCGCTTTGATGATATCGGTGGTTCCGGCGTTGACGCCGATGCCACAACCTTCAACCTGCGTGGTTCGTTCCGCTTCTAAGGTTCAAGGTACGGTAAGAAGGGCGCGCCTGTAACAAGGCGCGCCTTTTTGTGTGGGTTAGCGGTTTGCGCTTAGCTGTTCTGCAAAGGCGCAAAGCGTCTTGAGGGCTTGCTCGAATGCGCTGTCCTCGATCGTCATTGCCACCCTGATATGGCCCGCTGCAGCTGCGCCAAAGCTCTCTCCGGGCATCACAGCGATATGATGCGCATCCAGCAGGGCGTTGGCAAAGCTTTCACCATTCAGACCCGTGGCTGAGACATCGAGCATCATGTACATTGCGCCTCCGTTCGGGACAGTGCCAACCACATTTTGCGCGGCCAGCACGTTCTGGGCCAAGGTGCGGCGGCGGCGGAACGGCTCTGCGATCTCTGCCTCGAACGCGTCGCCCAGTTCTAGCGCGAACAAGGCCGCATCCTGAATGTAGCCGGGGACGCCATAGGTGGTGTGCGTGGCGAGATTGATCAAATGCTCAACGATTTCTTCAGGCCCGATTACCCAGCCGATCCGCGATCCCGTCATGGCGTGGCTTTTCGACATGGAGCCGACAACCAGCGTGCGCTCTGCCATACCCTCAAGCGCGCGGGGGGAGATATGCGTGCCTTCCCAAATCTGGGTGTCATAGACCTCATCCGAGATGAGCCACAGATCATGGTCACGGCAAACCTCTGCGATGCCTTCCAGCGTTTCGCGGCTGTAGATCACGCCCGTTGGATTGTTGGGTGAGTTTACGAGCAGGGATTTCGCCCCGTCTGCCACTGCCGCAATATCAGCGGGGCGCGGTTGAAACGCAGCCTCGGCCTGGGCCTCAATAGCAACGGGCACCGCGCTGGCGCCGCGCAAGGTGCCGGGGTAGGTGGCATAATAGGGATCGATATAAAGCGCCGTATCGCCGGGATCGATCACAGCCATATGCGCTGCGAAAAGCGCTGACTGTCCACCGGGTGTGATCATCACGTTGTCGCGGTTGGTGGGCACACCTGTGCGCGCCGTAACCCGCGCGGCAATTGCGTCGCGCAAAGCATTGATGCCCGGAATTGCGGCATAACCAGTATGTCCCGCCATGGACGCGCGGTGCATGTCTTGCAGGATCGGCGCAGCGGTGCGGATGTCATGCTCGCCGATGGTCAGCTCCGTCACTTCTGTGCCTTCGGCGATCATCTGGCGCGCGCGCAAAAAGACCTCCCAGCCGTCAGAGCCACCGCCCAGAATACTGCTAATCCGTGTTGATGCCTGCATGATTTGCTCCTTTCCAGTTGTTGAGCGCAGGGGCGCAGAGGCGGGCGGAATTGTCAATCAACCTTGACCGGACTGCGTGCCTTGGGCTAGGCAGGAAGCATGACAAAGATGACGCTGATTATTTGCTGTACCATTACCTGCTGAGATACCTCTCGCGGGCCTTGATCACGTTGTTTTATTCCCATTGAAACTGTGCCATGTCCCGCGCATCCCCGCGCCGATAGGATATTTGCCATGACGACCCTCAAACTGCACAACACCAAGACACGCAAGCGCGAGGATTTCGCGCCGATTGATCCGCAAAACGTGCGGATGTACGTTTGCGGCCCCACGGTCTATGACCGCGCGCACCTTGGTAATGCGCGGCCGGTGATTGTGTTTGACGTGCTTTTCCGTCTGCTGCGCCACATCTACGGTGCAGATCACGTGACCTATGTGCGCAATTTCACCGATGTGGATGACAAGATCAACGCGCGCAGCGCTGCAAGCGGCAGGTCCATCGGTGAGATCACCGAAGAGACGATCGGCTGGTTCCTGGAGGACATGGGCGCTGTCGGCGCCCTGCAACCCACGCACATGCCCCGCGCCACTGAATACATCCCGCAGATGGTTGCGATGATCGAAGGTCTGATGGCCGATGGCTTCGCCTATGAAAAGGACGGTCACGTCCTGTTTCGCGTGCGCAAGTACAAAGAGTACGGCGCGCTGTCGGGTCGGTCGGTTGATGACATGATCGCTGGTGCGCGGGTCGAAGTCGCGCCCTACAAAGAAGACCCGATGGATTTCGTTCTGTGGAAGCCTTCGGATGCAGAAACACCCGGTTGGGACAGTCCGTGGGGCCGTGGGCGCCCGGGCTGGCATATAGAATGCTCTGCCATGGCGCATGAGCTGCTGGGATCGCATTTCGACATCCACGGCGGCGGCAACGATCTGATGTTCCCGCACCATGAGAACGAGATCGCGCAAAGCTGCTGCGCGGGCGACAAGTTCGCCAATGTCTGGCTGCACAATGAGATGTTGCAGGTAGAGGGTAAGAAGATGTCCAAGTCCTTGGGTAATTTCTTTACCGTACGTGACCTGCTGGATCAGGACGTGCCGGGCGAAGTGATCCGCCTTGTTATGCTCAGTACCCATTATCGCAAGCCGATGGACTGGACAGAGAAGAAGCGCGAAGAGGCAGAGAAGACGCTGCGCAAGTGGTATGCCTTGGCCGCTGCTGCCGATGGTAGCACGCCGGATGAGGATTTGATTGGTCTATTGGCCGATGATCTGAACACGGCAGGCGCGATTGGTCATTTGCACAAGCTCGCAGGTGCAGGGGACGCTGCCGCACTGCGCAGTGGGTTGCAGCTTTTGGGGCTGATGGGGGACATCATTCCTGCATGGGCCGCACAGGCCGCTTTTGATCTGGTGGACTACGAAGCATTCCTGAGTGATGCGCGTGTTACTGCGATGGAAACAAAGGACTTTGCCGATGTAGACCGGATTAAATCCATGCTGGTCGCCGCTGGTGTTCAGGTGCAAATGAGCAAGGATGGCGTCGTGCTGACGCCAACGCCTGAGTTTGACGCCGACAAGCTGGAGGCGCTCTGATGGAACGCCTCTCGCTCTACGACACCACCCTGCGTGACGGGCAGCAAACCCAAGGCGTGCAATTCTCTACCGAAGAAAAGCAGATCATCGCAAAGACGCTGGATGCGCTGGGCGTGGATTACATCGAGGGTGGCTGGCCGGGGGCGAACCCGACGGATTCCGCATTCTTTGACGAAGCGCCCAAAACGCGCGCGACAATGACAGCCTTTGGCATGACCAAACGCAATGGCATGTCCGCCGAAAATGACGATGTGCTGGCCGCTGTGATGAATGCCAACACCGCCAGCGTTTGTCTGGTTGGCAAGACCCATGAATTCCACGTCAAAACCGCGCTCGGCATCACATTGCCCGAAAACACAGACAACATCGGCAAATCCATTGCCCATCTGGTCGCCCAAGGGCGCGAGGCGCTGTTTGATGCGGAGCATTTCTTTGACGGCTATAAATCCAACCCGGCCTATGCGTTGGAAGCGATCCGCGCGGCCTACGACGCTGGCGCGCGCTGGATTGTGCTGTGTGATACCAATGGCGGCACATTGCCTGCCGAAGTGGGGCGCATCACAGCAGACGTCATTGCCTCTGGTATCAGTGGTGACCGTTTGGGCATCCACACCCATGACGATACAGAGAACGCGGTGGCCTGTACGCTGGCGGCCGTAGACGCCGGTGCGCGTCAGATACAAGGCACGCTTAACGGTCTGGGCGAACGCTGCGGGAATGCAAATCTTACGACCCTTATCCCGATCCTGAAGCTTAAAGAACCTTATGCCAGCCAGTATGAGACAGGGGTAAGCGATGAGGCTTTGCAAGGGCTGACCCGTACGTCGCGGATGCTGGATGAAATTCTCAACCGTGTACCGATGAAGCAGGCGGGTTTTGTGGGCGGTTCGGCCTTTGCGCACAAAGCGGGGTTGCACGCCAGCGCGATCCTTAAAGATCCCAGTACCTATGAGCATATCGATCCCGCGCTTGTGGGCAACGCGCGGATTATTCCGATGTCCAATCAGGCGGGCCAGTCCAACCTGCGCCGCCGTCTGGCAAGCGCCGGACTAGACGTTGAAAAGGGCGATCCCGCACTTGCGTTGATCCTTGACGAGGTGAAGGCGCGGGAGGCCGAGGGCTACAGCTATGATACCGCACAAGCGAGCTTTGAGCTGTTGGCGCGCAAGGTGCTGGGGCAGATGCCTGAATTGTTCGAGGTCAAACGCTACCGCGTGACCGTTGAGCGGCGCAAAAACAAGCACAACCAGATGATCAGCCTGTCTGAGGCTGTCGTCGTGGTGAAGGTGGACGGCGAAAAGCGTCTGTCAGTTTCGGAAAGCATGGACGAGACAGGCAGCGACCGTGGCCCGGTCAATGCATTAAGCAAAGCGCTGGTGAAGGATTTGGGTCAGTATTCCGCACAATTGGAAGACTGGCGGCTGGTCGATTTCAAGGTGCGTATCACGCAAGGCGGCACAGAGGCGGTGACCCGCGTCATCATCGACAGCGAAGACGCGCAGGGCCGCCTTTGGTCTACTGTGGGCGTTTCAGCCAACATAGTTGATGCGTCTTTTGAGGCCCTGCTGGATGCCATCCGTTGGAAACTGATACGCGATATGGATGTGAAGAGTGCTGGTTAGGATTCTGAAAAATATAGGCATTTCGGTTGTGTCTGTGTTGGCCGTTGCCGTAGTGCTGGTGTTTTCGCAACGTCCCGGACAAACGACCGGCGAAGGCGGGCTGGATTTCCGCCGTCAGCTGACGGCAGGCCGCGAAAACCCCGCAGCACTACAGGCGTTGCCGATGCGCGACGGCTACCAGATGCAGGTGCGTACATATGGCGGTGCAGATAATGTGCCGCTTTTGGTGCTGGTGCATGGGTCTGGTTGGCACGGTCTCCAATTTGACAGGCTAGGTAATGAGCTGTCTGGCGACGCTGATGTGATCGTCCCGGATTTGCGCGGCCATGGGACGGCACCGGGGCGGCGTGGCGACATCGATTATATCGGGCAATTGGAAGATGATCTTGCCGATCTGATCAAAGCGGTGGCGAAGCCGGGCCAGAAGGTGATTATGGGGGGGCACAGCTCGGGTGGCGGGCTGGTTGTGCGCTTTGCTGGCGGGCAGCATGGTGATCTGCTTGATGGTGCGATATTGCTTGCGCCGTTTCTCAAGCATAATGCGCCAACCACACGCGAAAATTCGGGTGGCTGGGCGCATGTGCTGACTCGCAGGATCATCGGATTGAGCATTCTCAACAGTGTCGGCATGACAACATTCAATCACCTTCCGGTTATTCAGTTCAATATGCCGCGCACGGTCTTGGAAGGACCGTTAGGCGATACTGCCACTACGTCTTATTCATTCAGGCTCAACACCTCCTTTGCGCCCCGCAGCAGGTATCTGGATGATGTTGCAGCGCTTCCGCCTTTTGTGTTGCTGGCCGGCAGCGCGGATGAGGCATTTGACGCATCGCAATACGCGCCTACCATGGGGGATGTGACCAACAAGGGCCGCTATGACATGATCTTGGGGGCGAACCACCTAGATCTGGTCGATGACCCGCGCACAGAGGCGATTATCAAAGGATTTGTGAATGAGTTCTGATGCAAAAATGGAAGCGTTCTTCAAACTGCATCGGGATCTTCCGCGCGAAGGGCCGGGTGTGCCGCAGGATGTGGCTTGGGCTGCATCCCTGTTAACGTTGCCTGCGCGTGCGCGGATGGCAGACGTCGCCTGTGGTCCGGGCGGCGATATCGCTTCATTGTTAGAGGCTGCACCTGACGGGCATGTGACAGCTTTGGACGCAACGCCTCATTTCGTTGAAGCCGCACGCGCCCTGTGGCGTGAGGATGACCGCGTGACGGTGTTGAAGGCTGACATGAAAGTGATTGCCAACCAGTACGATCTGATCTGGTGTGCCGGTGCTGTCTATTTCATGGGGGTAGAAACCGCCTTGCGCGCGTGGCGGAAATCCTTGTTGCCCGAAGGGGCCATCGCGTTTTCTGAGGCGTGCTGGTTCACCGATACCCCGTCTGAACGGGCAAAGGCACTTTGGGATCGGGAATACCGGACCATGCAGAACGCGGCTGGCATCACTGCGCAGATCAATGCTGCAGGTTATGAGGTGGTAGCTCAGCGCCGGTTGTCCGACAACGCCTGGGAGGCATATTTCACGCCCCTGGATGCACGTATTGCGATGCTGCGGGAAGGGGCGGACGCTGCTCTGACCACTGTACTGGACGAGGCAGAAGAAGAAGCGGCTTGCTGGCGCGCGCACCGCGATGAATATGGCTATCTGCTTAGCGTGGTGCGCCCGAAGTGACTTGGTCTGATGATCTGAATGCCTGTGCCGCCATTGTTGAGCGGGGCGATCCGCTGCGTTTTCGTACCGCGATGCTAGCGCCTGTGGCGCAACGTGCCGCGCTGTTTGCGCTATATGCGTTTAACGTGGAAGTAAGCCGCGCGCCGTGGGTCACCCAAGAGGCGATGATCGCCGAGATGCGCCTGCAGTGGTGGCGCGATGTGTTAGAGGAAATCGCCGAAGGTGGCCCTGTCCGGCGCCACGAGGTGGCAACACCCTTGGCAGAGGTTGTCAGTCCCGATCAGGCAAGACTGCTGGACGCGCTTGTGGCTGCCCGGCGTTGGGATATTTACCGCGATCCCTTTGAGGATGCTGCTGATCTTGAGCGCTATATCGACCAGACGTCAGGCCATCTGATGTGGGTGGCTGCATCAGTTCTGGGGCAGGCGGAGCAGGACCCTGTGCGCCATGCAGGCCGTGCGGCGGGCATTGGTGCGTGGCTGCGCGCGATCCCCGCGCTTGAAGCTGCGGGGCGGGTTCCGTTGTTGGACGGAACGCCGTCCGGCGTTGCTGATCTGGCGCAAAGCGGGCTGGTCGCGCTTGCACTGGCGCGTAAGGGCAGGGCTTCGGTCGCACGTGCCTGTGCACCTGCATTGCTGCCGGCAACCGCTGCTGAGCCTGCGTTGAAGCAAGCACGCAGCTATCCGCAGACGGTCGTCGAAGGGCGACTGCCTGATGTCGGCTTGGGCTTTACTGTGCGGGCCGCTACTGCGCGTTGGTAGTTCAGGCGCGGCGGTCGTGCCGCATCAGCCACAGCAGCGCTCCACCGGCAAGGATCAGGAACGGGATCATCGCGTAGTTCACGGCGGCCCAACCAGCTTGCGCTGTCCCGCCGGAGCAGTTCATCAACCCGCCAGAGGCCAGCGAAGCAAAGGTCACGCCGCCGAAAACCAGCAAATCATTGAGACCCTGCATGCGGCCGCGTTCATGCGGCGCATGGGCGCCTGCCAGCATCGATGTCGCGCCGATAAAGCCAAAGTTCCAGCCGATGCCCAGCAGAATGAGCGCAACAAAGAAGTTCTCAAGCCGCACACCTTGCAGGGCGACCAGACCAGCGGCGGCAAGGATCAGCAGGCCTGCTCCGATAATTTTTTCGACGCCAAACTTGTTGATCAGGTGGCCGGTAAAGAACGAGGGTGCGAACATCGCCAATACGTGGCCGGTCACCACAAAGCCTGCGATGATTTTGAACAGTGCTGATGTTTCCTCGCCCGAAAACAGGTTTGCAAGGAACGGTGGCACAGTGGTGTCGCCTGCAATGCCACAGCCGACCACCGCCAAAGGGGTTGAAGTCATGACAAGGTTCATCAACGCATAGGAAACCATGGCGCAGATCACGGCGACGGCGATGCGCGGTGTCCGCAGCAGCTCCATCCGGCTGCGCCCGCGCGGGGCGTCCACAGACGGGACCGGCGGTTTCGGGATATCGATGAACAAAAACAGCAAGGACCCAAATATGTTCAGTATCGCCACAGCGACATACGTGCCCACGAAGGGGATAGCCGACAGGCTAAGCGACGTTGCCGAGGCCAGCTGCGGCCCGATGATGGCGGAAACCAGACCACCTGCCATAACGTAGGAGATTGCTTTGGGTCGGTATTCGTCAGAGGCGGTATCGGCGGCAGCAAAACGGTAAAACCCCTGCGCCGACATATAGATGCCGGTCAGGAAAGAGCCTGCAAGGAAGATGGAGAATGAAGAGACAAAAAGCCCGTAAGCTGCAATTATCGCGCCGGATGCGCCGCCCGCAGCGCCCAGAAAGAAACCTGCGCGTCGGCCAAAGCGCTGCATAACGGCTGACACTGGTGTGGCCGACAGCATAGAGCCCAGAACAATCATCGAAATCGGCAAGGTGGCAAAGCAGATGTTGCTGGCAAGTGATTGTCCGGCAAGGCCGCCAACCAGAAAAATCATTGGCATCTGGGCACCCAGAATAGCCTGAGCCAAAATCAGTACCGTTACATTGCGCCGTGCGCGCGTGTCGTCAATCATCGTATTGCCCTCATGCCATTCGGTATCGCTACTCCCGAGAGGGGGGGGAGGCAACCCCTTGGAGTAACGCCGCTCTTGCGCCTGCGGGCCATGACGCTAATGCTGACAGGATGACAGTAGTGCAGAAAATTCTGCTGCTTGCGGGCAGTTTCGAGGCGCGGCGTGTAGCAGAAGCCCTTACAGCGCAGGGTGTGGTGTATGATGCGTGGCTCAGCGAAGCCCCCCGTGGCGCGGCGCCGATGCCGCAGATACCGCTTTTGCGGCGCTTTGACACAGGCACCCAGATGCGCAATGCAATTGCTGAAGGGGGGTACACCGCTGTGCTGGATGCAGGTCATGTGTTCGACCGGACTGTGACCCATGCGGCCTATGCCGCGGCAGGCGCGCTAAATCTTCCCTATCTGCGGCTTGAGCGTCCTGCGTGGGACGCTGATGTGCACCGCCGTTGGCGGAGCGCTGCTAATCTTACCGAAGCAAATGCCATGATACCTGCAGGTGCGCGGGTTTTTTGTGCGACAGGATGGGACAGCCTGCCTGCCTTTGCCGATTTTGCCGGTGCGCGGCTTTTTCTGCGTCAGACCCGTCGGCACCCGCGTCCCGCGCCTTACCCGCATGTAGAATTGGTGTTTGGCGATCCGCCCTTTAGTGTCGCGCAGGAAGAGGCGCTGTTCACCCGTTTGGGAATCGACCTTTTGATGTGTCGAAATCTGGGCGGGGCGGCGAGCCGACCAAAACTGGATGCCGCGCGCGCGCTGGATCTGGATGTTATCCTGATTGATCGCCCGCCAGCACCGGAGGGGTCCGCACAGGTAACAGAGATTGACGCGGCCATTGCTTGGATCGCTGCGTTGTGAAGGTGTTGATTGCCACTGATGCGGATGTAGCAAGGGGTGCAGAATGGCTTGTCCGGATCGAACCGCGCTTTGCCATCGCTTTAGATGCGACAGGCCCGCTGCCACTGCGCCTTGCCCCGGACGGATTTGCAGCCCTGTTTAACAAGATCGTCAGCCAGCAGGTTTCGGTTGCCTCGGCGCGCGCGATCTGGGGCAGGGTAGAGGCGGCAGGGTTGATCACGCCGCAGGCTGTCGCAGCCGCGAGTGAGGAAGACCTCAAATCAGTGGGCCTTAGCCGACCGAAGATGAAATATGCCCGTGCTTTGGCCGACGCAAACATCGACTATGATGCGTTGCGTGATGTACCGGATGCGCAGGTTATCGAAACACTCACGGCGGTGTCGGGCATTGGGGTCTGGACAGCGCAAGTTTATGCGATGTTCAATCTGGGGCGCGCGGATGTTTTCGCGCCCGGTGATCTTGCCCTACAAGAGGCAGCCCGCATCCTGTTTGACTTGCCTGATCGCCCTTCGGCAAGCATGCTCGAACACATGTCTTTGGCGTGGTCCCCTTGGAGGGCAGTTGCAGCCCGTCTTTTGTTCACCTACTACCGTATTGCAAAAGATCGGGAAGGAATAACATGACACGAGTCCTCAATTCGGAACGCCGCGAACCAGTCTCGGGCGAGACCCGCTCGGTGGTTGTATTCCTGCATGGTTACGGCGCCAATGGCGCTGACCTTTTGGGTCTTGCCGATCCCTTGGGTGAACATCTGCCCGATACGCTGTTTGTCGCGCCTGATGCACCTGAAAGCGTGGCCGGTATGCCAAACGGATACCAGTGGTTCCCGATCCCTTGGATCGACGGTTCATCCGAGGAAGAAAGCGCGCGTGGCATGGCCCAGGCGGTTGATGATCTGAACTCCTATCTGGACGCCTTGATGGTAGACGAAGACGTTTTGCCAGAACAGGTTGCCCTTTTCGGATTTTCCCAAGGCACCATGATGTCGCTGCATGTGGCGGCCCGCCGCGAGGACGAAATCGCCGGTGTGGTAGCATTCAGCGGCCGCTTGCTTTCGCCCGAAAGCCTCGCGGACGAAGTTGTTTCGCGGCCACCGGTCATGTTGATCCACGGAGATCAAGACGATGTGGTGCCGCCGGAATCACTGCCGCAGGCCGCAGAAGCGCTGCAAGAGGCCGGTTGGACTGATGTCTATGCCCATATCATGAAAGGCACCGCCCATGGTATTGCGCCAGACGGGTTGTCTGTTGCGCTGGCGTTTATGCGCGACAAGCTGAACCTTTAGGCATGAAATCCGTCAAATAGCTGTAACATTCCCGCGTTAGCCTTCCTGCGACATCTTGTGGTCACAGGAAGGCTTGCCAGCCTCAATGCACGAGATATAGTCATATCAAACGGCAAGAGGGTGGCGTGCAGATGGACGGCGATTTCAGAACCGAATTTACGCGAAGTCCGGCGGGGTTGAAA
>Ga0209345_10001639_pt1 | contig 26386 bp, 18 predicted proteins | sample Cruoilmetagenom7_FD_187294 | JGI IMG/M metagenome (GOLD analysis project Ga0209345, IMG submission 187294) | Oil polluted marine microbial communities from Coal Oil Point, Santa Barbara, California, USA - Sample 7 (SPAdes) (version 2) | ecosystem: Environmental > Aquatic > Marine > Oil seeps ...
GTGGGGTTATTGAGCCGCCGATAAAGGCTGCGGATGCGACAGAATAGAAAAGCCCCAACTCGCCTATGGTGTCGGCAATATAAACCTGCGTATCAGCCGAAGGGAGGGCGCCTTTGGAGCGGCGCGCGAATTTGAGGCCTGCGGTTTTGACCAGGGCCTCGACCTCGTCTCCGCGCTCTGGGTGGCGGGGGGCAATGATGGTCAGTGTATTGGCAAGGGATTGAGCAATTGCTGTGTGGGCTTGAATGGCGACTTCGTCCTCGCCTGTATGAGTACTGGCGGCAATCCAGACCGGGCGTTGGCCGATTGCGGTTTTGAGTGCACTGAGTTGGTCTGGATCAATTGGCAACGGGGGTGCGTCGATTTTCAAGTTGCCGACGGGGCGGGAGTCGCGGGTGCCGAGCTTACGAAAACGCCGGGCGAGTTTTTCGTTCTGTGCGAGGACAACGCGGAGGCGGCTGAAGAGTGGCTGGGACAGGCTGCGGTGTTTGCTCCAACGGCTGAACGAGCGGGGTGACATGCGGGCGTTGACCAGCGCCATGGGGATATTTCGAGTGTGGCATTCGACAATGGTGTTTGGCCAGATTTCGGATTCTGTGAGGATGGCCAGTGTTGGTTGCCAGTGATTGAGGAAACGGGTGACGAAGCGCGGTGCATCCAGTGGTGCGAACTGGTGGATGTCTTGGGGGGAAAGACGTTCAGCCGCCATCATGGCGGAGGTGCGGGTGCCGGTGGTTAGCAGAAAGCTGAGATTGCCCCCCCGGTCTCCGAGCTGATTTCTGAGTTCGTCGATCAGCGGCAGAATGGCGTTGGTTTCGCCGACACTTGCAGCGTGGATCCAGATAAGGCTGCCGGGTGGACGCTGGATTTCGGTTTTTCCAATGCGCTCGGAGATACGGTTTGGATCTTCTTTGCCCTGCCGCACGCGATAACTGAGAATAAGACCGGCGGTGGGCGTCGCGAGGCGAGTGAGGGCGCGGTAGAGTTTGAGGCGGAAACCGATTCGATGCGGTGGGGCATCCGAGGGGTGGGCGTTGTCGGGGGTGGCGCGGGATACATTGGCGCCGACGCGCTGATAGATGTCGGCTGTTGCTGCGTTAAGTTCATGCTCGACTAAGAGGCGTGCCGCCTCCAGTTGGGTGTCACTTGCATCAGTCGGTACGGTAATTGTTTTTCCAAGCGCCACGCCAATACGCGAGAATGGCAGATTGATGGTCATTCGGCTCCAGGTATTGAATGCAAAGAATAGAGACGACGCGGTGGCAACGGGAACAATTGGCCTGCCCGATAGTTGTGCAAGTTTCACAACGCCAATTCCCGCTGTGCGTGCAGGGCCGGGTGGTACATCTGCCGTCATACAAACCGTGGTGCCGCTCTGCAAGGCACGGACAGCTTCGCGAAGGGCTGTGGCGCCGCCTTGATTTTTTCTGCGAGCGCCAGCGCCTGAGCCACGAATGAGGCCCATGTCGAATTCCCTGAGGGCCGATCCGATCAAATCTCCGTCACCATGGCGTGCGACCATATTGGCGACCGGTACGTCTTTCGGACTAAATCCGGGGATAAGCATGAATTGGCCGTGCCAAAAGGTAAAAATGCATGGATGGAGTGCGCGAGCACGCGTTTGTTCATCGAGGTGAAGGAAGAGTTCCGGCGCGTTTTCCCCGTTGTTTTGAGGTTGATCAGCTGACTGATCTGGGGATTTGGGGCTGGCGGGGGCATGGACCACGCTTGACGTGCGATGGACCAGGCGAATGAATTTACCACCCAGTTTGCCGACGAATCGAATTATCTGTTGTTTGCTGATTGGGATTAGGGCCATCGTCGATGTGCTCGGCTGGGTCTAGTCAGGGCTAGACTTCAGTCCTCCTGCCTCTTGAATACCGTGTCTATAGCGGATACTCAGCGTTGGCAAACAAGGAAACCGGTGAAGGCTGGTTGTTCACAGTGCATTGGTTCGAGTAAATGGCTCGTATACAGGTGATTAGGCATTATCCGCTGAGATAGGACTTTATGGCGAAGTTCGCTAAAAATACACGACGCGCGATCAAGCAGGTTACAGTAGCGGGGCGACAGGCGTTGTTGGCGCGCTCGCCGCCATGGCTTAATCGTGCGCTCGGCCCGACGGCATCCTATTTGGATATGCTGTTTGTGGACCACGGGGTGCTGCGGCTTGCCTACCTTAACCGACATCGGATTAAGGGAGAGGCTTGGCGGGCCGCACAACCGGCACCACACGATATTGCGCGGTTTTCCAGGATGGGCATCAAAACTATTGTTAATCTGCGGGGGGAGCGGCTTTGTGGCAGCTATTGGTTGGAGAAAGCGGCTTGCGCCAAGCATGGCATCACGCTTGAGAATTATCAGGTGCGTTCGCGCGCAGCTCCAAGGCCGAGTGAAGTTTTGGGGGCACGTGACCTTTTTGAGCGGATCGAGTACCCGATGTTGATGCACTGTAAGTCGGGGGCGGATCGTGTTGGAATGATGAGTGTTCTTTATCTGCACTTCCACGAGGGTTTGCCGATTGAAGAAGCGTTAAGTGGACTGTCGCTGCGCTATGGACATATTAGGCAGGCCGATACCGGGGTGTTGGATTATTTCTTTGAGCGGTATCTGGCAGCCAATAAGGTCTCGCCGGTATCATTCGAAGCTTGGGTTGAGACAGCATATGATTCGGAAGAGGTGATTGCTTCGTTCCGGGCAAAGGGCTGGGCCAATAAAATTGTAAATACCATATTGCGGCGGGAATAGTGAGTGCTTAGCCCTGCGCGCATAGCCCAAAGCACTTAGCGCTGGGCACATAGTATTACACTCACAATGCCGCACCCACAGTGCTATGTGGTTAGGTCGTTTGCTTGGTGACTGTAGTATTTTCGGACGGCGCGGTAATCAATTGCGAGTTGCAGAGTGCGGCATAGGTGCCACCTTGGCCAAGAAGTTCGTCGTGCTGGCCTTGTTCGACAATCTTGCCATCCTCCATTACGCAAATCAGATCGGCATCGCGGACGGTTGATAGGCGGTGGGCGATGACAAATGTCGTGCGGTTTTTGGTGAAGGTTTGTAAGGCTTCCTGAACGAGACGTTCCGATTGCGTGTCAAGCGCGCTGGTTGCTTCGTCGAGAAGTAGAAGCGGTGCATCCTTGAGGATGGCGCGGGCCAGTGCCAGGCGTTGGCGCTGACCGCCCGAGAGTTTGGATCCGCTGTCGCCGATGTGTGTTTCATAACCATTTGGCTGCGCCAGGATGAATTCGTGGGCGGCGGCGGCAATGGCTGCGCGTTCGATCTCATCGTTGGTGGCGTCTTCCCGGCCGAGGGCGATATTTGCGCGGATGGTATCGTCGAACAGCGTGATATCCTGGCTGACAATTGCGATTGAACGACGAAGGCTTTCAAGGGTTACGTTACGGATGTCGTGCTGATCAATCAAGATGCGCCCTTGATCGACATCGAACAGACGCGGGATCAAATTTATAACCGTTGATTTGCCGGCACCTGAGCGACCGACGAGGGCGATCGTGCTGCCGCCTGGGGCGCTGAGCGACAAGCCGTTGATGGCTTTGCCGTCGGTGGCTGAACCATAGGCGAAGGACACGTTTTCGAATTCAACCTGGCCATTGGTGATTTTGAGTGTGTTGGCGTTCGGCCGGTCCAGGATTGTCGGCTGTTCATCGAGAATTTCATAGACGCGTTCGGTGGCGGCGAGGCCTTCTTGTATTTTGGCAGTCAGGCTGCCGAGTGCGCGGATGGGCTGGGCGGCCATCAGAAGGGCGCTGACGAAGCCCATGAAATCGCCGATCGTGGAATTGCCGCCTGAGATTCTCCAATAGGCCAGAGCAATGACGCCAGCGACTGCGATACCGCCAAGGGCTTCGAGGGTGGGATCGAGGCGTGCGCGGCTCCGGAGCGCCCTAAGGCGCAAGGAAAAGATGTTTTCAAAGCTGTCGTTGACGCGGGTGGTGGCGTAGTGCTCAAGGCGGAAAGTTTTGATCAGGCGCGCTGCCGAGAGTTTTTCCGTGAGAAGTGATGTTAGATCGCCGAGGCCAGCCTGAGTTTGCTTGGCTACCTTGCGGAGACGCTTTGAGATGTAGGCGATTGGCCAGCCGGCGATTGGGTAAATGCACAGTATCACCAGCGACATGACCCAATCGAGGTAGATCATGGTGCCAACTAGTACGAGGATTGAAAGGGTGTCGCGGATGGCGGTGTTGAGGCTGGCCTGGGTGGCCTGTTGAATGGCCATAACATCGTTGGTGAGCCTTGAGACCCGCTGGCCGGGAGCTTGGAAAGTCAGAGTTGCGAAATCAGCGTGCATCAAATGAGCAAAGGCATTTTGTTGGATGTTTGTGCCAATGCGCAGGATGATGCGATTGGAGGCAATCGTTTGGAGGTAGAGAAGCAGGCTTCTGAGGGCCGTGACAGTAACGACGGCGAAAAGTACCGCAATGAGAATGTTGGCTTGGTTTGAGAGTAGCGAATCGAATGAGAACTTAATGATCAGGGGATAGCCGCCAGTGGCGAGGGCCAAACCGGAAGTGAGCGCCATGGCGACAGTGATTTCGCGCCAGAGTGGACGAACGAACTCGGTTGCAAACCGCTTGATCAGGTCCAGGCTCGACTGTTTGCCTGCCTGTGTGTCACGTTTGGGCTGTGTGTCACGTTCGGACTGCGTGTCACGTTCAGGATGGGCATCGTTAATTTCAACCCTGGTGGCGGTTGTTTCGAGTGATACTGGATTTTGGGGAGCGTCTACCACGCGGCTATCTCAATTCAAGTCGGTTTTGGATGAGTTAAGACTGGATTTTGGGTAAGGATTCTCAGGTTTGATGAAGGTGTTTTTGGTGTCAGTTCTTATGGAGTGTCGGTTGGCTCAAGCAGGCGATGCATGTGGACAATGAAATAACGTGTCTGAGCATTATCGACGGTGGTTTGGGCTTTGTTTCTCCAGGCTTTGAGTGCTTCGGCGTAGTTTGGGTAGATGCCGACAATATCCAGCTTGGAGAGGTCTTTGAACTGGATATCATCGACGCTGGTGAGTTCGCCGCCGAAGACTAGGTGAAGGAGTTGTTTCGGTTCTGCTTTTTGCGTCATCTCGTGCCATCTTTTGGTTAGTGTCGTTGGGTTATTCAAAGGGCGTTTGCCCTAGGATAAATGAGGTGTGCCTGCCTTAAATGGTGTCCTCTGGCATAGCGCCTACTGGTTTGCGAGCAAGGCCATATCCCCGACTATAGTGAGGAACATGACCCAGCCGACAATGCGGTTGGAGCGGAAGCGTGACAGGCAGTTTTTGGCATCTGTGATGTCCAATGTGCTGATTTGCCAAGCAAAGTGTCCGCTTACCACGAGTAGACCAAGGAAGAATAGAGCGTCGCCACCGGCAAGATAGCCAGCTATTGCCCAAAGTAGGATTGCCCCTCCATAAAACCAGATGAGCCATGGGCGGGTGCGTTCGCCAAAGCGGAGGGCCGTGGATTTTATCCCCAGCATGGCGTCGTCATCTTTATCCTGGTGCGCATAGATTGTGTCGTAACCAATGGTCCACAAAACACACCCGAGATAGAGGGTGAGGCTTGGCCAGTCAATCCTACCATAGATGGCAGCCCAGCCGACCAATGCACCCCATTTAAAGGTGAGGCCGAGCACGATTTGCGGCCAATAAGTATAGCGCTTTGAGAATGGATATATGACGATCAGGCCGAGCGAGGCCATGGCCAGGGCAATTGTGAAATTATTGAATTGCACGAGAACCCCCAAGCCAACAAAGCAGAGTGCTATGCCAAATCCGAGGGCTTGGCGGGTGCTGATCTGGCCTGAGGGGATGGGTCTCAATGCGGTTCTGGCAACGCGGCCATCATAGTCACGATCGACAATATCGTTCCAGGTGCAGCCCGCCCCGCGCATGGCGAAGGCTCCGATTGCGAACAGCAGCAGATACCACGGATTGGGTAACGTTGCTGTCCCTTGGTGAAGTTCTGCGAGGGCCTGCGACCACCAGCATGGAAAGAGCAGCAGCCAGGAGCCAATGGGGCGATCGAACCGACCGAGTTTCAGGTATGGTTTGGCAAACTCGGGGGCATGACTATCGACCCAGTTATTGCTGGACGCATCGGCAATGATGTCTGTTTGATTTTTGGGGGCGGATGTCATGATGCTGTGGGTGCGCGATTGCTTTGGCGTAAACGATAGATTCAGGCACAGCCTTACCTGATTGGTTGAAGAAAAGCATCGTGTTCCTCCTATGGATTGTTTTTTAGCCGTGTTAGGACAGCGGTTGCCGTTGCTTTGAGGGGCCTTCCAGCATCTCAAGCTTTCAGTCTGGCCCGATCCAATCGTCATTCTGATCATGCTGGCGGTGGTATGGCATTTGGAGGAGAGGCGCGGTAATTATCGGTCTATCCTGACTGCGTGGGCTATATGGCCTGGCGTTCCGCGCGGTGGCCGCACCGTTTTTGTGGCACTCGCTCAACGAAACACTCCCGCCTGTGACCGGTTTGGTTTGATCCTTCGCGGGGGGAGGCAATCTGCTCGGATAATATGGCTAGTGCACTTGAAGGTCTGACGGTTCTCGATCTGACGCGATTTGGGGCCGGTGCGTTATCGACAATGATGCTGGGAGATCATGGCGCGCGGGTTATTCGCGTTATTGGACTCGATGATCGGTCGCCTCGGCGCGGCGGATTTGTGGTTTGGGATCGCGGTAAAGAATGCCTTCGTCTTGATCTTGAGGATTGTCTAGATGCCGGCTTGGGGCGTGAAGCCGATTCCAATGTTCCAGGTGAGGTGTCGCTGGGGGCTGATTCAGAACTTGGCTCGCTGATCGCTGCTGCTGATATTCTGGTAGAGGATTTTGCACCGAGGGAGCGGCCTGCGTTTCTTCAGCGTGCATGCCTGGACAAGATTAATCCGCGATTGGTGAGTTGCTCGATTACGGCCTATGGGCTTGAAGGGCCTTATCGAGATGAGCCGCAAATTGACGATTTGGTTTTGGCGCGATCCGGTGTCCTTGCAACTCTGCCGGGGTTTAGGGTGCCGCCATTGCATGTGGTGCACCCGCTGCCAAGCACCGGGGCGGCGTTGATTGCGGCGCTTGGAATTGCAGGGGCGCTCTATGACCGAGAGCGGACGGGGCGTGGCCGCCAGGTCATGACGTCTTTGCTGGCGGGCGCTTTGCTCTATCACCCGAAAGTTGTGGCCGACCATCTGGTGCCTAATGCTATTCAGACCAGCCCTTTTGGCAGTGCGCCGTTTTACAGCGTTTATGAGTGTGAGGATGGCCATTGGGTGCAACTTGGTTGCGTGCATCCGGGATTTATCAGCCGCGCCGCCGATCTTATGGGTATCGGGGATATTTTGAAGGACCCTATTTATGGGCGGGGGCACCTTCCGCAGACGCCAGAAGCCGATGACTATCTGCGCAAGGTTTTGACGGGAGTGATGATCAAGCGTCCCTACGACCAATGGGCGGAGATATTTGAGAGTAATGACATTCCGTTTGCACGGGCGCGGCTTGCCGTGGAGGGGCTTGATGACCCGCAGGTGCGCCACAATGAGATGGTGGTCACATTGGATGATCCTGAGATTGGGACCATCGAGCAAATGGGAGTGCAGATAAAACTTAGTGGGACGCCGGGCAAGGTTCATGGGCCGAGGGTGTTGCCGCCGGAGGGGGCTACGGAGATTCCATCTGGTCTGGGGGGTGTTTCTGCCCGGCAGAATTTGGCCGGCGATGTTCCTAATGCAAAGAGCGCGAAAGAAGACACAAACAGATTGCCTCTGACTGGCGTGCGGGTACTGGAGATTACCAATCTTATTGCGGGGCCGATTGCGGGGCGGTTGTTATCTGACCTGGGTGCTGACGTGATGAAGCTTGAGCCGCCAGCGGGTGATATTTCGCGGCCTATCGGGCGGACGTACTTTTACAGCTTGAATTTTGGTAAGCGTTCAATTTGCATTGATACCAGTACGCCGGAAGGCAAGGCGGTGGTGCAGGCCGTTGCTGCCAAAAGTGACATCGTAGTGTCCAATCTGAGGCCAGGTGCGACCAAGCGGATGGGTATTGGGCCGGAGCTCAATGAGAACCTGATTGAGGCACAAGTTAGCGGCTATGGATCCACGGGACCATATTCCCACCGACCGGGAATTGATCCGCTAGCGCAAGCGTTGATGGGGCTTGAGCGCGCACAGGGGGGGCAAGGCAATCCGCCCTCATTTCAGGCACAACTTGGGCCGACGGATTTCACGACCGGGGCGGCGGCCGCGGTTGGTGCGGTGATGGCGCTTTACGCGCGGGCACGGGGAGCGGCCAAGGCACAGCAGATTGAAGTGAATCTGCTTGATGGCGGCATTTTGCTGAGCTCTGAGTGGTTCGTGCGCCATAATGGGCAGCCCAAGCGGCCGCTGGCGGATCGCCAACAATATGGATTAGATCCTTTCCACCGGCTCTATCCGGTCGCTGACGGGCACGTTTATGTCGTTGCCGATGAAGTTGGGCGTGCAGCCCTGGCTAAAGCGCTGGGGCTTGATGATCCTGGACCTGTTGCGCAGTTCTCGGAAGGCGCCGTTCACCCTATTGAGACCGACGTGGGGCAGGCATTCGAGGCAGCATTTGCTAAATATGACATGGTGGGCATGCTTGCATTGCTGCGCGCCAACAACATTCCGCATGCACCGGCTACGTCGGGAGACGCCTCTGCTTTCTTTGATGACCCGCATACAGCGGCAAATGGCCTTGCTGTTACCAGTTCCCATTCGACGGCTGGCGAATTGACGGTTGCTTGGCGCTATGCGGCTTTTCCCGGAGTGAAAGCATCAGTGGCACTGCCGACGCCTTTGCTCGGAGAGCATACTGATGATGTGCTGCGTGAAGCGGGCTACCAAGCTGGAGAGATGGCGGAGCTGCATGCTCAGGGCGTTGTATGGAACGTGGCTGAGCTTGCGTAGGCCATGCGTCGTGAGGTTGTGTGGAAATTTCTAGCCTAGTGCTTTCCATCTGACGAAAATAGGGGTTATCGGGAACAAGGGCACATCGACAGCGGCACATCGACAGCGGCATTGGGACGGCGACATCGGCTTTACTCGGTCGGACTGAATGAACAACCTATTGGGAGAACACACCTAGAGCATGATCATCTTTGATGGCCTCACACGAGACCCTTTGTGCGTACTTGAGCGCGTGGGTGCCAGAATCCCGTGAGAGAATCCAGAATCCCGTGAGGGAATGACGGCGAGAGCTGCTAGTTTTTATTTAGAAGTAGAAAAAGAGCATGCTTGATGAGAAGCTTAGAACAACAAGAACATTTATTGTCAGCCTTTAAAGGCTTGGGAGAGAACAAATGAAGGCTATTGTTGTTGGCGAGGCCGGTGTTGCCTATAGCGATGTCGAAAAGCCGAAGCCAGGGCCAGATCAGGTTTTGGTTGAGGTGCGGGCATCGACACTCAACCGTGCGGACCTTGCTGTTGCAAGTGGGCAGGCGCATGGCCGGCTTGGCGGTGTTGGCACTGTGGTTGGTTTGGAGTGGGCGGGGGATGTTGTTGAAGTTGGCGCAAATGTCAGTGAAGTTAATCTTGGCGACCGGGTGATGTGCGCAGGAAATGGGGGGCTTGCCGAGTTCGCCGTTGCCGACAGGGGGCGGGTGCAGAAAATTCCCGACAGAAACTTCAGCTATGCAATGGCATCAACGCTGCCGGTGGCGCTTAACACCATGCACAATGCGATTGTGACAAGGGGGCGGTTGGCCGAGGGCGAATCGATTTTGATACAAGGTGCCAGTTCCGGGGTCGGCCTTATGGCGATGCAGCTTGCCAAGCACAAGGGTGCGGGGTTGGTTGTTGGTAGTTCGACCAATGCCGCGCGCCGGGAGAAGCTGGCGGAATATGGAGCGGATTTGGTGATTGATTCATCAGATTCCAAATGGGCTGACCAGGTGTTGGAGGCCACTGGTGGTAAAGGCGTTGATTTAATCATCGACCAGATCAGCGCTGGTGTGGCGAATGACAACATGAAGGCGGCTGCCATTTTAGGACGGATTGTGAATGTCGGCCGGCTTGGTGGTGCGAAGGGCGAATTTGATTTTGACCTGCACGCGCTGAGGCGTATCGAATATATTGGTGTGACGTTCCGGACGCGTTCAGTGGAAGAGGTGCGGGAGATTGGCCGGCTGATGCGTGCAGACCTTTGGGATGCAGTGGTGTCGGGTGAGCTGCGGTTGCCCATAGACCGAACTTTCCCATTGTCTGAAGGCCACGAGGCGTTGGACTATATGAAGTCGAACGCGCATTTCGGTAAGATTGTGCTGGCGGAATAATGAGGTCTAGGATGTCATAGTGGTGATTGCGTAAGGGTCTTTGGCATTTGTATGATTAATTTGCCGAATGAGAATTGAGCGAGAACCGCATGAGTTCGTTATTCGAAGAGCTTGACTACCGACCAACGCCAATTGGTGCCTTGAGCTTGCGCCGTCGGCGGGAGTTGAGGCTCGGTATCGACGTTATCGAGATCAAACTCGGTGATGAATTTCTGATGTCGAGTTTTTTTACTGACTCTGAAATTGCGTTGGCCAATCTTGGAATTGCCGAGCTTAATCGTGACGACATGGTTGCGCCCGATGAGCTAAACATTCTAGTTGGCGGGCTTGGTCTGGGCTACACTGCGCAGGCGGTATTGGAGCATTCGAGTGTGGCGTCTCTCATGGTGGTTGAAGCGCTGGAAGCGGTGATCGATTGGCACAAAAGTGGGTTGTTGCCGCTCGGGCCGGGGTTGGTTGGCGATGCGCGTTGTCGGTTTCGGAGAGGTGATTTTTTCGCGCTGGCGGCCTCTGTAGATGGATTTGACCCAGACCTGCCTGGACGGAAATTCGATGCGATTTTGGTGGATATCGACCATTCTCCAGAGGAGCTTTTGGATGAGGGCAATGCTGGCTTTTATCTAGCTGAGGGTCTGCAACGGTTAGCCAATCATATTCGCCCCGGCGGTGTGTTTGGCTTGTGGTCCAATTCACGTCCAGATGAGGCGTTCACGGCACGGTTGGCATCAGTGTTTTTCGAGGCCCGTGCAGAGCCTGTGACATTCCACAATCCGTTGCAGGACCGACCGTTCACGCAAACCATCTATCTCGCGCGGACGGCCGCTCGTCCTGGGGCACGCCATGAAACAGGGGCGCTATGAGCTGATGCGATGCCCGGTTTGTCGCGGCGCTGCGATAAAGTACTTCTTGCGGGTCGGCGAACTTGATTACTGGCTTTGCCAAGATTGTCAGGCGCGGTTTCTTGCGCCCGGCCAGCGGCCACAGCGAAGCGATGAATATGCGCACTATCTCCTTCATGAAAATGATCCGGATGATCCTGGCTATCGCAAATTTCTGTCAAAACTTGCTGATCCGCTTGTGGCAAAACTTGATGCGGATGCGGATAGGCATAAGCGTATGCAGGGACTGGACTATGGCTGTGGGCCGGGTGCAGCACTGGCTGCGATGCTACGCGAACAAGGGTTTGACGTGGCGCTTTATGATCCGTTTTTTCAGCCCGACAGGGGGGCATTGCGCGAGACCTATGACTTTATCACTTGCACGGAAACTGCGGAGCACTTCCACCATCCGGCGGAAGAGTTTGATCGGTTGGATCAGATATTGCGGCCGGGAGGGTGGCTTGCGGTGATGACGTGCTTTCAAACGGATGATGACCGCTTCGCGCGATGGCACTATCGGGCTGATCCTACGCATGTTGTATTTTATCGGGTAGAAACGTTTCAATTCATTGCGCAACAGCGAGGGTGGGCATGTGAAATTGTGGTCAAGGATGTTGCATTGATGCGCAAGCCGGTATCATCTGCGGTTGGGGTTATAGAGCCTCCCAGATGATGGGATTGCTGGGTAAATTTTTGTGTACCCAGGTTTGAATGTTGCAAGTGTATTTGACTGAATAAATTTTTCTTTTTGGAGCGATACTGATGGTTGATCGACCACTTTGGCAATTGAGTGCCTGTGAATTGGCTGCGGGTATCGCGGCAAAAGAATTTACTGCGGCTGAAGTTGTTAGCGCGACTGTTGAGCGGCTCAGGGCGCGCAATCCGCAAATTAATGCCATTGTTGACGATCTGAGTGAACAGGCGATTGACCAGGCACGGGAGCACGATGCCATAATGGCGCGCTCGGGGCCGATCGGGCCGATGCATGGGGTGCCTGTTACGATCAAGGAAAACGTCGATCAAAAAGGGCGCGCGACGCCGAATGGTGTGGTTGCATACAAGGATGTTATCGCGCCTGATGATGCGCCGGTGGTGTGCAATCTCAAGAAGGCTGGGGCGATTGTTATTGGCAGGACGAATACGCCCGAGTTTTCGTTTCGTGCGACAACCGATAATGATCTGCATGGCCGGACATATAATCCCTGGAATGAGAATGCGAGCCCTGGTGGCTCATCTGGCGGGGCGGCGGCAGCCGTGATGTCAGGTATGGGGGCCATCGCGCATGGCAACGATATTGGAGGCTCGCTTCGTTTCCCCGCAGCGGCAACTGGTGCAGCCACGGTTAAGCCTGGCCTCGGGCGAGTGCCCGCCTACAATCCGTCGGCGATGGTTGAACGAGGGATGCTGGCGCAGCTTATGTCGGTGCAAGGAGTGATTGCCCGGGAGGTGGGCGATGTGCGCCTTGCGATGCAATCGCTGGTTTCTTATGACGCCCATGATCCGTGGATGGTTCCAATTCCGTTCGCGGGAGCGGAGATCGAAGGGCCGATCAAGGTGGCTTTTACGAAGAATATGTTTGAGTTCGATCTTGATCCGGCGGTTTCAGACGCGCTCGATACGGCGCGGAATGCGCTGGTTGATGCCGGATATGAGGTCGTGGAAATCGAGCCACCGCTGTTGCGGGAGACGGCTCGAGATGCCAACCGATGTCTCTTTGGCGAAGTTAAAGCGATGTTGCAGGCGGACGTGCGAGCATATGGCAGCGCTACGATCAATCGTATTTTCGATGAGTATTACGCCTATTTCGGCGCATACGAGGGGCATGATCTTTTGCTGGGAATGGCCCGGCGGGCGCACTACTGCCGCGAGTGGCTGCTTTTTCTACAGGACTACCCGCTTGTTCTGACGCCGTTTTTGCCCAAGCCAACCTATGATTGGGACCGGGATGCGCAGGGGGTGGAAGGGGTCATTGAGGTGCTGGGAGCTGGCATTTATAGCTTTTCGATGAATTACCTGGGCTTGCCGGCTGGTGTTGTGCCTGGCAGCCTTAATGGTGGGCTTCCGATCGGAGTGCAGGTTGTTGGGCGACGGTTTCGGGAAGACATGATTCTGGATGCGTGTGAAGCTATTGAACAGCGGGTTGGGGTCATGGCGAAGACGTTGTTTGTGCGCGGGTAGAGCTTAGTTGTCTGAGATTGAAGCGGTAGCTTCTATTGAAGCTGTGAGACTCTCTCTAGTCGGCCAAGAAAATGGCAGCTAGGCTCCACAGATGGAATGCAGGGTAAATTTTCTGAAGGCATCGGCACCATGACGATATGGGACAACCGGGCAACATGGCACAAGGCTATCAACGACTATGCAGGCCATCGCCAGTTGATGCACCGGATCACGATTGAAGGGGTGGAGCTTGTGGACGTTTAGAAAGCAGCTTGAAAACGTGGAGTAGACTATTGCACTGCTCTATTGCAGGCTGGACCAAGGTAGGGCAGACGCAGATTCCGCCATCCAAAATGAGGGTGTACGTTGACTAAGTACTCGGTATTTTCGCTTCTGAAGCATGGCTTCACGGGCAACCGGCACTGGCCGCAGGTATGGCGCGAGCCGGAACCGAAGCGCTCTTATGACGTGATTATTGTTGGTGGTGGCGGGCATGGGTTGGCGACGGCCTACTATCTTGCGAAAGAGCACGGCATTCACAATGTGGCCGTGCTTGAAAAGGGATGGCTGGGTGGCGGCAATGCAGGACGCAATACCACCATTGTGCGCTCCAACTATATGATGCCGGGCAATACGCAGTTTTATGAACGGTCTTTGAGGCTGTGGGAAGAGTTGAGCTTTGAGCTCAATTACAACGTTATGTTTTCGCAGCGTGGACAGTACAACACCTGTCATTCACCGGCTGAAATGGACCGTGCGCGACGACGCGGAAACGTGATGCTGGCCAATGACATTGATGCCGAGCTGCTAGATCGGGAAGAGGTGCGAAAGAGATTGCCCTATCTCGATTACTCTGAAGGAGCGCGGTTTCCCATTCATGGTGCGCTTTACCAGGAGAGGGCGGGCACGGCGCGGCACGATGCGGTTGTGTGGGGATATGCACGGGCAGCGGATCGGCTGGGTGTTGATCTTATTCAGCAATGCGAAGTAGTTGGTTTCTTGCGCGAGGGTGATGGCATTGTTGGGGTTGAGACGACGCGGGGGCCTATTCGCGCAACCAAGGTCGGCCTGGCGGTTGCAGGCCATACCAGCCATGTGGCGCAGAAGGCGGGTTTGCGGCTGCCAATTGAAAGCCACGCGTTGCAGGCTTTTGTTTCCGAACCGGTGAAGCCTCTCATTGACTGCGTGATTGGGTTTGGTGGTGCCGCGCATATCTACATCAGCCAGTCAGACAAGGGTGGTCTGGTGTTTGGTGGTGAGATTGATAAGTACAATACCTACGCCCAACGGGGAGGGATGCCTGTCGTTGAGGACGTGTTGTCAGCAACCAAGGGGCTTATTCCCTCGCTCTCGCGACTCAGGGTGTTACGGCACTGGGCGGGTGTCATGGATATGAGTATGGATGGTTCGCCGATTATCGCCAAGACTTCGGTTCGCGGTCTCTATCTCAACGGTGGGTGGTGTTACGGTGGGTTTAAGGCGACGCCCGCCAGCGGCTGGTGTTTTGCACATACCATCGCCCGAGACGCGCCACATGAAGACAGCGCGGAGTTTACGCTTGATCGATTTGAACGCGGATATCAAATCGAAGAGAAGGGCGTTGGGCCAACGCCGAAATTACAGTGAAGATTGGAGTGCAGTGGGGGCCAGGGCACAGTGAGAAACTGATATGCTAAGACTTCAATGCCCGGTGTGTGGGCTCAGGGATGAGACCGAATTTTCCTACGGTGGGGATGCAACGGTTCAGCGCCCTGATATGAATGAAACCGACTTGAAAGTATGGCACGATTTTGTGTTTCTTCGCGATAACCCGCGTGGTGCCCATCTTGAGTACTGGCATCATGTGCATGGCTGTCGACAGTGGCTGGTTGTTGAACGCGATACACAGAGCCATGAAATCGGAGATGCTCGATTGGCGCGCGAGGTGCAGGGATGAGGCAACCGTATCGTCTCGCATCGGGGGGGCGGATTGATCGCACGCAATCATTTCCAATATTCCTGGACGGCCGCCGGTTGAAGGCGCATCCGGGTGATACTCTGGCTTCGGCTTTATTGGCTGACGGTGTTTCAGTTGTGGCGCGAAGCTTCAAGTATCATCGGCCGCGCGGCATTTATGCGGCGGGTGTTGAGGAGCCCAATGCACTGGTGGGGCTTAGATCGGGTGCACGCGGTGAACCAAATACGTTGGCGACAATGGCGGAGGCGTTCGATGGGCTTGATGCGGTTGGCCAGAATGCGTGGCCGAGCGTGCGGTTTGATGTTGGTGCGATAAATCAAGCTTTTGCGCCGTTCTTGGCTGCCGGGTTTTATTACAAAACGTTTATGGGGCCTGGCAAATATCTCGGCTTTGGTTTGGGTGGGACTACGCGGTTTTGGATGATGTGCGAACGCTTTATCCGCAAGGCTGCCGGGGTGGGGCGCGCGCCGGGACTATCCGACCCGGATGTCTATGAGAAGGTCAATGCGTATTGCGATGTGCTCGTGATTGGCAGCGGGCCGGCTGGGTTGGCGGCGGCCTTGACCGCGGGTCGAACAGGCGCGCGGGTCATTTTGGCTGAGCAGGATTTTGCGGTTGGCGGATCGCTACTGTCGGCGCCTGTTGGATCGATGAGTGATCAATGGTTGGCTGAGACGACAGCTGCGCTTCAAGCCATGGCGAACGTCCGCATTTTTTCACGCACGACCGTATTCGGAGCTTACGATAGTGATGTTTATGGTGCGGTTGAGCGGGTCAGCGATCATCTTGCCGTGCCGGAGAACCATCAGCCGCGACAGAGATTTTGGCAGATTAAGACAAAGCAAGCGGTGTTGGCGACCGGAGCGATTGAGCGGCCGATGGTGTTTGGCGGCAATGACAAGCCAGGGGTGATGCTGGCGGGGGCCGTCCGAACCTACCTCAACCGATATGCCGTGTTGCCGGCGCGTGATGTCGTGGTGGCGGTGAGCAACGACAGTGGCTATGCGGTGGTGCGTGATTTGGCCAAGGCTGGCGCGATGGTGACGTTGGTTGATGCGCGGGCCGATGTTCCGGATGGACTGGTGAGTGCAGTTCGTGAGGTGGGAGTGATTGTGCGGTTGGGCCATGCAGTACTCTCGGCTGTTGGCTCGTCACGCGTGATAGCGGCCATTGTTGCGCCGGTTGATCAAGAGGGCCGCACGACCGGGGCCGTGCAACGCATCAAGTGCGGGTTGATTGCCATCTCGGGGGGATGGTCGCCAGCGGTGCACTTGTGGAGCCAACGCGGGCCGAAGCCGATCTATGATGCTGAGAAGGTTTGTTTCGTACCAGAAGTTGGCGCTCTTGCGACGCTGCGGCCGGTGGGGGCGGCACTTGGGACGGGAGGGACCGCGCGTGCGATTGCCGAAGGAATGGCTGCTGGCGGTAACTTTGACGTTTCTACTGAGGATAACGAAACCGATATCGCGGCCGATATACTTGGTGATGATTGGGTGCGCGATATTGGATCGTGTTGGGCGTTCAAGGCGAGCAATGGCAAGGCGCGGGGCAAGGCTTTCGTTGATTTGCAGCATGATGTTACGCAAAGCGATATCGATCTTGCGCACAGGGAGGGGTTTCGCTCTATCGAGCATCTCAAGCGCTATACCACCTCGGGCATGGCAATGGATCAGGGTAAGCTATCCAATGTCTCGGCGATTGTGCGTATGGCCGAGCTGCGCCAATTGGATATTCCAGAGGTTGGTACGACGACGTTTCGGCCACCATATACGCCCGTATCTCTGGGTAGCATTGCCGGGCATCGGCATGGCGCGCATTTTCATCCAGTACGCCAAACACCACTGCATGAATGGCATCTGGCGAACGGTGCCCGGATGACCGACGCGGGGGCATGGAAGCGCGCATGGTATTATCCAGAAGATGATGAGGGGGTGAGAGAGGCTTACATCCGGGAGGCCGCGCATGTTCGTCAGCATGTAGGAATTGTTGACGTTTCGACACTGGGAAAAATTGCCGTTCAAGGACCAGACGCGGGTGAGTTTCTCAATCGTGTTTATGCTAACGGGATGGCGTCACTTAAGCTTGGCCGACTGCGCTATGGGGTGATGTTGCGGGATGATGGTTTTGTGCTTGATGATGGCACGGTGGCGCGGTTGGCTGAGAACGATTATCTGGTAACGACGACAACGGCGCAGGCTGGAGCCGTGCTGGCCTTCATGGAGGAACTGGCGCAAACGGCATGGCGTGATCTTCGTGTGCATGTGACGAGTGTTACCGATCAGTGGGCTGCCGCAGCGGTTGCCGGGCCCAGATCGCGAGAGTTATTGTCCGCCGTGACATCTGGTACGGATCTTTCTGCTGAGGCATTGCCGAGCGGGCATTTCGTAGCTGGTATGATTTCGGGGGTTGGTGTACGGCTGCATCGGATGAGCTATTCCGGCGAGTTGGCCTATGAGGTCTTCATGCCGGCGAAGGCTGCGATGGCTGTTTGGCAGGCCATCATTGATGCGGGCGGGGCCTATAACCTCAAGCCATACGGCACCGAGGCGATGGGTGCACTACGGATTGAAAAGGGGCACGTTGCAGGCCCTGAGATTGATGGCCGGACGACGCTTGGTGATCTCGGTCTTGAGGGGATGGCTAAAAAGTATAAGCCGTTTGTCGGATCGGTTTTGCGGCAGCGGCCGCAGCTCATTGAGGCCGGGCGTCCGAGGCTTGTTGGGCTGAAGATTGAAGGAGACAAGGGTGCGCAGGCCGGGGCATTATTGTTTGGTGCTCATGCACCGATCATCGGGCATGGAGAGGGGCTGGTGACGTCAACGACCTATTCGCCAGCACTGTCGCGGAACATTGCCCTTGGGTTGCTGGCAAACGGCCCTGAGCGGATGGGGGAACGAATCGGGATTGTTGACCTTCTGAGTGAGACGAGGCTTTTTGCGCGTGTTGTTTCGCACCATTTCTATGATCCTGCAGGAGTGCGGCAGAATGGGTGAAGGAATGTTGGTGCTACCCGCGGATGTTTTGAAGCCTGGCCGGTATGGGGCAAGGATGCCTGGAGGTTCTGCGGTGCGGCTGGGGGAGCGTCCGCTGGGTGAGCTGATGCAACTCTCGGGGCGTGGGAATGGTTTCAGCAATCGGCTTGGTTCTGTGCTATCCGGCCTGGGTGTTGATAGTGCGCCTGACTTTGGCGAGGTGGCAGTAGGTGACAATGGGCTTGAAGTGTTGCGGCTGGCGCCAGATCGTTTATGGCTGCGAAGTCCTCCACGGGAAGCCGGGGTGCGCCAGGCCAAGGCACTAGATTTGGCACTGGCGGCCAATGGTCTTGATCTGGAAGTTATGTGGAAGCTTGATCTATCCCAGTCACGCGCTGTGATTGTTATTGAGGGTGCCGGCGAAGGTTGCGGGGCTGAGGATTTGCTGGCCCGTCTTATCTCGCTTGATTGTGATGCCTCGATGTTTGAGCCCGGCTCGTTTGAGGAGACCGTATTGCACGACGTGTCCGTTCTTGTGCAGCGCAAGGGCTTGGCGGAATTCGAAATTCTCGTGCCCGTTACCTGGGCGCAATCATTGTGGAGTTATGTTCGGGAGGCGGCATTGCCGCTCGGATACGAAATTTCATCAAGCAACTAGAGAAAAACCGCGCGTATGGTGACAGGATCAGCCTATGATCGGGCGACGGAATGATATGAGTATTGAGGCGAGTGGGATCAGAACTTCGGCGCGAGCTATTCAGGGGTACCGAAGCCGCCGCCGCCCGGAGTCTTCATGACAAACACATCACCGGCTTGCAGTTCGCGTTCGTCGTTGCCGGCCAGTATTTCGGTTTCGCCGTTTGTGCGCACCAGAATGTTTTGACCACACTTGCCAGGCTTTCCGCCAGCAACGCCAAATGGCGGGATGATGCGGTGAGAGGTGAGTACTGTTGTGGTGACTGGCTGCAGAAACCGAACCCGCCGAATGGCGCCATCGCCGCCTCGATGCCTGCCCCTGCCGCCTGAGCCGCGACGGATACCAAACTCTTCGACGCGCACGGGGAAGCGCCATTCGAGTACTTCCGGATCGGTCATGCGGGTGTTGGTCATGTGGCTTTGGACGGCGCTTGTACCATCAAAATCGGGCCCGGCGCCGGTACCGCCACAGATGGTTTCGTAGTTCTGAAACTCATCGGTACCCCAGATGAAATTATTCATGGTTGCCTGCGATCCCGCGAGCACGCCGAGAGCGCCATAGAGCGCGTTGGTGACAGCTTGGGAGACCTCGGTATTGCCGGCAACGACAGCTGCGGGGTAGCGTGGATTGATCATCGTGCCTTCGGGGGCAATTAGCTTCAGCGGTTTCATGCACCCTTCGTTCAAGGGGATGTCCGCATCGACAAGAGTGCGGAAAACATAGAGGGTGGCTGCTGCACAGACTGCGCGAGGGGCATTATAGTTATTCTGGCCCTGAGGGGAGGTTCCAGTGAAATCGATGGTGGCTTCGCGGGCTTCCTGGTTGACGGTAATACGCACCTTGATCACTGCGCCACTGTCCATGGGGTAGGTGAATTCTCCATCTTTGAGGCTGCCGATTACGCGGCGGACTGACTGTTCCGCGTTGTCCTGGACATGCCGCATATAGGCTTGGACGATATCAAGACCGAAGTGCGTGACCATCTTGCGGACTTCGCGGGCGCCGGTTTCGTTGGCGGCGATTTGGGCGATGAGGTCGGCAATGTTGTGGTCAATGTTGCGGCAGGGATACTTGCCTGACGCGAGGAGGGCGCGGGTTTGCTGCTCGCGCAACTGGCCGTGTTCGACGAGTTTGAAGTTATCGATCAGCACGCCTTCTTCGTCGATGTGCGTGCTGTCGGGGGGGGCTGAGCCGGGTGTGCGACCGCCGATGTCTGCGTGGTGGCCGCGGGAGCCGACATAAAACAATACCTTGTCGCCCGCATCATCGAATACCGGGGTGATGACGGTGACGTCTGGCAGATGGGTGCCGCCGTTGAAGGGGGCGTTCAGCATGTAGGCGTCGCCGGCCTGCATGGTTTTTTCGTTCAGGCGAATGATGGTTTTGATCGATTCACCCATAGAGCCCAGGTGGACCGGAACGTGCGGGGCGTTGGCGACGAGATTGCCTTCTGGATCAAACAGCGCGCATGAAAAATCCAGACGCTCTTTAATATTCACAGAATAGGCCGTGTTGGCCAGGGTGGCGCCCATCTGTTCGGCAATCGACATGAAGAGATTGGAGAAAATTTCGAGCATGATTGGATCGGCGGTGGTGGTGATGGCACCACTTTCAGTGGCCGTGTTCTGGTCGCGCACCAGGATGAGATCGCCGGTGCTGGTGAGGGAGGCAGACCAGCCGGGTTCAACGATGTTGGTGCCGGTTGGTTCGAGAATGATGGCGGGGCCGGGGACTTGTTGGCCTTGGCGGAGTTTCTCGCGATCATGGATTGGGGTTTTCGTCGTTGCTCCACCAACATACATGTCGATATTCGCGAGTGGTTCGGCGAGGCTGCCGGTTTGCGGGGCGGAAAGTTGATCGACGTTGCCCGCGGGGCCGATGGCTTCGATTGCGACGGCTTCGATAACGAGTTGTCGGTCGGGAGCTGAGAAGCCATAGCGGGATTGATGTCGCTCGGCAAAGCTTTGGCGGATTTCCGCCTCGGATCCATAGGGGACGATTAGCGGTTGGTGGGAGCCCTCATAGCGGACATGGGTGCGGCGCTCGATTGTAATGTCTTTAGCGTCAATGCCTTGAGCTTCAACTTCGCTCCGGGCTTCAGTTTCCATCTCGGCAAGTGCTGCTTCAGCATCGGGCTTGGCGGTTTCGATTGGTTGTTCTATCTGATGCTCGCGCAATGCACGGATATCGGCAAGACCCATGCCGTAGGCTGACAATACGCCAGCGAAGGGATGGACGAGAACGCGTTTCATGCCGAGGGCGGTGGCTACCAGACAGGCGTGTTGGCCGCCCGCACCGCCGAAGCAATTCAAGGTGTAGCCTGTCACGTCATAGCCGCGCTGCACGGAAATTTTCTTGATCGCGTTGGCCATGTTTTCGACCGCGATACGGAGGTAACCTTCGGCGACGTCTTCAATGGTTCTACTGGTGGCGCTCTCGCGGTTGATGCGATCGGTGAGATCTTTAAACTTCTCGACGACAATATCGCGGTCCAGCCGTTCATTGCCATCCGGACCAAATACCGAAGGGAAGCGATCAGGTTGGATTTTGCCTAACAGTACGTTGCAATCAGTAACCGTGAGAGGGCCACCGCGCCGGTAGCAAGCGGGGCCGGGGGCGGCTCCGGCGCTGTCGGGGCCAACCTGGAAGCGACCGTCGCGGAAGAACAGGATTGAGCCTCCGCCGGCGGCGACGGTGTGGATGTTCATCATTGGTGCGCGCACACGGACACCGGCAACTTCGGTCTCGAAGGAGCGCTCATAGAGCCCGTCGAAATGGCACACATCGGTTGATGTGCCGCCCATGTCAAAGCCAATAAGTTTGTCGAAGCCTGCATCGAGACCGGTGGCTGCCATGCCAACCACGCCGCCAGCGGGGCCAGAGAGAATTGCGTCCTTGCCCTGGAACAGGCGTGCGTCGGTGAGGCCGCCGTTGGATTGCATGAACATCAGCCGTTCACAACCGCCTTTATCGGCTCCCAAGGCATCGCGGACCTGGTTGACGTAGCGCCGCAAGACTGGAGAAAGATAAGCATCAACAACGGTTGTGTCGCCGCGTGAAATCAGCTTCATCAGCGGGCTTACTTCGTGACTGACGGAGACCTGGGTGTAGCCGATTTCGCCCGCCAAATCGGCCACGGCTCGTTCGTGTTCGGGGAAGCGGTAGGCGTGCATGAAGGCGATTGCGAGCGTGCGGAAGCCATCGCTGTAGGCGTCTTTGAGGGTTTGCCGAGTTGCGTCGAGATCGAGATGAGTGATGGTCTCACCGTGAGCATCAATGCGCTCGGTTACCTCTGAGACGCGCTCGTAAAGCAGCTCGGGTAACTTGATGTGGAGATCGAACAGACGCGGGCGGTTTTGGTAGCCAATGCGCAGAAGATCACCGAACCCCTCGGTAATGAGGAGCAGAGTACGCTCGCCTTTGCGTTCAAGAAGGGCGTTGGTGGCAACGGTGGTTCCCATTTTTACCGCGCCTATAGTGGCGGGGGGAATGGCATCGCTGGTTTTTAGGCCCAAGAGATCGCGGATGCCTTGGACGGCGGCATCACGGTAGCGCTCTGGGTTTTCGGACAGGAGCTTGTGGGTGAGGAGTGTGCCGTCCGGCTGGCGGGCGACGATGTCAGTGAAGGTGCCGCCGCGATCAATCCAGAATTGCCACATATTTTGGCTCCTCATTCGACCTCTATGAGCTATTCGTCTCTTGTGCCGTGAAATCTATACCATGAGGTTTATGGATGCAGTGTCAGGCACAGTATCTGGCCACAGTATCTGGCCGTTTGCACGCAGTGTGCCAGCCCACAAGCTGTGTTGTGTGACTACCTCTGGCGAGGCATTATATGGTTTCGCCAGAGGGGATGGTGTGCAGGGCCCCGGGTTGAGCCCTGATGGAAATACTCAACGATAGACCAGGGTCGGCAGATAGAGCGCGATCTGGGGGAAGATGAGCAGCAGACCGATCATCGCAATCATCATCGCCACGAAGGGCATGGCACCATAGGCAACGTCGTTGAATTTGCCGCCGCGACCACGGATGCCTTGCACGACATAGAGATTGACTCCAATGGGTGGGGTGATCAGCGCCGCCTCCATGAGAACCGTGATCAAGATGCCAAACCAGACCGGATCGTAGCCAAGCTGAATAACCAGTGGGAAAATGATCGGGACTGTTGTCAGCAGCATGGACAGCGTTTCCATGAACATGCCGAGGATAAGATAGAATACGATGATCATCAGCATCGTCTGGAGCGGTGTCAGCCCCAAGTCAGCGATGACTTTGATCAGCGCCTGCGTTACTCCGATGAACCCGAGGATGAAGTTGAGAAACACCGCGGCCAGGATGATCAGCATAATCATTGCTGTGGTGCGCATTGTTCCTTCGAACGCGTCTTTGAGCATTTTGAAGTTTAAGGTGCCCATCCACCAAGCAAGTAGAAGGGCGAAACACACCCCCACTGAAGCTGCTTCAGTGGGGGTTGCGATGCCAGCATAAATTGAGCCGACGACAACGCCAAAAAGGCCCAGCGGCGGGATCAAATCGGGCAGCACGCGAAACCGGTCAGCCCAGCTTGTTTCAACTTTTGTGCCACCCCATGAAGGGCGAACCACACAGGCAACAAGAATGATCAACATGAAGAGTGCCGATAAGATCATGCCGGGAAGGAAGCCGGCGAGATAGAGTTCCGGCACTGATGTGTCAGTAATCAAGCCATAGATGATCAAATTGATGGATGGTGGGATCAGGATACCAAGAGTTCCACCAGCGGCCAGAGAACCAAGGAACAGAGGTTCGTTGTAGCCATGCTTTTTAATCTCAGGATAGGCGACAGTGCCGACGGTCGCGGCAGTGGCCACGCTGGAGCCTGAGGTGGCCGCGAAGATCGAGCATGAGCCGATATTGGCATGCATCAGACCACCGGGAAGCCAGGATAGCCATTGGGCAACGGCATTGTACATCTTCCGTGCAACGCCTGCGCGAAGCATAATCTCGCCCAGTAGGATGAACATCGGGATGGCTACAAGAATAGAATCTTTGCTCTTGTCCCAGGTGAACTCACCAATGGCGACGGATAGGCGGCCATCCATGTAGATTTGATCGAGGCCGAGGCTGAGAATGCCCAGGACGGCGCCAACGGGAACCGCGGCAACCACCAGCGTCAAAAGTGCTACAACAATCCATCCTGCCATCTTTAAGAATCCTTGCCTTCGGGGCTGGTTTGTATTTCTTCTATGCCCGAGGTTTCCTCGGCAATTTCTTCTTGAACGCTGAGTGTTCCAGCCACTTTCTGCACGACATCAAACCGACCGGTGAAGAGGGCAACAGCTGCGTAGATGATCAAAAACAGAAGCGTGATATTGAATAGGATTAGACCGGTGATCCAGAAAGCCTGAGGTATCCAAAGGCTGGTTGCGAGAGTGGTAATAGCCACTGAGTTTTCTGTCCACGATGTCCAGAAGACGTCGAAACCCTTGGATGTCAGAAGCGTGATATAGATGAATAATAAGATCAATCCGACAAGGTCGAGTACCGATCGGACTTTGAGCGGCAGGGTACCGTAGAGCGCGTCGATTCTGATGTTTGAACGGTGGATTGCGCAATAGGAATAGGACCATGTGGTGGCGGCGGCGAACACGTAGCCGGAAATCTCATCTGAGCCACTCATTGTGACCGAAAATAACTTTCGGGAAAGTACATCGATCGTGACGATTATTGCTGCAAGCATGAGTGCCGCGCCGGCAACCCAAACTGCATAGCGGGACAGACGTTCCATTCCGCCGTGGATAGTCTCCAAAATGTGCACCGATGTCTCCGTCACGCAAAAGTAGGTGGGATTTTCTTGGGGGCTTGAGGCAAGCCTAAGCATTGCGCTGCATGTTTTGCAGCGCAATGCTATTTTCTGACGATCGAAATCTTACAGAGGAGCCTGGATGCCGACGACTTTGCCGATTGTATTGTTCCATTCTTCTGCACATTTCTTACCGCAGCGTTTTGCAAAACGTTTCAGAACAAAGTTCTTGACGATGTCGGCAAGCTGCTTTTTGTCTTCAGCAGAAGGCTTTACCACTTTCATGCCGCCTGGTTTGCCAAGTGCGCAAGGACCACTGGCATTGCAGTCCATACCAACTTGGTCGAGCTTCTTGGTGGCGATCCACATTTCGTCTTCAACTTTTTGAGCCTGCTTCTGGATCAGCGCCTGGGTGTCAGGTGATAGCTTGTCCCAGACCTTCTGATTCATCGCCATGAAGGTTGCGGCATAGCCGAGCCGAACACGAACGTTGTGTGTGACGACCTGCCACCATTTCGCATTGTAAGCTGGGCTGGTGCCTGTGATGCCGCAGTCGGCGACGCCTTTTTGGAGAGCTGGAACAACTTCGGCAAATGCCAAAGTAACCGAACTTGCGCCAAGGCCTTCGATGAAGTCACCAAGGGTTCTAGTGTAAGTACGGATCTTCTTGCCCTTGAGGGATTTGAGGCTGATATTGCCGCCGTCCTTTAGATTGCACCAAAGCTGCTGGCTGGGAAACGAGTACACCATCAGGAGTTTCGCATTGTATTTGGCGCGCAGCTCACGTTCGATGATTGGGCGATAAGCTTGAATGGCTTTCCGATAGGTATCGAAGTCCTGGATAACGCCAGCCAGATCGATCCCTTCAAGAGGGGGTGAATCCTGCGCAACATAGCCAGTGACTGCGTGGACAGCGTCGAAAGCGCCGAGTTTTAGCTGGCGAACGACTTCAAAACCAGACAGGCCGAGCTCGGTGTATGGCTTGGCATTTGCTGTGAGTTTGCCGCCAGATGCTTCAGGAAGCACTTTTTCCCAGAAGCGTTTCTCGTGGTCTTTCCAGATGGCAAGGTTGCCCCATGTGCCGACAACCGTGAATTTTTTCGTGTCGATTGCATATGCCGGATTGGGCAAGGTTGCTGTTGTCATTACTGCGGCTGCAACAGCCAGCGCTATGAAAGGTGTCTTGCTCGACTTCATGCTTGTTAACTCCCTAATGAAAATTGCTTTCGCTATGCGGGTTTGACCAGCTTTAGACTCAGAACGGAATTCCAAGAGTAATGCTGTTTATGTGACCGCAAACGAGCAATTTTTTTATTGTGCTCAGTGTGAAGCTTGATGCAACACGGCTGCACTATGTCAGATCGAAAGCATGCTGCCAACCCAGTTGCTCCTTCGAATTATTCGTCCAATATTGACAATTTGACTGCAAAATGCTCACGCTAATTGACAACGGCATGCCTAGTGTTTTGGCAGCCGACGGTGCCTGCGGCTCCTTAGGATCTCGGGGGATCTCGGGGGGTCTCGGGGGGTCTCGGGAACTGGAGCTTCTGTTATGTTCGATCCTTTATATGAACAACTGAAGAAATCGTCCGTGCGTGATGTGCGTGCGAGCATCCGAAGTGGCACATATATTGGACAAACCGCG
>Ga0209345_10001640_pt1 | contig 26380 bp, 27 predicted proteins | sample Cruoilmetagenom7_FD_187294 | JGI IMG/M metagenome (GOLD analysis project Ga0209345, IMG submission 187294) | Oil polluted marine microbial communities from Coal Oil Point, Santa Barbara, California, USA - Sample 7 (SPAdes) (version 2) | ecosystem: Environmental > Aquatic > Marine > Oil seeps ...
GGCTCTGGCTCTGGCTCTGGCTCTGGCTCTGGCTCTGGCTCTGGCTCTGGCTCTGGCTCTGGCTCTGGCTCTGGAAGGCGTTCCTCAACGACGGGGGCTTCGTCAACCGCAGGCGCATCCTCAATCAGTTCTTCTTCGCCGCCGTCTTCGACAATTTCATCCAGCCCCTGCTCCAGCTTGGAGGAGGATTTGAACAGACGGTTTTTGAGTTTCTTAAAGAATGACATAATTTGTGGATCCCTCGTTATCCCTTACCAATTATGTCACATGGGCAACCGATGGAAGGGGCCAGTGGGCCAAATTAGGGTGGCAAACCCACTATCTGCTTCCTTAACGGGGTCAATTTCCAGAAAAGGGGGCGCTGCTATAGCGAACCCAGCCCCCAAAACAGGCCGATTTGCGCGCAGATATAGGTGACCCAGACCAGTTTACCCGCCAATTTGCGCCGCGTATCTTCGGGTTTCAACACAAAGGTCTCGACCGACAGGATCAGGTCCGAGAGCACAAACAACAGCGCACCCCACAGAGCAACGCTGCGCACATCGGGCAAGCCCAGCGCCACCAAAGCCATCACCAAAATGATCCCGACATAGGCGCGTACTGGCCATTTCAAATCACCAGTGTGCGGACGTAGCCACCATTCCGTCGATACGCCAAAGGCAACCAGTACCGCGATGAACGGCCATTGGGCCGCGCCCAACGTGGCCCCCAACGTCACCATGACCACGATATAGCCCAGATGTGCGGCGGCAAAGGCGATCATGCCGATCAAAAACGCCTTTGATCCGGGTCGTGACAAGGCAAAATCACCCACCGCACTTAATGCCAAGGCCGCGATCAACAAAACGGGGGCACCCTCGACGGTGGCGGCTATGGCGAACAGGGTGACTGGCAGAGTCTTGCGGATACTACGCGCCATGCGAACGCGGCTGCCGGTGCGCGGCAAGTACAACACCGCCGCGACCACGCCAAACGCAAATAGCGCCGCGGCGCTAAACATTTTCGACCCTTCTTGGCGGTAAAATCCCTGCACGAAACATCATCCAAAGCATCCTATTTGTTGATTTTTAACCGGATCATAACACCCCTGTCGCAAAAGGGGGCGAGACAAATTCGCCCGATCAGGCGCTTGTGTCTAGAAACACTGTGTCCTTGTTTGTTATCAAATGCTTGCGTGAAATTGTGCTATAATGGCGTGGAGAGGTTATTCGATGACACACCGTATGAAAATGTTCGCAATTGTTAGTTTTCTTCCAGTCCCGCTGATCACAATGGCCGCGCTGTTTGGCGGGTGGTGGGTGCTGGCCGCGCTTGTCTATATCACCGTGTTCACTTTCGCCATGGACCAGTTGATCACTATCGCAAGCGACACCGAACAACCTGAAGGGGAATTTCCCGCTGCTGACAGCTTGTCGACTATTTTGGCCGTATCTCACTTTTTCCTTTTGATACTCGTTGTTTGGGCACTATCCTCCAACCCGCAGCTGGGTTTGTTCGGCACTTTGGGGTTGTTTGTCGCCGCAGGTATGTTTTTCGGTCAAGTCAGCAATTCAAATGCACACGAGTTGATCCACCGCACCAACAAGCGCCTGTTTAACCTTGGGAAATGGGTCTATATTTCGATGCTTTTTGGGCATCACACCTCGGCGCATTTGCTGGTGCATCACAGGTTTGCCGCCTCGGAGTATGACCCCAACTCAGCAGATATGGGCGAATCATTTTATACATTTGCACGTCGGGCGTGGATTGGTTCAGCTCGGGCGGGCCTCGAGATGGAGTCTGACCGGCGTAAAAACCTGCGCCAAAATCCACCGCGTTTTAGCCATCCATATTATACCTATATGCTTGGGGCTTTTGCCAGCCTTGGGGTTGCGACCATCATCGGTGGTTGGGGCGGATTGCTGGCATTGATTGCATTGGCATCCTACGCACAAATGCAGCTTTTGCTCTCGGATTATGTGCAGCATTACGGGCTGCGTCGCGCCAACCTTCCAAATGGCAAACTGGCCCCCGTGGCGTTGCACCATTCATGGAACGCGCCACATTGGATGTCCTGCTACCTGATGCTGGCCGCCCCGCGACATTCCGATCACCACAGCCATCCTGACAGGCCCTATCCTGCCCTGACTTTGCCCAATCCCGATGTTGCCCCCAGCCTGCCATACAGTCTGCCGGCCATGGCGACGATTGCGCTGTTTCCGCGCCTGTGGCGCCGCGTCATGGACCCCCGTGTTGCCCCTTGGCTCGAGCATGCAGCACTTGAAGCGCAGAAAATTGCCGCCCAGAATGCCCTACTGCGCGATCCTCTGCCATCTTAGGATAGCGACGCTGGCCTTCGGCCCCAAAAGCTGCCAGAAACGGGGCATGATAAAACACCTGTTTACCCTTATGCTGAGCATTCTTTTGGCGACGCCGCTGGCCGCCCAAACCCCGATGGACGCAGATGCATTTGACGCCTATTCCCAAGGCAAAACACTGTATTACGGCGTTGATGGCACCCTGTATGGGGCCGAAGAATATCTGCCAAACCGGCGGGTGCGTTGGTCGGTTCTGAATGGACAATGTCTGGAGGGGGAATGGTATCAGGAGGACCAGTTGATTTGTTTCATCTATGATGGCGAAACCGATGCGCAATGCTGGTCATTTTATCAGGGCGAGAACGGATTGATGGCGCGATTCGAAAATGACCCCAATCGAACCACGTTGTTTGAAATTGAGCCGAGCGACAAGCCGATGGTCTGTTTGGGGCCCGAAATCGGGGTGTAGTCTGTTGCGGGTATGGGGTTTTATGCGCTCCGCGCAGGGATATTTAGGCAAAAAAGAAGCCTAGAGTGAAACCAATCCAATTGAACTCGCTTTAAAAGAGCGTGCCCTGATCTGGCGGTGTCTTGTCTGCTTTTGGTTTGCGGGCGGGGGATGCGCCGACTTTGTAGCGGCCATCGCCAAATTCGATTTCCAGTACCGAGACCTTTTTCGCCGCAACCTTGGACGTCACCACATCCCCGTCTCCGCGCACCACGGCATAACCGCGCATCAAGGTTTCTTTGTAACCCAAGGTCTGGCGAATGCGTTCTAGCGCGTCCAAGCGGCTGCGCCAGCCATCAATCTGGCCTTGCGACACACGGGAAAACCGGCCTGCGATCTGGGCCAGCTCGGTTTTTTTGCGCGCGGCATCCCGCTTCAGCAGATCGGGAGACAGGCGCATTACCCGATCAGCAAGTTTCACACGGGCCTCTATGATCAACCGCGACAGGGCGGCGGGGCGCAGGCTGCCGCTGGCCTCGGACAGGCGTAGACGTTTGATTTGGGCGGCGCGGGTCAGGGCCGCGGGTAAACGGTCCGAGACGCGATCAAGCCGTTGACGCGGATTGTCCAGCAATGCTTCAAGATTGGGCATGGCACGGGCCAGATCGCGCAAGCGCTGTTTGCGTTGATCTACGGCCCCAGTGGCGGCGCGGGTCAGGCGGGCGTGTTGATCATCCACCCATGCCAGTAATTCCAGCCGCACTGGCACCGCCAGTTCTGCCGCCGCCGTTGGGGTTGGCGCGCGTTGATCCGACACGTAGTCAATCAACGTGGTGTCGGTTTCGTGGCCCACCGCCGAAATCAGCGGAATGTCGGAGGCCGCTGCTGCCCGCGCGACGCTCTCCTCGTTAAATCCCCAGAGATCCTCGATGGAGCCCCCCCCACGCGCCACGATGATCAAGTCAGGCCGTGGCAGTGCGCCACCCTGTGTCATCGCGTTGAACCCCTTAATCGCGCGCGTCACTTCGGGCGCACATTGCTTGCCCTGCACCGCCACCGGCCAGATCAGCACCTTGCGCGGAAAACGGTCCCGCAGACGGTGCAAAATGTCCCGGATCACGGCCCCCGAGGGCGAGGTAATGACGCCAATCACTTCGGGCAGGTAAGGCAATTCCTGTTTTTTCTCGGGCGCAAACAGCCCTTCGGCCGCCAGCATGGTTTTGCGTTTTTCCAGCATCGCCATCAGTGCGCCCATACCCGCCGGTGCTATGTCCCCTATCACCATCTGGTATTTTGACTGACCGCCAAAGGTGGTCAGCTTGCCGGTCGCCACCACTTCCATGCCTTCTTCGGGCTGCACCGCCAAACGCGACGCCACACCCTTCCAGATCACCCCCGCCAACACGGATCGATCGTCCTTTAGGTCAAGGTAAATATGCCCCGAACGCGGGCGCGAAACCCGCCCGACCTCGCCCTTCACCCGCACATGGCCAAACTCGCCCTCAATGGTGCGTTTTACCGCGCCCGATATTTCGGTGACGGTAAATTCGGGGGCGTTTTCGCCCTCCATCGGCTCATCAATCAATTCGGACATATCTGCTCGCTTGTTTATCTCTGCCGCCCACCTTAGAACGCGATTATGCAAAGGCCAAGCGGGGAGCGGCAAATGAATATCCTGATTTTAGGCAGCGGTGGACGTGAACACGCATTGGCATGGGCTGTGAAGCAGAACCCGAAATGCGACCGATTGGTTGTGGCTCCGGGCAACGCCGGGATTGCGTTGATCGCGGAATGCGCGGATTTTGACATTATGGACGGCAGCGCGGTGGTTGAATTTGCCACAGAAAACGCCGTGGATTTCGTGATTGTCGGGCCAGAAGCGCCCTTGGCCGTTGGCATTGCAGACCGGCTGCGGGCGTCAAACATCCTGTGTTTTGGGCCAAGTCAGGCCGCTGCACAGTTGGAATCCTCAAAGGCCTTCACCAAGGAAATATGCGCCGCCGTCAATGCGCCCACAGCCGATTATGGGCATTTTACCGACGCCGAACAGGCCAAGAATTATGTGCGGGCCAAAGGCACGCCCATTGTTGTTAAGGCCGACGGCTTGGCGGCAGGCAAGGGTGTGATCATGGCCTTTGACGAGGCAACGGCACTGGCCGCCATTGACGATATGTTCAGCGGTGAATTTGGCGCGGCTGGCGCCGAGGTGGTGATCGAGGAATTCATGGAGGGCGAAGAGGCATCGTTCTTTGTGTTGTGCGACGGCACCGACATTTTGGCGATGGGCAGCGCCCAAGACCACAAACGCGCCTTTGATGGCGATAAGGGACCAAACACTGGCGGCATGGGGGCCTATTCGCCCGCCCCGGTGATGAGTGACGCGGTGGTGCAAAAAACCATGGATGAAATCGTCGCCCCGACGATGGCGGAAATGGCGCGGCGCGGCATGCCGTTTCAGGGCATCCTGTTTGTCGGCTTGATGATCAAGGACGGACAACCCCGTCTGGTGGAATACAACGTGCGGTTTGGCGATCCGGAATGTCAGGTTTTGATGATGCGGCTGGGCGCACAGGTATTTGATCTGTTGCAGGCCTGCGCTGACGGACGGTTAGCGCAGGCACGGGTGAACTGGGCTGACGATCATGCGCTGAGCGTGGTGATGGCGGCGAATGGCTATCCCGGCGCATACGAAAAAGGCAGCGTGATTGGCGGGCTGGATGAGTTGCCCGAGGACTCGTCGCATATGGTGTTCCACGCTGGCACTGGCGAGCGGGATGGCAAGTTTATTGCAACCGGCGGACGTGTGTTGGGCGTGACGGCGCGGGGCAACAGTTTGGCCGAGGCCCAAGCGCGAGCCTATGAAATGGTCGATGACATTGACTGGCCTGGTGGATTTTGCAGGCGCGATATTGGCTGGCGGGCGCTTTAGGGTAAAAAGGATAGTGAATTGTCAAACAGCACCGATGTGCCAGTCACATTAGGGGACAAGCTGAAAAGCCAAGACACCAGATCCCTTGGAAAATCGATATTGGCGCTGCTGGTTTCCGCAATCATCGGTGCCTTGTTTTGGTGGGCCATAAAAAGCCCCCTCGCGGGCATTGTCGTGCTGGTTTTATGCCGTCTGTTTTTTGGCCGTCTGCTTTTTGGAAACACCCAAAGCGCGCATTTCCTGCTCCATGCGGATCGGGAGGGGTTTATGAAATCCCTGAAATTGGCTGACAAAACCGCCATTTTTGATGGCAACAACATATATCATTTCGGGCTGGACCACGGGATCGGCGTGCGCGCCCTGAAAACCCTTGTGCAAAACCTAAGGGCCGACGGTTACCGGATCGTGTGTTTCTTTGACGCCAACATCTATTTCACGCTCCGCAAGAATGGCGCGTTTTTGAAAGGTGCGCCGTTCTCGGTCCAGTTGCTTCAAACGGCCTTTGATCTGAAACCCAACGAGATTTACGTTGTTCCCAGTAGAATTCAAGCCGATCGGTTTATCATCGAAAGCCTGTCGCATTTTCCCGATTCATTTGTCGTCACAAATGACCAGTTCAGGGATTTTTTCGCCGAATATGATTTTCTGACCAAAATTGACTGGAGAAAAGGCATCGAAATGGAGCAGGGCAAATTGCAGCTTGAAAATTACAGGTTCAAAGAGCCTATGACGTTTTGGAACGACACTGCCAGACGCTTTGCTTACATCCTACAGCCCACCGCCCGCTTAAAAGAATTCTGCCCCTTATGCTTGCCGATAACCGTGCTGCGGATTTGGGCACCGTCGAAGGTTGAGGCAACAATCTGGCTCCAGTCCGCGTTGGCGGTGATCATCTGCGGCCCTGCCCCGCAATCACGGATGCCGCCGGAAATGTAATCTTGTCCAATCTTGTGGTTGGTCAACCCGCCTTGCTCGGCCACAAGGCTCAATTTTCCACCCTTGAAACGCCAGATTTTCAGCAGCCGCGCCAGATGTGGGCGGTCGATATAGGCGATCTCGATCGCGCCATCCCCATCCAGATCAGCCGCCCCTATCGGAGCCAGCCAGCGGTGGCTGCGGCCAATGTGCGGTGTTGCTGTGAGTTTTTTCAAAGCGCCATCAACCAGCCCGTAAATCGCCAGTTGCGCACCTTTTTGCAGATCGGTTTCGACCGTGATGATCTCGACCGCCCCATCCCCGTCCAGATCAACCAGTCTAGGTGCGATGTCCTCGAATACCCGCGCGGCAGGCAGGATGATTTCTTCGAATATATAGGGGCCATGCGCAGCAGAACCCTGACGCACATAAGTCAAAGCGCCCCACTCGATCGCGTCGCCTAAAATGCCGTGATCATACCGCCGTGTTGGCTGGGTGTAATAGACATGTAAACCCGGCAACAAAATGCCGTCTGCATCTTTTACGCGCCCGTGGCTGCAACCGCCCGCCTCGCTCAAGGCCATGCAATGTCCAGCCGGTTCGGCCGCCACTGACGTCGCCACAATCAAGGCAGCCAACCCGATGAGCGCCGCCCTAAACATCTTAAATCTGTTTTTCAGGCAGGATCACAATCAACCCGTCCAGATCATCGGTCACTTTGATCTGGCAAGTCAAACGTGATGTGACCTCGTTGGGCTCATAAGCGAAATCAAGCATGTCTTCTTCCATCGCGTCCTTGGCTGGAACTTTCTCCACCCAGTCAGGATGCAGGTAAACATGGCAGGTCGAACAGGCGCAGGCCCCGCCGCAATCCGCCTCGATGCCTGGCACGTTATTGTCACGCGCACCTTCCATAACCGTCAGTCCGGTTGCCACGTCTACAACGTGCTCAGAGCCGTTGTGCTCAACATAAGTAATTTTCGCCATTATTGCTTTCCTTAACCCAAAGCTGTCTGCATCTTTGCCAATCCAGATACGCCTTGTTATTGCGATTTACCAGAGCCAGCCCGAAACAAGTTGCAACCTCGCCCATACTGGGCCTTCAATGTGACAGATGGCTATGAAAATCGCCAAAATGCGCCAAAATTCTTTGCAGCAAAGCGCCAGACGCGTAAGAACGCCGCAACAAGACAGCCAAAAGGCAGCGAGCAGTGAAAACACGAATGCAACCCATTGTTGGGGCCACTGCCCTGATCCTCGGGGTTCTGATCCTCGGCGCCTGTCAGCAGGCTGCACCGCCGATGGCTATGCCTTCTGTCGAAATGGTCGACAAGTTCCCGGTGCAAACCAATGCCCCCGAAGACACAGATGATGGAAAATGCTGGGGCAAAGACACAACCCCCGCCCTTGTGGAAACGGTGACCGAGCAGGTTCTGATACGTCCCGCAGGCCCTATCGTTGCCCCGTCGCCCGATGGAGCCCCAACCTATAAAACCGTGCAAAGCCCTGCCGTTTTTGACACCCAGACCCACCAAAAAATCGTCACACCACGGGCTGACTTCTGGTTTGAAACCCCCTGCCCTGCCCAAATAGATCGCGCGTTTATTGCCACCCTGCAACGGGCGCTCAAATCGCGTGGGTTGTTTCGGGGTGTCGTGACCGGCGTGATGGACCAAAGAACCCTAAAAGCGGTGCGCTGGTATCAAAAACCGCATGGGTTGGACAGCACAACCCTGTCACTCGCCGCCGCCCGCCAGTTGGGGATTATTGCCTACGCACGTCCGGTTGACGAATAGCGAGGGTCCGCTGTTGAGGGGGTGTTCCTCATCTGCCACGCATTTGGACGAAAAACTGGATGGCCGCTTAGGGCCCGTTTTTTCCAACCCACGCGTTAACGCTGCGACGTTCTAGTGCGTGCATTTTTATTTCGCGTTGGGCCGTTCACCGCCGTTGAAGGCAGGATGAAAAGTGACGCAAAGCAACGATTCAAGACCCAAAAAAGTCTGCGATTTAGGTGACGTTGCCCGCCATTACGACAACCGCTGCCAAAGTGAAGATAAATGCAGACACATAGTTGGTCATTGATTGCGACCACTTGGTAGAGTGCATTGTCCAGCTGGACCAGATTTTCTGGTCATCTGTAACATCTGTGTCATTCAAGAAATTCATAGCAACCTCGCTCGATACCCCCACCGAACTAGGCGTAAATGACACAGCAATGTGGCAGAAATGAGGCAATTGTGGTGAAATTACGTTTGACCTAGCCATTTTATGCTCGGCAAGGATGACTTCAACCCCTGCCCCGTCGATCCCGCGCACGCGTCATTAACTACACGCCACCTATCCACTTTACGAGCGCCTAAGGACAGTCCACCGGCCGAATATCAATCATCGGGGATTGCGAAAACCAGTCAGGGGCATTTGTCACCAGATATGAGGGCCCGTCAAGAAAAACAGTTTGGCCGTCCGGCAGTCCTTGAGTTTTCAGGGTGCGATGAAAATCCCGCATGAACCCGCCAACATCGTAGTTCAGCGCCTTGATGCGCCGACTACGCCAGCGCACCCCCCAAATTGCCATGCCTTCAATAATAGGGCCATGTTCACGGCCTGAACGGGTAAGTTTATTTTCAAGAACCCGCCCCGCAGGTGCGGTTTTTCGGACAATTATTCCAGCGACTTCCAACATCTTTAGCCGTTTGCTAAAGATTGACGGTGGTCTGCGCGGCAGAGCTCTTTGAAAGCGGTTGAACAGCGTGGTTCCCAAAAACATTTCCCGCAAGAAAAGGAGGCTCCATTTGTCCCCAATCAGATCTGTGATGCCATTGCTGGACACAGACTGCCTGACGTGTTTTTGGATGCGGTGCCGTCGGTTTCCTCCATAAAATAGGCCTGCTGCGTGGCAGGCCACCCTGACAAATACAGAATGTGTAGCGGATTACTATTGATTGAGAACTTCCTCTTGGGTCAATGAACGCGCAATCTGTGGTCAGGTCCCGATTTTCAGGGTGCCTTGTTTAAAAAGGAACCCACCATGATCCGACCCGCATTACAAAGAAATAAACAGATTGCCGAGTATGCCGATCCTCATCTGGATTATCAACGCGAGGGCCCGAGCTTTGTTTCAGGCATTGGCCGGAGACGGCAAAATGGCAATGAACCCCGCAAATCTGAACCACGTCAAATCTATTAGCGACACAGATTCTATCACCGTTCTCAATCGGCAAGCACCTCTGCGTGCAACCTATGACGTCGATCCAAACGCCGCTTGGGTCTATGATCACGCCCACACAACTGACGCCGAGATCACCGCAACCCATCCGATCCACGCCCATGTCATCTGCGGCGAAGGTATCCCCTTGGATGTGCCGGTCTCTGTGCACAAGGCGGTTGGCGGAGAAAGTGATTTCCCTTGCCCTGACGAGTTATTGGCAGCCGCATTGGCCAGTTGTTTGGATACAGCAATCCGCATGATCGCCAATCTCAATTTGCAAACCCTGTGTTGCCCGCCAAATGCAACCATCAAAAGGCACATGAATTGAGCGCTGGCCCACCCATCTTTCACATACAAAAAGGGCACCCGTTTGGATGCCCTTTTCTTGTTTCATTGGGTAGAAATCACTCAATCGCAACGGCTACAAACCGTGGCTCGCCACCGCGGCGGACCAGCAACAACAGTGATTTGCGCCCGGCAGCCTTTGCGTCCGCAATGCGGGCTTCCAAATCCTCGACGGTGGCGATCTTTTGTTGGCCCGCTTCGGTCAACACGTCACCGGCCCGCAAGCCTTTGACATAGGCCTCGGAGGCTTCATCAACTTCTTTCACAACCAGCCCTTCGGCCCCGTCCGCCAGCCCAAGCTGGCCGCGCAACTCGTCGGTCATCGCCGTAATGGTCAGACCTAGAACGCCCTTTTCAACAGGCGCTTCTGGAGTTTCAACCACGGCCGGGACTGAGCCCTCGGCCGTTTCCCGCCGCCCAAGCGTGATCTTTAGCGTTTGGGTTTTGCCCTCGCGCAGCACCACAACCCGCACTTCTTTGCCAACTTCGGTGTTGCCAACTTTGCGCACCAGCTCGCGGGTGTCTTTCACAACGGTTCCGTCAAACGAGATGATCACATCGCCCGATTTGATACCGGCCACGGAGGCAGGCCCTTCGGGAACATCGGTGACAAGCGCGCCGGCAACGTTTTCCAGCCCCATGGCCTCGGCCACGTCGCTGGTCACGTCCTGAATGCGCACACCCAGCCAGCCGCGACGGGTTTCGCCAAATTCTTTAAGCTGGTCAACCACACGGATCACCACATTGGACGCCATCGAAAACCCGATCCCGATCGAGCCCCCATTGGGCGACAGGATCGCGGTATTCACGCCAATCACCTGACCGTCCATGTTAAACAATGGGCCGCCCGAGTTGCCGCGGTTAATGGCGGCATCGGTTTGCAGATAATCGTCATAGGTGCCTGACAGCGCGCGGTTACGGGCCGACACGATACCAGCCGAAACCGAGAACCCCTGCCCCAGCGGATTACCCATCGCCATCACCCAGTCGCCAACCCGCATGATGTCGCTATCGCCAAAGGACACAAACGGCAGCGGCTCGTCTGACTCGACTTTCAGCAGCGCAATGTCGACTTTGGGATCACGGCCAATCAGTTTGGCTTTCAATGATTTACCCGAGAAGAATTCGATTTCGATCTCGTCTGCCTCGGCAATCACATGATTGTTCGTGACAATATAGCCATCCTCGGAAATCACAAATCCCGATCCCAGCGCCTGTGAGCGCCGTGGCCGGTTGCCATTTTGGCCACGTTCCATGAAATCCTTAAAGAAATCCTCAAACGGCGAGCCTTCGGGCACCACGGGGCCAGGCGTTTGGTCGATGGGGGCCGCTACAGTTGTGGTGGTGGTGATATTCACCACCGACGGGCTGATTTCTTCGGCCAGATCGGCAAAGCTTTCGGGGGCACCGCGGGCGTGGCCCATTACGGCTTGCAGCATCAGCAGCATCACAGCCAGCGTCAGCATCCAGATGGCTTTCATCGGAGTACTATCAGTTGAATTACGGGATACGGGGATCGAAATTACCTTGGCTTTCACGGGGAAAGGTCTCCTCTTTCAGTCTGAAACGGCGCGTCCAACCGTGTGTCGAGCGCGACCTGCTTACCCATAGATAGGCACAATTTTTCAGAACTCAAACCCCTGAAAACCAAATCAAGCGGTTGTGAAGCAGATTTCAGCTCACTGCATACGCGTTTTTCCCTGAATTTCATTCGTCCTACAGGCCAAGGCCGCAATTGCAACCAATGGCGTTCGGCTTGCCGGATAAATTCAATAGTGCGGGATCATCTTAAATAATTCGCGCCAGCCAAACCAACCCGACGCCCAGCGCAACGGCCACCAGCCCGAAGTTGCGTCGGCTCTGCAATGACATCTCTTTTAAAGCTTCGAGCAGATTTTCCACAAGCGAAGGGGCCAGTGCGTACACCAGCCCCTCAATTACCAACACCAGCCCAAGGGCCAGAACGATAGTCCCTATCATTCAGCGGTAGACGATTTCAGATAGCTGAAAAATTCACTATCCGGCGACAAAACCATCGTTGAGTTGTTGCCCTTTAGCGCCTCTGCATAGGCCGCCAGCGAGCGGTAGAACTCAAAGAATTCGGCATCTTGGCCATAGGCTTCGGCGAAAATCGCGTTTCGCGTCGCATCTGCCTTACCACGAATGATATCGGATTCTTTTTGCGCTTGGGATGTGGTTTCAACCACGGTTTTATCCGCCGTTGCCCGTACCCGTTGGGCGGCCTCGTTACCACGGGCAATTTCGTCCGCGGCTTCGCGTTCACGTTCTGCACGCATCCGCTCAAAGGTCCGTTCAAGGTTTTGATCCGGCAAATCAGCCCGTTTGATCCGCACATCGATAATGGTGATGCCCAGTGCTTCGGCCTTGGTGCGGGCCGCGTTGCGGATTTGGGTCATCAAGCCGACCCGATCCGACGACAGCAGGGTTTTTGAAACCACCTCACCCAGAACTGTGCGCAATTCGGCGTTCAGGATGGTCTCCAAACGGCGACTTGCGCCTTCAACACCACCGGACCCAACCGCGCGGCGAAACTGCACCGCATTGTTGATGCGCCAGCGGGCAAAGGCATCCACCTCAAAACGGCGGTTGTCCTTCATGGTGACCTCAAGCGGGCGGGTATCCAGCGGCAAGATGCGGTCATCATATTTGACGATCTCATGCAGCAGTGGCACTTTGAAATAAAGGCCCGGATCTTTGACTTCGGCCGTGACCTCACCAAACCACAACCGTAGCGCGGTTTCACGCTCATCAACGATATAGATAGAAGATACGGCAGCTACGACAGCGGCAAACAGCACCGGAAATAATAGGGAAGTTTTACGCATTAGTTTGACCCTCCGGCTGGTTTACGTAGCTCGTTTAGCGGCAGGTAAGGCACGATGCCCTGGCTGCCTTCTGGTCCGTCGAGAATGATTTTATCAACGGTGCCCAGAACCTTTTCCATCGTTTCCAGATATAGACGCTTGCGCGTCACTTCAGGCGCTTTTTGATACTCCGTCAAAACAGCCAGAAAACGGCTGGCTTCACCTTCCGCCTGATTGACGACCTGAGCGCTATAGCCTTCGGCCTTGGCAATCAGTCTGGCGGCTTCACCACGGGCCTGCGCGACCACTTCGTTGGAATATTTATCGGCTTGCTTTTCCAATGTGTCACGGCGCTGTTCAGCGGCCTGCACATCACGAAACGCGTCTGCCACAGAGACAGGTGGATCGGCCTTGTCAAAGTTGACCCGCACCACATTTACACCGGAATGATAAGTATCCAGCGTTTCCTGAATCAGGATCTGCAATTCGGTGGCGATTTTACCCTTACCGGTGGTCAGGATCGGTGTCAGTTCAGTCCGCGCGACAATCTCGCGCATCACCGATTCTGAAACAGCGCGGATTGTTTCACGCGGTTCGGCCAGATTAAACAGGTAGTCTTGTGGGTTATTGATGTTCCAGACCACCTGGAAATCAATATCGACGATATTTTCATCGCCGGTCAGCATCAGACCTGCATCGCTGCCGCGTCCGCCAACACCGATGTCTTCGACGTTCTCGCGGGTCACACCGACAACTTCTTTGGTCACAAATGGCCAGGGGGCAAAGTTCAAGCCCTCTTCGCCAGTTGAATAATATTTGCCAAACAACAGTTCAACCGACTGCTCGGAGGTGTCCACACGGTAAAATGACGCGAAGGTCCAGACCGCGATGGCCGCCAAAATCCCCAGCCCAATCGTGCCCTTGCCAAAGCTAGGTCCGGCTGGTCCGCCGGCGCCATTGCCTTTACCATTGCCACCACGACCGCCCATCAACACGCGCAGTTGTTCTTGGCCTTTTTTAACAATGTCTTCCAACTCGGGGATTTGCGGGCCGTCGTTACCGGGCCGTCTGGGGCCATCGCCACCGCGATTTGGGCCGTCGCGATCATCACCGCCGCCATTCTGGCCGCCGTTATTGCCGCCTCCACCCCAAGGGCCACCGTTATTTCCAGCCATCTATCTTCCTTACGTGTCTGAGTTATCTTTGCGATAATTCTGTGATAATTCTGTAATACTTCGACATTAGTTGTGCATTCTATACGCGGTTTTCAACCCGACTGCACGACAGTATTTTACACTATCTTTAGGCCGTGCGGGTCGGCACCTTCATTGTCACCAATTCTTCGGTCATGGTTGGGTGGACGGCGACCGTTCTGTCGAAATCTTCCTTGGTCGCGCCCATTTTCACCGCAACCGCTGCCAATTGGATCATTTCGCCCGCATTGTCTGCGACGATATGACAGCCCAAAACCACTCGGGTGGCCCGGCTGACGATCAGTTTCATCAACACACGGTCTTCGCGTTCGGCAAATCCGGTTTGCATGGCGCGGAAGGTGGCCGAGTAGACTTCAATCGGTTCTTGCTCGCGCGCGGCTTCCTCGGTCATGCCGACGGTGCCAAGTTCAGGTTGGGTAAACACCGCACTGGCCACCAGTTCATGGTCGGGTTTGGTTGGTTTGCCGTGGAACACCGTGTCGACAAAGGCCGCCCCCTCGCGGATCGCAACCGGTGTCAGATTGATCCGGTCGGTCACATCGCCAACCGCATAAATCGAGGGCACGGCGGTCTGAGAGTAATCATCCACGATGATCTGGCCCTTGCGGCCCAGCTCAACGCCAGTGTTTTCCAAACCCAGGCTTTCGGTATTGGGAATGCGCCCTGTTGCGTACATCACGGCGTCAACCGTGATGTCATGACCCGTGCTGCATTTCACAAACAACCCGTCATCGACCTTATCGATCTTCATCACGTCGGTCCCTACATGCAGGTTCACGCCGCGCTCGCGCATCAGGTCCGACACATGGCCACGTGCCTCATCATCAAAGCCGCGCAATATCTGCGCGCCGCGATAAAATTGCGTCACCTCGACACCCAGGCCGTTCAGGATGCAGGCAAATTCACAGGCAATAAACCCGCCGCCAACAATCAGGATAGATTTGGGCAGCTTGTCCAGTTTGAACACATCATTCGAGGTGATCGTCAGGTCAGAGCCTTCAAATTCGGGCGTAAAGGGCCGTCCGCCAACCGCGATCAGAATGTGCTTGGCCGTGAAACTCTCGCCGCTGGACAATTTCACCGTATGCGCATCGATCATCTCGGCACGGGCGTCAAAAATTTCGACTCCGGCCTTGGCCAGATTGCTGCGATAAATATTTTCCAGCCGACCCAGCTCCGCATCTAACTTGCCGCGAAACTTGCTCCAGTCGAACCCACCGATGCTGGCATCGGTCCAGCCAAAGGCCCGCGCATCCGCGTTTGCCCCGCTATAGGCCGAGGCAAACACCATCAGCTTTTTGGGCACGCAGCCACGGATCACACAGGTGCCACCCATGCGGTATTCTTCGGCCAGTGCCACTTTGGCCCCCGCCTCGGAGGCCGCCAAACGTCCGGCACGCACGCCGCCAGATCCGCCACCAATGACGAAAAGATCGTAATCAAAGCTCATAGCTATTGCTCCAGAAAATTAGTCCGTCAGATCAGTGAACAGGTTATCGCTCTCGACAAAATCGATGCGGTCCTCTTCCACTGTGCCGGCATTTATATCGCGCACCTCGACACGGCCATCGCCATAGCCGATCACCACAGCGTCACATATATCAATGAACAGGCCGTTTTCAACCACACCGGGGATCTGGTTGATCACCAATGAGAACTGCCGCGCATTGCCGATCCGGTTCAGGTGCAAGTCCAAAATATAGTTGCCCTCATCCGTGATGAATGGCACATCGCCATTCAGACGCAAGGTCACGTTGTTGCCCAGAACGTCCAGACTAACCAGCGTTTCCTCGACCAACGCCTTGGTGGTTTGCCAGCCAAACGGGATCACCTCGATGGGCAATGGGAACGCGCCCAGCGTTTCGACCTGTTTGGAAATATCGGCGATCACCACCATCATATCCGAGGCCGTGGCGACGATTTTTTCTTGCAACAACGCGCCACCACCACCTTTGATCAGGTTCAGGTTCATGTCGTATTCATCAGCCCCGTCGATGGTCACGTCCAGCCATTTGGCCTCGTCCAGTGAAATCACCTCGATACCCACTTGCCGCGCCAGATCAGCGGTGCGGGTTGAGGTTGGCACCCCCTTGATCTTCATGCCGCCATCACGAACCTGCTCACCCAGACAGCGCACCATCCATGCAGCGGTTGACCCGGTGCCCAGCCCGACCCTCATGCCATCCTCGACGAAATCAACAGCCCGTTTGGCAGCGACAAATTTTGCCTTATCAATAGGCGACAGTTCTCCGGACATATTCAGCGACTCCCCAGTTGTTGACGCAGGTATATGCGATCAGTTCCGCTACGGCGAGGGGCTTTTAGGCCGCATTTGTCGGTTTGCAGCAAAAGAATACAGGTTTTTTGGCTATGCCTCGGGTGAAAATGCCTCAACCACCTGCGCCACCTCGTTAATCTGCACCCGCCCGTCACCATCCAAATCGAACGCCATAAGGGCGCGCTTGCGGTGTGCGTCCTCAACCGAAACCGCGGCCATCGCCCGCGTTTGCGCATGGTTTTGCAACTCGGCTTGCGTCACAGTGCCGTCATTGTTCATATCCGCGGCTTGAAACCCCAGCAATAGCAGCCCCCGCTTGCCCGCCCGCTCAGCCGTGATCAGCACTCTGATTTCCGCGTGCTTAATGGCATGGTCGTTGTCCAGATCAGCGACCATAAGGCGGCGCATCTCGCGGGCACGCACCCAAGCGCGGTCCAGATTGATCGAGGCATTGATCCCCGTCAGATCAATCCCCGCCTCGCCGCTCCCAAATTCACCACCAAATCCTGCGATCAGGATCACAGCCTCCTCCAGGAATTTCTCAGGCTTTTGTTGCAATTGTTTGAGGGTGCGCTCGGGCAGGTTCTCTAACAGCTGCGATATGTCCAATTTTTGATCCACGGATTGCGCAGACACGCCTAACCCCAGCCCGATCCATATCACCATGCTCCACAAAATACGCATTTGGTCCTCCATCAATCAATCGAGTCCATCGTCACCACATCTTGGTTAAAACAAGGTTAAACCGTGCCTCAACCCCGCTGCATCCGCCCGATTACTTGCTGCATCAGCGCAATCAACTGCTGATGCTCGGCTTCTGACAGCCCCGCCATCGCATTCGCATTTTGCTCTGCCGCCGCCGCCAAAGCCTGATCGCGCAAGCCCCGCGCCTTGTCCGTCAAGTAAACCAGACGAGCGCGCTTGTCGCTTTGGTGGGCGCGCCGTGTGATCAAGCCATCGCGCTCCATGCGCTTGAGCGTGTTGGCCATAGTCGCCTGCTCCACATCCAGACGCATCCGCAAGTCCTGTTGGGTCAGACCGTCCCCGTCCCACAATTCCAGCAACGTCATGAATTGCGCGGGTGCCAATCCCAGCGGCTCAACCCGCGCCGCCAGCCCCTTGGCAAACAGACGCGCCATGTGATTGGCCAGAAACCCGGCCGAATTTGATTTGAATGATGTCATGGGGCAAATAGGCACTTGCATAGCACGCTATGCAACATTTATATACATAGCATGCTATCTTTAATCTGGAGAATCACCATGAAACTGAAAATCCACGCCATTGCTGGCAGCATCGCCCTGCTGACCATTCTCACCTTCTGGACATCGACGCTCGCGTCCGAGCTGTTGGGCACCCACGCACAGATCACCACCGTCAAAACCGGCATATTATGGGGGATGTTGATCCTGATCCCCGCGATGATGACCGCAGGGGCCAGTGGGGCGTCGCTGGGTAAGGGCTGGAAACTGCCCGTGGTGGCCCACAAATCCGGTCGCATGAAAATCATCGCGGCCAACGGCCTTTTGATCCTGATGCCCAGCGCATTTTTTCTGGCCTATAAGGCCCAAGCGGGCGGGTTTGACACCGCATTCTATATCGTTCAAGCCTTCGAGATCGTTGCCGGCGCGACCAACATCACCCTGTTGTCGCTGAACATGCGGGACGGCATGGCCCTGCGACGTCGCCGCAAACCGGTTGTGAACTAGGCAAACCGACCCCCAACCGTATTGGCCAAATCGGCCAATACATCGCTGCACGCCGCTCGCCCGTCGTTTTTGGGCTTGCTTTGAAACCACCATCTGCGTTCATGAGCCTTGGAAATGACCACAAGGAAATCAGCCGCATGTTTCTCAGCGTATTTGACATGTTCAAAGTCGGCGTCGGGCCGTCTTCGTCCCATACAATGGGGCCGATGGTGGCGGCTGGCCGTTTTCTGGACTTGCTGCGGGCCTCGCCGTTTCAGGTTACAGGTTTGCGGGCCTCATTGCATGGCTCGCTGGCCTTTACCGGTGTCGGGCATGCCACCGACCGCGCCACCATTTTGGGGCTGGCTGGCTTTTTGCCTGAAACCTATGAGGCAAAACTGGCTGAAGCCACGCTGGCCCAGATCAAGGCCAGCAAGGTCGTCACCCCATCCGAGCTGCCGGTGCTAAAATTTGATCCCGCCAAGGACATGATCTTTGACTATGACACGCCGCTTTTGGGCCACCCGAACGGCATGATCCTGATGGCCACCGACGCGCAGGGCGACGTGGTGTTGCAGGAAACCTATTACTCGATCGGTGGCGGGTTCGTTGTGACAGAGGCCGAACAGGCGCTGGAACCGGTGCTGGATGCGCGCGACGCCACCCGCCCCTTCCCGTTTGAAACCGCTGAAATGATGCTGGAGATGGCGGCCGCTAGTGGCAAATCCATTGCTGACCTGAAACGCACAAATGAGCTAACCCACATGGGGGTCGCCGAATTTGATGCCGGATTAACCCGCCTTTGGGAGGTCATGAACGCCTGCATTGATCGCGGCCTTGAAACCGATGGTATCCTGCCCGGTGGCTTGAATGTCAAACGCCGCGCGCAATCCATTCACCAATCCCTGTTGTCCGAGGCCGGGTTGAACCTGACCGCGCCCCACACCATCAACGACTGGATGTGTGTCTATGCAATGGCCGTGAACGAGGAAAACGCCGCCGGTGGCCAAGTTGTCACCGCCCCCACAAACGGGGCCGCTGGTGTGGTGCCCGCAGTCGGGCGCTATTGGCTGGATCATGTGCCGGGCGCATCGGTCACGCGGATTCCCGAATACCTGCTGACCGCCAGCGCCATTGGCGGGTTGATCAAACACAACGCTTCCATATCGGGGGCCGAATGCGGTTGCCAAGCCGAAATCGGCTCGGCCTCGGCGATGGCAGCGGCGGGTCTGTGCGCGGTGCTCGGCGGCACCCCGATGCAGGTGGAAAACGCCGCCGAAATCGCGCTGGAACATCACCTCGGTATGACCTGTGACCCGGTCAAAGGTCTGGTGCAAGTGCCCTGTATCGAGCGCAACGGGCTGGGTGCCATCAAGGCCGTTTCGGCGGCGTCCCTGTCGTTGCGCGGCAATGGCAGCCACCTTGTGCCACTGGACTCATGCATCGAGACCATGCGTCAAACCGGCGTCGACATGAGCGAGCGTTATAAGGAAACGTCCTTGGGTGGGTTGGCGGTGAATATTCCGAATTGCTGACGGGGCCATGCGAAAGTTGACCTGCACACCTTGAGCTCTCTGTGGACCCTCTGACAAGTTTAACGTTTCCGTCCCGATATTAGCGCCAAAACCTGTCTCTCGGAAAGCCGACCTTCGTGGCCTGTGTAAGCAACGACAGTTTCGAACCCACCGCGTTATTAGTCAGATCTCGGCATTTATCGAAACCGGACATTGCCAAACTCGGTTTTGGAACCTACGATCTGATCAACTAGGAGAGCTATAATGAAATTGATAACTGTCCTCGTGGTGAACAAGAGGTGCATGGTCCTATAAGGATTTCCATATCCGTTACCATACGCCCCCGACAAAGTTCGGGGGCTTTTTTGTTTCTAGATCAAAGATATTCGCCATGACCAAATTCAAAACGCCACCTCATCTCGCAACTCTTGTCTTGCTCACAGCGTTTTCTACGCTGTCGCTCAACATGTTCCTCCCATCACTTGCCAACATCGCGATTGATCTGGATGCTGATTATGCCACAGTGAGTCTCTCGCTCGCGGGCTATCTTGCCATCACGGCCATCATCCAACTTGTTGTTGGCCCCTTGTCTGATCGCATTGGCCGGCGTCCGGTTCTTTTGGTCGCACTCGCATCGTTTTCAATAGCGTCCCTGGCATGTTCCCTCGCTCAGGATATCTGGACCTTTTTGACTTTTCGCATGCTTCAGGGCGGTATCATTTCCGGATATGTGCTATCTTTGGCGATTGTCAGAGATACCACATCGGAACGCCAAGCCGCCGGACTAATCGGCTACATTAGCATGGCAATGGCGATCGCGCCGATGTTGGGGCCAATGGTCGGGGGAGTCCTCGATACGGTCTTTGGCTGGCGTGCAAATTTCTACTTCTACGCTGTTTCAGGACTGATGCTGTTGCTCCTTTGCTGGGTCGATCTGGGCGAGACCAGACCAACCCAGCCAATGCAAACAGGCACATCGCCCGAAAGCGTGCGAACCCTCGTCCGGGAGCCTCTGTTTTGGGCGTATTCGCTGTGTAGCGCATTCTCGACAGGGGCGTTTTACATATTCCTCACTGGCGCACCCTTGGTCGCAAAGTCGGAGTTCGGTGTTACTACTGCCCAACTAGGTTTCTACATCGGGACGATCACTGCGGGCTTTATGCTAGGAGGCTTTCTGTCGGGGCGTCTCGCGCTACAATTTGAGCCAACAACGATGATGTTGGCTGGTCGCCTTATCGCCTGCGCTGGCCTTGCAGCGGGCCTCGCCGCAATGCTGGTGGGGCACCTGACGCCGACTGCTTTCTTTGGGAGCACGGTCTTTGTGGGTCTTGGCAACGGCCTTACAATGCCAAGCAGCAACGCTAGTGCAATGTCTGTTCAGCCCAGTCTTGCTGGCAGTGCCGCCGGTCTCAATGGTGCGCTGGTGGTTGCCGGTGGGGCCGTTCTGACAACACTTACGGGTCTGATACTACCGCCAGAAGGAGCCGGACCAATGCTTCACATATTGATGCTGGCCGCGTCAGGAGCAGGGCTTGTTTCGGTGTTTTGGGCAATACGCCTTCAATCTTAAAGACCGTCATGATTGTCCGCTAACGGAAAGGAAGGAAAGTCCGTTTAGTCCGCATTCCCGCCATACGGTGCAAAAGCGGCAATGCCTGCTTTGGGTTAATAATACCTGACAGATCGAGCCTTCTTGCTTTACTCTCGTCCGTCAATGGTTTCAAAATTCGCTTTATACGAGTCACCGATGGGCGGCGCTCCAATTGTCGAAACATGGCGACAAGGGGCACCTCCGTAACCAAAACCCGAGGTCTAAATGAAGTACGATGTTATTGTGGTTGGCGGCGGCATCATCGGTGTGATGTGCGCCTATTCCTTAGTGAAATCGGGTCTGAAAATCCTGCTGCTGGAAAAGGGCAAAATCGCCCAAGGCACCACTGCCAATTCTTTTGCATGGGCCAACGCCACCAGTAAAACCACCGATCAACCCTATCACGATCTAAACGCGGCTGGGCTTGCAGGGTATCACGCGCTGATGGCCGAATTCGGGCCCCAAGCGCTTGGCATAAAATCCGGCGGATCGCTGCAGATTGCCGAGCCCTCGGACGCGGCAGGTTTGCAATCCCTGCGCAACCAGATCAAGGCGCTCGCCACATTCGGCCATGCCGCACGCTGGATCAACGCGGCCGAGTTGCAAGCACTTGAGCCAAATCTGGCCTTTGAGCCAGACGCCCAAGCCCTCTACGGCCCCGATGATCTGTGCATTGACGCCCCACGTTTCACCCGTTTCATGGCGGACCAGATCCTGAAACTTGGCGGCGAGGTCCGCGAAAATTGCACGGCCCGAACCCTGCTTGCCAGCGATGAAGGCGTGGTGACAGGGCTGACCTGCGATCAGGGCGATCTGCCCGCCCCCAATGTTTTGGTCACCACGGGTCCGGACACCAATGCCGTCCTCAGTGCCCTGACGGGGTACGACGGGTTCAACAGCGGTTTTCCGATGGGCCGCGTGCCCGGCTTGCTGCTGACCACGCCTCCGGTTGCGCCGGACTTGCTGGGCCGCCTGATTTATGGTGCTTCGTCAAACGAGGTGCATATTCTGCCCGAAAGGGGCGGCGGCATCAAAATCGGTGCTGATGATATGGACGGCATGGTGATAGAGGATCAATCCGTCGAGAACCTGCGCCGCGTTGGCCAATTGTTATTGCAACGTGCCACAAGGTTGCTGCCCGCCCTTGGTTCCGTCGATATTGACGCCTGTAGCCTTGGCATTGGCGTGCGGGCCTACCCCACGGATGGCAATGCGATTGCTGGACAAATGCCAGCGGCACAGGGGTTCTATCTGGTCGCCACCCACAGCGGCATCACACTGGCCCCTGCAATCGGGCAAATGATGGCCGAAATGATTAACACGGGGCAGGTTCCGGCCATGCTTAAGCCGTTTGGGCTGGAACGTTTCGCAGGGTTTGCCTAGCCTGTGCCGTGCCAAAACGGTTTTCGGTGCCTGTTTTCAGTGCCGGACAAACATTACCGCACCCAAATGTGGTGCCATCCCAGCAGGTCATTGGCGGTTACACATGTTAACCATTATTGAGCGTTTTCCTTGCCAGACATGCCAATACAAGATATAATAAACTATTAGCTACTCTACTTTAAGGTGTATGAATGCTTTTTGGTCTTGCTCTACTCGCTGGTCTTGTTGGCTATGCTGTTGTTGACCCGTTTGGCGGTGCCGATGCAAGCGGTGCTGCGGGTAACACGGATGAAGACACTGATTTCGACGAATCCGGAAGCTCCACAGGTACCTCTGGCAGTATTCTTGATGATCCGGATGTACCCGCTGACGATCCTGATGTGGTTGTGGCTGATCCTGATGTGGTTACAGACGGTCCTGATGTGGTTCCAGACGATCCTGATGTGGTTCCAGACGATCCTGATACGGTTGTGGCTGATCCCGAAGAGGTCGAAGTGATCATTGCCGGCACCGAAGAAAATGACCTGATCTATGGCGGCGACGGTGACTACACCGTGAATGGTGGCGGCGGAGATGATCAACTACACGGTGGTGATGGCAGTGACACCCTAAACGGCGATGCTGGTGATGACCGGCTATACGCGGGCGATGGGATCGTAGATCAAAGCGTCAGCATCCTGAATGGCGGCGATGGCGACGACATTTTATATGGCTCCAACGAGGCCGAGAATTTTTTGAATGGCGATGACGGCGATGACCAGATCCATATTCGCGGCAATGACACGGCCACAGGGGGGGGCGGTGTCGACAGCTTTACCTACAGCACCGAATACGGGGATGGCGCGCTTGGTACGATCACCGACTATGATGCCGCCGATGACCAGATCATCGTGGAGCATATGACCGATGAAACCAGCCCTGAGGAAACGCCTCCGCCCGAGGTTACCATCACCATTGATGGTTTGAATGCGGTGATTTGTCTGGACGGCGACGAATGTATGGTCGTTCAAGGGGCGGCAAACAGTTTGACGGTTGAAGACATCCTTCTCAGGGCTTCTCCGGTCATTTAGGGTTGGTCACGTATGGTCTTGCGCTGCGCATCGCCTCGGAAAACCCTTTACCTATTGAAGTTTACATTGACCCCTTGCGGCGGGGCGGGTGAGGTCAGTCACCATTGCCAGTCCCTTACATCGTGGTATTTTGACTAAATGATCTCGTGCTGACGCCGCAGGCAAACATGTCCATTATCCTTAAGTGGGCTGCCTCTTAGGCCGCAATAGCAGCGCGGTTCAAGATAGAGGCAGTGCGTCGCCAACCTCCACGCCCACAAACCGCGCCATACGCGCCAGCTCGGCCCGCAACTTCGTAACCCGTGCCGAGGTCCAGTCATATCCCCGCTCCAGCCAGACCTGCTTGACCACCAGCTCGCCCTTGGCCCGGTCCGCCTTCATGTCAATGCGCCCGACAAAGCGGTCCCCCTCCAGCAACGGATAGACATAATACCCCCATTTACGTTTCGACGCAGGTACGAAAATCTCGATCCGGTACTCAAAGCCAAACAACTGCGCCAACCGGTCCCGATCCCGCACCGCAGGATCAAACGGATTGACAATCCGCAACCGCGACGTCGCCGACCCGACGCTGTCCATCCTAAGCGCAATATCAGGCAACGCAAAACCCTCGCGCCACGCCCCGTCACGCCCCTGTATCCGCACAGGCTGCAATTCAGCCCCGCCGGCCCACGCCTTAACCTCGGCAGCACTCACCGCCGCCCAAAACCGTTGAATATCGCCAAGCGTGCCAAACCCCAACCGCGCCAGCGCCCCGCGACACAACCAATCCACCTGATGCGCATCCGAATGCTCAACCTGTCGATGCTTCTTGGGAATAACCCGCTCCGCCAAATCATAATACTTCTTGAACCCGATCCGGTGCGACGTCGCCAATTCCCCCGCATACCACATCCGGTCCAACTCGACCTTATGCGGCGGCCGCTTCCACATGCCCGCCTCGCCCTTTACCTTGGTGTCAAACGCATGGGTCGACAACGGCCCCTCATCGCGTATCCGCGCCTTGATCGCCGCCACATCCCGCTTGCTCATATCAGTGCGATAATACGAACTCCCCTTGGCATATTCACCTTTGCGCACAAATTGCCGCCGCCACATCGGATAGGTATCAATCGGCAACGCCGAGGCATCATGGGTGAAATGCTCAAACACTTCGGCCTCGGCCAGCAACGCCTCAAGACCACCCTCGCGATAAGACTGGTCACGGCTCCATAGAATATGATCATGGGCGCGGGCCACATTGCGAATGGTATCCAGCTGCACAAAGCCCAGATCACGAATGACCGCCATCAGGTCATCCACCCCCACAGGGGCCTTCGCCAACCCGGTCGAGCCCAACCACAAGCGCCGCGCCGCGCCGTTATCTATGTCCAAAACCATTAGGGGACTATGACGGATTTCAAACGGATCAAAAGCGAAATTTTGCAAAAATGTCAGCGCCCGACCTGGTGGGTGCATAGCGCTATGGGTTTTTCTCGTTGCTATCTATGCATAATGAACTCACCGTCCCACTGGATGCATCGCCGCAAAAGCGCCCTCCTTGGGGAGGTCTTTGTGCATTGCTTGGCAATGCACTGCCGACAGGCGATTGCAGGCAATCGCCGAGAGGCGGGCGCTGACATTTTTGCAAAATGACAAGGGGGACTTAGATCATCCTTGTTCAGTTCTTCCTCGCACACCGTCCATTAGTTCTTGTCCTTCTTATCGCGCTTGATCCGTTTCTTGATTGATCGGGACGCGATGTCGACACCTGCAATCGCTGAGGCAATATGACCCGGCACTCCCCGTTTGGTGAGGTGCTCAACAATTTCCCCCATCTGAATAATAATCCCGCTCATCTCAGGTTCTTGCACGGCCAACTTATCCGCCTCATCAATGACCTTGGGCAGTTGTTCCTCAACCACAATCAGCGCATTTTCTGGCGAATGCTCACCATCAGCCAAAGCCGCGATCATTTTCTTGATCGCCTCGACAATCCCCTGCAGCGCAACAACACGAACCCTGACCTGTTCCTGCTCTTCATCAGAATTACTATTTGAGCTTCGAATGCGTTGAATTTCTTCCTCAACAAATATTCTCAATGCCTCAAGTTGCGCCGTAACTGCCTTGGCATTCTGACTTAAGGCTTGCTGAGGCGTCAGATTGACCTCTGGTTCCGCTTCATACTCTGCCACGATCTCCGCGATCAACGGATTAACAACTTCCGCGCCCTTGTCCCAGTCCTCGGGATCAATCAGCGCAATGCGTTCCAGCATGTCCCAGTTTGGTGGGTTGCCTTCCAAGGCATCTTCATACCATTTGGTCCAAAATGACCAATCCACCGCCACGGCCCCCCGTGCGGTTTCCTCTGATCGGGCGGGGCTGGAGGTGGGCAGTTGTTTTTTCACCTCGGCCCATCGCTTGGCAAGCGGGTTCTCGTTATCGCCCCACAATGGCAAACGATCCAGATCATCGTTTGAACTGAACGCGGTGCAATCCGCGCGGATCAGTTTCCAAACGACATAGGCGGCGGCGGCGGCGGCGGCGGCATCGGCGGCGGCGGCATAGGCGGCGGCGGCATAGGCGGCATAGGTGGCTTCGGCGGCGGCTTGTTTGATATCGACAGTTGGCATGGTGCGCGCAACTGACGATATCAGATTACAGCGCAAAATCGGCAGGGCTGTCAAATCACG
>Ga0209345_10001641_pt1 | contig 26379 bp, 18 predicted proteins | sample Cruoilmetagenom7_FD_187294 | JGI IMG/M metagenome (GOLD analysis project Ga0209345, IMG submission 187294) | Oil polluted marine microbial communities from Coal Oil Point, Santa Barbara, California, USA - Sample 7 (SPAdes) (version 2) | ecosystem: Environmental > Aquatic > Marine > Oil seeps ...
TGATCCTCGGAACAGTGAACGCACCATATGGTGCGAACCTATCCGCTTGTCAGCTTGCCGCCGCAATCTCGGACATTGAGGCCGCTCAGTCTGCCATGGGGCCGGCCTTCTCCTTCTTCTCTGAAGTCTCCCCGGATCTTCAGGTGTCCTTCGTGTCAGAGATGGGACTGCCCCATGACAAGGTGCGGCGGGTCGCGAAGCACTTTCAGACGCTTTGCCCGTTCCCGTTGCCACTCGCTAAGTAGCAGCGGGTCTTCGTAACAAGCGAAAGGAACCCTGTAAGAAACGCGTGGTTCGTTATGCTCTGCGACAGAACCGTGCTATATGCTGTCTTGTTCAGTGTGAACCTGGGCGACGGCTCAAAGGAGGGGAAATGGCTACTTTTGACATCATCGTGTCGATCGCGTCGGTCGTTCTGGCTGCCGTGACCATCGCCTATATGGCCCACTTGGCTCGGGTGAGCGGCCGAGATCGACCGCACGATCCGGAGCGCCTGCGCCGGTTTATTGCGAACGCGCCATACAACCTCGACGGTGAAAGACATAATCAGACCAAGTGACCAGCTATATTTCAACGAAGCTCTATTCTCGGCCGTCAACGGCGTCGACATTCTTCGCTTTTGGCTGCCATTCCAGGCAAGAAAATTACCAACGACATGGTAAGCTGTATGGTTCCTAAGTTTCATGAGGAGACGCATGCTGGGAAACCCTTGCCATTTATATCGTTATCGACGTTCACAAGGGGATCGGGGCGGAGAGAAAGGATTTTGCAGAAACCAACAACTCTGCCTTAGACGTTTTTGAAAGTCGAAGATAAATATTATCCGCCGCATCTTGCGAAAAGGCTGCGCTCTTGGGTCGCGAACGGTCGCTCTGCTGGTCTACAACTACCGCACGGGACCGAACTTCCCCTTCATTACAACACCACCAACTTTGAGTGCGTCATCACCAATGGAGCGCTTGTTTTCAACAGAGAGCTGTCCCCATCGCCGCCTTCGAGAGCGCGTCGTCTATTTCGGGCGAAAAAGGGCAGTATGCCTAATCTTAACGGCAAGACCATCATCGACGCCGGTCTAATCGGCTCATCAGAGTGGGTCTGGCTGGATCACCTCGAGAAACAGATGAAACAAGAAGAGAAGGTGCAAGTGGTGACAGGAAGGGCTGGCAACGCTTTGTCAGTGACGTCTGCCTGAAGAATTCAGACTGAATGACGTTGGATGGCACATCGCTGTCCTTCGGTTCTTCTGATGTCGGCAACGAAGCTTCACGAAATTCAAACTCAGTTAGGAAAGAACCTTGAAACAAGAAAATATGAACCTACTCCAACTTGCTCGTGTGGTAAAAGATGGGAATGAAGTAAGTGAGGCGGATTTCATCGAGAAGATGCGGGGTGCGCTACCTCTCGACGCATTGAAGGATATAACTCCTGAAGAGTCCGAGTGGCTTTTCATGACGGTAACCTGGCTATTCGATTACACCCTCCTTCTGTGGGAGTTCCACCAAGCTGAGCTTAACAAAAGCACCACACGCCTTGGTCACCCAAGCATTCCTGGGGCCAACGGGCCTTTTATCGAGAACATACTGACCCGAGGCAATAGTGCCCCCGACTTCTCGCAACTCGAGGACTATGGAGTTGGACGATCGCTCGAGCCGTGAACCTCAATGGGAAACGGCTTGGTTAGGTTTGCTTTCGAGATCGGTATCGGCATAACCGTGCCAACCATCAGAGCTTTTTTGAGCGTCGGCTCTGCGTTCGGCGGGCTCGGTCATGCCGCGGACTGGAGCGAGGTTTTTCCGCTTTGTGGCTTTTTGCTGGCTAAGTAAGATTGAGGACTGTCTTCTTCAGATGGTAGTCCAGCTGGGCGTCCGAATGGGAACGGAATGTTGCCCACGCGGCGCAGGCGACTGTCAATTTCGCCACAATCTATGCACAGGCGGACAAACAACACCCAAGGATCATTCCGCCTCGCAAGCGCCGTGTCCCGCTCTTAGCAGGCAACCAGACAGGAAAAGCTGTCCAAACAAGCGCGATCAGGCGCTTTTGCTGCCGTGGACAAGCCCGAAAGACCGCAAGTTCGGGTCGAGCAGCTCGCATCTGCGCGCGGAAGTTGCCAGAGCCAACAGTCATCGGAGTGTGGGAGCATGTCGAAGAAACCGTGTCCCATATAAGATGGCAAAGCAACGTTAGATGAATTTCCGGCTGGAGGCTTGCGCCACACGTATAACGGGTTACTCTGACACAGATTTTTAGTCATAGGTCATTATGGAAAAGCGCCTGCTCTCCAAGCGCGATGTTTGCAGCAAACTCATTCTTCCTGCTTTTATCTACGCAAGCTCGGATCTTCAGTTAAAAGCCTTCGTTCGCCATCTCAGCTGGGACTGCTCAGATTTGAGAAGATCTTCATTCATTGGGAGTTATTAGGAATGCAATTAGCTTGGTTCAGTCCGGCTTTATTAGCTGCCGCCTCAATAGCAGTGGCCGGTATAGGATCGGCCGCAGGCGCAGAAGAAGTGCAGCTTGAAGTTTGCTCAACGTCAATTGCGGGAGAACAGCGAACAATATCTTATGACATCAACGGTCATTGGTCAGGCCCAAACCCTTGGCTCTACGACCACTACACGTTTCGGGAGATATTTTTTGGCGACTGGGGCGCTGTTACGTGTCCTTCCGCCATAACTCTGGCAACGATTGCTCCTGAGCTTACCCCGAAGGAGAGAGCCGCACATTGCTTGGTTTGGAATAAGGAAGATGAAACGTATTCCGGCTTTTCAAAAGGCGAGCGGAATGCCTTCGGTGCTTGCAAGAACCCAAAGACTGTTTGTGAGCGCGTCTCAAGCGCAAAAGGAAAAGCATTAGCGGCAATTAGTGCGGCCGGAACTGTGGCTTCAGTTCCGTCTGTTGCTGGAGCCGCGGGCGTTTCGGCGGTTACACATTCATCCGGCGCGGCTATTCTGACTGGCTCCAGCGGCTATATCGCGGGAACGCTCGGGTCTGTCGGGGCCTCCGCGCTTGCAACGATTGGGGCCGTTGTGACAGCCCCCGCAACCATTATAGCAGGAGGATTATCCGTAGCGGCCATCGGTGGTGCGACATACATTTGTTGGGATGAGCTGACCCGATCTGGCGAGATGGCAGACTAATCGAACCTTACTAAAACCGTCTTTGACGAACGCAATCTCCGCAAGGCGTCGGAGCCACCATAAGCACTATAGTGACTGGAAAGTAGACATGCCAGACGATCAACAGCTTCCTACCATTCGGCTCCAGTCCTCCTTTGGCTTTGGTCCGAACGATGACGGCTACATCGGGTGGTTAGAAGAAACCAATCGCCAGCACGTTATAGAAATGATCGCGCATGGCGATCCGAGGACGATTTATGAGCCGATTCCGGCAGCTCCATTTTATAGAATACCTAAGACTTGGGCGAAGGTTTGACATGTCACTGGTGCTAAAGATGGTGCAAGCCTTTCCGCGCGGTCGAACGACGGAAGAATTGCTTGTTCTCGTGGGCGCTGGCTTTTCTCACGATAAGCGGCTTGCAGCTATTGGGGAGCTGGACTCACTATTCCGAGATGGTCTTGTTGAGAAAGATAGGGACGGCCGCTGGCGCGCAAAGACAAAAATATCGGGCCTGGAGAAGGAAAGGACTTCGAACCCTACGTTAAGGAACTCCGCGAGTTCTGGTGACATAATTTATGCGGCCAATGCCTCCTTCATATCGGAGCCCTTGGCCTCAGAGCCGTCTGATGCGGATGAAGAGGTCTCGGTGAACCCAGATCCACATGCACTGCTAAGATACTGGCGTTCGGCTTTGCGTGCTGATCCCCGCGGCGCTACGACGCAAGTTCTCGACAAGCATGGCGTTGAATGGTCCCTTATATCCGGGCGGGGGCCAATCGGCCCCGAAGCAGGTCACGCTTTGAGGATTTCGATTGATTTCGATGCGATTGATCCTGCTTTTCAGGAAGCCCTTATCCGGAGGGAAGGTCATGAGAACGCTCTTGCGATAGGCTGGCCGATTGCAGTCGGGCGCCGCGGTGGCGTTCCCGTTTTTCAACCGGTAGGAATGTTTGCAGCTGCCTGGATCAGGGAGGGTGAGCGCCTGGTCCTGACTGTTGATGCGGATGACGTCTTGGTTAATCCAGATTGGGTTAAGAACGCCGCCCGGGCGAGCGGTTGGAACCGCAGTGACCTGGCAGAGCTTTTCTCAGCCGACGACGGTCTTGCTCTGCGGACAGCAGATTTTGTGGAAAAGGTGAGAGTCTCAGTCGCAAGCCAGATACGCGGGCGAATAGTTGGGCAAGACCTCGCCTCTCAGCTCAATGTGTCAGCTCAAGGTATTTACGACAGTGCCGCGATTTTCTTGCCGACCGACTCCTCTTTCACGGCCGGCGCGGCCCGTGATCTTGATGTGATCGCGACATGGCCGGCAGAGCGTCTTGCGCGCACAGCTCTCGCTGCGGCAGTCGGCATTGAGGCCGGGACTGCAATAGATCAGGGAGCTGCAATTGACGCCGTTCCGTTGAACAAGGAGCAGCTGAAGGCCGTGCGATACGCATGCGAAGCCCCCCTAACGGTCGTGACCGGCCCTCCAGGCACTGGCAAAAGCCAGGCGATCGTGTCGATGGCCGCGTCGGTTCTCGCAGGTGGTGGTAGCGTTCTTGTCGCGTCCAAAAACCATCAGGCTCTGGATGCCGTTGAGGATCGCCTTGGGTCTCTTGCTCCTAACGTGCCGTTTTCAATCCGAACGTTGAATCCAAGCAACGACACGGATACGGGATTCAATGCGGCACTCAAACAGCTCATCGATAGCGAAAGTCCGTCGCGTGCGACCAGTGTCGACGAGTTCGCGCTGGCCGAGTTGATCGAGGACTCCGCGAGAAGAAGCGAAGCAGTCGACGTGGGCGACCGAATTGCGGAGTTGGAATGTGAGATTTCCGATATCTTGGATCGAATTCAAGTCCGCGAAGCACGGGGGCGATCCGATGCCCAAGACGACCTGGTCACCCAGCCAAACAAAGGCAACTTACTCCGTTTGCTGTATTGGATACGTTCCCTCATCTCCAAGCGACACCAGCAAGAAATTTCTTCGACCGGCAAGCCACTGGACCGTCGTGGGATGAGCCTTGGTGAGCTTCGCAAGTCATTGGTCGCGTTGAGGTCTACCCGAGACGCGCTTGGGTCTCCTGATGATCCAATTGATGTAGGCGAGCGGATCCGGGAAGCTACGGGCAAACTTCTTCCGGCGATCCTCGCCGCCCGGACGCATCTGCCAGAGGAAACGCGGCGCGAAATTGCACAACTCTATGACGACTGGACTTTTGACGGGGGCAACGGGCATCCTCCCACAGACCTTTCACAAGCGCTGATGGACCATCGGCCCCTGTGGCTCGCATCGATTCTGGGCGCGCCTCGCCGCATCCCCCTTGATGACGGCTTGTTTGATCTCGTGATCTTCGACGAGGCGAGCCAATGCGATATCGCGACTGCGATTCCGCTGTTTGCGCGTGCGAAACGGGTTGTCGTGGTCGGGGACGATCGGCAACTGTCATTTATTCCGCAGCTCGGTCAGGCACAGGACCGTAACCTTATGCAGGCCCAAGGCCTTCCCGTCGGCAAAATGGGACGTTTCGCTCAAAGCCGCCGGTCCTTATTCGACTTTGCTTCCCGAGTGGTGAACGCCGAAAGGATTACGTTGCGGCATCAATACCGCTCGGCGGGTCCGATCGTCGACTACATCAGTGAGAATTTCTACGGAAACCAACTGCAAACCTCTTATGACCCGAGCCGATTGAATACGCCTATCGGAGTCCGCCCTGGCATCGCATGGGAACATGTTCCTGCGTCGGCAATTCCTCAGACTGGAAACGTCAATCCTGCTGAAGTCGGCGCTATCGTTCGGCATCTGAGGAAATTGATCGTTGACGATAATTACTCTGGTAGCATTGGTATCATCACGCCGTTCCGCGCACAGGTGGCGGCTATTGAGGATGCGATCGTAGCCGCTCTGGATGAGCCCAAGCGCATTGCCTGTGAGCTAAAAGTCGGCACGGTCGACGGCTTTCAAGGTCAGGAACGCGATCTCATCATGTTCTCACCTTGTGTCGGCCCACGCAGCCCTCAGTCGGGCTTGACCTTTTTTCAGCGAGATGCCCGCCGCCTCAACGTGGCTATTTCGCGCGCGCGGGCGGTAGCGATCGTGTTCGGTGATCTTGACTTTGCGCGTTCAGGCAAATCAAAAGTTCTTGCCAAGCTCGCCGCTCATGCGACCGAACCGCCTGCGAAGCGGGGAGAAGGTGTCTTCGATAGCGACTGGGAGCGTAAAGTCTTTCATGCGCTGAAGGCGCGAGGCCTCGATCCACAACCGCAATATGAAATCGCTGGGCGGCGGCTCGATTTCGCCCTTTTTGGTGCGAATGGCATAAAGGTCGATCTCGAAGTCGACGGACGCAGATGGCACGAAAGCCCGGACGGGCGCCGAAAAACGTCTGATCTCTGGCGCGATCATCAATTGAAGTCCCTTGGCTGGCGCGTGTGTCGGTTCTGGGTGGACGAACTATCAAGGGATATGGAGGGGTGTCTTGACCGAATCGAACAAGACTTATCGTAAGTCGAGCAGAAATACTGCGGTAGCTTTAGGCTTAGGCGGGGCTGCAATCCTTGCCTCAGGGTTCCTTGTCCTTCAAGTGAACTCCCTTGATCGCAGATACGGTCGTATAGAAGAAAATCTCGGCTACTACACCGGAGAACTACAAACTGCTCAACAGCAGTTAGAGCTCGCTCGCGAGCAATTCCGGGAATTGTCCGATCAAAAGCAGAACCTGACCCAAGAGGTCGCAAGTGCGGAAAGCAGCCGACAAAGCGCCACTCAGCGTGAAGCTGACGCACAGGCCCGACTGGAAGCGAGCCAGGCCGAATTGACCGCGGTGCAGGAACGTTTGGCGGCGGCCAGGAAGGTTATTTCGGAAGCTCAACGACTGGAGCGTGAAAATACGCAGGTGCTGCAGAGCAAAAACGAACTCGAAACCGAGGTTGTCGATCTGCAAGATGAAGTTCAAGCGCTCGAAGTTAGACAACAAGAGGTGTCTGCTCAACTCGAGCAGAGGCAATTAGCCGTTGATCGCCTTGACGGCAGAAGAACCGAACTTCAGAGCCAAGTGGACACGCTTGCACCTGCGGTCGAAGATCTCCGTGCGCAGGAGCGTCGTGTCGCACAGTTGCGAGATGAAGAGGAACGCCTCGAAGACAGCCGCGACGACTTGAACAAAAACATAGCGGAAACGCGCGCCGACTTGGCAGCCTTAGGGGAAGAGAGCGCAGCGGCCGATAATCGGCTGCGTGCGCGCCAGGAGGATCTCGCTGCAGCACAGACACAGCTTGAAGGTTTGACCTCCGACGTTAATAACCTTCAGGCACGCAAGTCCGAATTAAATGCGGAAGTTTCCGGCGCAGAGGCGCGTCTGTCCGCACTGCAAAATGAAGCGGAAATTTCACAGAACGTGGTGGCTCGGGCAGAAGCTCAGCGTGCAGAGACCACAGAAGCCTTGGGTATCGCTCAAGAACAGTTCTCGACGCGAAGCGCCCAACTGTCGACGCTCAAAACGCAGATCGCATCAGCGGAGGAGGAATTGGCCGAACTCGATCAGAGACGATCCGAACTCAATAGGATGCAGGCGGAGGTAGATCAGCTGGAGGCACGCCGTTCGACGCTCAAAGACGTCCTGCCCGCCCTCGACAGCAGTGTTCAAGAGGCGAGGTCCAATTTGGCGTCGGCCCGGACGGATGCAGAAGCGGAATTAACCCGGGTCGCTGAGCTTACCGGTCAGGCGTCCAGCTTAAAGGCCGACATCGCGCGCCTCCAAGAGCGCCGCGATGAGCTCCAGATCGCGTCGGAAGCTCTTGAGGCCAAAGCCGAAGAAGCTCGCGCGACCCTTCAGACCGCAAGAGCCGAACTGGGGCAGATCAATGATCGTTTCGATGCACGGAAAGCTGAACTATCGCACGTGACCGACGAGCTTTCCGCAACCGAAGCGCAGCTGTTGGATGCGCGTGCCCGGCTGGCGGTGCCTCGGTCGGACGTTCATGCCGCTAAACCGGCAGCTGACGTCGTGCTTGGTCCTAATGAAGCTTCCCAGCCAGATGATGAAGAGACGCGGACCGGTAATCGCGAAGGTGACGAATAATGCTTACAGACAATACGATTCTCGTGCTCGCAACTGCAGGCGTGCTTATATTGCTGGCCGTGGTTCAGCTTTTTTTGGCCGCACGCCACGACCGTGCGGTTACGGCTGCCGGTCCAATCGAAGAGCTCGCCGTATATGAAAAGCGGCTTCAGGAAAAACAGCGCCTCATGGATGACCTTGAGGCCGAACTTGAAAAGCGCCGCGAGGCGATGGCTGTCGTCGCCGATATTCACGCGGAGGTCGACGGATTGCGCCGTCAGAAAGAGGAGCTCCTCACCGAATGGGAGAGCCTGAGGGAGCGCCGAGACGAAGTCGCGGCGGTGCGCCGGGAAACGGAAGAGGCCGTCGTCGAACGCCAGCAACTCGAAACGGAAATCGCGCCCCTCCGGGCGGAATATCTTACGATCAAAGAACGACTGGACAAGGCCGAAGAGCTACTGGAACGTATCGACGTATTAAAAAGAGAGCACGGCGAAATTTCTGCACAAGTCGAGGATCTTCGCGACAAGAAGCGGGAACTGGAAGAGGCCGAGGATCGGATTTCACGTCTCGAAGCTCGCGCATTAGAACTCGAATCCGCAAATGCCCGTTTGGAGGGTCGACATGCCGCGCAGGAGAGCGAACTGGGCACATTGGAGGCGCGTGTCGCATCAGAGCGCGAGGCACTGGCGTCTGTTCAGAATGAACACGGCCGCGCAGATGCGGAAGTTGCAGCCCTAACTCAGGATGCTCGCAGGGCAAAGGGTGAGATTGATACGCTCCAGGAAACGCGCAGCACACTCGACGCTCGGTTGGCGCATCTCAAAGCTGAGATTGCTCGCAAGGAGGGGCGGTCGGTCGACGGCGAAACCGGCGAGGCAGACCCGCTCCGCGAACTGAAGGAGGCACCGCCCGTTATCACGGCATTGAAAACCTGGGACCCTGCCCCGCGTGAAAATGAAGCCGACGCGATTAAACGCGTCGAACGACGCTTGAGAGCGAAAGGGCTGGATTACCCTGCCCGAACGCTTCGTGCTTTCCATACTGCAATGAAGGTCAACGAAACGACGCAAATGGCCGTCCTCGCCGGTATCTCAGGGACGGGTAAAAGCCAGCTGCCGCGCCAATATGCGGCCGGCATGGGTATCGGCTTCCTGCAAGTTCCAGTGCAGCCACGCTGGGACAGCCCACAGGATCTGATGGGCTTCTACAATTACATCGAAGGCAAGTTCCGGCCAACTGACATGGCGCGCGCGCTCTGGGCGCTCGATGAGCTCAACAACGACCACTCCGAACAGGACCGCATGATGATGATCCTGCTGGACGAGATGAACCTCGCCAGGGTCGAGTATTATTTTTCCGACTTTCTTAGTCGGCTGGAAAGCCGTCCGCGCCCATTGGATGTCGGCGATGCGAACGAGCGCAAGGACGCTGAAATCGAGCTGGAAATCCCCAACATGGAACATCCGCCCCGGATTTTTCCAGGTTACAATCTGCTGTTTGCAGGCACGATGAACGAGGACGAAAGCACGCAATCGCTCTCCGATAAGGTCGTCGACCGTGCAAACATACTGCGCTTCTCCGCTCCGAAAAAGATCAAGGACGGTCAAACACAGGGCACTGTCGAGCCGACGATGGCTCTCTCGCAGCAAACTTGGGAAAGTTGGGGACGCTCAAGTGCATCCGTGGATAGCGACCGGCGTGTGACAGGCCGAGTAGAGCAAATGGTCGACTTGATGCGCGACTTCAAACGTCCCTTCGGTCATCGTCTCGGTCGCGCAATCATGGCTTACGCGGCGAATTATCCTGAGGTGGAGGGCGGCCGAGGCGTCGACGACGCACTCGCGGACCAAGTCGAGATGCGCCTGCTTCCAAAACTCCGGGGCGTGGAAATCGACATGGCAGGTCCGCAGTTCTCAAATCTCATTAACTTCGTGGAACGCGAACTTGGCGACGACGCGCTTGCCCAGGCAATAGACGAGTCGATGTCCCTCGCGGAAGCGACCGGCCAGTTTGTGTGGAGTGGGGTCACGCGTTGATGCGGTTTCTTACGCGCCCTTGGGCGGCGCGATCACTTGGAGCGGAAGAGGCTTTTGGCCCCAGGGACTGCCTTTTCGGTAGCTACCAAGGGACGTCTCCGCGCGGTTACGAATACATAACGCTACTTAGCGGCAGCGTGCGCGGCACTGATACGGGCCTAACCCTTTTTCCGTATCCAAAGCGCGAAGGCGGCAACGCTCCGCCACGTCAGGGTTTTCCGATCCGACCGAGATCAGGGCACGACCCGCTGACACCGGAGGAAGAGGAAGGTGCTGAAGTGCTTCGGCACATGAATGAGGTCCTCGCTCGCATTCAGGAACTGGAAGACGCTCTCGAAGTTCCCCACGACATTTGGGGTCGCCTGAGAGGCGCGTGGAAGCGAGCCGAGAATGAAGCTGACCCAAAAATGGCCGAAATCGTGCGACAAGCACGCCGAATGCAGCCGGTGCTGCGCGATCTGGAAAAACGTATCCGGCGGGTTTTACGGAGGCACAGGGAGCTTGTCCCGCTTGATCGGGTGCAGGAAATGGATCGCGCGTCGATGGGATGGCTCAGCCGACAGCCTGGACGGAGCATTGTAGAACGTGCAGGGTCGTCGCAGCGCATACTCGCAACGGTCAGACGCGAGAATTTCGATACGCTCGAAAATCGCGTGTTGCATGCCTACTCACGTCTTGCCGCAGATGTAGCGCGTGAATGGCTGCGTGAGCATCCCCGCGCAAAGGAAAGCGCTCGCTATACGCAAGTCGACGGGTTTAAGAAATCCTGCCGCGCGTTGACGCGCACACTTGCTGAGATGGGCGTCATGATCGCGTCCGCCGGTGTTCAGCCTAACTACGTGCTAATGCAGGACCGCAGTTATCGGGAGGTCCACGACGGCTGGCTTAGACTTCTGTTGCGCCGCAAGATCGAGGATGACCTATGGGCGTGGCAGGCGGAGACTTGGACCGATTTCGCCGTTCTCTCAATCATTCTCGCAATCGATGAATTGGAGGAAGCCAAGCTCGTCGCACAGTCCCCGATTTCTTGGAACGAAGAAGCGGTCGGCGGACGCTGGTTCGATCAGGATCGGCCGATTGCCGTGTTCTGGTTGCGCGATACGAACCGCATTGTGGAAGTTCAAGCACGCCCTGAAAGACCGGGCCCTCTGTTGAGCGCGGCGCAGGCTCACGTCGCGCTCAGAATCTCCGACCCGAGCCGGTCTGACCTGCCACGTAGGGTCGCCGTTTGGACACCTCACGCCATGCGCAGAATAGTGCTGGAAGACGCTGTCCGAGAGGCCGCTTTGCTGCTTAATCAAATTCAACCGCTCGCGCAGATGGAAGTTCTACGCGACGGGCTAATCATGACGCCTGCGCGCGGTCTCGCATCTCAAGCGTCCGCAGTCCAAGGCAAAGCGACAGCGACAGCCATTGCCATCGGCCCGGCCGGTGATGACCTTGCCAGCGGATTTGAAGCGGTGCGCGTTTTCATACGCAGTGAGCTCTACGAGGTCGGAGCATGACCGAACGAAAATTGTGCGGGTTTGACATAAACGGCTGGAGGGACTTCGCCGCAAAAAACTGGAGGCCTGTTCCAGGAGAAGAAGAAGAGATCGGCCTGATTGATATCGTTCCGAGCGGCCCCTTGTCGTCAGTCGTCCGGATAGGCGGAAGCGGTGGACCACGGTGGATCGGCGGAGCCCAAGCCGATTTAGCGCCTCACGGGCGCGGAGGCGGTTGGGGCGACATCGGAGGCGTTGAGAAACGTGTATCCGTTCGCTCGCTTCTTGAAATGCAGGATGCTGACAGCGGAAAACTTTCCTCCGCTATGCTGGGCTCGGCGCGCGGGTCCGCTCACACAATCCTGTCTATCGACGAAGGCCCAGATGGTAATGAAGCAGTTCAGGAACACCTCCTCGCTGCGCTCGCACGGGGTAAATTTCGAAATGGCTCACTTGTCTGGCGGCCCGTTCTGGCCGCACTCTTTGCGATCAAAAAAGCCCAAGTTTCGGAAGGACAGACTATCGGTGTCGTTTGCCAAGACCGCCGAGGGCTATCCGTCCAGAAACTCCGCATTCGAGAAGCGGGGCAAGTCCTTGCTCCGGAACGACGCGAGGCAGCGACGCTCCTACCATGTGACGCAGGTTACGAAACCCTTTTTCGTTTGGCTCGCATTGCAGCTGTTGGAACGGAGGGACTCACGGCCCGAACCGCTCATCGCGCGACTGCAAGCTCCGTCGGGGAAGCAGGCTTGGGCATGGGTTGCGATCCCGAAATCCTCCGACTTCCAAATGGGGATTGGGAGGTGCTGGATTTAAGCGATTACGACGCATCGAAAACTGTCAGTGTGCCCCAGACGGAGCTCGACTTGTCCGATTGCGATACTGTGTTTTTCGAAACCTTGACCGAAGGTCGGCTGAAAGACCATTTGACTGCCAGTATCCAACACTTCGCGGAAGTGGAGATACAGCCTCTCCCTGCAACCGCGGTCGCTGAAGGTGCTTTGGACGCGGCTCACCGCGCGAGCAACGGTGAGCCGATCTTCTTTGATTTCCTGCCACGTTTATCCACCATCGTGTTCGGTGCGAATGGCGCCGCGAACTTCGATCTCATTCGGCAAGATGAAGCGCTTGAAGCAGGCCGAACCTATCGAAGCCCCGAGCCCGCATCGCTTGCGATCCCTGCCGGGCAAGAAAGCGTCTCGATCTATTTGCGGAAAGAAGCTTCTCCTTGGCCACGTAAGGCACATGTTCCTCTCGGGGAACCACTCAAGCAACCAGCGGCTGTCTCTCTATGGGTTGAACAGAAACCAGCCGCAGGGCGAGCTCGGATTCTAATGGAAGCCACTGATTTAGAGCGACATTTCACGGTTGATTGGGACGACGCCGTTAGCGACGAGCGGTCTTGGGATGAAATTATAGTCAGCCTGGACGCCCAGGTGTCTATACCCAAACGCCTGGTTCTGCCGTGCGGCATTGAAGCATGGCAAGATAGCGATCGCTCCGCAGGGATGTTGTCGCTGCTCGAGACCGAACCCGACCGAAGCAGCATCGATTGGGCGATGCTTAGGCAAAAACTGTCGCAGCGAACATTTGGCAAATACTGCATCTCGAGCGACGGAGAGTTTCCTGAAGAAATTGAAGCAGAGGTTCTTGATCAGTTCTTCACCCTCACGAGCAAAGCACTCAATGTGACGAAGCAACGCTTGGGACGAGAAAATAGCCCCGGAACCGACGACAATGAGGCTCTCAAGTTTTTGACTTGGCAATTTCGACGATGTCCTCGCGACGTCGCAGCTTGGCTCATTGATTGCATCGAGGCGCATGGGCAATGGCATCCATTTGTCGAGCATCAGGCCAGCTGGGTTTTGATTTATCAGGGTCTTGGGCGCATTGTTGGTGACAAAGAGCATGAGGAAAGAGCCATGCGAGTGCTTTTGGCGTCTTCTATTGAGGACTGGACTTGGAACCGACAAAGCGCAGCCATGGCGTTCATGCTCTCACGCTCTGACTCTGCTCCTTCTTTTTTGACCAGAGAAGACGTCGAACGGCTGGCGTGGAGAACGATCGCCGACTTTAATCGCAACATCGGTGGCGAATACACCATGTTCCACTACGCACCATTCTTACTCGCCGGGCTCATAAGGTGGCGCCGCGTGAACCCCATGGCATTGGTGATTGGCGCCGATCCTTTGGCGGACGAGCTCTTTCATATAATAGAAAAGACCGAAAACGACCTTAACGAACGTCAGAGAGCGAGTGCAAATTTCAAAAGACGGCGCTCCAAATTTTTGCCTATCCTTAAAGATCTCAAATCCGAGTTGGCAGGCGAAGGCTCAAATCCAGATCTGCTTTTGGACATTTACGGAGCGAGCGGAGGATGACGGTCAACGCAGAGATGGGATGTATTCCCGGATCGAGACTTGCGCCACACGTATAACGAGTTACTCTGACGCAGATTTTTTAGTCGTAGGTCATTATGGACAAGCGCCTCCTCTCTGAGCGCGATATTTGCAGTAAATTTATTCTTCCCGCTCTAATCGATGCGGGCTGGGATCTTCAGTCGCAGATCGCGGAAGAAAAATCCCTAACTGCCGGCAGGATCATTGTGCGCGGCAAGCTTGTCACTCGCGGCAAGAGAAAACGTGCAGACTATGTCCTTTACCTGAAGCCAAACATCCCAATTGCGGTAATCGAGGCGAAGGACAACAGGCATTCAGTCGGCGATGGTATCCAGCAGGCCCTGAACTACGCCGACATGCTACAAGTGCCATTTGCCTTCTCGTCCAACGGCGATGGCTTCGTTTTCCATGACAGAACAGGGCAATCGCCTCAGATCGAGACTGAACTGTCCATTGATGCCTTTCCCTCTCCTACGGAGCTACACTCCAAACTCTTGGCATGGAAAGAGCTGAATGCAGCGCAAGCCAAGACGGCTCATTACCCATACTTTGAAAGCGGGAAGGAGCCCCGCTACTATCAGATCAACGCCGTTAATGCGTCCTTGGAGGCGATCTCCAAGGGTCGTGACAGGCTACTGCTGGTAATGGCCACCGGCACTGGGAAAACATTCACCGCGTTTCAGATTATCTGGCGCCTCTGGAAGTCCGGCAAGAAGAAGAGGGTGCTTTTTCTCGCTGACCGTAATGTTCTCGTGGATCAGACCATGGTCAACGACTTCCGGCCCTTCATCGGCGCCATGGCAAAGCTATCCAAGAACTCTAAGACAATTGAGCGGTCAGACGGGACTGAGGAAAAGCTGACGTTGGCGATGGATCGGCGCCGGCGCATCAACACGGCATACGAGATCTATTTGGGCCTTTACCAAGCACTCACCGGCCCCACCGAAAGCCAGAAGATATATCGCGAGCTTAGTCCTGATTTCTTTGACCTGATCATCATCGACGAATGCCACCGGGGAAGCGCTGCGGAGGATTCAGCATGGCGGGAGATCCTTGAGCACTTTTCGAGCGCCACTCAGATCGGTCTTACTGCTACACCGAAGGAGACCGAATACGCCTCGAACATTAACTACTTCGGCGAGCCGGTATATTCCTACACCCTGAAAGAAGGCATCGAAGACGGGTTCTTGGCGCCTTACAAAGTCATTAAATGCCATGTGGATAGGGACATCGAAGGTTATCGCCCGGAGAAGGGCCAACTGGACCGTGATGGGAACGATGTCGAAGATCGCGTTTACAACGCTAAGGACTTCGACAGGACGCTTGTCATTGATGACCGCACAAAGCTGGTCGCCCAGCGTGTCACCCAGTTTTTGAGAGAGAGCGGCGATCGAATGCAGAAGACCATCATCTTCTGTATTGATCAAGAACACGCTGGGCGCATGCGCCAAGCCTTAATCAACGAAAACCAAGACCTTTTCCTGAAAGACCAGCGCTACGTCATGCGTATAACCGGCAACGATAAAGACGGCCTCAACCAGCTTGCCAACTTCATAGATCCCGAAGCCCCCTGCCCCGTGATAGTTACCACTTCCCGGCTTCTTAGCACCGGTGTGGATGCTCAGACTTGTCGTCTCATCGTTCTCGACCGCGAGATCGGTTCAATGACTGAGTTTAAGCAAATCGTCGGGCGAGGCACCCGCGTTCACGAAGACACCGGCAAATACTTCTTCACGTTAATGGACTTTCGAGGCGCTACATCTCATTTTGCCGACCCTGACTTTGACGGTGATCCTGTGCAGATTTATCAGCCTGGACCAGATGACCCAATAGCGCCGCCGGATGACCCGGCCCCACCGTCGAACGATCCCGAAGATGACGGCGAGATCACTGTAGTAGATCCAGGAAAAGCGGACCCTGCAGGCGACCCCCCCGGTGGCGACGAGACTGGTAGAGCCAAGGGCCCCCGAAAGAAGATCTATGTCGACGGCGTTAGTGTCAGTATTTTGAAGGAACGGGTCGAGTATCTTGATGCCGACGGGAAGTTGATTACCGAGAGCCTTCGAGACTTCACGCGCAAGCATCTGACCCGCCGGTTCTCTTCCATGGATGATTTCCTGCGCCGTTGGCATGATGAAGATCGTAAGCAAGCTATCGTGGATGAACTTGCAGAGGAGGGCCTCGATCTTGAGTTGATAGGACGAGAGATCGATGGCGATCTCGACCCTTTCGACCTCGTGTGTCATGTAGCCTTTGATGCAAAACCCCTGACGCGCAGAGAGCGCGCTAATAACGTCAAGAAACGCGATGTATTCCACCGGCATGGAGAGCAGGCACGCGCGGTCCTTGAAGCTCTGCTTGAGAAATATGCCGACGAAGGCGTGCTGACCCTCGACGATACGAACATTCTTCAGATAAACCCGTTTTCTCACATGGGCACGCCAATCGAATTGATGCGCGCCTTTGGCAAGAAAACCGACTACCTGCGTGCCATTCATGAAATGCAGGATTCCCTTTACGATGAAAGCGCCTAACCCCCATGAGTATGAGAAATCTCGTCAAATCGATCCAAGACGTTATGCGCAAGGATGTCGGCGTAGACGGCGACGCACAGCGCCTGTCGCAGCTGGTCTGGATGTTCTTTCTAAAGATCATCGACGACCAAGACGAGGCCCTGGAATTTACCCGTGATGATTACACTTCACCCATCCCCGAGCACCTCCAATGGCGCGCTTGGGCGGCGGACCCGGAGGGCATCACTGGCGACGAGCTACAAGAATTTATCAACACCCAGCTTTTCCCGACCCTGAAAGAACTGCCGGCAACAACACCGCGCGCCCGGGTCGTGCGATCCGTCTTCGAAGACGCCTACAACTACATGAAATCCGGCCAGCTGATGCGGCAGGTGATCAACAAGATCTCCGAGGTTGACTTCAACAGCCTGACCGAGCGCCAGCACTTCGGCGACCTCTACGAGCAGCTCCTTAACGACCTTCAGAATGCCGGCAACGCAGGGGAATACTACACCCCCCGCGCTGTCACCGCGTTCATGGTCCAGCAGCTCGACCCGAAACCGGGTGAGATCTTGATGGACCCAGCCTGCGGCACCGGCGGCTTCCTGACCTGCGCCATGCGCCACATGCGCGAGCACTACATCAAACGGCCTGAGGACGAGGCGATGATTCAATCTTCGCTCCGCGCGGTCGAAAAAAAGCCCCTGCCGCACATGCTTTGCACAACTAACATGTTGCTCCACAACATCGAGGAGCCATCTTGGGTCAAGCACGACAACACACTTGCCCGTCCACTGATCAGCTGGACCAAGGATGAACGCGTCGACATCATCCTCTCCAACCCGCCCTTCGGCGGCAAGGAAGAGGACGGGATTGAAAACAATTTCCCTCAATTCAAGACCCGCGAGACCGCCGACCTCTTCCTCGCCCTGATCATCCGTCTGCTGAAGAAGAACGGCCGCGCCGCCGTGGTTCTGCCCGACGGCTCGCTCTTCGGCGAGGGCATCAAGACCCGGCTCAAGGAACATCTGCTGACCGAATGCAACCTGCACACCATCGTGCGGCTGCCGAACTCGGTCTTCAAACCCTACGCCTCCATCGGCACCAACCTTCTGTTCTTCGAAAAGGGCTCCCCCACCCAGGACATCTGGTATTGGGAACACCGCGTCCCCGAGACGCAGAAGGCCTATTCCATGACCAAGCCGATCCGGCTGGAGCATCTGGACGACTGCGCCGCCTGGTGGGGCGGACCAACGCGTGAAGACCGCGACGAAAGCGAGCGCGCTTGGAAAGTCTCGGTCGACACCATCCGCGAACGTGGATTCAACCTCGACATCAAGAACCCACATGTCGTCGAGGATGAGCATGGCGACCCAGAAGAACTGCTGAACGACCTGACCAAGGCTGAGGCCTCGGTCGAAAGCCTGCGCGCGGAGCTGAAGACCATTCTTACCGAGGCGCTTGCCCGATGAATACACACAGCTTTTCTGACTATGCCTTGGGACAACTGCGCGCAGCCAAGGCCGCGATGGTTGATAATGTCGAGATCGCTGAAATACTCGAATCCCAGGATGAGGTCCTTGCGCGGTATAGTCCTGCATTCCAACCTGATCGCATAAAAAATTTGGAGGAAGACGTCCTCCGGTCATTTCTTCGTTTCGAAAACAACCACCATTGGTCAGGCCTGCATCGTCAAGTAAACCGCGTGTGCGCCGACATGACCGCCACCCGTGCCGCACTTGCCGAGTTGGTTAATGAGGCGCGGCCGATAGCAGACCGGATGCAACCTGTTACTGATATAAAAGGCATGGGGAAAGGCATCATCACCGCAATCCTCCATGTCGCTTATCCCGACAAATACGGAGTGTGGAACAACACATCGCATGATGGTTTGGACGCTCTCGGCCTGCTCCCTCATCCACCTCGGGGTGCCAGTTTCAGCGAACGCTATGCCGCTGTGAACGAAGTCCTCGTCGCTCTGGCGGATGAACTTGATGTCGATCTTTGGACCCTTGATACGATCTGGTGGTATCTTGGAGATGACGATGATGACGAAGACGTCGATCAGCCAACTGTTCCTTTACCGGAAACGCTGAACGCTCCCCCAAACATCAAGATCACCCGCTTTGCCCTCGAACGCCACCTGCATGACTACATGTTCGACAATTGGGACATGCTGGACCTTGCGCTGGAATGGGACATCTACACCCGCGACGGAGAGCCCGAGGCGGGCTACGAATTCCGCACCCCAATTGGCCGCATCGACCTGTTGGCCAAACACAAACACGAACCGCGTTGGCTCGTGATCGAACTCAAGCGCGAGAAGTCCTCGGATGCCGTGGTCGGCCAAGTGCTTCGATATATGGGCTGGGTGCAAAAACACCTGAGCGATTGCGGTGAAAAGGTCGAGGGCCTTGTCGTCGCCACCGAGGGCGACCCTCAGCTGCACTACGCACTCACGGTCGTGCCCGAGGTGACGTTCCAATCCTACGAAGTGGAATTCCGCCTGAAGAATGGCCCTTCATTTGAGGAGTTCGCCAAGCCATGAACGCGGAACGGTTGCTGGAGGTTTACGAGCAGATCAGCGAAGCGCCGGATGCAATCGCGCGACTGCGGCGGTTCGTGCTGGATCTGGCGGTGCGTGGGAAGCTGGTAGAGCAGGATGCGGGGGATGAGCCTGCTAAAAAACTAATTGCAGACATCAGGCGCACCAAAGAAGACCTGATCAAGGAAGGAAAAATCAAGAAGCCGAAATCGTTGGAACTGCTTGCGGAAACCCCATTCGACGTTCCTGCGTCATGGGCTTGGGAAAAATTGGGAAAAGTCACCTCCTATATTCAAAGGGGCAAGTCTCCCAAGTATTCGCCCGGAAGCAGAATACCGGTAGTCTCACAGAAGTGCGTCCAGTGGTCTGGGTTGGATATGACCGTCGCGAAGGACATCTCACGGGAATCCTTCCAGAAATATGAGGCAATCCGCCTTCTTCTTGATGGTGATTTGCTTTGGAATTCAACGGGCACAGGGACAATCGGGCGTGTATTGGTCCTACAAAACCCACCCGAAAATCTCGTTTGCGACTCGCATGTTACCGTCGTGCGCCCAATCCATCTTAATTCTAACTATGTGTCCCTTTGGCTGCGCTCAGACCACGTCTATGGGCAAATAGAAGGGAGCGCTGCTGGTTCAACTAATCAGATTGAACTCACCGCGACGTTGGCGAACAATCAACCCGTGCCGATCCCCCCTCTACCTGAGCAGCACCGGATCGTCGCCAAGGTCGATGAGCTCATGGCGCTCTGTGATCGGCTGGAGGAGGCCCACAAGACGCGGGAGGAGGTGCGCGACAAGCTCACCGCCGCCAGCCAAGCCCGCCTGACCGCCCCCGACACCACGGCAGAGGATTTCCGCGCCCACGCCGCCTTCGCCCTCAAGGAACTCCCCGCCCTCACCACGCGCCCCGACCAGATCAAGACCCTACGCCAAACCATTCTCAACCTCGCCGTGCGCGGCAAACTGGTGGAACAGGACCCGGCGGATGAACCGGCACATGAAACGCTAAAACGATTGCTCAAGGCACGGCAAGAACTTGAAGAGCAAGGACGAATACTAAAGATTAAAAAAATCCCGGCGCTCAATGAACCTGTTTTCGAGGCCCCGCACGGGTGGGAATGGTGTCCCCTCGTCACAATCTGTGACGTCGTCGACCCTAATCCTTCGCACAGGATGCCCAGATACGTATCATCAGGCGGACAACCCTTTATATCGTCTCAGAATTTCGTCGACGACGACGGCGTCGACTATTCAATTGGTAAGCGCGTTGACATGACGACCGTCGAGGAGCAGATCAGTCGCTTCTCTATTCTGGAAGGGGCTTTCGGCTTTTCACGCATCGGGACGATCGGAAAGACCCGCCCACTGGCTCGAGAAAGAAGCTACGGAATTTCGCACGCAGTATGTGTCGTAAATCCAGTTTCAGTCGAAGATCTTTCAATGCGCTTCTTGCGTCTCGCTATGAGCGCAGAAATAATTCTGGAGCACGCTCACCACGGGACAAGAAGCGTCGGCGTCCCTGATTTGGGAATGGGGGTCATTCGATCCATGAGCATTCCACTACCACCCGTCGCAGAACAACACCGCATAGTGGCCAGGGTCGACGCCCTTATGGCCCTTTGCGATCAGTTGGAGGCCGCCCTGACCACCGCCGACACCACCCGCACCCGCCTCCTCGAAGCCTTCCTCCACGAAGCGCTGGGGCCCACGCGCGAAGTTCTGGAGGCCGCTGAGTGAGCGAAGACGTAAATTGGGGCCAAGTCGCAGATCTCCTCGACGACCTCTATACCGCAGCCGATGGTCTGGAGCGCATCTTCCCCGGCCGGAAATTCACGCTTGATGGGCATCTCGTTGGCAGTATCGGAGAAGTCGCGGCGGCTTACATCTTCGATCTGGATCTCAACCCGGCCTCGACCATGGGCCACGATGCGCGATCCCGCTGCGGGCGGAATGTCGAAATCAAACTCACCCAAGGTCGCAGTGTCGCAATCCGCCACGAACCTGAACACCTGATCGTTCTGCATCGCCCTATAGGCGGCCCGGTAAGGGTTGTCTTCAACGGTCCTGGTGTTTTGGCATGGACAGCTGCGGGTCGCATGCAAAAGAACGGACAAAGGCCAATCTCGTTGTCACGGCTATCCCAGATTTCCCAACATGTAACTCCAGATGGGTGTCTGCCCGAAGTCAGGGAGCCACCCGTATGACTAAAAACCCAAGCCGAGAGCGTTCCTTTAGCGTTGGAGCCCAAACATGAAAACCGGTCTACCAGAAGGGAAAGGCATCCGTATCCGATCCTTCTATGGGTTTGGCCCGGAAGACGACGGTTACGTTGGGTGGACCCAGGAGAGCGCACGGGACGCCTATCTGCGCAAGCTGAACGACGGCGATCTCATCATGATCTACGGGGCCAGCACGGCGGAAACCGAGAAATCCCTCCGCTCTTACGTTTTGGGATTCTTGGAAGTTGACGCGACCCCAATCCGTGACTTCGAAAAAGCCTCGGAGGAAGGGCTGGCACGAAAACGTAGCGCTGGCTGGGCCGAGAAATGGACCTATGCCATCCCGGTGCGCCGTGCATGGCGTGCCGAAGAAAAGATGATGATCTCGAGGATCGCGTTCAATTCGTATCGACCGGAGGCAGGACAGGCGCTCGCAGTGCATGGAGCCGATCTGGATGAAGATGAGATCGCGCAGGCCCTCAAGATCAGGGTGAGGGAGGTCAATGTATTCGGCGAACCACCAATTGACGAGAGCGAAGCGGCGGTGGTGCCTTTCGCAAAGGTCTTCGCACCTTCAAGGGCCTTTCCTGCCAGCTTCGGTGAAAGGACGTCCGTATACGAGGATGGCGAAGCATATCTCTACCTCGCTGTATATGACGGTGATGGGCACAGCTTCGTCGGAAGAAGGAAGACCTTCGGGGACAAGTCAGTAGCCATGAAAATTGGCGTCACCAATTCCCCGAAGAGGCGGCACATCGAACTAAATGCAGGCATACCTCCCGCCGTTTCTGGTCGCTGGTCGATACGAGCGACTTCACAGCCGTTTCCGAGCAAGAAGGCGGCGGAAGATGTTGAAGCGCAATTTAAGCGCGAATCCCATGCCCGGTTGGAAAGCTTGGGCGGCGAGTTTTTCTGGGGAAGTTTGGACGATGCAGAAGCGCTATGTTGGACATTGCCCGGCATGTCACGGTTCTAACAGCATGAATACAGCGCACCACCGCTTGGCAACGGAAAGAGATATTAGCCGTGCCGCCGGCCCCACCCGGACTCGATTTCGCGAAACACTCGTCTAAGGGGCACTGGAGCCTGAGGGATGACAAAAGGAGGCAGTATGGACAAGTTTTTCTCCACGCTCACATCTGGAGATATGGTGAGGATCATCTCTTCCGCCGAAGCCTCTGTCTTCTACGCAGCACCGGGTCTGCCAACGGCGGTCGCCGATGCTATCGTCACTTCCGCAAAACGCATTGGTTCAGATTTGGTCAACGTTTGCATTGATTTTGATGAACGTGTCCTGCGCATGGGCTTCGGCGAATTGGAGGCAGTTAAGAAACTGCATGTATCTGGTATTCAGCTTCAATCGTCGCCTAACCTACGCATAGGATTGCTTGCTGTCGATGACAACGGGTTCGTCTTTATGCCAACGGCACTTCTCCTCGAAGCAGAAATGACCGAAGAACAGGGTATGAATGCTATGCGGCTCACCCCGCAGCAAGCTCGAGAAGCCATGGCGCGCCTTTCGCCAGCAGCGAAAGCAGTCTCGGTGGTGCTTGCGAAATCAGACGAAGAACGACAGCAACTTTCAGCTCTCAAAACAGAGAAGAACCCGAAAGTTGTCCAGCCCAGCGAGATTGAGAAAACCGAAAAGGCAATAGATGAGGTGCCGCTGACAAAATTCGACGTGGCCCGGCAGGTCCGAGTATACAATACATTCCTTCAATACGTAGACATAGAATTGCTGCACGCTTCAATAGACAAGAAGCGAGTTGCCATCCCTGCGGAGATACAAGCATTGGGCGGAGGGCAAGAACTGGACGGACGACTAAAGTCATCCTTTGATCTGATTGCGAAGAACAGCTCGATCTCGTCTAAACCCCTCAATGACAAGGTGGCAAAGCTACGCAAAGACTTTACCCCGTCTCTTGGCAAGAAGTTCGGACGCGCACTTCTAAAGTCCGCGAAACCGAAATTTAGCCAGCGGGTTGAAGAGCTCAAATCGGAACTGAAGGACTATCAAGCACGCGTCAAAGTCGAGATCCAAGCTCAGTTAGACAGTTCCAGAGACGCTATTGTGGAGTATTACCTTCCACTGGCTGAGCAGACTCCCCCAGACGGCGCAATAGGTCTGTTCGGGTCAGACGTTAAGAAGTGGCTGGTGAACGAGTTAGAAAAAGCGTTTCCTAAGTCCGATGACCTAATCAACAACATGACATTGGATGTCGATTTCAAGGACGTAACCTACGAGACCTTGCAAGACCCCCAGTTTATTAAGGCTGTTAAGGATGCGTTCCCTGGCCAGGACTGGGAGAAGGCTCATAGCGAATATCGGGCGGCAGGAGAAGCGCAAGAGACCTGAGGGCCACACGGGCATCCTCTTGGCCTATACCAGGATCACAGCGCTATAGAACTTTTCAATATTTCAAGAAGGCGATGCTAACACATATTTTCTGAAGCAGATCGAAGGTGGTTCATCAACTCCTTGGCACCCCAAGATCGGCCTGTTTTTGACGAGAAAGCCATCCGAACCGCGCCGATGTGTGGAATAGACCGTCCAGATTAGCGCTTCTATGATAGGACTGATGCCGCAGATATATTATTATTCGAAGGGAAAATTATTTGGCCAACATGTTTGACTGGAACGCGCTCGATCAGAAGATAACTGCAACCATCGCAGAATATGAAGAGCTTGATAGAACTAAAGCGCTGACTGCAATCGCTGTCGCAGAAATAGTGGAAATCGACATAGATGAAGCAGTCGATGCGATAACCGACGGAGGAAATGATCGAGGCGTTGATGCTCTTTTCATTGACGATCGAGAAGCTAAAAGTGACATTCACATATTTCAGACAAAATGCGTTGGTGGTTTTGAAAAGTCGAAGAGCAACTTCCCAAGCTCGGAGATCGACAAACTAACCTCTTTCGTGGTGGACCTCACGGGGCACGATACCGATGCACTCGAGAGCACCAACAAGCTTCTAAAGACCAAAATATCAGATGCACTTGAAGTTCTGAAGGAGGCAAACGCGACGATCACCGTCCACTTCGTTGGGAATACGGCTTCTCTCATTGAAAGTGAAATGAAGAGGGTGAGAGTTGCATTTTCGAGGTATAAGGCAATCGATTTTCGAATGCATGACTTAGATACGCTGTCTGACTTCTTCCTTGAGAAAAGGACCCCAGCTCTTGTCAGGGAGATAACAGCAATTGACACAAATTTCTTCGACCGAACAGATCAGAATCTGCGCGGTGTTGTTTGCTCTGTTGCGGCAACTGAAATTGTGGATGCTATTAAATCGGAAGATGATCCAGAACAGGTCGAGGCAGGTATTTTTGATCAGAATGTGCGGGTTTATCTCAAAAGGCGCAATCGCATAAATCGACGAATTATCGAGTCTGCCTTATCCGAGGACAATCATATGTTTTGGTATCAAAACAATGGTATCACAATAACCTGCGACAAGGTTGAGATCGGTCCGTCTCGGAGGGCCCCTAAAATCAAACTTACCAACGTTCAGATTGTTAATGGAGGGCAAACTTCGAACTGTCTTTTTGAAGCTGCCAAGGAAGATAGGGATCGCCTTGAAGATGTCATCCTACTCGTGAGGGTCATTGAGACTTCGTCCGAGGAGGTAAAGATGTCTATTGCCGAAACAACAAACAGCCAAACACCCATAAACGTGCGCGATTTACGCTCTAATGACCGGCAGCAGCGACAACTCGAAGACGCGTTTGCAGATTTGGGATACTACTACGAAAGAAAGGCCGGGCAGCACGCGGACAAATCTTCTGATAAACGAGTCGACGCTCTGACTGCGGGCCAAGCATATTTGGCGTATGGCATAGGCCTTCCTGAAACAGCGAAAAAGGACCGCGGGCGAGTATTCGGCGATCTGTATGACACCGTTTTCGCAGAAGATTTGACCGCAATTAAACTACTGACATCATTTAAGCTGGCCCGGATTGTTGGAGAAAAAAAGAAACAGGTTCGCCGAAAAATTAGAGATGGCTCCCCTCTTGCCGCTGGTGAAATGTCGATGATCGACGGATCATTTCACGTATTGTTTGCTATTCGCCAAATTTGCAATCGAGATTCCATTGAGATGTGGGACTTTGATCTCACCCAAGAGAAGATAGATGACGCCATCAGCATAGTGTCGAAACTCTACGATAGATCTCAAATCTCAGACGAAACCTTCTCGCCGAACCGATACTTCAAAGATGCCAGAACCAAGGATGAGGTCACAAAACTGGTTGGATAGGCGCCTATCTAAGCGATTTCGTGTGATGGACTGCTCAACCGGTTTCCGTCCCTTAGATCGGAGCGAAAACACCCGATTTCTGCCATCCGGCTTGATGAGGTTAGGCCACTGCCCGAAGGCTATTCGTCCAACTTGGCCACGACGCAGACTTTGCCGCAAACACCTCAATACCAAGTGCAGCGTAAGCGGTGCATTACCTCCATCCTTCAGCACTGAGGTCTGTTCTGCGATTGAGGTCCTTCATTGATTTGAGGGAGTTTCTCGTTGAGAGCTACGAGCGAGTTTCTCACACCCGCACCACGGCGGTCTGATGGCAAGCGGGAGTAGCCACTGGATCTGAAGGCCCTGATTGTGGCGGAAACGTTGGTCGAGGGTGAGTCGGTCAAAGGAGTCGCTCGGTGCTATGATCTGATCCCGATGAGGCGGGAGCGCCTGCGGACCCGCCCGTCGTTTCGGGACCTTCGGGCACGCTCGGGATCTTTCTGCAGCGAATTTTAGTTCCCCGCGCGGTTCTGTGTTTTCGCCCATAGATCCAAAGAGGACATCGATTTGTGTCTTCTCCAACAAGCAGCCGTCCAGATTGAGCAGCGCATGCACTCAATCGGGTTCCTGTCGGCTGCAAGTCCTTGCAAAAGTTGCGCGTCGCCCGCCCCGCGGATCCATAAAAGAAGCGGTAATCCCCCCATGTTTAATGGGGTCCAGCCGTAGAATTCAGGCGGCTGTTTTCAGTTTCATGGCGGGGGTCATGCCGCC
>Ga0209345_10001642_pt1 | contig 26370 bp, 22 predicted proteins | sample Cruoilmetagenom7_FD_187294 | JGI IMG/M metagenome (GOLD analysis project Ga0209345, IMG submission 187294) | Oil polluted marine microbial communities from Coal Oil Point, Santa Barbara, California, USA - Sample 7 (SPAdes) (version 2) | ecosystem: Environmental > Aquatic > Marine > Oil seeps ...
AGCATAGAATTTGCATTAATCTCATTTGCACAAGCTTCAGCAAGGTTTGCTACTTGCAATGAATGCTGAAATGTTCCTGGAGCCTTTTCAGCTAATTCATGTAATAATTTAGAGTTGGTATTTGATAGTTCTTTTAAAGACTCATCTGAAATTAACCCAAACATTTTTTCGAAAATATAAATCAATGGTAAAACAAACAAAGTAGCTGCTCCGTTTAATGAAAAATATAAAAATTTATCCCAATCTAAATTTTGTGCATTTCCTTCTTGAATAATTGAGAAAGCAAAATAAGCAAGAAAGTAAACAAAGGTTATTTGAAGAACCGAAATAAATAAATTTGCCCTTTTATAAAGTTCTGAGATTGTTAAAATTGTTACAATTCCTGCTATTATTTGAAGAAAAATAAATTCAAAGCTGTTAGGCACAATAAAGCCAAGCAATAATACCGTTAAAACATGGGTAAACAAGCCCAACCTTGCATCAAAAAAGGCTTTTAATACTAATGGTAATATTACAATTGGTGCGGCATATACAAATTTTGCATCGTACTTAACAATTAGTGTTATTAAAAGTACAATCAATAATATATTAAAAAATATAAATGTTACTTTATTGTTATTTTCAAAAATTTCTAATCTGTATTTCCTTAAAAAGAGCAATAACATTAAAAATGATAATGCAACTAATATGCTATAACCAAACACAATCCAATTATAATTTGACTTACTCCAAACCTGAGATTCAAACTCGCTTTTAATTGAATTTAACTTTGCCAATTTTTCTCCTTCAACAATATCTCCTTTAAAAATAATTCGTTCTTTTTCTGAAATAAGCCCTTTTGTATATGAAAGTTGACTCAAATTTTCTTTTAAAACCTTATCTGTAAAACTTTCATCAAAACTTACATTAGGCTTTAATCCTTCAGAAATTATTTTCGAAACTCCACTTTCTTCTTCTGTAAAAGGCTGAATACCAATTTTAGAACTAATAAAATCAAATAATAGTGAAGAGTTATAAAGTTTATAAGGTGGTATATCTTGTATTTTATTCCCTTTTTTAATAGAAATTAGCTGTTCTTTCTCAATAATTGAAATAGAAGAAATTTCAATATAACCATATTCGTATATTGAATTAACAATTTTTGTTGCTTTAGAAAACAGTTCTCTTTTTTGAACACTTGTAAGTTCTGATTTTGATAATAATTGATTAATTTTTGACGAGATTTCATTTTTTACTACAGAAACGACCTCTTCATTATATTCAAAAAATTGTTTTGAATTTTCAGTTATATTTTCAGTTTCAATACTTACTTCTTCAGCCGATTTTTGTATTGCAAAATCAAAAGGAGCGTAATAATTTTCATATTGCCATGGCTTGCCTTTTTGAAATTCATATTTAAATTGTCCACCCTTCGGAAAAAGGTAAACAACCAAAACAATAGAAGCTATATATAAAAACAGTTTATATATTAGTGAATGGTTTACGAGTAATTTATTTATGAGTTTTTTCACGAAGTAGGCATTTGCAATTCAAAAATAGTAATAATAATGTTATATGTATTTGTGAACTGTTTAAATTTTAAAGATATCTTCAAATCTAGTAAATTTTACAATTAAAATTTTGATTTAAAACAATTTCATTATTTAAAATTAGAAAATCTAAAATTACCTACCAATCAACTTCAATAAACTATACTTTAAAATTCAATAGATTCTATTTATTTTCTTAAATTCGCAATAGATTTACTCTAATAATAATTTATGAAAGAAGTTGTAATTGTCTCTGTTGCTAGAACACCTATTGGTAGTTTTTTAGGAAGTTTAACTAATGTTTCTGCCACAAAACTTGGCGCTATTGCTATAAAAGGAGTTTTAAATAAAATAAATTTAGACCCAACAATAGTTGATGAAGTTTATATGGGGAATGTTGTTTCAGCTGGTTTAGGACAAGCTCCTGCACGTCAAGCAGCAATATTTGCAGGAATACCAAACACTGTTCCTTGCACAACAATTAATAAAGTATGTGCTTCTGGAATGAAAGCTATAATGATGGCTGCTCAAGCAATTAAATCAGGTGATGCTGATATAATTGTGGCAGGTGGTATGGAAAACATGAGTAGCATTCCACATTATATTGCAGGAAGAAAAGCAACCAAACTTGGTGATTTAAAAGCCGCAGACGGACTTTTAGTTGATGGATTAACCGATGTGTACGATCAACAACATATGGGTACTTGCGGTGATTTATGTGCTACTGAATACAATTTTACACGTGAAGATCAAGATAATTTTGCAATAGACTCTTATAATAAATCAGCTACAGCATGGAAAAACAAAGCTTTTTCAAATGAAATTGTTCCGGTTGAAATTCCTCAAAGAAGAGGTGAACCAATTATTTTTTCTGAAGATGAAGAATATAAAAACGTAAAAATGGAAAAAATTCCAACTTTACGTCCTGTTTTTAGTAAAGATGGTACAGTAACTGCAGCTAACGCATCTACACTTAATGATGGTGCTGCTGCTTTAGTTTTAATGAGCGCTGAAAAAGCGAAAAAATTAAACTTAAAACCAATTGCAAAAATAAAAGGATATGCTGATGCGGCTCAAGAACCAAAATGGTTTACCACTGCACCAGCAAAAGCATTACCAAAAGCACTTTCAAAAGCTGGGATTTCACAAAACGAAGTTGATTATTTTGAATTTAACGAAGCTTTCTCAGTAGTTGGTTTGGCAAATATTAAAATTTTAGGCATAGACCCAACTAAAGTAAATGTGAATGGTGGTGCAGTATCTTTAGGTCACCCATTAGGTATGTCTGGCGCTAGAATTGTTATTGCTCTAACTTCAATTTTAGAACAAAAAAACGCAAAAATAGGAGCCGCAGCAATTTGTAATGGTGGTGGTGGTGCAAGTGCAATAATAATTGAAAGAATGTAATTTAGTCATATGCACTACGGAATTTGTAATTTAAGTATTGTCCCTCTTAGAATAGAACCAAACGATAGCAGTGAAATGATTTCACAAATATTATTTGGCGAACATTTTAAAGTTATTGAACTACGCAAAAACTGGAGTAAAGTTAGACTTGCTTTTGACAATTATGAAGGTTGGGTTGACAATAAACAATTTGAACAAATTTCTGAAGAAACTTATCTAAAATTAAATACAACTGAAACTATTTTAGCAAATGAATTAATTGAATTTGCTACAGATAAAAAAGAAAACTTTATTACAGTAGCACTAGGCTCTTGCCTTCCTTTTTTCAATCATAAAAACTTATTAATAAACAATACTAGTTTTAATTATGAAGGTGCTGTAATTATAGAAAAACAATCTAAAGAAGCAATTATTAACAACGCTTTTAAATATCTGAACGCGCCTTATTTATGGGGTGGAAAAACACCTTTTGGAATTGATTGTTCTGGATTTACTCAAATGGTTTATAAACTTTGTGGTTATAAATTATTAAGAGATGCAACACAACAAGCTACCCAAGGTGAAGTTTTAAGTTTTATTGAAGAAAGCGAACCTGGAGATTTAGCTTTTTTTGATAATAATGAAGGTATTATTACGCATGTTGGTATAATTATGAAAGATAATTATATTATTCATGCCCATGGAAAAATTAGAATTGATAGAATTGATCATAGCGGTATTTTTAATATAGACACCCATAAACACACTCACAAACTTAGAGTTATTAAAAAAATCATATAAAAAAAAGCTCACAATTGTGAGCTTTTTTATTGTATAAGAATCTTTTAATTACCCTTTTAATTTCTCATAAACAGGTCTTAATTCATCTAATTTTTCAGTCATATCTAAATTTTCATATAAACCCATTAATGTTTGAATAATACTAATATTAGTACCATCTAATTCATACGCTTTTTCATAATATGGAATTGCCGTTTTATAGACTTCAAGTTGTTCTGCTTGCAATCTATCATATTTATCAAAATCTGATAAACTTTTATTCATTTCTTCAATTATAGGATTAACTTTCTCAATAATTGCAGCTCCAATATTATTATAAGCATCTCCATAATCAGGTTTTATTTCAATTGCTTTTTCAAAATATTTAATAGCCTCATCAATATTCTTTTGATCCATGTTCATAACTCCTACATTATAATATAATGTTGGGTCTGTAGGATTCATAGTAATTGCTTCTTCTAATTTTTCTTTAAACTTATTATTATCTCCTAATTTATAATGAATATTTGCTTCATCAATTAATAATGAATAACTTTTAGGAAATTCTGCTCTACCATCAGCAATTATATCTAATGCTTTTGAATTATTATCTAAAGCTGAGTAATTTTGAGCTAAATTTTTGAATATAAACTCTCTACGAGAATCCTTTGCTTCTTCTCTTGGGTTTTCTACAATTCCTAATTTCACCTGTAAATTCATTGCTTTTTTATCATTAAAAGTAATGTCTTTCCCATCTTCCTTATTTGTTGCTTTGTAAATTGTAGTGATACCAGTGTAATTTAACTCTAATAATTTTTCGTATAGATTTTTTGAAGTTTCATAATCTTTACCAAAATAGTAAACTAAGGCTGCATTATCTAAAAAAGAAGTATCTCTTGGGCTTAATGAAAATACTTGGTGAAACTTTTTAGCGGCACTAATATAGTCTGCTGCTTCTTTAGTTTGAATTGCCAAACTATACTCACTTGAAGCTTTAGCTGCAATATCGTTAATAAGTTTGTTTAAAATTCCTCCAAACTCACTTGAGTATTTAGAACTCTTGATTTCATTTTCATAATCAATTAACGCGTTAAATGCATCACCAACTTTTAAAACATCTACACTTTCAGCTCCGTCTTGGTAAATTGCTTTCCCTTTTAAGTAGTAAAATTTAGCTTTTGTTTTTTGGTCTGCGTTTGCTATTAATGCTTCAGCTTGATTTATTGCTGCCATTGCTGCAACATAATCTTTAGACTTAATAGCCTTATCTGCTGTTTTTAGTTCACTTTTTTGTCCGAATACTGTCAAACTTAAAAATAGTACTGACAGAACTAATACTTGTTTTCTCATTGTAATTGGTTTATTCTTGATTTTTATTATCCTCATTATTGTTCATTTCATTATTATTTTCAATTTCCGTGCCATTTTCATTTTCTTCTATAACTTCTTCTTCATGCAATACTTTTGCTACAGCTGCAATAGAGTCACTATCCTTAATGTTAATTAACTTAACACCTTGAGTTGCTCTACCCATAACTCTTAAATCAGCAACAGCCATTCTAATTGTAATTCCAGACTTGTTGATAATCATTAAATCATCATCATCTGTTACATTTTTAATAGCCACTAAACCTCCCGTTTTTTCAGTAATATTAATCGTTTTAACACCTTTACCTCCACGATTAGTAATTCTATAATCTTCTAAACTTGAACGCTTTCCATATCCTTTTTCTGAAACTACTAAAACGTTACTTTCAATATCGTCAACAGCAATCATACCAATAACTTCATCATTTTCATGGTTCAATCTAATTCCTCTAACACCTGAAGCTCCTCTACCCATTGGGCGTGTTTTACTTTCTTCAAAACGTATTGACTTTCCAGATTTTAATGCCATCATTATTTGGCTATTTCCATTCGTTAATTTAGCTTCTAAAAGTTCATCACCTTCTTTAATTGTAATTGCATTAATACCGTTTGTTCTTGGACGAGAATATTGCTCTAAAGATGTCTTTTTAACTTGACCATTTTTAGTTGCCATAATAATATAATGACTATTTACATATTCTTCGTTCTTTAAATCTTCAGTAACTAAGAATGCTTTTACAACATCATCTTGTTCTATATTTACTAAATTTTGAATAGCTCTTCCTTTTGAAGTTTTACCTCCTTCAGGTATTTCATAAACACGCATCCAAAATACTTTTCCTTTTTGAGTAAAGAACAACATATATTGGTGGTTTGTACCTATAAATAAGTGTTCTAAGAAATCTTCATTTCTAGTTGCTACACCTTTTTGACCTCTACCACCTCTATTTTGAACTTTATACTCGTCTAAATTAGTACGTTTTACATAACCTGCATGTGAAATAGTTACAACTACTTTAGAGTTAGGAATCATATCTTCAATAGATAAATCACCTCCAGCATACTCAATTACAGATCTACGATCATCGCCATATTTATCTCTAACAGCTATTAATTCTTCATTAATAATTTGATAACGTCTGTCTTCATTTGACAAAATATCTTTTAAATCAATAATTAATTTCATGATATCGTCAAATTCAGCGCGCAATTTGTCTTGTTCTAAACCTGTTAATTGGCGTAAACGCATTTCAACAATTGCTTTAGCCTGAATTTCAGATAATTCAAAACGAGCAATTAAACTTTCTTTTGCTTCATCAGCATTTGAAGATGCTCTAATTATTTTAATTACTTCATCAATATTATCACTAGCAATAATTAAACCCTCTAAAATATGAGCTCTAGCTTCTGCTTTTTTAAGTTCAAATTCAGTTCTTCTAACAACTACTTCATGTCTGTGTTCAACAAAATAGTGAATAAGTTCTTTTAGGTTTAATTGCTGTGGACGACCATTTACCAATGCAATATTATTTACACTAAATGAAGTTTGAAGCCCTGTGTATTTGTATAATTTATTTAAAACAATGTTAGGTATTGCATCACGTTTTAGAATATAAACAATGCGCATACCATTTCTATCAGATTCATCTCTAATATTAGCGATACCTTCTAATTTCTTTTCATTAACCAAGTCGGCAGTTTTTTTAATCATTTCTGCCTTATTCACTTGATAAGGAATTTCAGTAACAATAATACATTCTCTACCTTGAACTTCTTCAATAGTAGCTTTAGCACGCATTACAATTCTACCTCTTCCTGTTTCAAAGGCGTCTTTAACACCTTCGTAACCATAAATAATACCACCTGTTGGAAAATCAGGAGCTTTAATATGCTGCATTAATTCAGAAATTTCAATATCTCTGTTTCCAATATATGCCAACGTACCATTAATAACTTCAGTTAAATTATGAGGCGCCATATTGGTAGCCATACCTACTGCAATACCTGAAGCTCCGTTCACTAATAAATTAGGAATACGAGTTGGTAAAACTGTTGGTTCATTTAATGTGTCATCAAAATTTAGTTTATGATCTACGGTATCTTTTTCAATATCAGAAAGCATGTCTTCTGATATTTTTTGCATACGCACCTCTGTATAACGCATAGCTGCCGGGCTATCACCATCAACAGAACCAAAGTTACCTTGACCATCAACCATCATATATCGCACACTCCAATTTTGTGCCATACGCACCATAGAATCATATACTGATGTATCTCCATGTGGGTGATACTTACCTAATACTTCCCCAACTATTCTTGCTGATTTTTTATAAGATCCGGTTGCTTTAATTCCTAATTCATGCATACCAAATAACACCCTTCTGTGTACAGGTTTTAAACCATCACGCACATCTGGCAAAGCTCTAGAAACAATTACTGACATTGAATAATCAATGTAAGCAGATTTCATCTCATCTTCTATGTTAATAGGTATCAATTTTTCTCCGTCTGCCATAAATTTTTAATTTTATTTTAGTGTCTTATTTTAATAAAGCAATATACAATTTTTCACTTTTTTACAAGTTATTTCTCGTGTTGTTTTTATAATATTTATTAACAATAAACCATTAAAAAAAACAATTATAAAACGTTGACTTTCAGTAATTTTCATCATTAAAATACGACTACTTCATTAAATTAATTAAAAGTGGTGCTGTTTTTGTACATAAAAAAGAAAAAAATCAGTTAATTTTACAATATAAACACTGAATTATGGACGATAATTTTTCACCAAAAGTTAAAGATGTAATTACCTATAGCAAAGAAGAAGCCTTACGTTTAGGCCATGAATTTATTGGTACAGAACATTTAATGCTTGGGTTATTAAGAAAAGGGAATGGCAAAGCAATTGAAATACTAAATTCATTAGATATTAATCTTGACCATTTGCGCAGAAAAATTGAAATATTAAGCCCTGCAAACCCTTCAATAGATTTTACAACTGAAAAGAAAAGCTTACATTTAACTAGACAAGCTGAAAAAGCACTAAAAACTACTTTTTTAGAAGCCAAACTATATCAAAGTGAATCTGTAAATACAGCTCATTTACTATTATGTATATTACGTAATGAAAATGATCCTACAACTAAATTATTACACAATTTTGGCGCAAGTTATGATGATGTAAAAACAGTTTTTAAACAAGCCTTTTTAGATGAAGAAATAGATTTACCTAAAGCCGAAAATACTTCAGATGATGATTTTGACACACCAAAATCTAATCCATTTGAACAACCAAAAGGAAATAAACCTACTGAAAAGAAGTCTAAAACCCCTGTTTTAGATAACTTTGGACGTGATTTAACACGTTTAGCTGAAGAAGGGAAGCTAGATCCTGTTGTTGGTAGAAAAAAGGAAATTGAACGCGTTTCTCAAATTTTAAGTAGAAGGAAAAAGAACAACCCAATGTTAATTGGTGAGCCGGGTGTTGGTAAATCTGCCATTGCTGAAGGTTTAGCCTTGCGCATAATTCAACGCAAAGTTTCAAGAATATTATTCAATAAACGAATTGTTTCATTAGACTTAGCAAGTTTAGTTGCAGGTACAAAATACCGTGGACAATTTGAAGAACGCATGAAAGCTTTAATGAATGAACTAGAAAAAAATGAAGATATCATTTTATTTATTGATGAAATTCATACCATAGTTGGTGCAGGTGGCGCAACTGGTTCATTAGATGCTTCAAATATGTTAAAGCCCGCTTTAGCAAGAGGAGAAATTCAATGTATTGGAGCAACAACTTTAGATGAATTTAGAACAAATATTGAAAAAGACGGCGCTTTAGAGCGTAGATTTCAAAAGGTAATTGTTGAACCAACTTCAGTTGATGAAACAATTCAAATTTTACAAAATATAAAAGATAAATACGAAGAACATCATAATGTAGATTATACAGATGCTGCAATTGTAGCTTGTGTAAAATTAACGAATAGGTATATGACAGATCGTTTTTTACCAGACAAAGCTATTGATGCTTTAGATGAAGCCGGTTCTCGTATTCATATTACAAATATTGTTGTACCTAAAGAAGTTTTAAGCTTAGAAACACAATTAGAAAAAATTAAAGAGGATAAATCTGCGGCTGTTAATGGTCAAAAGTATGAAGAAGCTGCACGCTTACGTGATGATGAAAAACGAGTTGAAGGCTTACTTCTTGCTGCACAATTACGCTGGGAAGAAGCTTCAAAACAAAATAGAGAAATTGTTACAGAAGATAACGTTGCTGAAGTAGTTTCTATGATGACAGGAATTCCTGTGAATAGAGTTGCTGAAGCTGAAAGTCAAAGATTACACGATTTACCAAAACTTATAAAAGGTAAAGTAATTGGACAAGATGAAGCTGTTGCTAAGGTTGTAAAAGCTATTCAAAGAAATAGAGTTGGACTTAAAGATCCTAACAAACCAATTGGTTCATTTATATTTTTAGGTCAAACTGGTGTAGGAAAAACACAATTAGCAAAGGTTTTAGCTACCGAATTATTTGATAATGAAGACGCATTAGTTAGAATTGACATGAGTGAATATATGGAGAAATTTGCTATTTCTCGTTTAATTGGAGCACCTCCAGGCTATGTTGGTTATGAAGAAGGTGGACAATTAACAGAGAAAATTAGACGCAAACCATATGCTGTAGTTTTATTAGATGAAATTGAAAAAGCGCATCCTGATGTATTTAATATGCTACTTCAAATTCTAGATGACGGGCATATTACAGATAGTCTTGGTAGAAGAATTGACTTTAGAAATACCATTATTATTATGACATCTAATATTGGTTCTAGACAGTTAAAAGATTTTGGTGCTGGTGTTGGATTTGGAACTGCTTCTAAAACATCACAAGCTGATGCAAATGCTAAAAGTATGATTGAAAATGCTTTGAAAAAATCATTTGCTCCAGAATTTTTAAATAGAATTGATGATGTTGTTGTATTTAATGCTTTAGAACGTGAAGATATTCATTCTATTATTGATATTGAATTAAGAAAATTAGTATTAAGAATTGAAGATTTAGGTTATCACCTTAAATTATCTGATATAGCAAAAGATTACATTGCCGATAAAGGATTTGATAAGCAATATGGTGCACGACCTTTAAAACGCGCTATTCAAAAATACATTGAAGACACATTAGCTGAAGAAATTGTGAATTCAAAATTAAATGAAGGAGATACAATCTCTATTGATTTAAATAAAAAAACAAATGAGCTAACTATAAAAATTAGCAAGGGTAAAAAAAAGGTTGAGTAATTCTCAACCTTTTTTCGTGAAAAATTTCGTAATTTTAAAAATAAAACATCTTAATTATGAAATCTTCAACTAAATTTTGGCTCGCTTTATTCACCTTTTTACCAATAGTATTTTTAATTGCGTTCTTTGTTTTTTTCTTCACCGTATTTCTTGAAAATGCAATTGCCCTAGAACACCATCAAAACGAATTTCCTGTAGAAATTTTTCATTCTTTAGCTTGGTTTATCCCTTTAATAATTTTAATGGCTATAACTAGTTTGGGAATAAAAATTTATTATATAGTACATGCCAATAATAAAACTGATAACGATACTAATAAAAAAATTATGTGGACACTTTTATTAATTTTTACAGGAAGTATTGGTTCAATTGTGTACTATTTTATTGAAATTGTTCCTCTAAAAAATCTAGAATAATTAATTTTTGATAATTATTCCTTTCAAAAAACCCAATCCGTAGCCTGTAAATTGTATTAAAGTAGTTATTACACTTGTAGTTGCTACTGCTATATTTTTATTTTTCACAAATGAATCTAAAAATAAAAATGTAAAATACACTACAAATAACAATGCAAAGGCCTGAATATTAAACATTAATAAAATTAAAGAAGCTAAAAGAAGTAGTATAAAAACGGAAGGAAACCAATAAGTAATTTTAGCTGTTTTTGGGTGTTTCTTATTTAAAAATGGTCTTCCATTTCCAAAAGCAAAAGTTTGCTTAAAAAACTGCTGAAAAGTTGTTCTACGCTTATGATATACAAATGCGTTTTCTACAAATTGTGTTTCAAAATTATATTCCCATAAACGAAAAGTTAAATCTATATCCTCACCTATTTTCATTTTACTAAAACCGGTTGTCTTCTCAAATGCTTTCTTTGAAATTCCAAAATTAAAACTTCTTGGCTGAAATTTATCTACTGCTTTTTTGTTACCTCTTATTCCTCCAGTTGTTAAGAAAGAAGTCATACTGTAATTTATGGCTTTTTGAATAGTTGTAAATGATTCATGAGCAGCATCAGCTCCTCCATAGGCATCGGTAAAGTTTTCTGTTAATGTTTTTTCAACTTCATATAAATAATTTGCTGGTATAATACAATCTGAATCAAAAATAATGAAATAATTTCCTGTTGCTTGTTCCATTCCAAAATTACGACTAGCTCCTGCTCCACTGTTCTTTTTGTAGAAATACTTAATATTTAAATCGTTGGAATAATTAGAAACAATTGTATCAGCCTTCAACGTTGAGCCATCTTCAACTACAATTACCTCAAAGCTTCTCGTATAAGCTTGCTTAGTTAAACTTAAAAGAAGCTCATCAATTTCTTGAGGACGATTATAAACTGGAATAATTAAGGAAAATTGAAGCTTCACAAATATATTTTTTACAATGTCAAATTTACTTTATTTATTATAATTAACTTTATCTTATTAAAAGAAAAACCTACTTTGAATTCTCAAAATAGGTTTTTCTTAATTTGTTAGAGTTCTTTCTTAATGTTGTAATACTTCTAAATCTATATCTTTGTACATTTCTAAATTCTCTAAACTAAAACCACTCATGTAATCGAATCTCTCCTTATTCTCAGACCTCACTAAATTCACAAATAATCTTGCAGTTTTTACAAATTTTTCATCCTTTTGGCTATTTAGCACAAGCAAATAACCCATAATAATATTTCCGGCCATTTCAACAAGTCTTGTTGAATGAAAATCAATCAACTCATTACTATTCTGCTCAATAACTCTTTGCGCAATTGCCTGATATTCTTCTGCCATTTTATGAAGCTTCGTTCTTATTTCACAATTTTTATCAGAAACTTCCGTGTCATACGCTTTAATTTGTTCTAAAAACACACCCGTAGTTACGCCTTTTATAGCCGCTACAGCTTGTAATTGTGAAGTTCCTTCATAAATTGAAGTAATACGAGCATCTCTATAAATACGTTCTATTGGGAAATCTTTCATGAATCCAGTTCCACCATGAACTTGTAAAGAATCATATGCAATTTTGTTACAAGCTTCACTCGCTGTTAATTTAATTAGTGGTGTAAACACATTGGAAAGTTTACCGTAATGTTTCATTTCCATACGCTCTTCTTTTTCCAATTTACGATCTTTCATTACTTCCTCGTATGCTTTTAAAATATCCACGTATCGTGTTGTCTCATACAACAATGAACGAAGTGCATCTATTCGAACTTTCATATTCGTTAACATTTCGTAAACTGCTGGGAAATTAGCAATTACTTTTCCAAACTGTGCTCTTTCTTCAGCATATTTCAAAGCCTCTCTATAAGCTGCATCAGCCAACCCAACAGACTGAGCACCAACACCTAAACGTGCTGAATTCATTAAAGACATTACATATTTAATCAATCCAAAACGCTCTTTTCCAACCAATTCTGCTGGGGCATCTTTAAATACCAATTCACAGGTTGGAGAACCTTTAATCCCTAATTTTTTTTCTAAATGTCGAACTTCAACGGCGTGGTCATTTCTATCGTAAATAAACATCGATAATCCACGTGCATCACTTGTTCCTTCTTCTGATCGAGCTAATACCAACGAAATATCTGCATCACCATTGGTAATAAAACGTTTTACACCATTTAAAATCCATATTTTTTTATCTTCATTATAAGTCGCTTTCAACTTAACAGATTGTAAATCGGATCCAGCGTCGGGTTCTGTTAAAACCATTGCTGCTGTAGCTCCATCTCTATTAAAACGAGGTAAATACTTCTCTTTTTGTTCTTCTGAACCAAATTCGTAAATAGTTTCAGCACAATCTTGCAGTCCCCAAATATTAGCAAACCCAGCATCAGCTCTTGCAACCATTTCTGCAGCCATTACATAAGGAAGCAATGGAAAATTTAATCCTCCATATTTTCTTGGTAATGCCATACCTATTAAACCTGCATCGTACAAAGCTTTATAATCTTCAGTGGTACCTTTAGCATATACAACTTCATTATTTTCAATATGTGGCCCCTCAATATCAACCGATTCTGCATTTGTTGCAATTGTATTTGCACAAATATCTCCTACAATATCTAGGATTTTTTCATATGAATCAATAGCATCTTCGTGATTTAAAGGTGCAAAATCAAATTCTTCAGATTCTTTAAAATCTTGTTCTTTTAACTTTACAATTTTTTTTACAATTGGATCTTTTAAATGAAATTTAAAATCCGGAGTATCATTGAAAAAATTATTCATTTTTTTTCTATTTTATAGTTGGAGTTGTAATTTAACTCTTCAATTCAGTTTGTTACTCTATTTAGCGTTTTCCTTGTAATATTTAATCATCTTAGGAATAACTACACCCAAATCACCTGTTATTACATAATCAGCCAATGCATTTATGGGCGCTTCTGGATCATTATTTATTGAAATAATCATAGATGCCTCTTGCATTCCTGCTGTATGTTGAATTGCTCCTGAAATTCCCGCAGCTATATACAATTTTGGACGAACTGTTGTACCTGTTTGTCCAATTTGACGATTGTGATCAATAAACCCAGCATCAACTGCAGCTCTAGAACCTCCAACTTCACCTCCTAATATATTTGCTAAATTTTTCAGTAGATCGAAGTTTTCTTTTGAGCCTACTCCATACCCACCAGCAACAATAATAGGAGCATCTTTCAAATTCACATCCGATTCTTCAATATGACGCTCAATTATTTTCACAACAAAATCTGTGTCAGAAACAATTTCATTAACATTAACAGGAATTACTTCTGTTTTATAATCTGCATCAAAAATTTCTTTTTTCATAACACCTTCTCTAACCGTAGCCATTTGCGGGTGCATATCCCAATTGATAATGTTTGCCATAATACTTCCACCAAAAGCTGGACGAATAGCGTATAGTAAATCCTTATATTCTACTTTTTCCTTCTTCACAAAATGATCGCCGATATCTAATATTGTTGTATCAGCAGTTAATCCACAATTTAATTGTGAAGCAATTCTTGGTGCCAAATCTCTTCCAACCGAAGTTGCTCCAAATAAAACTATTTGAGGGTCTTCTTGTTTTAATACTTTAGCAACCAAAGCTGCATGAGGTAATGTTCTATATGGTTCTAATCTAGAATCATCTCCTACAAATAGCTTATCAATGCCATAAGGTGCAATTTGACTTTCGATGCCTTTAAGATCTTTTCCATTAATCATAGCTTCTAGAGGTGCACCTAATTTTTCTGCTAAACGCTTCCCTGCTGATAGTAACTCTTGGCTTATTTCTGCTACTTTTTGATTTTCTACTTCACAATAAACAAATACACTTTTCATCTTACTTATTTTAAGTTATATCAACTACCCAATGGTATGATGTTTAATTAATTCTTTAATCATTCCTTCTATATCACTATCTGAATCGGTTAATACCTTGGATTCGGTTGCCGTTAATACAATGCTTGATACACTTTTAACTTTCGTTGGTGATCCAGCCAGACCAATTTTAGTTACATCAGCATTAATATCTTCAACACTCCATTCAGGAATAACTAAATGAGGTCTTTTAATATGTAATGCTTCTAAAACTGGGTCACCTTTTCTCATTTCTGTTTTAGTTCTGGCATATTTATATTGCATTACTTTTTTTGCCTTTCTTGATCTACAATCAGGAGAAGAACCATGAACAGTCATTAAAACAGGATACGGTGCCGATACAGTTTCAACTCCTGTTTCTAAACGACGTCTAGCAATTATTTCATCTTCTTTAATTTCTAGAATTTCTTCAACATAAGTAACCTGAGGAATTTGTAATTTATCTGCACATTGAGGCCCAACTTGAGCAGTATCACCATCAATCGCTTGTCTACCTCCAACTATTAAATCATAGGGTGCTAATTTTTTAATGCCTTGAACCAATGTGTAGCTAGTAGCTAAAGTATCAGCTCCTCCAAAGCGCCTATCAGAAATCATAACACCATTATCAACTCCTCTATAATATCCTTCTCTAATAATATCTGCTGCTTTTGGAGGTCCCATAGTTAAAATGGTTACCTGTGTTCCCGGTATTCTATCTTTTATATTTAAGGCTAACTCCAATGCATGTAAATCATCTGGGTTGAATACAGTTGAAAGTTTACCTCTATTAACAGTACCATCTGGCTTCATTGCATCAGGACCAACGTGTCTGGTATCTGGAACTTGCTTAGCTAGTACTACAATTTTAAGTGGTCTCATAGTATTATATTAATTAATTTCATTTTGAACTTATCAAAATTAAATTAATTATTCCATGAAAAACGTGACAATACTCATACTTCGAAAAGTATTATTTTTTTATTTTGATGGATACTCTTAAAAATTAGCACAAAAAAAAGCGATGATTAAAATCACCGCTTTATGTTTATTGTATAAAATAGAATTTTACTTCTTTTTCTCTGTTTTAGTTTCTTCAGCAATTGCTCCTTCATGGTCAAACGATTCCATAAAATTATCCATAATAGCATTACTTACACCCATATTTGAAAACCCACCATCATGAAATAAGTTTTGGAGAGTTACTTTTTTAGTAAGGTCTGAGAATAAGCTAATTGTATAATCTGCACATTCTAAAGCCGTAGCGTTCCCTAAAGGTGACATCTGTTCAGCATAAGCAATAAATCCATCAAACCCTTTTACACCACTACCTGCAGTAGTTGGTGTTGGAGATTGAGAAATGGTATTAACTCGAACATTTTTATCACGTCCAAAGAAATAACCAAAACTACGAGCTACAGATTCTAAATAAGCTTTATTATCAGCCATATCATTATAGTCTGGAAATACACGCTGAGCTGCCATATATGTTAAAGCAATAATACTACCCCATTCATTCATTGCATCTTTTTTATACAATACACTCATTAATCTATGGAAAGATAATGCCGATACATCCCAACCTGTTTTTGTAAAGTTATAATCTTGAAGTGTATAATGATTTCCTCTTCTAACATTCACAGACATACCAATTGAATGCAAAACAAAATCAATTTTACCACCTAAAATCTCAGTTGCTTTTTCAACTAAATTTTCAAGATCCATCATAGATGTTGCATCTGCAGGTATAACTTCTGATCCAGTTTTTTCAGCTAATTTAGAAATAGTTCCAAGCCTTAACGCTACTGGTGCGTTTGTTAAAACAAATGTTGCGCCTTCTTCATGAGCTCTTTCTGCAACTTTCCACGCTATAGATTTAGAATCTAAGGCTCCAAATATAATCCCTCTTTTTCCTTTTAATAAGTTATACATAATTGTATTTTATTTTTTGATTTTATTTAAAATAGTGTGCAAATATAGTAAATTCTTAGTTTAACAACTGTTTCGCGTGATCAATTGCAGTGTCAGATATATTTTTCCCTCCTAGCATTTCAGCAATTTCCGTTACACGCTCATTATCAGACAATTTACTTAATTTAGTTACTATATCATTATTAATATCTTGTTTATAAACTTTATAATGTTGTTTTCCTTTTGCAGCAATTTGAGGCAAGTGTGTAATTGTAACTACTTGCATATTCATACTCATTTGTTGCATAATTTCACCCATTTTTTGCGAAACATCTCCTGAAACTCCAGTATCTATTTCGTCAAAAATGATAGTTGGTAGCTTTAAGTATTCTGAAAGAATAGCTTTCACTGTTAACATAATTCTTGACAATTCACCTCCAGAAGCCACTTTCTTTAATTCTCCAAAATTAACGCCTTTATTTGCTGAAATTAATAATTGTAACTCATCTTTTCCGTTCGAAAAGTACTGATCACTATGTTTTAAGTTAAACTGAAAACGTGTATTTTCCATACCTAAATTGGCAAGTATGTGTTCCATTTTTTTTACAAGCACAGGAATTGCCTTTTCTCTTTGGGTAAAAATAGATTTTGCCAAAACATCAATCTTACTAGAAACATTATTTATCTCAACTTCTTTTTTTGAAATTATTGTTGAAGAATTTTCAACAGCATCAACTTTTACAGACAATTCTTCTTGAATAGTTAACAATTCCTCAATAGTACTTACGGAATGCTTTTTCTGTAAATTATAAATTAATTGCAATCTATCGTTTAATTTTTCTAATTCAGATGCATCAAACTCTATAGTTTCATTAGAGCTTTCAAGATTAGAAGCAATATCATCAAATTCAATTTTAACACTTAAAATCCTATCATACATAGCTTTGTATTCATCTGAAAACTCAGCAATTACATTTAGCTTATTTGTAATAGAATTTAGTATTGATTTTAAGCCAATTTCTTCATTAAAGGCAATTTCTTGGGCTTCAGATAAATTTAATTTTATTTCTTCAATATTATTAAGTTTATCTAATGATTGCTCAACAACCTCCTGCTCATCTACTTGTAAATTAGACTTCACTAATTCTTCAAATAAATGTAAATTATATTCGTATTGCTCTTTTACTAATTCTTGATTTTTTTTAAGCTCATTCAACTCTTTTATAAGTTGATTGTATAATTTTAGTCCTCTTTTGTAAGACTCTATTTTAGCTGAAGTTTTTGCTAAAGCATCAATAATTTTAAATTGAAAACTTACATCAGACAATTGTAAGGTTTGATGTTGAGAATGTACATCAATTAACTTTTCACTTAACGTTTGTAGCACTTGTAAAGTTGTTGGAGTATCGTTTATAAATGCTCTAGATTTACCACTTGGTAAAATTTCACGTCTAATAATGGTCTCTTGCTCAAAGTCTATATCATTTTCTTCAAAAAATGATTCTAATAAGTAATTTGAAATAGAAAACTGAGCTTCAATAATACATTTTTCTTCATTCTTTTTTAATGTTGAAGAATCAGCTCTTTTACCTAAAACCAAACCAAGTGCACCTAACAAAATAGATTTACCTGCACCCGTTTCACCTGTAATAATAGATAATTTATCTTTAAAATTAACCGATAAACTTTCAATTAAAGCATAATTTTTTATGGAAAGATTTATAAGCATTCTTGTAATTTAAAGGTGACAATTACTTAATTTCATTCCACTTTACAGCATTCACTGGTGAAATTTTTAACAAGTCTTCTTTTAATTTACTGGTATCAACTATTGGTCCGTCAGAAAATACACTTGAAATTTCTGTAGCCTTTGAATCCATAAAAACACGTAATAAAAATGCGCTTGGACGACTATCAAAAATTGATTTTAAATCCTTTATAGATTCAGCAATTTTTTGCTTCGCTTTCATAGCATCTTCACTCATTATATCCAACCCTTTTAAATGGTAATTGTACACTGAATTTCTAAACAAGCCATATGTTGGTGATAATATATTGTCTATAAGTGTAAATCTAGTTCCTGTTCCATCATTTTGATTCCAACCGGCGTAACCACTTTGTTGTGCCTGAACAAGTATATTTTGAGCTTTTGTAAAATATGATGTACCACCTTCTAACATAAATGTATCAGCATCAAAACCTAAAATTGTGTAGATATAAAATGAAATAACCGATACTAAATTAGATTCAAACGTATTTTCGTTAAATTGTAATGGTTCAAACTCTATATATTGAAAAGAAAAATTATCATCTTTAAAGTTAAAAACTGGTGATAAATACGATGAATTATAAATTGGACGAGAGGATTGTATTTGAATATGACCTTTAAACTCGCTACCACTTTGCTCTAAAATTGTTAATGTAAAATTACAATCTATACGTTCTTGAGCCTTATAATTTAAGTTTGTCCAACGTTTTTGATTTACAAATTCATTTATTGAATTTTCTAATGTTGTAAAAATTTGTTTGTTAGAACCTGGTATCTTATCTGCATTAACAGTTATTGTACAATTTAATTCCTGAGCATTTACTAGTACTGAAGTAAATAAAATAAGTAATATTTGAAGAATTTTACGCATATATTTTATTCAAAATTTCATTAAAAATATCTGTAGCTACTATAGCTTTAGATTTTAGACTAAATTCTGAAATTTTTTCGAATTTATCAATAATAGTTACTTTATTTGTTTCTTTTTTAAATCCGGCACCTTTATCTTGTAAAGAATTCAGCACAATTAGGTCTAAATTTTTCTTTACTAATTTAGCCTTAGCGTTTTCAATTTCATTGTTTGTTTCTAATGCAAAACCAACTAAAAATTGTGATTTCTTAGTTTTTCCTAATGAAGCTAGTATGTCATGAGTTTTCTCTAACTCAATAGTCATTGTATTAGCTGTCTTTTTTAACTTGGTTGAAGATACTACACTAGGTTTATAATCTGCAACAGCAGCTGAAAGTATTGCTATATCTATTAAACTATATAGTTTATGAACTTCGGTATACATTTCTTCTGCGCTAACAACATCAATTCTATCAACTAATGAATTAGTTACTTTTTCATTTGAAGGACCTGTAATTAAATAGACTTTTGCGCCTAAATTAGCAGCAGCTTTTGCCAATTCAAATCCCATTTTTCCTGATGAATGATTTCCAATAAAACGAACTGGGTCAATTGCTTCATAAGTTGGACCCGCAGTAATTAAAACTTTTTTATTAAACAATGGCAAACCTTTTATAATATCATTTTCAATAAACGACACTATGTTTTCAGGTTCTTCCATACGTCCTTCACCAACTAAACCACTAGCTAATTCACCACTTGATGGTGGTATAAAAATATTTCCAAAACTTTGTAATTTTTCAACACTTTGCTTAGTAGTTGGATGCTGATACATATCTAAATCCATTGCTGGCGCAAAATACACGTTACATTTTGCCGATAAATAGGTAGCTAATAATAAATTATCACAAACACCATTTGCCATTTTTGACAATGTATTTGCTGTTGCCGGAGCAACTATCATATAATCTGCCCAAAGACCTAAATCTACATGGCTGTTCCATTGTTCATTTTCATCTTCTTTATCATAAAAAGTTGAAACAACAGGATTTTTTGAGAGTGTTGAGAGTGTAAGCGGTGTTACAAATTCTTTAGAAGCAGGTGTCATTACTACTTTAACATTTGCACCCGCTTTAATAAAAAGTCGTACTAAATGAGCTGTTTTATAAGCAGCAATACCGGCAGTAACGCCTAAAAGTATATTTTTACTACTTAAAACTGACATTTATTCTTCTAATGCTTCAGGATTTCTATGGTAAATTCTTCCTTCAATCCATTCCTGCACAGCTATTGCAGTTGATTTAGGTAATTTTTCGTAAAATTTAGAAACTTCAATTTGTTCTTTATTTTCAAAAACCTCGTCTAAACTATCTGTATAAGTCGCAAATTCTTCTAATTTTTCAACTAGTTCGCTCTTTAAATCACCACTAATTTGTTCTGCTCTTTTTGCAATAATTGTAATAGCTTCATAGATGTTATCTGTTGGAGCTTCAATTTCATTTTTGTCGTAAGTTACAGTTGTAGTTGCTGCTTGTGAGTTTTTATAATCCATTAGTTTGTGTTTTTAATGCTGTTACTGCTTTTAATTCTTCAGTTAATTCAATTGCTAATTTTTCTGTTTCCTTTAAGTAATCTGATTTTGAAAAACCTCTCTTAAATCGTTCATGAAATTTTAAAGCATTTGTAATTCTCTCTTCTTTTTTTGTAATATAACTATTTATTGCTAATTCATAAGCCGCTTTAAATTTAAAGTATAAAGCTTCTTCTTTATATGAAGTTCCTAAATGATCAGATAATAAATTATCAAATGCAACAATTGCCGCAATATAATCTGTTGTATGATAATATTGTTTTGCTATTTCAAATGATTTTTTTTCTAATTTATGTGTCAATTCTTTAACATATTTATTAGCATCAGCAATATTAGTTGAATTTGGGTATTTAAATATAAAGTTTTGCAGAGCATTAATTGCTTCATGCGTATCTTTTTGATCTAAACTAAAAATTGGAGATGCTTTGTAATAGCTATGAGCCGATAAATATGCTGATTCTTCTACTTTAGAACTTTTTGGGTAATTTTTCACAAACTTATCAAAATAGTAAGCGGCTAAAGTGTATTGTTTTGTATTATAATGTGCTTGTGCAATCATATATTGAATACGTTCCATTTGAGGTTTTCCTCTATAATTTGGCGTAACTTTCTCAAACAATTGTATAGCTTTATTGTATTTTTGTGTTTCATACAATTTTGTAGCCATTTCATATTGCTTTTCAACAGTACCTTTATTCAATACTTTTTGATATTCACTACAAGATGAAACACCTATAGCTATCAATAAAATGAAAATGTAAATTTTATTTTTTTGCATTTGGCAAAATTAGTTATTTAAAATGGATTATTAAAATGATTTTTTATACTTCAATAAACCACAAAAATAACTGTGTTTTAGAATAAATATTGTTTAACAATCTTAATTGTTTGTTAATTATTATGCTGGCGGAGCTACAGAACTTACTACTGTAAGTTGCTTAATATCATTATCAAACAAATATAAACCACCTTTATCATCGCCAATTAAGTTTATTTTGTCTAAAATAGTTCTTGCTTGCGCTTCTTCTTCAATTTGTTCTGCTACATACCACTGCAAAAAGTTATGTGTTGCATAATCTTTTTCCTCTAATGCAATATGAACCAATTCATTAATAGTTTGCGAAACAAAAACTTCGTGTTTGAACAATGTTTCAAACATTTCTTTTATTGAACCAAATTCTAGTGCTGGTGCGCTTAATTCAGTTACTTGTGCATGCCCGCCACGTTCATTAATATATTTGAATAATTTAAGCATATGCATTCTTTCTTCATCAGATGCTGCATACATAAATTCAGATGTTCCTTCCAATCCTTGAAGTTCTGCCCAAGAAGCCATGGCTAAATATATTTGAGAAGATTCTGCTTCTATTCTTATTTGCTTATTTAAAACGGATTGCATTCTTTCTGATAACATAGTATTTCTATTTTAATGTTGTTGATTACATTTTAAAAATTAGCAGATAAATTTTCTAGTAATTTTTCACAAAGATATTTAATTTTTGTTGTAAATCATAAGAAGCTTTCACTAAAGGTAAACGTACATTATCTGAACAAATATTATTTATTTTTAACAACGCTTTTATCCCTGCCGGATTTCCTTCTTCAAATATATAATCTATACTATCCATTACTTTATAATGAAGTGCATTGGCTTCAGCTACATTACCATTTAATCCTAACTGAATCATTTCAGAAAAATCTTTAGGCAATCCTTGTCCAATTACAGATATTACACCTGCTCCACCAGCTAACACCATTGGCAAAGCAATCATATCATCGCCTGAAATTACCATAAAATTAGCGGGTTTACTTTTAATTAAACGTTGTACTTGTATAATATCACCTGCAGCTTCTTTAATTGCAACAATATTTTTAAAGTCTTCAGCAATTCTAATCACTGTTGTTGGCTCTACATTTACACCAGTTCTGCTTGGCACATTGTATAAAATAATTGGTATTGGACTTGCCTCTGAAACTGCTTTAAAATGCTGATAAATTCCTTCTTGCGTAGGTTTGTTATAATATGGAGAAACTGAAAGTATAGCGCTAAAATCTGATAAATCTGTAGTTTTTAATTCTTCAACCACAGCCATTGTATTGTTCCCTCCAATACCTAAAACTATTGGAAGTCTTCCGTTATTTGCACTTACAACTGTTGCTTTAACTTGTTCTTTTTCCTCAAAAGTTAAAGTAGCTGGCTCACCTGTTGTACCTAAAATAACTAAATAATTTATGCCATTATCTATTTGGTAGTTTACTAAACGTTTTAACCCATCAAAATCTACAGATTTATCTTCATTAAAAGGGGTTACTAACGCTACACCTGTTCCTAACAATTCTTTCATTATATTTTATTTAAAATGGCTAAATATTTTTTTAATTCTTTATTAAACAGTTCAAAATCATTTGGGTTACAATCAATTGTTAAATCGTAAAAACGATTATCTAAATGCTTAAACCCTGCTTTAAACCCTGCTTTGCACTGCAATAATAATAAGTTGCTGTATAAATTATCAATTTTACTATAATTAATTAACAAATCATATTTATTTGTTAATACAGCTTTCAATTTATCAGATTTAATTTTACCGTACCAACCAAAATCAGCTGGAGAAATTACTTCTTCACAAGTAGGTTCTTTAGCCGCTTTATGTTGAAAAACAAGTATTGTTATTTTTTCTTCTGAAATATTAAAAAGCGATAATAAATCATTCTTTACAAACTCTTTTTCTGAAATATCATCTAAAATAATGAGTACTTTTTTTACTTCTTTAGAAATAATATTTTCTGATATTTCTAAAAATTTTGTTAACCGTTTGTTAAAAAAAATTTGATTGCTTTTTCGTTTAAATCCTGTAAAAATCATCTATATTTACGCTTATAATTACAAAACTAATTAAAATCATAGTATTTCTGCAATGAAAAAAATTATTATTTCATTATTTACAATTTTGCTGGTTTTTAGTTGCAAAAATAAACCTCAACTTCTTGTAAAAATTGAAGGGAAACAGCTACCAATTACTGAAAAAATTAATTCATCTAAAGCCATTGAAAACCTTATTCAACCTTATAGAGAAAAGGTTGAAAATGAAATGAGTACCATTTTAAGTTACACCAATAAAGAATTAAACAGATACGATGCTGAGCTTGAAAGTTCTTTAGGTAATTTAATGGCTGATTTATGTTTCGAAAAAGCAAATCCTGTTTTTAATTCCAGAACTGGAAAAAACATAGATTTTACCATGTTTAATTTTGGCGGTATTAGAGCTAGTATTTCAAAAGGTAAAATTACAAATGAGCATGCTTTTAATTTAATGCCTTTTGAAAATGAATTAGTTGTTGTTGAAATAACATCAAACAAGTTAAAAGAATTGATTACTTATTTAATAAACGGCAAAAGGGCTCACCCAATTTCAAAACACATAAATCTGGCAATTACTAACGAAGGTTATAATTTGAAGATAAATAATGTACCTGTTGACACTTCAAAAAATTACTATGTGTTAACATCTGATTATTTACAACACGGTGGTGACAATATGAATTTCTTTAAAAATCCTGTGAATTTATATAAAACAGATTATAAATTGAGAAATGCTATTATTGATTATTTTAAAGAAACTGATACTGTTAAAGTTAAATTAGACGGAAGATTTCGTGAAGAAAAATAACATGATGAAAAGAAGAAATTTTATAGAGAAAACTACTGCAGCAACAGCTTTTTTAACACTTGGAGGTTTTTCACTACAATCGTTTAACTCTGAAAGTACAAAGCATATCACCATTTTACATACTAATGATACGCATAGTCACATAGACCCTTTTCCAAGTAATCATACTAGATATGCCAATAAAGGCGGTATTGCAAGACGAGCTACTTTAGTTGAAGAAGTTAGAATAGAAAACCCAAATACCTTATTACTAGATGCTGGTGACATATTTCAAGGCACTCCTTATTTTAATTATTATGGTGGTGAATTGGAATTTAAACTCATGAGCTTATTAAAATACGATGCTGTTACTATTGGAAATCACGATTTTGATAATGGCATTGATGGGTTATATGCACAATTACCACATGCAAGATTCAATTTTTTATCAGCCAACTACAACTTTAAAAATACTGTTTTAGATACACACGTAAAACCTTATAAAATTTTTAAAAGAGACGGTATTAAAATTGGTATTTTTGGAATTGGAATTAAATTACAAGGCTTAGTTGATTCAAGAAATTACAAAGAAACAACGTATTTAAACCCAATTGAAATTACACAAGATATTAGCCGTATTTTAAAAGAAGATGAACAATGTGATTTGGTAATATGTTTATCTCACTTAGGTTATAATTATAGTCCTGAAAGAAAAGAAATTGGTGATTTAGAATTGGCTTCTAAAACAAAAAATATAGATTTAATTATTGGTGGTCATACACACACTTTTTTACCAAAACCTACTGTTACCAAAAATAGTGTTGGTGAAAATGTATTGGTAAATCAAGTTGGCTGCTACGGAATTAATGTTGGTAGAATAGATTTCTATTTTGACAGCGATAAAAATAAAGCAAGCAAAGGAAAAAGTATAATTGTATAAAAATAGTTAATTAAAATGCGCATAGAAACCGATTTAAAATTAGGATTTAAAGATGTAATGATTCGTCCTAAACGTTCTACATTAAGCTCAAGATCACAGGTTAGTTTAGATAGAAAATTTACTTTTTTACATAGCAATCATAAATGGAATGGCATTCCAATAATGGCTGCAAATATGGATACGGTTGGTACATTTGAAATGGCGAAAAAATTAGCCGAACATAAAATTTTTACAGCAATTCACAAACATTATTCTTTACAAGAATGGAAAGAATTCATGCAAAACAGCACTGATGATTTACCTAATTATATAGCTGTAAGTACAGGAACTGGAACTGAAGACTCAAAAAAAATAGCCGCTATATTTAAGCAAAGCCCACAATTAAAATTTATTTGTATAGATGTTGCAAATGGTTACTCAGAGCATTTTGTGAATTTTGTAAAAAACACAAGAGAACAATACCCAGATAAAGTAATTATGGCAGGAAATGTTGTTACTGGCGAAATGGTTGAAGAACTTTTATTAGCTGGTGCTGATATTATTAAAGTTGGTATTGGACCGGGTTCAGTTTGTACAACACGTGTAAAAACAGGTGTTGGTTATCCTCAACTTTCTGCAATTATTGAATGCGCTGATGCTGCTCATGGTTTGGGCGGACAAATAGTTTCAGATGGTGGTTGTAAAATACCTGGCGATATTGCCAAAGCCTTTGGTGGTGGTGCAGATTTTGTAATGCTTGGCGGAATGTTAGCCGGTCATACAGAAAGTGGTGGTAAAACTGTAGAAGTAAAAGGCGAGAAATTTAAACAATTTTACGGAATGAGTTCAGAAACTGCTATGAATAAACACGTTGGTGGTGTTGCAAATTATAGAGCTTCTGAAGGGAAAACTGTTGAAATCCCTTATCGTGGTAAGGTTGAAAATACGATTCAAGATATATTAGGAAGTTTACGATCTACGTGTACATATGTTGG
>Ga0209345_10001644_pt1 | contig 26348 bp, 3 predicted proteins | sample Cruoilmetagenom7_FD_187294 | JGI IMG/M metagenome (GOLD analysis project Ga0209345, IMG submission 187294) | Oil polluted marine microbial communities from Coal Oil Point, Santa Barbara, California, USA - Sample 7 (SPAdes) (version 2) | ecosystem: Environmental > Aquatic > Marine > Oil seeps ...
CGATGTTGCTGCCAGTCCCCAACGTGACCACATCAGCAGCACCATAACCGCTGCTCCAGGTCGCCACATCAAGGGCACGACGGGTGATCGGATCCAGCGTCAGATAGCCTTCATCCGCCAGTACCAGATTGTCACCATCACCCAGCACAATTTCATCAGCCCCGGCACCACCAATCACCACATGGTCACCGTTGAGACCTTCGATGTAGTCCGCCTCTCCAAAACCGGCATCGGTGATTTCATCCACTTCAGCGCTTACCAGCGCACCGGTGGCATCAAAGCTCATGCGAGCCAGATCACCGGCCAGGGTATCGTTACCGGCGCCGGTATAGAGTCTATCGAGCCCCAGCGAGCCCATGAGAACGTCATCACCCAACCCGCCGATCAGCACTTCACCAGTACCGTTCATGTCGGTGCTGTGAATGCTGGCATCGAACCAGGTCCACTCGCGTGCAGGCAGCTGCGTCCATGCCGGACGCGTGACCAGGGCGGTGGATTTGGACTCGATCGTATTGCCGGTTGCTTCAACGATCAGCGTATCCGCCACCAGCAGATCACCACCGCTGATGCTGATCAGAGTGTCGTTACCCTGCATGCCGAAGATCTGGTTCTGGCGGTTATCACCCACCAGTACATCGTTGCCCTCGCCACCGATAATGTTATGGAAACCACGGATCGTGACGTTACCGGCATTGGCATTAATACGACTGCTCGAAGCCACCGTAGCGGCTCCGGCCACGGTCGTGAAGCCCGTCGGCAGGGTGTATGCGCTGCCACTGATATTGATGCTGACAGCCGTCGCATAGTCGGAGAAGTCGATGGTGTTACGCACCCCTTCCCGTTCATAGGAGGTGTTCAGGCCTACACCACTGGCTGCGCCACCATAGACGCTGCCGCTGATGGCTGCTTTGTCCTCGAACGCAAAGATATCGCTCTGTCCACCACCGATCAGGTTTTCAAAACCGACGAAGCGCAGAATTCGGTCACCGTAAGAGGAAACAGGTGCATCTTCGTTGTTGACCGCGCCGCTGGAGATACCGGTGATGACGCCGTCATTCAATGCGGACGTATCGGTATCGCTCAGACGCGTCTGAGCATTTGAGTTCAGGCTGGCCTCAATCAGGGCCATGTCCGGATACACATCGGCAACCTGGATATGCAATTTGGTGGTTTCATAGGACATGTCCACTATGTCATCTCCACTGCCACCGGCGATCAGGCCGATTTCAGTTTTGCTGTCCCAGCTGACCCTGTTGCCGCCCTGAGTGACCTTGCCGGTGTAGGTATCCAGCACCAGCCCACCACTCTGGTCAGAGAAGTCGAGTACGTTGGCATCGCCACGCACATCCTTGTCATTGATAGTCGCCACACCCCAATTGCCGATGAAGCGATAAGCATCAGCTCCGCTGCCACCTTCCATTGCGGTTGTTCCGGCACGTGCCATCAACAGGTCATCGCCCTCGCCACCCTTGAGGCTGGAGCTGGAGCTGCCACCGATGAGCACATCATCCACCTGACTGCCGATCAGCGTATCGGTACCTTCACCTGCCAACAGCACCACATCAATGCTGCTCAGACCTGAAGCGTCTACCGTGTCATTACCCTTACCGGTAAAGCCGACGATCTTCTTCACACCGGTGTATACCACGGTGTATTCGGTGCCGTTGAGCGTTGCGGTGATTTCGACTTCACCGTTACCGATCTGTTTAAGGATAAACTTCTCGTCACCATCATCAATATTGCGGTACTGGCGATCAACTGCGCCCTTGCCTTCCATCATCGCCGCGATATTGAAGTCCACGGCCGTGTCGGATGGCAGCAGGGAGTTGGTGCCCATATGGAGGACAAACGTGCCATCACCGTTGTCATCTGATGCCAGAATCGGCATGCAGGGCTTGGGCTTCCAGACAATCTCAAACAGTTCGATATTGAATATCGTTTGTTTGTAGACGCTCTTCCAGCCTGCCAGCAATGTGTTGACGTCCACATAAACACGGGCGTAGGCATCAGCTCTCAGGTTGGCCTCGACCAGGTTGAGCGGATTAAAGGGTTCACACAGCAACTGGTTAAGAATTTCCAGCGCACGGAATTTGCCATCACGGGCACCCGGGCCGTTCTCATCCCAGAAATCAAGCTCGCCGGTCAGCGAAATACCACCGGCTGCACCGGCCCGAAGGACCAGGGCGTTCAGCTCAGCATAGATCTCAAGGAAGGCATTCAATACTACCTCTGGCTGGTCTACACCGTTAACGAAGTTATCACTGACGTAGAACCCTTCGAGAATATGCAGTGGGTTTTCACTGTCGAAGAATTTCAGAATACCGTAGGTGTCGAAGCCAAGTGTCAGGGCCACATCGATGGCCACCCCTCCACGAATACCCGCTTTCACCCCCGGATAGACCCAGGAGCCGACATCAATCTGAACATCCACGCTCAGGTTTTGGGGCGTGAAGGTAACCAGATCGACCGGCTTGCCCATGATCAAATCCAGCACCAGCGACAGATCGGTCAGGATCGGGATCTTGAACGCATTGTTCGGATTCTTCATTTTGTCCATGAACGACTGCGTACCTGCAGTTGAGCCGGACGTATTGGAGCTCATCGCCTGATCGGTACTGTTGACGTTACCGCTCAGGGACGCGTTTTTACTGCTCTTGCTGTCCTGCAGGTTGCCACCAAAGCTGAATACCCGACCAATCGGGATAATCAGACCCTGTGCGTCGGTCGGGATTGCGTTGAACAGATCCAGCATGTACACCAGATTCTTGATCAAGCCGATATTGACCTTGCCTTTGCCAAGCTGTTCAGCCAGATCAAGAATCGTGTAGTCACGCCCGGCGAGCTCTGACAGTCCCGGAATCGCCATGGTCAAGCCATCGATGACCGGCTGCAGCGGCTGCGTCACTTTCTGCACTTCCGCTATGATCGGGCCCAGGAAATCCGACAGCAGGCTGCCGACATCCAATGCCAGATCGGTAATCCATACCTGCGGCTGAACGGAGAACATATCGCCGTAGCCAACCGGAATTGAGTCGGTATTGAGCGCCCAAGTCATGTGGAAGTCGCCGATGATACGCGGCAACGGTGTATTCGGAATCGCCAGCTCCATATGGAAGTTGGCCTGAGCGGCACCGGTAAACTTCTGACGGAAGTTGTCAGAGAATTTACCCATGGTCATTTCAGCGTAAGTCAGACGGCCATCCGAATTACGGTCAATCATGTCGATGGCAAACTCACCATGGAAGAAGGTGCGCGCACCGACCTCATCACCGAAGGGTGAGTAGTTGCTGACATCATTACCGTTCTGGTCAACCACCGTATCACCGGCCAGATAATCTGTCAGGGTACCGGCGACGAAGAAGATGTTGGCGGTGACCGAAGCCGGGTTGCCCGCCAGATAGGCATCAAACACGATGCTCAATTCATTGACGGCCGGGTTAGTGCTCGGCAGATCCCACGGATTATCAATCAGCGGGTTCAGCGCCGGGTCCTGAATCGCTTCGAAGGTGCCCGACAGCGTCACATCCTGACCGCGCAGAGAGTCGCCACCAAATGTGATCAGCCAGTCATCGCCCTGCTTAACCACGGTAATGCCGGTATACTCGGCCGAAATTTCCTTATTCAGCAATGTCTGCAGTTCGGACGCTGTCGTACTGTTGCTGACACCGGTCAGTCCCCAGCTGTTACCTCCCGCTGAGAAGCTCAGATCAAAAGTACCCTGGGAAGAAACCGGCGGACTCAGATAGATCTGAGAGGAGACCGTGGATGGATCTGTTGGCTGATTCAGCGTCGATACGGCCAGATCCAGCGTATTGGTCAAGGTGACGGTTTTGCCCGTGAGATTTGCACCACCGAAATCAATCACCCAGTTACCACCAACCTCGGTAACCGTAATACCGGTATAGGAAGCACCTACCTGCGTGTTAAGTTGCTGTTGAAGTGTTGCAGCAGTCAACGTACTGCTGTCCAGCGCACTCAGTGTCCAGTTGCTACCGCCTGCGGCAAACTGGATATCAAACGTACCGGCGGCAACATCCGGCTTAACAAGACTGAGAGTCGTTGTTTCATCCAAGCTGTCAGACGGTAGAGTGCTGGTCTGAGTAATAAGGTCATAAACACTTTGGGTGAGATCGGCATCATCCAGACCTGCATTCCCTGGCATTTCAGAGACCAGATACAGGCCTTCCTGAACATTCACGCCAAAGCCGAAGAAGAAATCCCAGCCCAGGTCAAGCCCGATACCACCATCCACGTCCAGATTCAGGCCTGGCAGTCCAATATCAAAGGACAGGTCAACTTCACGGGACAGCAGGCTTTGCCCCAGATTCATGCGGAACTGGAGCGCTCCCGCTTCAGCCAGCGGATCATAGCCATCTCCGGCGATGATATCGCCGCCGTTTTTGTCACCGCGCACGTCTGAAGTACGACCCGCCAGGGTATAGCCCAAACGGGTACCCGCCGCGACACCTGCCGGAGACAGAGAACCGAAAGCAAGATACTCAACCACAATATCGTCGGCCGTCACCACGCCATCGCCATTGTAGTCCTTGAGATAGTTCAGGAACGGGTTATCGCCACCACGATCAGCCACCGCCACTTCATTAATTTCAGCCTCAATCCACTGAACCATGCTCAACGGGTTGAAGATGCCGTCATTGTTGCTGTCATCGGTGAATACATCGAACAGCGTCATACGCAGGGCGTTTTCCATGCCGCCGTAGGTATCCAGAGAACTGTCGATGAAATTCTGGATCTCGGTGATCACGCTGCCGCGGAAATCACTGATAAACTGCGCGCCCTTGGCCAGCTGATCTCCGATCAACGGCAACGGCAGAGAGGCGATGGCATCCAGCGACTGCTGAATGCCTTTAAGCGCATAGTCGATGCCATCAATGATCACGGATGGATCGCGGATCAGGCGAATCAATGGGTTGTTCAGTTTGAACAGGTCAAACATGCCGCCAAGGTCTGGCAGGCGGTAGTTCAGAGTATAGGCATCGTTATAAACGCCCGGATCACTGATCATGATGGAGCTGACCGTTTCACCGGCGATCATTCCGTCCATCAGATCACCCAGGCTGTTGACCTGCAGCTCTATATCACCGATGTAGATCGGATTTCTGGTGCTGGAGTCAATCAGGCCCAGCTCACGACCCAGAGAGAAAATCTCGTTGGGCAGCGTGACGTACCCTGGCAGAACGACATTTGCGGTGCCATCGAAGTCGACGGTCACATCGCGGAAAAGCGTACCGAACGGTGATGCGGTCAGGTTGGTACCATCCACCGTGACGGTAACACCTTTACCAACAAGCAGATCACCATCAAAGCTGATCAGGAAACCGCCGTTGTCGTTATCTTCAGCAACCACTATTTCACTGTAACCACCGCCCATCGCAGTGTTCAGTGCGGTTTGCAGCGCTTCGGCGGTGATATCCCAGGCCAGGTTGGTCAGGGTTTTGGTGGTCGTGCCGTACTTGAAGCTCAAGTCAAACGTGCCGTCAGTTGCGGCCACCAGCATGACGCGTGTCTGGTTAACCACACCCTGAGCATTGCTGATCACAACGGGCACCGCCACGACCGCACCTTCGTGCGTCAACGCACTCTTTTCTGCATCCAGCTGAGCGATGCCTCGACCCGCCAGAGTACCTGTAAATTCGATGTGCCAGCCATCCTGCGGTTTGGCATCGTTGTGCAACGTCACGGTGACATCCGCACCTGCAATCGCGTGTGTACCGCCGGTCAGCGCTGTACGCAACGCTGTTGCCAAGGCTGCAGCATCGGCATTCCAGGCAATATCGGCGGTGGTGTAACGACGACCGTCAATATCCGCGGTCAACGTGAAGGTGCCACCTGAACCGGACGGAATGCTGACCCACTGAATTTCATTCAGCTCGCCCAGCGGGCCACCATCGGCTTCAGCCCGTAGCTGTTGTGTTCCCAGTGCTAACGTCTTGCCATCAAAGCCCGCACCAGTGACTACGATCTTCCAGCCCCTGGACGGATCATCCAGATCAACCTGCTCTACGCTGACCGCCCCCTTGAGCGCGGATGCACCATGCAGAAGCGCTTCTTCCACATAGGCCTGAACCGTGGGGGCATCATAGCCGCGCGCCAGTGACTGGGTGAAATAGTCCACACCCGCCACCGTAAACTTCAAGCGGAAGGCCTCGTCTCCATCGGCTGTCAGCGTCCAGGGCTCCGCAGTCGTGCCCTGACCGGTAATGTTGAAACCGGTCGGAACAGTCGTTTCATCCCATATCAGGGCGACACTTTCACCTTCTTGCAGGGTCTTTACAGAAACGGCAGAGCCAAGGTAGTGACGACCATCACCCTGACCAGCGGAACCATCGGGATCATCGCCCAGATAGAGCCCGGCCTGAGCCACGATATCGGCCGTACCATCCTTCACATCCAATGAGAACAGGCCCAGAGAGGCGTTAAAGGCCAATGAGGTGCCGTTCACTTCCATGCCCAGACGGGCAAACGTACCGGTGTCGTCATCCAGATTGTCGGTGGTGCCACCATCGAAGTAGTCGTAGACAAACATGGCGCCTGAGGCCAGATCCAGACCCAGTGCAATGTTCACCATGGCCGAAGACTGAAGGTTTACCAGTGCACTGCCGCCTACATCAACGATGCTGCCTACAGAGCCCATCAGGTCCTGCAGCGCTGTACCGCCAATCAATTCACCCAACGTTGCCAAGTCAATGGAGATCGGATAGCTCTTGTCGAGCAGGTCAATCTCGTAGGGAATATTCAGCATCACGGCGTTTGACGCCGCGTCATAGTCCAGACTGACACCAAACACATCGGGACGTGCCGGATCATAGATCGGCAGACCGAAACTGTCGGCCAACACTTCCTGCAACTGGCCCACACCTGTAGCGGGGTTGTTGCCCACTTCCTCGACGGCACGCGCCAGCTCAACGGCGATATCAAACATGTCATTGACGCTGAGATCGATGACCGGAATATCCTGATCAAGAAAGCTGAAGGTCTCGAACTGACTGAGCAGGTTCGATGCCATGCGCAGGCCTTCGATAATCTGTACCCAGGAGAGATCGCCGAAACCAGTTAGCGCATCCGCACCGATCACACGCACATCAACGGCTTCAGACAGAGACAGAACGCCGTTCCAGACATCAATAATCGGTACACTGATCTCAATACGCGGATCGACATCAGGCGGCAACAGACTCAGACCACCGGCGTCCAGGTTGATACCGTCTATGATCAGATTGGCCATCGGCTGGCTGCCGATGGTGTAGTTACTGTCACTGAAGGTCACCGGGCTCATGTATTCGTTGATCAGGCGTCGGCCCTCAACACGAACACTGGCCACGGCAGGTGCAACAAACTGCAGCGCACCGGCAACGGTGGTGGTCGATGTTTTGGTGCTGATGTCGTACAGCACAAGATCACCGGCGGTGACCCAAGTATGGGATTTCAGATCGGCCAACTGCGCCGCAGTCAGCTTACCGCTGTGCTCCGAATTCCAGCGATCAATCGCCGTATCCACCGCCGTGTTCAGATCACTGGCCAGATCCGCTACGCTACTGTTGTTCAGTGTTGACGAGGCCAGCAGCTTCACATCAAGTTCTATCGGCTTGCCATCGTTCAGCGTATCGCCATCAAGCGTAATGGTCAGGCCCACATCTTCAGAAATCACCCCGGGGGCATCGCTGCGAGGGGCTGCAATCAGGACCTCGCTGCCGCCTGCCGTTACGGTTACGGCACCACGCATACCCAACAGATTATCCGTCAGTGTGGCAGCATCGATCAGTTCATCCAGATAGACACGCCCACCCGGGTTACCATCGGGCCCGTCCAGAAGACGAACATTCACGCCAGCATTGATCTGCGCCAGCATGTTATCCATGGAGAGATCAACGAAGCCAATGGAGGCACTCCCCTGGAACTGTTCAACACCGGCCGTCAGACGAGCGCCAATGAGCGTATCTTCAAGGAAAATGGACACGCCACCGGCTTTGTTGAGCGCATCGGCAACAAAGCCGAAGTGACGGATCAGCGGGTCATGCCCCTGCGCGGCAAAGTTAAGCGAGGCAATATGCTGGCCCAGGGTATTCAAGGTCAGCACTGGGGAGCCATCAGGCAAAGTGCTCAAATTGAATTTCAGTGCTTCGCCCAGATCACTGACCTTGCCCTGCAATGGCCCAAGCGCATTGCCGCTGATTCCCGCCAATGCAGCGTTCAGGGCGGTCACCAGCGACTCGGGACTATACGTACCGGATGCAATACCGACGGTAATGCGGTTATCCGCAGTGGCAGCCGTGTTGCCTCCACTGACCAGGTCATCAGCACCATCGATGATCAGGTCAAAGGCACTGCCGTTACTCAAGGTCAGCGAGTTCGGCAGCCCAAGGGATGACATCTCGATCGGCGCCGTCAGGCTGGTAACACCAAAGACACTGGAGAAGGCTCCGCTGGCCGAAACACCCGCCTGGCCAACTGTTTTGCCATAGAACGTCAATGCCAGCTGGGCATTGTTGTTATCGTCCTGAGCCAGCGCCACATCCACCGCCTGAGCCAGATTCTGGTAGCCCAGACGACTCAAGGCACTGTTGGCGTGCACCGCCACACCAGTGAGCGCAGTGCGAATATCCGTCAGCAGATCATTCAGGTTGCTGTTGTCATTCTGCGAAGCGGCACTGATGGTAACGGTGTAGCTGTCACCATCAAAATTGACGTTGAAGCTGGTATCAACAGCCGGGTTGTAGTCCGGGTTGTCAACCATGATGGGTTCATCATTCGCATCTACCCCGTCCTGAATCTGCTCACGGGAGTCATACGGCTTGGCCGGATCCTGCAGGAAGCGTGCAAATCCTGTATCAACACCTCCCGCCTTGGCACCCAGCACCTCTGCGGACATCAACACGCCGCCGTTGATCTGGAAGTCCTCTGGACGATTGAAATCCAGGCCGATGGTTGTGAACAGATCAACACCACCATTGATCGCCAGCACGCCTGACAGATCAAGCGACGCCAGCGGATCAAGGTCATCAATACTCAGACCAATCGGCAGCTCCAGGGCCGGCAGTGAGGGTGACAGACTTACATCAAACAGGAAGTCCATCGCCACCGGATCAAAACGGGCCGCGATATTAAAGGTTTCACCACTGGGCAAAAGCTCGTTGATCGCATCAGCCAACACCGATGCAAAATCTTCCAGTGTATTGAACTTGGGTCCGATCTCGGTTTCAGCCTGTCGGCCACCAAGGCCAAAGCCCAGCGCTTCACTGCCATTACCGTAACTGGAAGTGGTGTCGACCGCCTGCAGGCGGTGGAACGTCAGTAAAGTCGGCAGGTTGCGCTCGCCCAGTGCTCCTGAAAATTGAATGTCGTAACTGAAAGCGTTGGCCGTTTCGCCCGGCACAGCCACCACCGTAACATCCGCACCCGCAATGGCACGATCGCCGCTCTTGAAGGCGAGCTGAAGTGCACTTTCCAGTTCGATTGCACGTTTCTCATGCAGGCTCAGCCCCGTGATATCGATCTCTCGGCTGGTCAACCAGGTATCCAGCGCCGCTTCATTCGGCAGCACTTCAAGCGGCTCCTGCATTGTGTAGTAGCTGCCATCAAGCTGCATCACCAGCGAGTACATGCCGCCGCTGACATTATTGAATGTCAGTCGCTGTACTTCATCACGCCCCACTTGATCGGTCGTTTCGGAACGGCCCTCCTGCAGCGTATACGTGACGGCCTCAGCGCCTTCATAGGCGCGCAAACCTGCAAAATCAGCCGTAAGCAGCGGCACATCGGTCTGGGCCAGAGCACCACTGAAGGTAATTTCAAATACGTTGCTTTGCTGCTCGTTTTCCAGAGCAACGGTGACACTGCCTGCAACATCCAACGCATCATTGATGGCCGTCTGGACAGTCGCGGCATCCGCTCCGGCTGCGATAGCGGCGGTTGTGAAGGTATCACCACTGGCAAGCGAAAGCGTCAAGGTATAGCTGCCCGAAGCCGCATCGCTGACTGTGAGGCGCTGCACTTCGTTGAGTCCCGTTGCGGCACTGCCAACCTGAATGCCTTCCACCAGAACACCCGTGCTGGGAATGATGGCGACGTAGGTGAAGTCATCCACGTTCACAGGGCGAATATTGAGCTTGCCCCATGTCAAGCCACCGGACATCAGGCGCTGCTCAGAGGTACCCACCTGTATCAGGCTGGCACGGATCTCTTGTCCTTCAATCTGCTCAGTGGTGGTTTGAGTGACACCACCAGTGGTAATTCCAAGCGTCACATTCAGGTTGAGTGCCTGTACCGTTTTACCGGCCAGCTCACCGGTAAAGAGTACATCCCAGCGCTGACTGTCACCTTCAGGCGTATCGACCGCAACCACAGTGACGTTGCCTGTACCGACACCATCCAGCTGTTCCAGTGCGGTCTGCAGTGCCAGCTGCGCTTCGGCAATGCTCATATTGGCGATATCAACACTGACCGTATACGCGCTTTCGTCAGCAAACTTGATCTCAACCACCTGAGTCACGGTTTCGCCACTGGCAGCCGTGTAAGGCTCAAGCGCAATGGACTGGAGCGGACTCAATTGCATCAGGGGCAGATCCTGCCCTGCCAGGCGACCTGTAAACTCAACGGTCCAGCGCTGAGGCTCTCCGGTTACCTTCACATTGCTGGCACCGATTGCAGCCATTCCTTCAAGGACAGCCTGCAGCTCGGCAGCCGAGGCAGTCGCGGCAAAACTGTCTGACAGCGTACCGTTTTCGCCCAACTGAACACGATACTCACCGACCGAGGCACCCAGCAGAATATCCTGAACTTCGTTGCGCAGATAGGCTTCGCGAATCGTACCCAGCGAAACATCAGGTGTGGTGGCATTGGACAGGTTGGTCACCGCCAGTTCGGCCACGTCCTGACCTGCCAGGATGCCGCCAAAGCTGACCTCCCAGCTGCCGGAAGCCACCTGTCGTACCTGAATATCAAGGCCTTCAATGTCACCCAAGCGGTTCGGGCCGGAGGTGGCATTCAGCAGCGCCGCACGCAGTGTCGATGCGCCCATGTCACTGGACAGTGAACCCGGTGTAGTCCATGTGCTGCCGCCATAATTCCAGGTCAGATCGAAGCTGGCGGGTGTGCCCGCTGCCGCACTGACACTGAGGGTCTGCACTTCACCCGATGCGTTCTGCCCCGGAGTCAGCTCAAGAATGGTCACGCCACGGGTCTCGCCTGCCGGCACATAGGTGCCATTCTTCAGGTTCCCGTAGTACACCGACATGTCCGGGATATCCTGATTAGCCAGATCCCCCTTGAACTCGATCAGGAACTTGGGCGCTGAGCCGTAATTGGCCTTCTTGCCGGTCGGATCGAGAGGATCCTTCTGCGGGAAGGTCACGTCAACATTGCCAACGCCGGCAATTTTCTCCAGCGCCTGGCGGATCATCTTGGCCTGCAGAGTACCGGTCGGGTCTGCGATGTAACGGATCGGGTCGGTGGTACGCCCCATCAGCTGGAGTTCGAATGTGCCTGAGGCGTAGCCACTGAAGGCCAGCACTTTCACTTCACTGCCACCGATGGTGCTGAGCTCTGTTTCCGTCACAGACGACTGCGCCGTTGACGGCACGGTCATGCTCAGGGTGAAGTCATCCGCGGTATAGGCGCGTCCCGACACTGAGCCGGTGAACTCGACGCGGAAACCTTCACCACGGCTGCCGGTGACCTGAATATTGTCAGCCACGGTACCTGACGCAGAGGCAAAGGTACTGGAGAGCGAGGTCGCAATCTCGATATCGCTCATGCCTGCGGTGATCGCAAGGTTTTGTGTCGCACCGCCCTTGTAGGAAAGCGACAGGGTTCCGGTTGCCGTGCCCAGCTCGAACAACAGCTCGGCATTGACCGGCTCGCCACCCGCCTGCTCCTGACTGACATTGGCTGCGGTGCCGGTCACAGCGGCACTGCCGTCATTACTCGTATCGGTATTGGTCGTATCCGTATCGGTGGTTTCACTCACCCACTGTGGCAAACTGTCCTGCAGCTGCAGAGCGCCGTTCGTCGCTGTGGAAATGCGGCCGCTGATATAATCTGCCAGCTCATTGATATGGGTAAAACCGGCCGTGTCCGCTTGCAGCAGCGTTACGGTATAGAGACTGGGCACAAGATCACCCGGACGTTGCAGCACCAGGTCAAACGCGAGATCGTCTGTCAGGCGGGGCGACACAATCTCTTCACTGGTCAGGTCAAAGCTCAGAACGCCCTGCAGCTTCTCGTTAAGCACCTGGGTCCAGCCATACGCAAAGTCAAAGGCATCACCAAGATCGGTTCCTGTGAACGGAATCGGAATCTGGAACACCTCAGAGTCACGGAACTGATTCAGGAAGTCGCCGATATTCACCAGCATCTGCACCATCATGGCCGGTGTCATATTGGACAGGCTGGCCAGATTGGTCAGGTTTTTCTTCACGATAACCGGATCGGTCTGCGTGATCAGATCCATGTCGATCGGCAGCGCTTCACTGCCCCAATAGACCTCAATGCTTGGCTGATCGCCACCGGTCAGTTTGGTTAGATCGCCACCGAACAGATTGGCCTTCAGCGGGAAGTCCGCCTCTGCCCAGATCGTTGCAGCCGCATCGATCAAATCGGATACACTTGCCGCTGCAGCAAAGTCATCCAGTGATACGCGCTGCCCCATCGCATCAGCAGCGGCGCTGTCCTTGAAGGTAACACCGGCATCAGCCACGAAGTGAACACTGCCGTTGTCGATTTCGGCATCCAGCACACCGAGGGAAACACCGGCATTGAAACTGTCAGTGCCGGCCATGACCTGAGCAGAGATGTCACGCGCCTGGAAGAAGTAACTACTGCCTGCCGCAAGATCAGACAGACTGTCAAATGCCAGCCCAAAGGACAGATCCAGGTTCAGCAGCGCCTCAAGATCGAGTGTGCCGTCCCCCTTGAGCGCAAAGCCCAACTCGTCCAGCCCGCTTCCCAGGTTGAACGGCAATGACAACATCTTTCCGAGGTTCAGCCCAAGATCGAGTGACAGACCACGGCTGCCGCCCTGCTGGGCCGTGAGAACCTTCGACTGACCGGTGAGGTTAGTGCTGTCCACACGCAGCTGGGAAACATTGGTAGCCGCCCATTGACCTGCAAATGCAATCGCCAGTATGCCGTTGCCCTCATCGGTTACGGTCAGATTGGTGACGTCTGCAAACATCGGACCCAATACAGCCCTCAGTGCCGTCTGGACAGTGGTTGCATCTGCATCAAAGGCGATATCCGCGGTGGTGTAATCCACACCGCCCTGAGTAAAGTTCAGGGTATAGCTGCCGCCGGTAGCATCAATACTGAGGTGCTGAATCTCGTTTTGATCATCGATAAACAAGCCGCCACCAATGGTAAACGGCCCTTGCTCTGACTCACCGTACTGACTTGGCAGCAGGGCCTCCAGATCGGAATAGACACCCGTCGCACCCAGGAAGTCACGCAGCCAACTCACCAGACCACTGTAGGTGTGATCACCGGCACTGGCATAGTAATCGTCCAGCACACTGGTGCGCACTTCGTTGCCGGAAGCATCCAGGCTGACACGCTGGAAGGACAGAACATCACCCAGGGTGCGACCATCTTCGCTCTTGAGCATATCGCCCAGACTGGTATCCAGGAACGGCAGTATGGCATCAAGGAAACCGGAACCATCCAGCGCACCGCCGACTGTCGCCACCTGAGCAAAGAGTTCTTCAAGATTGGTGCGTACGGTTGTCGCATCAATGCTGACATCAAAGAAGTATTCAGGCGAGAACGTACCATTGACGATGTTGGAGGTAATGGTCAGTACCGGGTTGCCCCAGTCCGTCACATTGAAACCACCCAGATCGCCACCCAACACAAAACGGCCGTCCAACGACATCGCGGGGGTCAGATCGAATACCGCATCAAATCCGGCCGTACTGAGATCGCTAAGCGTGATACGCCCTTTACCATCGGCATTGTCAGGATCTTCCGCCGTGATGCTGGCGGCTACGCGCACATTGAACTCACCATCGGTAATGCCGGCATTGGCAAAATCAGCGGCACTGAGCACTGCCTGAATATTGAACAGATCCAGCGCCACACCGGTATCAAAGCGGTTCAGGTTAAAGAAAATATCGGAGTCACCCGGCTCGGGCAACGGAATATCGCCGACCGGGGTCGATCCGGTACGGGTGGCAACGGCGATGCCGGCATCAAGATCCAGTGCCAGCACAAAACGGCCGAGCCCTTCGGCCCCCAGGGTCAGAACATCACCCAACGCGAAGTCAAAGCCGAAGTTGAGCAGCTGATCAATATTGCTGATCAGATTGAAGCCAAGAATGACCTCGCTGCCGCTGGTATCGAAAATCGGGCTGATCGCAATGCGGGGCCCATCGAGCGGATCACCAAATACGTTATCAAGTACCGCCTCATCCATCTCCAGACTGGTGATGAATGCAGCGGTCGCGGTGCCAAAGCTGGTCAGGGCATCATAGAAAGCACCCGCAGCAGAACCGATATAATCACCGATATCCAGTGCGGCACCCAGCAGGCGCGCACCATCAAGATTAAGCTTGTAGCCACCGCCAACGGTCAAACCATCCCAGTTACCCAGCGAGAGATCCAGACCCGAGAAGTTCCAGTTGACGCCGATATTCGACAGACTGACGCCACTGAAATCGGCACCACGGAAGCTGCCGAACTGGAACAGGTCGGCACTCAAAGAGGTCAGGGCAGACAGATCCAGACCGGAGAAATCGACCCAGCCAAAGTCCACTGGTGATGAGCTGCCACTGGAGGTCCAGGCAGTATTGATATTGGTGAGGAAGTCCCCAATGCCGCTGACACCGGTCAGATCGATCCCGACGAAGTCGGCACCACTCAGCGACCAGTCAATGTTGCTGTTAAAGCTGAAATCACCAAAGTCGACATTGCGGAAAATGCCTGACAGCGTTCCGCTGGGCAGGGTCACGCCAGACCAGCGTGAACCGGTCCAGTCCACCGCACCAAAGGTCGCGCCGGTAAAGTTCACATTGGTCAATGTGGACCCGCTCAGTTTCAGGTTACCCAGATTGATGCCGCTAAAGTCCAGCCCACTCAGGTCCCAGCCGGAGAAATCGAAACCGCTCAGGTTGATGCCGCTGTTCCAGGTGATTGCAGACCCGGTAGTGGCAGTCGGCAAAGACCCCGAAGAGATACGGGACAACAGGCCGCTGATATCGGCCAAGGTACCGGTCACACCGCTCCAGTCTACATCCAGCGCCAGAGCACTGGACAGGTTCACACCCTGCAGATTCGCACTGTTGAAAACGACATCCCGCAGGTTGGCACCGGACAGATTGAAACCGCTCAGATCGACACCGGAGAAGTCGATGCCGGACAGATCCCAGCCGCTCCAGTCCTTGCTGCTCCAGCTGGAGAGGTCCAGACCGCTGCTCAGTCGCAGCACGCCCGATGCCAGCGAGCCAAACAGACTGCGCAGATCGGTATCGACGACCATACCGGTCAGGCTGGTGCTGGCGTCAAAGCGCAGGTCACTGCTGAACCAGCTGGACCAGTCCACATCCAGCGCCAGTGCGTAGGACAGATTGGCACCGGACAGGTTCGAGCCCACCAGATCGGCCCAGCGCAGGTTGGCGCCGCTGAAATTGGCACCGCTCAGGTTGGCGCCGCTCAGATTGATGCGTGATAAATCAAAGCCGCTGAAGTTCGCCCCACGCAGATCTGCCCCGGAGAAGTTCAGGCCTCGCAGGTCGATACCGCTCCAGTCAATACCGGTCAGAATCGCGCCATCAAAACTGGCCTTGCGCAGCAAGCTGCTGCCATCAAACAATGCACCGGCCAGGTTGGCACCGCTGAAGTCCACGCCCGACAGGTCAAGGCCTCGGAAGTCGGCACCGGCGAGGTTCGCACCACTGAAGTCGAAGTTGCGCAGGGCATCAATGCCCAGCTTGCTGAAATCGAAGCCGGACAGATCGTATCCGCTCCAGTCCATCTGGCTGGTGCTGAATGGAATACTCAGGTCGCGCGACAGCGCGAGGTTCAATGCCTCCACAAGACCCGACAGGGACGGAAACTCGGTGGTATAGCTGAAATCGTTCAGATAGGCCGCGGCCGCATCCTGAAGCTTGAACACATCAATGCTGGCCGCATCACTACTGTCGCTGTCGAAGCCCAGCAGCTCGTTGACGCTCTTGTCCAGCCCCGGAATCTTGCCGTTCAGAACCGCATTGTCCAGCGCCGAGTTGCCGCTGGCATCGATGCTGCCAAGCAGGTCGAGAATGCTGTCTTTCAGTGTCTCGGTAATGCGGACATCCAGATACATATCAGGCGTCGCGACTTCCCAGTCACCGGTTTCGGCATTCTGAGTGATCAAGTCGGGAGCACGGAAAATCAGGGTCGGCAGACCGAAGTCATTGAGGCTGAAGCCAGCACCTTCTGCATCCAGCAAGAGACTGCCGCGCAGGTTAGAGGTAGCGGTCAGCTCAGCCAGCTCGGTGATGCCGCCGGCAGCGGTAATTTCAGCTGCGGTGATGCGGTTCAGACCATCGGTGTTATCCGGATCAGCCAACGCAATCTGAGCCGCAGCACGCAGATCGATGACACCTTCGTGTACCTTGGCTTCAGCCAAGCCGGCCAAGGACAAGCTCGCGTCCAGACCGGTCAGCGCCAACCGCGCGCCAGCATCCAAACGGTTAAGGCGCAACCAGGCTTCAGTATCGAAGCCGCCGCCATTGGCGATCATATCGACGCCAAGATCGGTATTCAGTGCCGCTACCAAACGGGCAACAGCGGTGGCAGCCAGCTCGAATTCGGGGGCCAGGTTACCGGCTTCGACCGGAAGGCTGGCGTTGTCCAGCGTGAAGTCCTGCGCGACCTGTTTGTCGATATTGACCTGCAGGTTGAACAGCAGTCCCATGCCGTCAGCCGAGAAGCTCAGGCCACCCTGGAAAGCGAACAGAGGACCAGAAGCGCCTTCGGTGAACACCTCGTCCAGTGCGAACGGTGCCATGGCGGCCTGATAGGCTGCCGCAGAAGCTTCATTCATCGCCGTTAGACTGTCATACAGTGCACCACTAAGTGCAGAGGTGACGGCATCCAGAATGGCCGCTGGATCAGCACCGGCAGCGGAAATATCACTAAGGATAGCTGCACGCAGATCAGTACCGACCAGCGTTGCGCCGGTCAGGACCGCACCGGTCAGATCCGCTCCAGCCAGGTTCAGGCCATCCAGTACCGCATCGGTCAGATCAACACCCGCGAGGGACGCGCGTGCGAAAATACCGTTGAGTACCGCAGGCAGGTCAACCACGCCTTCAAGCGACGCGCCGGTGAAGTCGGTGGTTGCACTGAGGGTGGCACCGGCCAGCGATGCACCGCTCAGGTTGGCACCCGTCAGCAGTGCACCACTGAGATCGATACCGGTGAAGTCCAGACCACTGAGATCGGCACCGGAAAGATCGTAACCGGCAAGGCTGGAGCCTTGTGCCAACAGCACAAGCGCTGCGCTCAGATCGTTTGTGGTCAAGTCTGAAGTATCGACATTCTCGGCAAATGCCAGCGCGTCTGCGGCGACACCCAGTGCAGCATCAAATTGGGTACCGTACACGAATGCCTTATCAAGCACCGCGTTGGTGAGGACCGCACCCTGCAGATCACTGCCCTGAAGGTTGGCCGCCGCAAGATTGGCGCCAACAAGAACAGCATTGCTCAGATCTAGCCCGGAAAGGTCAAAACCGGACAGGTCAGCACCGCTCAGATCGACGGATGCCCGTGCAAGCTCAACGATATCGCCAAAGCCGTCTGCGGCCTCAAGTTCAGCGACCGATTTCGACACAATCGCATTCTGAAGACGGGTCGTACTGCTCACCAAAGAGCGCGTAAAGTTGGCCGCCACCAGTGACGCAGCCGCAAGATCAGTGCCGCTCAAGTCAGCTGAGGCGAAAACCGCACCTCTCAGATCAAGCCCGGACAAAATGGCATCCACCAGGCTGGCAGAACTGAAGTTGGCGTTGCGCGCAACCGCCTTGCCGTTTGCATCACTGAATACGGCACCCGTCAGGTCGGCACCGGAGAAGTTGGCACCACTCAGGTCCGCACCAATGAAACTGGCACCACGCAGATCAGCTCCGCTAAAATCGAAACCGCTCAAATCCAGCCCGGCAAAATCGGTATACGCCAACATCGACCCGCTCCAGTCAGCCTGAGCAGGGTCGAACGGCATGGCCGCGGCTGACAGCAGATACTGGTTAAGCGCATCAACCAGCCCGCCCACGGTGGCGGCCTCGGTGCCGGCATTGAGTGTGGTGGTGTCGAAATAGGCCTGTGCGGCCTGACGCAGGTTGAAGATGCGGTTCAGCGTGTTTGTACTGCCATCATCGACGGAAAACAGGTCGGCCAGAGAGGCTCCCAGGCCCGGCAACTGGGTGGTAAAGAACGCGTTATTAAGAACAAAGTCGCCACTATCCCTGAGGCGATCCAGCGCCGTCAGGATGTCGTCCGCCAGTGACTGGTTCAGCTCGATGTCAAAACTGATATCAGGGATGTTAACCAGCAGGATATCCTGCTGGTAGACAAAAAGTTTATCCGTTTCCAGTACCAGACGCGGCGTGCCCAGTGAAGACAGGTCGTAGCTGCCCAGGGTTGCGCTCAGCGGCAACTCCATATTCAGAGACCCGCTGCTCCAGCTGTCGAGAGACAGCGCCGAACCCAACTCTGCGCGTTGCTGTGAATCCAGCAGAGACTGGTCAATGGCGAAGCCCGCTTCAGCTTCCAGTAAGAGCTGCCCCTCTGTAACACTTACGGTGACCGCAGAACCGAACACGTCCTCGCTCAGCCCGACACTCACATCCAGGCTGTCGGCACTGGCCGAAACACCCAGCGTAAAGGGCTGCATGCGGATAAAACCGCTGCCGGCTGCATCAACCGGATCCAGAGTACTCAGCTCATCCAGCTGAATACCCAGCGTGGCCGCACCTTCGATCCATGCCTGCAGGTCGATATCAGACAGTGCTGTCAGCTCCAGACCGGCTGCAGCAAGATCAGCACTCAGGCTTTCATCCAGTTCAGGAGTGGCCGTCAACGTCTTGATCGTATCGAAAGACAGGTCCAGACGCAGCTCAGTCCAGTCGTAAATACCCGCTTCAACAGAGAACAGCTCACCTGAAACAAGGCCATTCAATTCCAGTGCAACAGCGTCAGCCAGCGCGCCCAGATCGGTTATGCCGGCAAGAGTATCATTGCTGATGCTCAGCAAATCATTCAGGAAAGTGGTGGCTGCGCCCTGTGCCGTGCTCAGCGGATTTTCGCTTAACCCCTTGGCCAGCACGTCACTGACAGACATGCCCAGCAAAGGCAACTCAGCTGACAGAACAGAGTCATTCAGCAGCTCTTCAACCAGGTCATTCCAGCCGCCAAGACTTTGGGCCAGCTCGGCCACCATACTGTTGCCAAGGGAGATGTGTCCCTTCAGCGCCTCGATGCCAGAGAGGTCATAACTGCCCTGTTCACTGACACTGGAACTGCGATCTGCATTGCGGATAATCGTGACGGGAGCAACGGCATTAAGGAAGACGGCCTTGTCAGCCCCGTCCGAGTCGGTCACAGCCTGCAGGCTGCTGCCGTCTACCAGGCGGTACTCGTCATTACCCTGGCCGCCGATAAGGCTGTATGTACCGGCGGTTGCGTCAAACGTAAAACCGTCAGTTTCAGCTCCATCTGCATACTGCACCGTGACACTGTCACCGTTCACCGTGAATACAAGGTCACGGGTAACCGCAGAGAAGTCCAGCGTATCGTGACCGCCAGAACCGGTGGCGGTATCGCTGCCCCAGTTATCGCTGAAAACGAAACTGTCATCACCTGCCGTGCCGGTAAAACTCTGGTCGGTGGCATCTGAGGTGAAGTCGGCCAGTACACCCTGCCAACGTCCGCCATCAAGCAGCATGGAAACATCAATAATGCCGCTCTGCACTTCCAGGTCCCAGTCGCCCCCCAGAGCTTCGGCACCGGTAATATCTTCAGAAGCCGCCACATCGGCCCCGGTCATGTCGGCCAGTGCCTGAACCAGCGCCTCACCTTCAGCATTACCGGCTACGGAGCAGCCATACACGAGAATATCGCCCTGCTCCGACAGGGCCCCGCCCCAGGCAGACAACGCATCCTGATAACGTTCCAGAGACGACTGATCAAGCACCGTGCTGCCAAGGTTAATCTGACCCTCAGAGCCATGCGAGACCAGATGGATCGCATCCAGCCCTTCATGGCGTGTCAGCCACTGGGCAATCTGCTCTACGCCGTCACTCTGGCTATCGAGGTAGACCACTTCATATTGGCCGGCTTCAACCGAAGAGTGAGCCAGTGCCTGCTGAATCAGGACTTCGCTGTCCTCAACCCGAGTATCGACAAAGATGACCTGATCAACCGAAGTGTCAGACGCCACATCACCAACGGGGCTTTGAACGGCTGTTGTACTCTGCAGCGTTTTTTCTGCTTCCAGGCTCAGATCGATCAGCGACTCATGAGCCACCTGTTCCGGTGCCGGCGGCACAACCATCAGGTCACCCGAGAGCAGATAGCGTGGTTCCATCGGCTCTATGACGCTCGTGGGTGTCCGCTGCGTCACCACAACCTGCGCATCCAAAGACTTGCGAATCATGCCCTGCCACTGTTTCAGTGCCAGTGTACGCAAATGTTCTTTCCTGAAGCCCTTGAATGCGCTACCCATAATATTCTCCGTGCGAGATTTTCAGTCGCTTATCTCGGTTCAAGCATCATATCCAAATCGGACACATCATTGCGGGCCAACGTGCCCACCGCCTGCTTGAGTGCGAGGCGATTTTTCAGGTATTCATAGCGAGACTGCATGAAATCGCGTCGTGCCGCGTAGTAGCTCTGATAGGCATCCAATACCGATACCGAAGTCTCGATTCCGGATTCAAAGCCCTTCAAACGCGTTGCCAGACGTATCTCCTGTGCCAGCACCCCCTCTCGAAGGGCGGCCAGCATGCTGGTGCTCGACACCAGGCTGGAATAGGACGATCGAACGATCCGCTCGGTCTTGCGGTACTCGCGCTCCATTTCCTGCTGGGTCTTGTCGAGCCGGGCCGCGGCTTCACGCACCAGAGAAGAGGTACGGCCACCACTGAAGATAGGTACATTGAGACGCAGCCCCACTTCATAGTCGCTCACATCCTGACGCGAGTCAGAAAACAGCGTGCTTTCGGATACCTGTTGCCCGGCAGAGACAAACAGATCCACCGTTGGCAGGTGCTCGGCGCCACGCCGACTCACCTCTTTTTGTGCAATGGCAATGGACAGGCGTTGAGCCTGCAGCGCCAGGTTCTGATCCAGTGCCGCTCCCACCCAACGGTCGACCCGCTCCGGGAAAGGCGGGGCTGCGCGGAAATCGGCATTGAATCCGTGCAGGCTTGCCACTTCCTGCCCCACGATTTCCTTCACCCCCAGGCGCGCATCGTCATACTTGAACTCAGCCTTCATCAGGCGCGCACGCGTCAGTGCTTCAAGGCTACGCGACTCGTTGTAGTCAGCTCGACTCAAAAGACCGCTGTTAAATCTGAGCTGGGCCTGCTCAAGCTGCGCCACCACCGCATTATGCTCAGCCTGTGCAAGGTCTCGCTCATCACGGGCCGCCAACACATCCAGATAGGCGGTACTCAAACGCATGATCAGATCCTGCTCGGCCGCCAACAAGGCCAGCTTGGCCTGCTCCACTGCGATTTCCGCCTGATCAATGGCGATCAGATTGGCCCGGCGGTATACCGGCTGCGTCAGATTCAGAGAGAGGTTATAACCGGGCACATCGTAGTTTCCGGTAGGAATCGAACCGGACTCATGCACACTCTGGTACTTGCTGGAGTATTGGTAACTGAAGCTGACCTGGGGCAGATAATCCGCCTTGGCCTGCGGCAATACTTCGCTGCGGGCACGAAACTCAGCCTTGGCTGCCTGGTAGGTCGGATCCTGAACCAGCGCATCATCAACAAGATCAAGCAACCTGAACCGCTCACCCTCAGGGATAGGATCCGCTGTTGCATAATGAGCGTCATCCAGCGTCACCGACCCAATGCTCAGCACTGGCTGGCGCGTGAAATCAAAAGCGCTCACATGACGAAGAGTATCCATCTCAAAGCCGGCAATCCCTTTAAGATCGTCCGGGAAACCGTTTTGTGGCTGAATGGCCGCTTGCGGCATCGCCACCGTCAAGGCGCCTGAGTAACGATCCAGAAAGGGAGTTACACCGCGTGCAAGCCCAGCTGCGTAGGAGGGTTCCAACGTCAGTTCCAGACGGGCAGAGCCGAGCCCGGTCGAGCCATAACGCACACGTTCGATGAAGCTTTCATCAGCACTGAACGTGCCAATCTGGTCGGCAATTGCAGCTGCAGGTACTCCCGGGAAGTCGACAATCAGGCGCCCAGGCGAAGTCAAATAGTAACCCTGTGCCTGAACTTCATTTGAGCCTTCAAGCTCAACACCAAAACCCGATCTCAGGTCTGCCATTGCGATGGACAGCGGAGCTGAATGGTTTTCCTGCACCTCTGCATCCGGCACCAACAACAGATGGATAAAGCTTGTTTCCTGATCCGGGTTTGAACCTATCTGGGCATCCAGAAGATCAACCGGCAGGGCTGGCGTAAATGTCAGAACAGACCCGCCACCCGAGCGAGAGGCAATTTCGGGCGTGCCGAGGAAGTCTGGCATGGCAGGCAGTTCCACCTCACCCGATGGAACACCCGGCAGCTCAACGATCAGCTGCTGTCCCTTCTGTGCCAGCGAAACCTCAACCACCATTTCAGAATGCCCAATGAAGGACAGGTCAAACAGATTGCCTCTTTTTTCAACCTTGATCTGGTCCAGCAACCGAATCGAGCTGTCTATCGGCCTTTCCCGCAGCAGCAATTCCCAGCTGAGATAGCTGTCGCCATTCAACGTGATCGTTTCATCCACAAGGTTTACCGGACGCATGAACTCAACGACGAGGTGATTGCGCTCCCCGACGGTCTGGACAGATGCCTTGTGAAAAATGGAAGGCTGATTCTGGAGTTGCAGCGCCTTCTGTCGCCACTGGTCCAGATCAGCCGATGCAGACAGTGTCACAAACAGCCGCTGGCCATTCGCCTGCAAGTGAGTCGAAAGCAGCTCGCCGGGCTGGGCCGTAATCAACAGCCGATGCTCGCCGGTCACGACAGCGCTTTCGACTTCGCCCTGAACCGTTTCAGCTGCCGGGGTCATCTGCTCTGCAGCCAGAAGTTCTCGTTCGGTTGCCAATCCCAGCACAAAAGCCCCGCCCACCATCAGTGCCAGCGGTTTTAGCTTTGACTTTTTGTGGCAGCCTGTTGTCATTCTTGTTCTCACAAAGACCCCTCAGTTAACCGACCTGGTCCGGTTATCGCACTTTTGAACTTGCTTTTGTAAAACCTGACAGTGAAATCTCTACAACCAATGTTTGTTCCGAGCTGAAAGGACGGAAGCCCGCCCTCAATGTCTTGCCCGCCTTCATGCCGGCAAGCAGGCCACCATCAAGCGGCACGAGCACAACACACCCGTCCTTGACGCAGGTTGTGAACGGAAACTGCTGCTCTTGGGACTCATCTATGCGGGTCACAATGCCCGGCCTGAGATCAACACCGAGGGGCAGGACCAACTGAAGTACCAGCTTGTCCTGAATTTTGACGACTGAGGCAGACAGCACGCGGGAGCGTTGCTCACCTTCGCCGACAAACAGCTGCTGCAAAGCCTGACAGCGGGCTTCCTCACACTCGACACGCCAATCACCGAAGGTTTCCGCGTACGATGAGACCGGTGTCAGAAAAGCACACGCAAGCAGGAGAGCACTGAAAACAGCCCTCCCGAAAAGCGGCAATCTTATTCTTAACTTATTGATTTTCATGGTATTTTAAAAACCCAAACCGTCAATATGGAATATCCCAACGGTCTTTATACCATTAAAAAGTCCTCTAAAGCTGACACTTCCTGACATAGAGGGTCAGTTACCCCCTTAGAGTGAGTCACATAGACCCAGATCAAAATCCTGACTCGCGAATGAATAATGCAATCACCCGCTGCAGCTGATGCAGGAGTGCACTTCGTGGTGCGCCCTCCAGAATAAGGACGCCCGGCTGGCGTACGCATGCAACCTCATGGCTCGGTGAAGCATCCAGACTGGCCAGAATCCGATAGTGCGCCGCTTCGGGGATAAGCCGCTCATCTTGCCTTCGCACTGCGATCGGCCCACCGGCCTCCGATCCCAGTTCCGGATATGGCAGCACCGGTACTGCACTGATATCGATGCGGGTTAAACGGACCTTCAGGCTTGAATGCTCACCACTGCTGGCGATGAATATGCCGCCCTGGCCCGGTGCCAGCAGGTTAAGGTCACGCTCATGGACAAGCCCTTCGAGCGTCGATTCGGTGGCATCCACCACACTCAGCAGCAGCTGATCACGACCGACCCACTGCCCGGATGCCAACTGTTCACGCGCGGTCACTTCACCACCGAAAGGCGCTCGAACAACCAGTGCGTCCTGACGTTGCCGCAAGCCGGTCAGTTGCTCATTGAGCTGCTGCAGACGCTCACGATTTACCGCCTGAGCCGCTTTATCTTCAAGCGAGGCCGATTGACGCGATAACCTGAGCTCAACCAGACGCAACTGCTCATGCAACTGACGCAGTTGCTGGTTCAACTCCGGAGATGTCAGTTGCAGCAGCACCTGCCCCGCCTCCACCGCATCACCTACCTGAACATTCACCTGAACCACTTGCGCAGATTCAGTCGCAAACACCTGCTGACTGCGTGCCGACTTGAGGACGGCAGGCACCTGAACATCAACCGACAGCGGCAACAACGCCCAAAGCAGAAGCACCACCGGTACTGACCAGCTCACGACTCGAAGCGGCGTCCAGCGAAAGTCTCCTCGGCGCTCGCGCCAGACTTTTAATTCCTTGAAAACAGGCATGGCAATAAACCAGAGCAACTCGACAATAAACAGGACAATTCCCAGCACCTTGAAAAAGAAGTGGTAGACCAGCAAGGCAATACCCAGGAACAGGAAGAAGCGGTAAATCCAGGTCCCCCACGCATAGACGGTCAGCAACCGCGCGCGCGGCCTGGGCATGGGTTCAGGGAGTGGGTCATCAAGCCCCCACAACCAACGACGCAAGCGCCAGCGGCCCAGTTCAAAGGCCCGCTGCTGAAGGTTTTCAACACCCAGCAGATCCGAAAAGGCATAGTAGCCATCAAAGCGCAGAAAGGGGCTGATATTGACCAGCACCGAGGTAATCCAACTGGTCGTAGCCACAAAAAAAGCCGCACTGCGTAGCGCGCCGTCCGGCAGGACGCCCCACAGAAAGGTAGCGATCAAGGCCAGGTACAGCTCCGTGCGCACACCTGCCGTCACAATGCGCAAACGGTCTCGCCGCGAGCGCAACTTCCAGGCATCGGTGGTATCGGTATAGAGCACCGGCAGCATCACCAGAAAAGCGACCCCCATGGACGCAACCCTGCAGCCCAGCCGGTACGATACCAATGCATGTCCCATTTCATGAGCACTTTTGACCACGACCAGCGTCAGCCCGTAAAGCACAATGCCTTCCAGGCTGAAGAAGTACAGAAAGGTTGCACTGAAACTGTCCCACTGGCGCAACACCAACAAGCCGCCCAACAGCCCCAGCAAGACCACCACTCGATGGGCCGTCACCGTGAACAACCATGACAGCATGGGTGCAAGTCGGGCGAGCCAAGGGTCAGGGCGTATCAGTGGAATACGAATGAACAGGTAGTTGTGCAGCAGCCAGCGCCACATCCCCTGACGCCCGTCGCGCTTGCGCTGGGTAAAGTAGGCACTCGCCCCTTCGGAACGCGCCATGACCAGATGGTTGGCAATCAGGAAATCGTTGAACGCACGGATCTCCTCTGGCTCATGATCAAGCCCCTGCCCCTGCAGGTACGCCTCCATCTCCTCCAGCGTGCGACCGGGCTGCCAATGACGGATCAGATCAAGTGCATCCGCCGTCAGCGTAAAGTAGCGGTTGCGGACGCGATCATGTAACAGCCAGCGTGGTGCACCGTCTTCATCATGCGAGCCCGGCAGCAGTTTCAGATCCTGCCGCAGAGCAGACAGACGTACCTCTACCATCCCAGCCACTGCCGTACCGAGGTAATCGGGCGCCGGAACAGGTAGAAAAACAGACTGACACGATCACCATAGACCTTGGCTGTCCCTCTGAGGCCGATACGCGGCGGCTCCGCATTAGCCTCACCTTCGTGCAGTTGCGCCACCAGCCGGTAGGCAAACTGCTGGTCAGGCGTAGCCTGGGGCTCATAGCCTGCCTGACTGAAGATC
>Ga0209345_10001645_pt1 | contig 26345 bp, 23 predicted proteins | sample Cruoilmetagenom7_FD_187294 | JGI IMG/M metagenome (GOLD analysis project Ga0209345, IMG submission 187294) | Oil polluted marine microbial communities from Coal Oil Point, Santa Barbara, California, USA - Sample 7 (SPAdes) (version 2) | ecosystem: Environmental > Aquatic > Marine > Oil seeps ...
AGTGGAGGGCACGCCCTCATGCTGTCCAATCCTGCATAATGTTGAATTGAGACTTTAGTACACCCTAACGTTGCATAAAACTTCGAACAAAAACGTGTTAGAGTGCGTGAAATGTGTGTGTGGGCATGATTTTCTGGCCCGAAGTGTAGTTCACACTACATAAGGTTCAGAAAAGCATGACTACACGCGCAGTTCATGTACTATAGCGCGAGTAAAACGGTTTTTGTCGACAGGATTTATGCAACGTTAGGGTACATTAACAGGTTCGCTTACCGCGGAGCTGTTTCAATATACCCTTTCCGGTTATAAAGGCGGGGGAAAGAGATACGAGAAGAAGAAGTAGCGGACATCGGATGACAGATGGCGGTTGCCGGATGTCATGGGACAGTGGGCAGACGGCAGTCGTCAGTGAGTGTTGACTGATATTTAGGGCCGCGGGGAAAATAATTATCCCAATTAGCAACCCGTCTTCAGGTTGCTTTTGTCCAATCCCAAATTCAAAACACTTTGAAATAGTTCACTATTCCTTCATCTTTTTAAATTTGCGATCGAACAAAATCAATCTAAATCCGGGCGCTACTTGGGTCAATTATTTTTCCCACGTCCATCAAAGGAGATTGTAGATGTTTGAACCAACAGAAGATCAACAGATGTTTATTGATATGATAAGTAAATTTGCTGAAAACGAGATCGCTCCCAATATACTGGAATGGGAGGAAGAAGGCAAGTTTGCTCGACATGTTTTTGATCAATTAGCCGAGCTCGGTTTTTGCGGCATGACCATATCCGAAGAATATGGCGGCGGCGGGCTGGATTATCTTACCTATGCCATGATTCTTGAAGCGGGGGCAACTAAGGCAGGAGGCGGCCTGGGCTATATTCCGATCCACCTTGCTGCGGCATCTCCGGTTGAGGCATTCGGTACGGAAGAACAGAAGCAGAAATATCTCACTCAGATGACAAGTGGAAAAGCCCTTGCCGCATTTGCGGTGACCGAGCCAAATGCCGGATCTGATATTGCTGCCATCAGAAGCACGGCAGTATTAAAAGGGGATAAATATGTCCTAAACGGCACCAAGGCTTTTATTACCAATGCCGGCGAGGCTGACCTTTATCTTGTCATGGTAAAGACCGACAAAGAGAAGGGTTTTGACGGCATCAGTTCCTTTATCGTAGAAAAGGACACTCCCGGCCTGAGTTTCGGGCAGAAGGAAAACAAGATGGGTCTCAAATATATCCCCACAAGGGATTTGATATTTGAAGAGTGTGAGGTTCCGGTCGCCAACAGAATTAATGAAGAAAACAAGGGCTTTCTGAGCGCCATGTATGCTCTGGACGGCAGCCGGGTCGGTGTTGCAGCTTCTGCCACGGGTATCGCACAGGCCGCTTTGAATGCCTCAATCGACTATGCTAAAGAGCGACAGGCATTTGGACAGCCCATATCAGAATTTCAGATTATACAATTCATGCTGGCCGATATGGAAACTGAGACAATGGCGTCCAGGTTGTTGACCTATCGTGCGGCTAGTATGAAAGACCAGGGGCAAAAAATTGCCGCAGCCGCTTCGATGGCCAAGAGATATGCCACTGACGCGGCAATGAGGACAACGACAAACGCCGTTCAAATCCTTGGCGGGTACGGATATATGAAGGAGTATACGGTTGAGAGGTATATGCGGGAAGCCAAATTGCTGCAGATTGTGGAAGGGACCAGTCAGATTCAGGGCCTGGTTGTGGCTAGGGATCTTTTGAAATAATGTAAATGTCCGGGTTCAAAGGTTCAGAGCTCAAGGTTGACGGTTTCGTAAAAAGTCATTATTTTGACGATTTCGCAAAAATCTCCGTATATAAGGCTTGCAAATCCTGAGGAATGAGGGTACTTATATGTACGCCGCGTCGCAGTGACGAAGGATGCAGCGTAATCCCGCCATGGCGGGATAGACGGATTTTTTACGGAATCGTCAAGGTTAAACTGTTACTCAAGATGTAGGTTTAGATAGTGTCCATCCAGGAATGAGGATTTTTGTTCAAGATCAAGGCGTGCGAAAAAAATAACCACAGGCATATAGTTAATATTCCGAGGATTATTTTTTGAGCATAACGCAGATATTGGACAAAAAGACCATTTCTGGATGGACACTAGATACTCCGCAGTTTGCCGCGGGGCAGCTCACAATGTAAGTAGGGAAGAAAAGCGATGATTGAAGTTGAAGGCATTTCCAGGCATTTTGGTTCAATCCTGGCTCTGAAGGACGTGTCCTTCAGAGTGGAAAAAGGTGAGGTGGTCGGGTTTTTGGGTCCGAATGGCGCTGGTAAGACTACCATGATGCGCATCCTGACCTGTTTCATCCCACCATCCAGCGGCGTGGCGAAAGTGGGTGGTCTTGATGTTACGCGGCACTCCCTGGAGGTAAGGCGTAAGATCGGCTATTTTCTTGAAAGGGTCGCGCTCTATCCTGATATGCGGGTGTTCCCCTTCCTGCGTTTTGCGGGAGAGCTAAAGGGCATAGGCCGGGCCGGATTAAAAAAGGCCATTTATGAGGCCATGGAGATCTGTGGCCTCGAGCAGGTGAGGAATAGAGTCATAAATAATCTGTCAAAGGGCTACCGGCAGAGGGTCGGACTGGCACAGGCCCTCCTGAACCGGCCGGAAGTGCTGGTTCTGGATGAACCCACCATAGGACTCGACCCTGCGCAGGTTTCGGAAATTCGAAGGGTTATCAAGGGCCTGTCTGGGGAGAGAACCGTTATACTGAGTTCCCACATCCTGTCTGAAGTCAGCATGATATGCAGCAAGGTGATTATCATGGACAAGGGGCGGGTCATTGCCGTGGATACACCGCAGAATTTGAGTGCGCTTCTTCAAAAGAGGCTGTCTACATATGTTCAGATAGAAGGCCACCCTGAGACTGTCATGGAAGAATTGAAAAATGTTACCGGTGTCTTCAAGGTTGAATCCGAAGAAAAGGTATCAGACACGATCCTCAGATATCGGGTAGAGTCGCAAAAGGGTACAGACTTTTGTGGGGAGCTCAATGCACTTGCCTTCAGGAATCAATGGATATTGAGAGAGATAAAGACCGCTGAAATGACTTTGGAGGAGATTTTCTTTAAAGTTGTTGCCAAAGAGGGCAAGAGTTAGCGCTGATTCACCGTTTTGTGGCTGTAATGGAGAAGGAGGTCCAATGAATTTCTGGCCGATATTCAAGAAAGAGGTGAGATCCTATTTCATGTCCGCCTCTACACATGTTGTTCTAACCATTTTTCTGGTGCTGTCCGGGTTTTTTTTCTATACAAACATGGCCTGGTTCGAGAAGACCAACGTCACGGGTTCGGCCAGTATTGTTAGCGGTCTGTGGCTGTACTATTTCAATGATTTGCGTTTTTTATTGATCTTCGTACTGCCGCTGTTGACCATGAGGCTCCTTGCTGAGGAAAAAAAACTGGGTACGATTGAACTCATCACCACCTATCCCGTGAGAGATACGGAGATCCTGGCCGGCAAATACCTGGCCTGCATGACGGTCTTTCTGGTTATGCTCGCGGGTACCTTTGTAAACGTCGTCCTGGTGGGACTAATATGGGATTTTTCTGAGATAGCACCCATAATGACCGGATATTTGGGGATCTTTCTCCTTGGTTGTGCATTAATCGCCTGTGGTGTTTTTGTTTCATCTCTTACGGACAATCAGATCGTAGCGGCCACAGGTACCATGGGACTGTTTATCTTATTCTGGTTTCTGACCTGGAATGAGGCAATGGGGAGTGATGAACTGATCCGGGTTCTCATCAGGCTGTCGTTGTTTGACCGGGTCTTTGATTTTCTTGAAGGAAAGATTAATTCCAAAGATATAGTTTTCTTTATACTGTTTACCGGTTTTTTCCTTTTCTTAACGCTTAGATCCTTAGGTTCCAGGGCATGGAAGGGTTTAAAATGAAAGAGACCAGGACATCTTTTTTTCTGAGGAGCACACAATTTTTTGTCAGTTTTTTCCTGACCAGTATTTTGGCTCTGGGGATCGTAATCCTGGTGGAGATCATCAGTTTCAATCACAACCTTTTTATTGACCTCACTCCCGGCAAGATACATACATTCTCTGCCCAGACAAGGAAGATTTTGGTGTCACTTGAAAAGGATATTGTATTTATTGCCTTTTACAAATTGGGTGATCGCGCGGAACTTGAAGATTTTTTCCAACGTCTAACTAATTATTCACCTAAAATAAAATATCGGTTGATCGACCTGGAGCGGAATCCCGGAAAGGCCAAACTGTATGGGGTAACCTATGCCCAGACGATCGTCGAGTATAATGGAATTAGGAAGGATATCGGCTATCCGACGGAGGAAAGGGTCGTCAACGGTATCCTGAGGCTGGTTCAGGGTAGAAAGAAGAGTGTCTATTTTTCCAAAGGACACAGTGAGAATAAAGGTTACTCTGATCTGAAAAAAGGCCTTGAAACCGAAAACTGGGATATTGGGGATATATCCCTCATGGAGAATAATGAGCTCCCGATTGATGAATCCGTGCTGGTTGTTGCCGGGCCTCAAAAGGATTTTTTAGAACATGAAATATCAAGGATAGAAGAGTATCTAAATCAGGGAGGGAAGGTTGTTTTTTTATTTGAACCTTTCACAGATCTCCCGAATTTGGAAGCCTTCCTCAAGAAATACCGTGTTGTATTGGAGGATGGGATTATTGTTGATAAACGGGGAAAATTAGCTGGTGGAGACTATCTGACCCCCCTCATCTCCGATAAATATCAGTGTTCGGTTACAAAGGGATTGGGCCATTCTGCCAGCTTTCTTTTCTCAACAGCGCGTTCTTTGGAGATAACAGAAGGGGATGTCAGTGGCATTTCAATTTTACCTCTTCTGAGGAGTTCCCGTCAAAGTTGGACCAAGACCAACATGGAAGAGGTAAAAAAGGGAAATGTTGATTTTCAGGAAGGCATCGATATCCCCGGCCCTCTGAAGGTGGGAATATGGGTTGTCCTGACAGGTGAGGATCAGGACGGCAAAAAGAAAGAGGGCGAATTGATATGTTTCGGCGACTCAGATTTTATTACAGATTCTAATTATAAAGTTTTTGCCAACAAGGATCTTTTTCTGAATGCCCTGGGGTGGCTCGCAAGGGACAAAAATCTGATTTCCATTCGCCCGAAACAGTTTGACTACCCGTATCATTTCTTAAGCGCCGAGCAGGCGCGTTTGCTGTTTTGGGTTTCTGTTATTGGGCTGCCTGCAGTTTTCCTGGTTGTCAGTGTTGCATTGTCTGTATTCAGGAGAGTTCGAGGATGAGTCGAAAAAAAATTGGCATTTTGATTGTTATTTTTTTGATATTGGGCGCTTATGTCTATTCCTATGAAATAGGCAAAGGAGACAAGAAAGATCAATCTCCTGAAAAGGTAAAGGTCCTAGATATAAACCCTGAAGAGGTTCAGGAAATAATAATAAAAAAAGAAGATCAAAGTGTCGCACTCAGGATGGTGGAAGGCCAGTGGAGGATCAAAAACCCCGTTGATGCCAGTGTCGCAAATGAGAGGGTTTTCGATTTATTCTCGTTTTTCGATTACGGGATCGTAAGGGTGATTGATTCGAATCCTTCAGATTTAAAGGCATACGGGTTGGACCAACCCAGGTATGAATTTTGGATCAAGACAAAGGGAGATGAATTGTTTAAGACGCTTTTAATCGGCAGCGATGCTCCCGGCAACATCAGTTGCTATGGCAAAGTTAAAGACAAGCCCAAAGTGGTGCTTCTTGGGATTTGTTACAGACAGGAACTTCAAAGAGCATTGATCGATTTTTTACGAGCGCCGGATACCCAAGGGTAATGGTAAGTCACGTTTGTATTTTTAATTGAGGAAGGCATGGATATGAGTTATGAAACGATAACTTTTGAAAAAAGAGACAATGTCGCTTATATTACGTTCAACACTCCGGAGAGAATGAATGCCGTCAGACTGGAATTTCTTGAAGAACTTGTTGATGCCTTGCGCGATGTTGAAAAGGACAACTCAATGGGTGCAGTCGTGGCCAAAGGCGCCGGCGATGCCTTCTGTGTTGGTGGGGACATCTCAGTGTTCAAGGATTTTGATATGCAGAGCGGCAGGGCCATGGCAGAGGAATGCTTCAGGCTCGGTTCTGTTATGAGAGGCATGGGACAGCCGATTATTGCATCTGTTCACGGTTTTTGCATGGGTTGGGGCCTGGAGTTTGTTACGTTTTCCGATCTTTGTATTGCCGCAGACAATGCCGTATTTGAGCAGCCTGAACTTAAGGTCGGAAGCACCCCGATGTGGGGCGCAACACAGATGTTTCCGTTGATGATAGGGGATAAAAGGGCCAAGGAGGCCGTTTTACTCTCGAAAAAGTTCACTGCGGAAGAGGCTGAGGACTGGGGACTGATTAATAAGGTGGTGCCCCTTGCGGATCTGAAAAATGAAACGGATAAGTGGTGCAAGAGGATACTGAGTATGAGCCCTCAGTCCACACGAACTGCCAAGATAGCCATGAATGCCTTGCCGGACCTGCTGGGAATGGCCTACAGACATGCAGTGGCGATCGTCCCGCACATGTGGTCGAGCCCCGAAGGCAGTGAGGCTTTTAAGTCATTTAAAGAAAAGAGAAGACCTGATTTTACACAGTTCAGGAAAAAATAGTATTCGTGTATTACATGCCGAGAAAACAGATCCAAAACAATATTGAAGGAGGATAATATGCCGGAATTAAAAAGCGTAACGATACTAGGCGCAGGCGTTATGGGGTCACAGATAGGGCTTCTGTGTGCGGAGTGCGGATTTAATGTAAAGGTCCGTGATATTGAAGACAAGTTTCTGGATGCGGGGCGCAAGATAATTGACACCCACCTGAGCAAGAGAGTCAAGAAGAAGAAGCTGACCGAAGAGCAGAAGGATGAACTGTTTGGGAAGGTGATATTTACAACGGACATGAAAGAGGCTGTTGAAGATGCGGACTATATTGTTGAGGCGATTACCGAGGTCATGGAGTTTAAGCAGGCGGTATTGAAAGAGGCCTATGAATATGCGCCAAAACATACCATATTCGGCACCAACACGTCGGCGTTTCTGATCAGTGAGATTGCTTCAGCCATACCTGAGCCTGAAAGGGTCATCGGTGTTCATTTTTTTAATCCTCCGGGAAGCATGCCGCTTTTGGAGATTATCTACGGTGATAAGACAAACGAAGAAACCATCAAGATTACAGAGGCGTTCAGCAAGCAGATTCGCAGGATAAATGTAGTATGCCGGAAAGATACGGCAGCCTTTGTGACCACCCGTATGCTCATGGTCATGATCAATGAGAGTGTATGGGCTCATGATCTGGAAGGCGCCGACAAGGTGGAAGTGGACGCGGCCTTTAAATACAGGATGGGAATGCCCATGGGCATGTTTGAGCTTTCAGACGTTCTCGGCGGTGGCGGAATTGAGTTGCACCAAAAGATAGGCACCTACCTGCAGGAGAAATTGGGCGAGAGCTTCAGAAATTCCCCGATCATCCAGAAGATGTACGATGCAGGGGAAGTGGGCGTCAAGGTGGGAAAAGGTTTTTATGACTGGACCAAAGGGAAGGTCGAGATCCCCTTTAAGGCTGCGAGGAACTTTGACCCCATCCGGGTGTTCGGACCAGTGATTAACGATACTGCCAAGATGGTTGAAAATGGTTTTATGACCAAAGAGGAAGTGGACTTAACCTGCGGATTGGGCCTAGGTTTTCCAAGAGGTTTGTTCAGGATAGCGGACAGCATCGGGCTTGACCATGTGCTCAATGAGGTCAACAGGCTGTATGAGATGCACAAGGAAGAAAGGTATGAGATATCTCCCTGGCTTGCCGGTCTGGTTGAGGAAGGCAAGCTTGGAAGGAAAACAGGTGAAGGCATTTACAGCTATGGCCCCGGGGAATACGAGCTGATCAAGTATCACACGGATAAGGAAAGCCGGGTTGCCACCATAACCATCAATCGTCCCACGCGGGCAAATTCCCTTAACCTTGAGTGCTATACAGAGATCGGCAAGGCCGTGGATATCTTTGAGGCGGATGATAACGCCAAATGTCTGGTCATCACCGGAGCCGGGAAGGTCTTCTGTGCCGGGGCAGATGTGTCCATGTTTGGCTCGGGAGATACCCGAATGATAGTGGAGGCGCTGCCTCCGATACAGAATTTACTTAACCGGTTTGAGACAATGAGCAAGCCGGTGGTTGCCGCAATAAACGGCGCTTGCATGGGCGGAGGATTGGAGCTTGCGGTTGCCTGTGATATGAGGATAGCCAGCAGCAAAGCTGTCCTGGGCCTTGCCGAGGCGAATCTTGGGCTTTTCCCCGGTACGGGTGGCACCCAGCGTGTAACCCGGTTGATCGGTTTGGCCCGCGCCAAGGAGATGGTGTTGACCGGTCAGAACGTAATGCCGGACAAGGCCCTTGCATGGGGATTGATCAATGCAGTGGCAGAACCCAAAGAGTTTAATGAAAAGGTCGCCGAAATGGCCAAGGCCCTGGCAGACAGAGGCAGCCTGGGTCAGGGGATTGCCAAGCGGGTGATGTACTACGGTGCCCAGGCCGACCAGCAGACTGCTATTATCTACGAAGGTGCGAGCTTTCCGCCGGTGATACTGTCTGATGAGGCCAGTGAAGGCATTACAGCACTGATGTACAGGCGACAGCCCAAATTTTAGTGGTGAAAATTTGACAGATTAAATTTTTCTACCCTGCAGCTCGCTGCGGGGTAGAAAATTTCCAGCCAGCCTCAGTGCCGCTTGACCAGCCAAATCCTCTTTCATATGAAACAGGGGCGTTGGACTACTGGCTTTCCTTGGAGGACAAAAGTTTTTCTATGTGGTCCTTCAGGTCTGACATCTTGATTGGCTTTGCGAGTACAATGTCTGCCTTTTGTTCCATTGCTGCGGATTCGGGTTCCTTACCATAGCCGGTCATGGCTATGACCGGAATACGTGGCATTTTCTCTTTAAGTGCCGTTACGACACCCACCCCGCTAATGTAAGGCATGACAATGTCAGTGATTACCAGATCGTATCCGCCTGCGTCCACTTTTTTCATCCCATCCATGCCGTCAGACGCGGTGATGACCTCATAGCCAAAATAATCTAACTGTTTAATAACCGTAGAGAGGACATCCGGATCGTCTTCGATAACCAGAATCGTTTTTTTCTGGGGAGTTTCTTTCATTGTCCTATCCTCATATAAATTAACTGGGGTATGTACTTAACTCAAGTAACCCCTACATGTAGTAGGTCTTATAAAAACTTGTCACGATAAATAGTTTAACATATTGAGATTGCAATAAATAATAGTTCTAATTGAGCGAAAAATAGTTGAAATACGTTCCCTAAGTTATTGATTTTATATGATTTGATCATTCCATGGAATTGGTCCCTAAGCCCTGTCTCTAAGGTTAAGCTGATACGAGAGGTTACGCCTAACTTGATTCAGCCGAAGCATTGATTTTTTTTAAGGTCCGATGTGCCTCTTCAGATCCCCTGAAATTCCGGTCGATCTCCAAGGCTTTTTCCAGGGCCTTTTTTGCTGCATCAGGTTGGTTGTTTTTGAAATATGCCATGCCCAGATGGTAGTTGATTACCGGATTGTCAGGTACGCTAGCCAGACTGTCCTGTAATTCAGCAATGGCGTTTAGATAACTGCCTTTATGATAATAGATCCAGCCCAGAGTATCCATCACAGATGGATTTTTAGGCATCTGTTCTTTGGCCACCTGAGCGAAACCAAGCGCCTCATCAATGTTCCCCCCTCTTTCAAGGAGATTCCATGCCAGATTGTTGGCAGCAGGGGCGAAATCACTTTTTATCTCCAGGGCCTTTCGGTAGTTGGCTTCGGCCTTTTTTCCATCACCCTGTTGGTCATAGAGCGTCCCCAGCCCCATATACCCTGCGAGAGAATAAGGGTTCTTTCCCAGGATAGCCTCATATTGAGAAATGGCCCCCTCGATATTGTCTTCCTGTATATACAATTTTGCCAGGGCTACATATGCGGCAAGGATGTTGGCATCGGTCATGATGCACTTCTCAAAATGATGCCGTGCCTTTTCTATATCTTTTTTTTCAAGGGAAATATTCCCTTGCATATATTCAATCATAGCCAGCCGGGTGGGATTTTCTTTCGCTTCTTCTTTCCACCTTTCACAGATGCGGGTTGCCTTATCATATTCTTTATTCTTTGTGTAGATGCCTGCTGCCAGCGCCAGCGCATCCATCTGTGACGGGTCTAACTCCAGTGCTTTTTCCAGGTTTTTGAGGGCGTCTTCTTGACGCTCCATTAGATTGTAAAGCAGTCCCAGCCTGAAGTATCCGGGAGCATAATCCGGGTCCTTTTCGATTACCTTTTTAAAGGCAGTCTCGGCGCCATTTTGGTCTTTTTCCAGAATTCTTAAATTCCCCTGTAACATGAGGGCCTTTATATTGCTCGGGTCCTGTTCCAAGACAACGTTGATCTGCTGCCGTGCCAGGTCTTTGTTCCTTCCTCGCAGGGAGAACTCTGCCAGGATCAACCTGGCGTCCACCAGCTTAGAATTCAATTCCACCGCCTTCAGCAGGTGCTCCTGTGCAACTCTGTTTTCCCCTTTTTCCATCAGGCAAAGGGCCTTGAAATAATGAGCCACCGCATTTTGGGGTCTTTCTCTGACCGTCAGATCAAACAGTGGCAGGGCATTGTCGAAGTCCTTATTCAGAAAATATATTCTTCCTTTTAAGAAATTTGCTTCCACGTGTCCGTTATCTTTTGCCAGGATCTCGTCAAGCGTGTCACTGGCGTTCTCTATCTGTTTGGACTCAAGATATATCTGGGCAATCCCCACAAGAATGTTAAGGTCATCTTTCTTTATTGCAGCGGCCTTCTGCATCGCCTCCAGCGCCTTATCGTATGATTTCCTTCGGATGTAATACCCCCCCAGATTTGTTAAAGGGGCCACGTCTTTCTCAGACGCTGAATCAGCTATTTCCACATAAAGCTTTTCTGCCAGTTCCCATTTCTTTCTGTTTTCATAGAAACGGGCAAGTACATAACGGTTCCGGTACACTGACCCGGATGCATTGATCATTTCTTTCAGTTCTGCTTCAGCCTCATCCCATTTTTTTTGGGAGCTGTAGATCTGGGCCAGAGCGATATATGCAGTGGGGGATGAAGATTCGAGTGATTTTGCCTTTTGATATTCCTTTCGGGCCTGATCAAGATCTTTCTTTAGCAGGAACAACTGCCCTAGCGAGAGGTGGATCTTAGAATTGTTGGGATCAACAGAGGCACCCTTTTCCAGGGTTTTCAGTGCGGTATCTATATCCTTTTCTTGAATTTGAACACCCGAAAGAAGCATCAGGGCCTTAATGTTTTCCGGTGATTTTTTTAAAACCTCCTCGGCCTTTTGCTTTGCCTCTTTCGGCCTTTTTCCCAAGAGCAATATCTGACCCGTTTTCAGTTGGGCCTCCAGGTTGTCCGGATTAATGGCCGCTGCACGGGAAAAGGATTGAAAGGCCTCCTGGCCCTGTTTCAGTTTCAAATAAGTTTCTCCCAGTTCGTAATAGGCGGCATCGTTTTCCGGATTTAGCTGAACAACATTTTTAAGTTCAATCACTGCCTTCTTGAGCTCTCCTTTTACAATATATTGCTGTGCCCTTTCATGGTGTTTGGCCTCTTTTTCTTCTTTGGTGGCACATCCTATAGTAAATACAAACAGGAACAAGACAAATATAACCCGCAGTAATCTCGTTTTGTGTCTGCCCAGCTTCATTTCTGTTTTCCTCACCCGTTATCTATATAAGGCCAAAAACTTACCAAGATCAGCCATCAGTAACTGTTTTGCATAATAAACTACAGTCTCGAGAAACTAAAGTCAAACTAATTCCTTGTATCATTTCCACTGGTTCCACGACCCTTGCCCTTGATACCGAAGAGACGGCAGTAACGGATATTTTGAAAATTTGAGGCGTTTTCAAAACGTTCAATTTTGTCAAAAGTCAAGCCTCTGGCCCGGAGGGAAATGAAAAATTTTAACCGCATGAATATATTAAATATTTCGAGGAGTAACCTTTGATCCTGACGAAGAGATCATACAAAAGTGGGCGTTTTGGAATAGCTCATCTGACAAAATTTTTTCTTTGTGATATATATTGGCTGGGATTGTGAAATCGAGTAATCAGGGAGTCGAGGTTTGAAAATCCAGGTTCCCCGTATTTGACGTCTGATGAGTGAAACCCTGAGAAACCAATTAACAGCCCCATATCAAAATGGTAGGGAGTTTTTATGAGGTTCAACAGTCTTAGGCATGATGATATCAATTACCTGGAATCCGTGGTTAAATCCGGCCGGTTTTCCATGGGCGAATCCAATCTTGAACTTCACTCCAAAGACCAATCTCATCATCCCCCCAGTCGACCGGAGGCCGTAATATGGCCGAATAGCAGAACCGAGGTCTCAAAGATATTGGAATATGCCAATGAACATCTGATCCCCGTCACGGGCTGGGGGGGTGGCACAAGTGTTGAAGGGAATCCGATTCCTGTTCGCGGGGGGCTGGTACTTGACTTTTCACAGATGGAGCGGGTTCTGGACATCAGGGAGGCCGATTTCCAGGCGGATGTGGAGCCGGGTGTTATCTATCAGGATTTAAATGAAAAATTAAGACATAAAGGGCTGTTTTTTCCGCCCGATCCCGGTGCCAGGGCTACGATTGGGGGGATGCTGGCAAACAATGCCAGCGGGATCAGGACTGTTAAGTACGGATCAAGCAGGGCCAATGTTCTGAGGTTGGTGGTTGTCCTGGCAAATGGTGAGATTCTGGAGATCGGAAGCCGATCCGCCAAGACTTCTTCCGGTTACGATCTGATCAATCTTTTTGTGGGATCCGAAGGGACCCTTGGGATTGTGGTTGAAGCGACGGTTCGTTTGAGAGGTTTACAGGAAGACTTTTCTACGGTTATCGTAACCTTTCCAAGCGTTGAAACAGCTGCTGCGGCAGTATTTGATATTAAGCGGTTTGGGCTGGATCCGGCTTCATTGGAACTCCTGGCCCCTGAATGTGCCGAGCTTATCAATAAAGAAAGGGATCTGGGGCTGAAAGTTTCTCCCACACTTTTTATTGAGTTTCACGGGGCTACCATGAATCAACTTCTGGAAGTGACAAAAATGGCTCAAGAGATATGCGAAGACCTGGGTTGCCATGATTTTTTGCCGGGAATTGAAAGAAAGGATCGGGATGATTTCCTGAAGGCCCGCTATGATCTGGCTGAGATGATAATTTTGAACCATGTCGGTCGTTCCCATACGGTTATTGATGTGGCGGTTCCTGTTTCATCCTACCCTGAAATCATATCTCTGGCCAGAAAGGAATCCCGGAGCGCAGGTATTCCCGGGTATACATTTGGGCATGCAGGGGATGGAAATCTGCATCTGATTTTTATGGGAAAAACAGGGGATGAGAGAGAGTGGGCGATTATTGAGCATGTGAATGAACGCATCGTAAGGAAGGCCATTGCCGTCGGTGGAACAGCTACCGGTGAGCACGGTACGGGGATCGGAAAAAGAAAATTCATGGAAGCCGAACATGGAAACAGCCTGGAATGGATGAGAAAAATAAAAAAACTGTTCGATCCAAACGGGATTCTTAATCCCGGCAAGATTTTTTTATGAGGTAATTCCAAAGTGCCTGTTTTTGCCCAGTCTCTGAGCCCTTAGATCTTAATCCTCTTGCCATCAACAACCTAATCAAATTTGCTTTTAGGTTTATCATATGTGAATTCACGTGGTTATCTGTTAGAGGGGTCCGGGTCGCAGACATCCCTGCTTTTTCTTGCAAGAAGACAGGCTCTATGCTAGAGAACACATTAACAAAAGATTCAGGTGAGGGACAATAAATGCCTATATATAGTAATGAAATCTTTGTGCAAACAACAGGAAGAACCGATGTTATTGACCTGACTCCTGAAATTTCAGCTGAAATTAGCAATTCGTCAGCCGAAGATGGTGTTGTGACGCTTTTTGTCCCTGGTTCTACTGCCGCTCTTACCACTATTGAATTTGAAAGCGGAGTGATTAATGATCTGAAAAAGGCCATAGAAGGGATTGCGCCGGAAGATATCTATTACGAACACAATGAGAGATGGGGGGACGGAAATGGTTATTCCCATGTTCGTGCCGCATTAATAGGACCGTCCCTGCAAGTTCCCATAATATCTGGGAGGATGACCTTGGGAACCTGGCAGCAGATTGTCCTTCTTGATTTCGACAATCAGCCTCGGAATCGTCGTATCATTGTTCAAATTTCGTAACTAGTGTCTGAACGAAAACTAGGATTTTTCGTCAAGATCAAGGAAGATCAAAATTTTAACCGCAGGAATACATGAAGTATTTTGAGGATTAAAATTTTTATCTGACGCAGATATTGGCGAAAAAGACAGTTTTCGTTCGGGCACTAACTATTATGCTACGAAGGCACTAGGGACGCGGAAAAAAATAATCATCCCAATAATCATCCTTGCTTCAGGCTGTTTTTGTCCGATCCAAAATTCCAAAGACCTTGAAATAGTTCACTATTCCTTCGCCTTTTGAAATTTGTAATCGAACAAAAGCAACCTAAATCCGAGCGCCCTTGGGACGATTATTTTTTTTCGCGTCCCTAAGTCGAAGAGCCAAAAAGTCAAAAGGTCGAAAAGTAAAAAGGCTGCAAAGTGAAGGCCCCTTTGACCATTCGACCCTTTGACTTTTTTCTGGAGTTTGTTAATTGGAAAAACCTGCCCCCTCAGATGCCACGACTGTGAATAAAAAGCTGACTTTTTCGGACCACGAACTGGTGCGAAACCTGTGCGGGGAGCATAATGCCCATCTGCTGCTGCTGGAGAAAAAGATCGGGCTTTCTGTTCATAACAGGGGGAATACTATTCTGCTTAGGGGTTGGGACTGGGAGGTTGCGCTGGCAGACAATGTTTTAAATCAGTTGTATGCGCTTTTGAAGGGCAATTATCCAGTCTATCTTGATGATGTGGAATATGCCATAAGAATCTTGAGCGGTGATCCGTCGGTAGATCTGAAAGAAATTTTCAGGGATGAGGTTTATATATCATCCAAGAAAAAGGTCATAACCCCAAAAAGCGTCAATCAGAGAGAATACGTCAACAGTATCAGAAAATGTGATATTGTTTTTTCAATCGGGCCGGCAGGGACGGGCAAGACCTATCTTGCCATGGCCATGGCCATTTCTTCTCTGGTCAAGAAGGAGGTTAGCAGACTTGTTCTTGTAAGACCGGCGGTGGAAGCCGGTGAGCACCTGGGGTTTCTACCGGGAGACCTTTACGAAAAGGTGAACCCCTATCTTAGACCTTTGTATGATGCACTTCACGATATGATGGACTTTGATAATGCATCCCGGTTAATTGATCAGGGTGTTATCGAAGTGGCCCCGCTTGCTTTCATGAGGGGAAGGACCTTGAACGACTCTTTCGTAATTTTGGATGAAGCTCAAAACGTTACTCGCGAACAGATGAAAATGTTTCTAACCCGCCTCGGGTTCAGCTCTAAGGCTGTTATTACAGGGGATATAACCCAGACAGATCTTCCGGAAGGCAAGGCTTCCGGGCTCATTGAAGCAAAAGAAGTTTTAGACGGGATTAAGGGCATAAAATTTGTCCACTTGACCAGTGGCGATGTGGTCAGACACCCTCTGGTCCAGGAAATTATAAATGCCTACGAGAAAGTTGAAAGAAGGAAACGTTCCAGCGGCAGGAGAAAAGAGTAACAAATTGAGGTTGCCATGAACACGAGCAAGTCCAACAAGATAAGGAGTGAGCCTCATAAAGGGGGGAAACCCTTCAAAAGAGGCGAAATCGATCCGCTCTCCGTGGTCAAAGGCGGGCATTGGTTCGGTCTTGAGGCAAGAATCTGGTATATTCTGCTTGGCCTGAGCGTGATTATATCCGTTGTGATATACCCCAACATCTTGACCAGACCGGAAATCTACAGACTCGGGGATGTGGCTGATCGGGATATCAAAGCCACCAATGAATTTCTGGTGGAAGACAGTGAACTGACAGAGAAGAACAGGCAGGATGCTGTCAAGAATGTGCTTTCGGTATATGACTTTGACAGAACCGCTATAAATGTTGCTTCAAGGATAAAAGAGGCCTTTGCAGCAGGCAGGGCGTATTTGGCCAAGCCAGGGGATACATCCGGCACGTCGAAAGACGCTCCTTCAGAAGTTGAGCCTGTCTCTGATGAGCCTTCAATGAGCCTCGATTTTTTTAGAAATCATTTTTTTGGGATTCTTGATATTCCTGTCAGCGACAAGGTCTTTGATACACTTTTAAAAAGCGATTTTCCCGTTGAAGCGGAAAACGTTGCAATCAGGCTGGTTTCCGAGGTCCTGAACAAGGGTGTTGTCGGCAACAAAATGATGCTGATGGCGCAGAGCGGAAAAGGCATTACCTTGCACCGTATCCAAACCGAAATGGAAAGCAAGGTGACCGAGTTGAATCGGTTCTATGATTTGAAAGAAGCAAGGGATTTTGTCGAGGGCCAAAGTAAGGCTTTGGCGAGCTCAATGAGTTCCCCTGGCCTGGCAAAGGCTTCGTTAGAACTGGCTGCCGCCCTGGTCAAACCAAACCTTACATTTAATAAAAGGGAAACGGAATTAAGGAAGGTACTTGCGCGGAAATCGGTAACACCTTTTTATTTCAAGGTTAAAAAGGGAGAAATGCTTGTCAGAGAGGGTGAAAGGATTACGCCGGAGCATCTTCTCAAGGTGTCTGAGCAGCAGAAGTTTCTTAAACAGCACGAAACGTTAGGCAGGGTTCCTGCCATGGCAGTCCTGATTTTTTTCCTCCTCGCCGCCATGCACCTCATTGGCTTTATGACCGGAAGGGCATCCAAGACAAAGGTCAAAGATCTTCTTTTTAATGCGTTTGCGCTGCTGACCATTTTTCTGGTAGTCATGGCCTGTAATTTCATGTCGTATGAGATCTCAAGGGGGTATTCCTTTGCGCCTATCGCACTTATGTTCGCTATTCCTGTGGCAAGCGGGGCCATGCTTGTCTCTATTTTCCATGGAATGGGTGTGGCGGCAAGTTTTGCTGTTATCATCAGTGTCCTGGCCTCTCGTGTCGTCGGAGGTCAAGTGGAATTTTTTGTTTATTTTTTTATTGGCTCTTTGGTTGCCGCCCATGGAGCAAGAGACTGCCGGGAAAGGGGCGTATTTATTAAGGCCGGACTTAAGGTGGGTTTGTGCAACATGGCCCTGGCCCTTTCCATAGAGGCCATGAGTGGTCCCTTCTCTTCCCTGGAGTTTTTGATCGCCATGCTTTCGGCCTTTGTTGGCGGCATTTTTGTTGCCGTTATTACTACAGGGCTACTTCCGCTAATCGAGATGACCTTTGGATACACCACCGATATCAAGTTCCTTGAACTGGGCAATTTAGATCAGCCTCTTTTAAGAGAGCTTATGGTTCAGGCCCCGGGGACCTATCACCATAGCGTCATTGTCAGCAACATGGTGGAAGCAACTGCCAAGGCGGTCAATGCCAATCCTCTTCTTGCAAAGGTTGCGGCCTATTATCATGATATAGGGAAGATCAAAAAGCCCCTTTATTTTATAGAAAATCAGGTGGACCGGGAAAACAAGCACGAGAAACTGGCCCCCTCCATGAGCAGTCTGATTCTTACATCTCACGTCAAGGATGGCGTGGAGATGGCCAAAAAAGAGGGTCTGGGAAGAGAGATTATGGACATTATCAGGCAGCACCACGGGACAAGCCTGATCTCGTATTTCTATGAGAAGGCTATAGAACAGGAAGGAAAGAAAGGAGGGAAAGGCCTTGAGGTAGAGGAAGAAGTTTTTCGCTATCCAGGCCCTAAACCACAGACCAAGGAGGCCGGTCTTGTAATGTTGGCAGATGTTGTGGAAGCGGCTTCCAAGACACTTTTTGATCCTACAGCTGCACGGATTCAGGGAATGGTCCAGAAGATTATTAACAAGGTTTTTTCCGATGGCCAGCTTGATGAATGTGAACTCACCTTAAAGGATCTCCATGAGATAGCAAAGAGCTTCAATATGACCTTGAGCGGTATCTTTCATCACAGAATTGAATACCCTGAACCCGTTGCGAAGACCACTGCTTATAAAAAAGGAGAAAATGGAGATACAGATCAGCTCTCAGCTGGAGATTCCCGGGCTAAGAAAACGGGAGATAAGACGGCATCTGACGAGAGTCTTAAGCGACTTGGGCTGTCATGATAAGGAACTCAGTGTTTTGTTTACTGACGATCATGGGATAGCGCAGCTAAACGAGCGGTATCTGGGTAGACAGGGCCCTACCAATGTGCTGGCCTTTCCTATGGCTGGTGGGCCGGCGCCTGATCATGACTCAACAATGTTGGGCGATGTGGTTATCTCCGGAGCTACCGCCTTGCGGGAATCAAAAAAGTTTGGGGAGCCCTTTGCGTACACAATTGATCGTCTGCTGATCCACGGAGTTTTGCATCTCCTGGGCTTTGACCACACGAAGTCTCAGGAGGAATCTGAACGCATGGAAAAACTGGAAAAACGGCTAATGGAACTGATCTTGGAGGATTAGTATATGGCACGTCTAGCGGTTAACGTTGATCACGTGGCCACGGTGCGCCAGGCCAGAGGGATTGACGAACCTGAACCGGTCCTGGCCGCAGGTTTGGCAGAACTGGCGGGCGCAGAGGGAATTATTTGTCATCTCAGAGAAGATAGGCGGCACATTAATGACAGGGATCTCCGGCTTCTGCGTCAAACTGTAAGTACCAAACTGAATATGGAAATGGCGGCTGTAGATGAGATGGTGGAGATTGCCCTTTCAATCAAGCCTGGCCTGGTGACCCTGGTTCCTGAAAAAAGAGAAGAACTCACTACGGAAGGCGGACTAGATGTCAGAACTCAGCCGGACCATTACAAATCCGTAGTGGATCGGCTTAAAGGTGGAGGGATTCAGGTCAGCTTTTTTGTTGATCCGGATTATGAACAGATCAAAGAAGCTTACCGATGTGGCGCAGATATTGTAGAGATTCACACGGGGCATTATTCTGAGGCAAAATCGGAAGCAGAGGCTGTTGAACGGTTTGGTCGCATTGCTGCCGCAGTGGAGTCGGTTTCAGATCTGAACTTGGCCATCAGTGCCGGACATGGACTCAACTATGTAAATGTCAAGCGGTTTAGGGCCTTGCCGCAGATTGAGGAATACAGCATTGGGCACAGTATCGTGGCGAGGGCTGTTTTAGTTGGGTTTGAAAGGGCTGTACGCGAAATGCTTGAACTTGTGAGAGACTTCTGATTTCTATTTGCTGACGGATGTTAATACTATGCTGAATGCCAGTGACATCATGACCACAGAGGTCATAACGGTTAAGAGGGGAGAATCCCTTAAGGATCTGGCCAGGATTTTATATGATGGCCATATAAACGGGGTTCCTGTGGTGGATGATGACGGTGCACTCATTGGGATCATCTGCGAAAGTGATTTGATCAGAAAAGATAAGAAACTCCATATCCCTACGGTTGTGGCTGTGTTTGATGCAGTTTTCTATCTTGAAAGTCCCAAGAAGTTTGATAAAGAGATCCAGCGGATTAATGCCACGACGGTGGAAGATCTCTACACAAAAGAAGTTGTTACGGTAGACGAAAAGACACCTGTTGACGAAATTGCCACTCTTATGACGGAGAAAAAGATCTACACTATCCCTGTTCTGGATAGTAACCGCCTTGTGGGAGTTATCGGGAAAGCAGACCTGATAAGGATACTTGTGTCTTGAAAGAGAGATCTGTCACATATTCTACAGTTTCAGATGATGAGACAGTCAATCTGGGCCGAAAACTGGGCGCTTCCCTCAGGGAGGGCGATGTGATCGCCCTGGTGGGGGAGCTCGGGAGCGGAAAGACATGGTTCACGAAGGGGATTGGACTCGGTTTAGATATCTCCTCTGATACGATCATTACCAGTCCGTCCTTTTCTCTCGTCAACGAGTACGAAGGTCGGTACACCTTTTTTCATATGGATGGCTACCGTTTGGAAAGCCTTTCTGATTTTCTTTCAGCGGGACTTCATGAGTATCTTCACCAGGATGGGGTGGTGGCCCTGGAGTGGGCCGACCGCTGGCCCGAGATTCTGCCGGAATGGAGCGTAAAGGTTGAAATTGCAATTGTAGGCGAGAGATCCCGAAAAATAACACTGTCGGGGCATCATCCCCGGGCTTTGGAAATATTGGAGGATGTTAAAAAGCAGACAGTTTGAGGAGAGATATGTCTTTGATTGTTCAGAAATATGGCGGCACATCGGTCGGCAGCATTGACAAGATAAAAGCGGTCGCCGGAAGGGTTATCGAATACCACGAGGAGGGCAACCAAATGGTGATTGTTTTGTCGGCCATGGCAGGCCAGACAGACGGGCTGATAGGGTTGGCCGGCGAGGTGGTTGATGAACCGGATCCCAGAGAACTTGATGTCCTTATATCCACCGGCGAACAGGTTAGCGTGGCCCTTCTCGCCATGGCCATTAAATCCATGGGTCATGATGCCTGCTCCCTCCTGGGCTTTCAGGCGGCTATTTACACTGATGATTCCTATGGGAGGGCAAGAGTTCACAATATTGAAACCGAGCGAATCAAGAAAGAACTGGAAAAGGGCAGAATTGTCACCGTGGCAGGGTTTCAGGGGCTTGACGATCATGGAGATATCACAACCCTGGGAAGAGGCGGTTCCGATACTACTGCCGTTGCCCTGGCAGCGGCTTTGAACGCTGATGTATGCGAGATTTTTACGGATGTAGACGGGGTCTACACCACTGATCCCAACATCTGCCCAAAGGCCAGAAAGATGGACGTCATCTCATACGATGAGATGCTCGAGATGGCCAGTCTGGGCGCAAAGGTATTGATGATCCGTTCTGTAGAATTTGCAAAAAAATATAATGTTCCGATTCATGTAAGATCAACTTTTTCCAAGGAAAGGGGTACCATGGTAGTGGCTGAAACAAAGGATATGGAGAAGGTTTTGGTGTCAGGGGTGGCTTACAGTAAGGATGAGGCAAGGATTACCATCAGAAAAGTGCCGGACAAGCCGGGAATTGCCTCCCGGATATTTGAGCCGGTTTTTAAGGCTCGTATTTTGGTAGATATGATTATTCAAAATACCAGTGAGGATGGGTTGACAGACCTGACGTTTACTGTGGCCAAGTCAGATTTTTATAAGACCATGGAGTTGTTACGCGGTGTGGCGCAAGAGATCGGGGCTGAAAAGGTACTGGGCGATGAGAATATCGCCAAGGTTTCCATCATAGGTGTAGGCATGAGAAGCCACGCCGGTGTTGCCAAGAAGATGTTCGGGGCCCTGGCAAAAGAGGGCATTAATATTACAATGATAAGCACCTCTGAGATAAAGATATCCTGTATCGTAGAAGAGAAATACACTGAGCTGGCAGTGCGTGTTCTCCACGAAGTTTTTGGGTTGGACGATGAAGAATAGGGAGGCTGACGGCAGCGTGGTGGGAGGGCTGTTTCTGTTATTTTTCCTCCTTTTGGTACACGCCCTGTGCAGTATTTTCTGCTGCACTGCAGCCAGTGAACTGCAAAGTGGTAAGAAAGTTCATGACTTCTGCAAGGCTGAAATGACTGGCTTTCACAAGATTACCCTTGGAATGCCTGTTTCAATTAATACGGAGAGTCTTGAGAGCCTGACTGCTGTTCCCGGGATTGGCCCTAAACTTGCCGAATTGATTGTCCGTGAGAGGGAAAGAAGTGGCGGGTTTAGACGTCTTGATGAGATTTTGTCCATTAGAGGAATCGGTCCCGTGCTGTATGGGAAGATCAGTCCTTACCTGGTGTTGTAGATTCCGGTAATGTCAATCTGAGTTATTTTGGGTTTACCCTAACGTTGCATAAAATCTGTCGACAAAAACCGTTTCACTCGCGCTATAGTGCATGAAATGCACGCGTGATCATGTTTTCTGAACCTCATGTATCGTTAAATACACCACGGTCCAGAAAAAATGACCTCACGCGCATTTCAAAGCACTCTAACGTGTTTTTGAACGAAGTTTTATGCAACGTTAGGGTTTACCCTCCTTCAACTGTTGCCTCTGACAAATCATAACCGGGGCAAACTCCAAGGCCGATATGTTCAATTTAAGTATCCCTTCTCAATCATTTTGTATGTCCCTTAATGAGTCGTTAGTCCTGGTCTTTTTCTGCCTTTTTGTTACTTTGATGCTCCCAAAATTGAAGACCGGAACCGGCACATTACTCACGTCAGTGCTTTTGGGCGCCTTTGTTTTTGCTAACACCATCCTGGACCCTTTTTCAAGCTTCTGGTTAGAGATTTCACTGCCCGCATTGATTTTGACTGGGGGTTATTTCATCATTCTCGCCAATCGTATTTTTAAGGCAAAAAAAAATAAGAAAAAAGCCGCGTCTGATTCATCTGAAACCGATAAGACTCTCGGGCTTTTTTACCAGCAGCAGGGGATGCTTGATCTGGCTTTTGAAAAATTTCAGTCCATTTCTTGTGAGGATGATGTCAGCGAACTGCTCTATAACCTGGGCCTTGAATATGAGAAAAAGGGCGAGATCAAGAAGGCTCTGGGCGTCTACAAGTTGATAGCCAGAGGGAAAAGGGACGATGAAAATCTGGAGAAAAGAATTTCCGGTCCTGAACATATCGAGTCTGATATGTTTATCGGGGCACAAAGGGACGATCAGTCAGCGATGCCTCTGGACAAGGCTGCCGGAACAACCATTGGAAGATATGAAGTATCAGAGGAGATCGGGCAGGATTCCATAGGCGTGATTTTCAGAGGACAAGATATCGAAACAGGAGGTGGCGCAGCAATACTGACAGTGAAATTATCAGGGTTTGACGACGATCATATATCTGAAATAAGAGACCGTTTTTTCCGTGAAACGGAATGCCTGCCTCAATTGACCCACTCAAACATTGTTACGGTTTACGACTGCGGAGAAGAACCGGACATGTTTTATATCGCTGCAGAAAAGCTGGAAGGTGAAGACCTGAAAAACTATTCGAAAAAAGGGCAGCTTCTTCCCATCAGGGAGACCTTGAGTATCATCGGCCACGTATCAGAAGCTCTGGATTATGCCCACAGAAAAAATGTCATTCACCAGTATATCAGGCCAGACAGCATCATAAGGGTGAAAGAGACAAAAAATGTAAAAGTGAAAAATTTTGGAATCGGGTGGATCCCGTCTGCTTTTAGGTCTAAGACAGACACATTAACCGAGTCTCATTGTTACATGTCTCCTGAGCAGATTGCCGGGAAAAAGGTGGACGGGCGATCTGATATTTTCTCTCTCGGAACGGTGTTCTTTGAGATGCTGACTGGGGAAAGGCCTTTTTCGGGCGAAGACATGCCCGACATTATGCTCAGTATTTCCAAAGAGAGACATCCTTCGCCCAGATATTATAACCCAAAAATCCCTCGTGTTATTGAAAAAATTATTGACAGTGCGCTTGAAAAAGATTTGGAAAAGAGATATCAGAGCGCAGGTCAAATGGCAAGCCATCTCAAAAAGGTGGTGGCCAGGATTGATGAACTAATGGATCAGAAAAGGAAAATTTCCAATAGCTCGGAGAGGGGGAACTGACTGTTAACGTCAATGTCATTAACTCAGTAGCATTGCTTGTATGAATATCTTAGGTATAGACACATCTTGTGATGACACCTCTGTTGGAGTGATAGCCGACGGGCGGCGTGTTTTGTCCAATGTGGTTCACTCGCAGGTTCAGCTCCATCATCCCCATGGGGGTGTCGTTCCCGAACTCGCCTCCAGAGAGCATCTCCGCAATATGATGCCCGTAGTTCGGGAAGCGCTTTCAAATGCTGGCCTCCGTATGGAAGATCTGGATGGTATTGCCGTGACCGTAGGACCGGGTCTGGTGGGTTCCCTCCTGGTAGGTCTGTATTATGCAAAGAGCCTGGCCTATGCCCAGAATCTTCCTTTGGTTGCTGTAAACCACCTGGAAGGGCATATCCTCTCGATTTTTCTGGAGGAAAAAGCCCCTTCATTTCCATTTGTGGCCCTTACTGTGTCAGGCGGACACACCAGTCTGTATCATGTAGAGGGATATGGACAGTATACACAGATGGGACAAACGCTTGACGATGCGGCGGGCGAGGCCTTTGATAAGGTTGCCAAGATTTTGGGGCTTGGTTATCCCGGAGGAGTGGCCATTGAAAAACAGGCTCGTGACGGCTTGTCGGACAGAATTGATTTTCCAAGGGCATATTTATCAAAGGACTCCCTTGATTTCAGTTTCAGCGGTTTGAAGACTTCCGTCGCTTTATACATCAAGAAATGGCTTCAGACCAAGGAGGCAAACAGTGAAGTTTCTCTGGCCGATATCGCAGCTTCATTTCAGGAATCGGTTGTTGAGGTGCTTGTTCACAAGTTGATGATGGCAAGGAAAAAGATGAAACTTTCAACGGTTGTGGTCGCAGGGGGTGTTGCGTGCAACAACAGACTCCGGGACAGATTGATCAAGACTGCAGAAAGTGAGGGAGTTCAAGTCTTTTTTCCCAGCCCTTTGTATTGTACGGACAACGGCGCCATGGTCGCGTTAGCAGGCTATCATCGGATCGTTCGCGGGGAACAAGCTGATTTGTCAATAGATGCAAGATCCAAATACCCCATTCAGGATCTTCTTCCTATCAGTTCCTCCTGGGATTAACCGAACTATGTTAGAAAATCTTGTAATAGGGATTAGTAGACAGTGATATTCGAGAGACAAATTAAATACTATTATTTACGATTTATTCGTCTCCGGGGCGAGCCCCATGAACTGGCGCTCGGGATGGCGTTCGGGGTTTTTACCGGCATGATGCCCATCATGCCTTTCCAGATTGCAGCGGCTGTCATGTTGGCCATTTTTTTCAAAGGCAGCAAGATTGCGGCTGCGTTGGGCACATGGATCAGCAATCCATTAAACTGGTATTTTATTTATTATTGTAACTTTAAATTAGGGGCTTTTATACTCAGGCTTCCCGGGGATGATGTCCTCTTTTCATCTGTTATGTCAGCCGTTCAAGCTGGTGAGGATTCAATGGTCATCGTGGGCAAGATCCTGGGCGCGGGCGGAGTCGGCCTGGCCGCGTTCCTCCTTGGTGGCCTGGTAATGGGCATTGTGGCTGCTGTCCCGTCCTATTTTGTCTTTTTACCCATTTCCAGGTACCTGAAGGCTTGGCGCAAAGCAAGAAGGGAGCGCAGAAATTGAGACCGGCCGGGTCAACAGGGAAGACACGCGGATTTCGGCCTAAGAAAAGCCTGGGTCAGCATTTCCTGTTTGATCCCCGGGTCGTCCAGAAGATTATTACCTGCGCCAGATTCCGGGCCTCCGATCGGGTCCTTGAAATAGGACCTGGACAAGGTGCATTGACCTTGCCGCTTGCCAGGTTGGTTGGAAAGGTTATTGCCGTTGAAAAGGATGCACAATTAATCAGTTTACTTAAAAAGAAACTGTCACGGGCAGGAATTGGAAATGTAACTTTTATAAACAATGATATCCTGAAGTGGGATTTTCGGGAGATAAGCCTTTCTTCATCATCCAGGGTGAAGGTTATAGGGAACCTCCCTTACAATATATCAACTCCTTTTCTGGATAAACTGATTGAAAACCGAGCCTGTGTAGACAGGGCTGTCCTCATGTTTCAGCTGGAAGTTGCAAAGAGGCTAACCGCTCCACCCGGTAACCGAACATATGGCGCCATGACTGTGCTGGTTCAATATCACGCACATGCGACCGGTCTGCTTGAGGTTTCGAAAAACGCCTTTTTTCCTAAACCAAAGGTTGATTCAATGGTCCTGGAACTGGACTTTGAACGCCCCCATACAAAACATGCAAGGGACGAGGCGTGTTTTAGAAAAGTGGTTAAGGGAGCTTTTGCACACCGAAGGAAGACGCTTTTAAATTCGCTCAAAGGTGTTTATCCCTTCATGGACCGTGAACTGCTTCTGGGAGGGATAAGAAAGTGTGGGATTGATCCCGGGACAAGGGCTGAAACCCTTGGAATTGATGAATTCATTTGCCTTGCCTCAGCATTGGAACTGGCTTCAAAATAGATTCGCATACCGGCGCTTAGGTTTAGGGTGGCCTTGCGAACTTCGGAAGCTCAAAGTTACAGGAACAGCTTAGTTATTTCGATGGGCTGAGGTTGAGTAGTTTGCAAAGAGGCCCAGAAGATGAGATGTGGAAATGTGAATGTTATTTTCGAGCGCACCCTTAGGGACGCGGAAAAAAATAATCATCCCAATTAGCATCCCTGCTTCAGGCTGTTTTTGTCCGATC
>Ga0209345_10001646_pt1 | contig 26337 bp, 24 predicted proteins | sample Cruoilmetagenom7_FD_187294 | JGI IMG/M metagenome (GOLD analysis project Ga0209345, IMG submission 187294) | Oil polluted marine microbial communities from Coal Oil Point, Santa Barbara, California, USA - Sample 7 (SPAdes) (version 2) | ecosystem: Environmental > Aquatic > Marine > Oil seeps ...
TAGCCTCACCCGGCCACATTCGCTATGATATGCACGCTTTTCGGGCCTATAGCTCAGTTGGTTAGAGCAGGGGACTCATAATCCCTTGGTCGTAGGTTCAAGTCCTACTGGGCCCACCATTAATTCAAAGACTTACTTGACCTTTCCCACTGTACCTTTTATCCGCAAGTGTCCACGCCCTAGAAATTTGTAAGCGCGCGCTGCATTTTTCACAGCATAGCTAATACTTTTGGGCAGATTTTCGCAAAATATTTGGCATTAACCCAACTCATTACCTAGTTCTTCTAAACTCTTATTCTGACTTCTGGAGTGTAATGCCGAAAATCGGCATTTTGAGCAGGAATGATGGGTGTCATTTTTGCTCATAACGATGAGTCTACCGTCCTCTCTACACAGAGGGCATATTGCATGGGCTGGTCTGTCTGGAGTAATACACTCAGAGCGTAATTCTAGGATATACCTACCTCCTACTGGGGTTTCGCGAAGCACATAGTCATCGAAACGCTCCTCTTTCTTTAGCTTGTCCTTAAGTTTCCTGTTTTCGTTCATTAGCTCGAAGTGCTGCTGCTGTAGTTCCAGCAAGGCTGATTGAGCCTTACCAAGAGCATCCAGAACCTCATTCACTTACCTTGTCAGTTATATCCTTTGCCGACCGAGCAAGAACGTACGCGCTTTTTACGGCTGCTACTGCTTCACCAATACCCGTCATAATCAAACTCACCTCTCATTTTTTTAATCAAAACAACCCCGTTGGCTCGGCTGACATTTTCAACTAAAGATCAGCACCTCTTTGGAATCTGAGCTTTTGCCGCCGCCGACGGTGTAGCGGATGTCGGTGGTCTCTATATGGTAGCCAGAGAAGATCTTGCGGATGTCTGGGAGGTCGTTGAGACTGATGATGGCTTTGCCCTTGAGCTTGACCAACATGCTCGCCATTCCCTCGTGCTGCTCTATACCGAAGGGTACCCCATATTTGTCTGCCATTAGGGCGATCCTGGTGAGGATCGGGGTAGACATCTACACAGTAATCCGTTCAGGTAAAAGGAATTGTACAGTTATATAAAATATTGTATATTCAAAGCATGATAGAGCCCAAAGCACCTAAGCCTATAGAATTCTTGGGAAGCTCTCTGGATGATCTGCGTACCTTTCCAGCCTCGGCTCGGAATGAGGCAGGTTACCAGCTAGACCAAGTCCAGCACGGTCGAGATCCTGACGACTGGAAGTTTATGCCATCCGTTGGGCAGGGCGTAAAGGAAATACGGGTTAGAGATGTTGCCGGTGCATTTCGGGTCATTTACGTGGCCAAATTCGCTGATGTAATTTATGTACTGCACTGCTTCCAAAAGAAAACACAGAAGACCAGCAAGCGTGACCTAGATTTGGCTGAAAAACGTTACCGGGTATTAGCGCAGGAGTATAAACGATGAGCAATGAGCGCTTTGCAAGTGTTTGGGACGCCATTGAAGACACGCCAGCGGAAGCTGAAAATATGAAGTTACGTGCAACGTTGATGATGGCTCTTAAAGATCACATCGACCGTACTGGTTTGAACCAGTCACAAGCGGCAAAACTGTTTGGCGTCACTCAACCGCGTGTTTCCGACCTAATGCGTGGCAAGATCTCTTTGTTTGGCCTAGACGCTCTAGTGAACATGGCTGCCGCTGCCGGGTTGCATGTGGAAATGCGCGTCATGGTTGCAGCGTAATAGCAAGATTGGCGTCAATCTAGTGTCTGGTTAGAATCAATTAAAACCTCGTCAATCAGATGCTTAAAGCTTGAACCATAAGCGATTCATGGCCCAATATGACTCAAAATAATGAAGATGCAGAGAAATCAACAGAACAAACGACTGAGCCAGTCAACAAAAATATTAGAGAAAAAACTAATCGCTTATTCAAGCTAGTGCCCGAGGTAGGAGCAGGATGGCGATGGTACGATATTCCGGTCAAGCTACTAGAATCGTGGTTAAAGTCATGGCGCCCTCGTATTTTGCCGCCTGTACTGAGACGTCTTTTAGTTCGCGGAATTAACTTCTTTAGTGTGTTCAACGAGTATGAGCGTAGTAAGAGAGAACCGCTAGATGATCCAATGGATAACTTGATTATTCCGGAAGAAATGGAGCTCAAGCAGTGCGGAGTTTGGACAGTCGAGTTATTTCCACCTAGTCAGTTTAAATCTTTAGAGCGTTCTTTTCAAAAAAATGGTTTGAATCGGTCACCATTTCAAGCAACTGATGAGACTGCATCTCAGCAGGTAAGACGTGCACGTGAGGGACGAGGCTTTGCTTGGTCATTGATCGGAACAATCTCTCGTGCCAATTCAAAATATCTTCTACCAGCCATAAAACACGAAAATCTGCCAGAAGAGTTCGAATATATAAAAATTACCGCTATACAGTTGGGAACCAGCGTTACTGCGGTTGTTACTTTCTTCCAATTGAGTGATGCCGGAGCATCAAACCTTGATCGCGTTTGGCGAGGCTCGCATGAACCAACATTAACTTGGACGGGATTTCGCCGTCCAAGGCTGGCTGGTCGATACTTTGCTGCAATTGAAGCGACTCAACATGAGCGTCTGCGAATTCACGATTTAGCAAGGATTTGGGCTTCTAGGCTGTCCCCTGGCTTTTTTGCATCACGCGGCAACCAGCACCCAGTACTTGATCTAAACCTATTTGAGGGCTTTGATCCGCTATTGGAAGGCGATTCAAGTAGTATGCGTCATGCAATGAGAGCATTAGGAATGGGACATTGGGAGCTTGAGAAATATATATCTCCTCAAATGAAAGGAACAACTCTAATTCCCTCCTATGGAAGAAATGGGCCTCATGAGCCTATCAAGAATTGCTGGTCTATAGCTGGCGAGTATCAAAGAGTTATAAATGAGAATAAGCGCTCAAGTTGCGATGATAACTCTTATACTGCCAAGGGTATCGGACATATATTAGGAGATGCTGCAGGTGCATTTCTCTTACACCTTGCCGTAAAAGCCTACATATCGGAACAAATAGCTTTCTATGCATTATCACGTGATTTGGCTAGTACTCGGCATAGGCGCTTTAAAGCCCGAAAAGCTCGCAGGCTCAGTTTAGAGATTTTGGAGTCTGGGCTTGATTTACCAGCTGTAGCTCGTGATAGTCGTCATCTTTCAAACAAGCGCTGGTATCTGAATATTGAAGTGCAGGCTGTTCCTTCAATTCTTAAGAGAAAAAAATTTGAGCCATTTAATTTGATCGAGTCGTTCAATAAAGATCGTGAAAAAGGTTTTCAACAACTCATTGAACAAGATGAGTCCTACCGTACTGTTTTATCAACAGTTGCAGCATTGGGTGCAAGTGCTGACGCAGCCTGGACTGGAAGAGTTGCACTTTTTGTTGCTGCTGGATCGATGATTGTTGCAACTATAACCCTATTAATTACGCAGACCAGTGACACTTCACTGTTGTCGAGCTTCATTGAGTGGCTTGGGCGAGGATGATAGAGGATTTTTTGACACATCTGTGATAATCACATTTCTATGGCACTCGACTCCGCCTCAACTAGTTCAAAGTTGTTGCCTTCAAGGAAACTTCTGAAGCTTGACCTGAATTTAGTACACAATCATCTTATTGTTAGTAATTAAAACTATGGAGGGCGGATGCAGTTTATACGTGAGGGCCCCGATATTCCTGAGCGCTTATTACAAGCGCATGAAGATGGGCGCGTGGTGTTTTTTTGCGGCGCAGGCATCTCATATCCTGCTCGTTTGCCTGGCTTTTCAGGGCTAGTCCAGAAGTTGTACATGGCACTTGCAGTTACACCCAATGCAGTGCAACAAGCGGCAATAAAAGTAGGGCAGTTCGACACTGCCATCGGTCTGCTAGAAGCAGATATTGTCGGTGGGCGAGAGGTCGTGCGCAGGGCTCTAGCAAGTATCCTTACTCCAGATTTGAGTTCTGCGAAAGCCACAGCAACCCATGAGGCGGTATTAAGCTTGGCTAAGTGCCGTAACGGCCAAACCAGGCTTATCACTACCAACTTCGACCGCTTGTTTGAAGAAGTGATTGCCGCAAAGTCGCTGTCGGTTGAAAGGTTTAAGGCCCCACTGTTGCCAGTACCGAAGAGCCGCTGGGATGGGCTAGTGTATTTGCATGGTTTGCTGAGCGATGTACCTACTGCAAGCGAGTTGGATCGGCTAGTCGTTTCCAGTGGTGATTTCGGACTGGCTTATCTTACCGAGCGTTGGGCGGCTCGTTTCGTCAGTGAGTTGTTTCGTAACTACACCGTTTGCTTCGTCGGCTATAGCATTAACGACCCAGTGCTACGCTACATGATGGATGCGCTGGCCGCTGACCGTTTACTTGGTGAGTCGCCTCCTGAGATGTTCGCGTTCGGCAGTTACTCTAAGGGCAAGGAAGATCAGCGGGCCAATGAGTGGAGAGCAAAAAACGTCACGCCTGTCCTCTACCGAGAGCACAATCGTCATGCCTATCTGCATAAAACCTTGTGCGCCTGGGCCGAAACTTACCGAGATGGGGTGCGTGGAAAGGAGCGGATAGTTATTGAGTCGGCCATGGGGCGGCCATTGGCGAGCACCCGGCAGGACGACTTCGTAGGCCGCCTTTTGTGGGCACTGAGTGATCCCGGCGGTCTGCCAGCCAAGCGCTTTGCCGAGCTTGATCCAGTACCGTCACTGGACTGGCTGAAGCCTTTAAGTGAGGAGTGCTATGACCACTCAGACCTTAGCCGTTTCGGGGTTTCACCGACGATGCCTGTGGATGAAAAGCTTGTTTTAAGCCTAACCCGCAGGCCAGCTCCTTATTCCATGGCGCCCGCGATGTGTCTCGTCGATTCTGGTGTACGGGGGAGCAGCTGGGACGAGGTGATGCGCCATATAGCACGATGGCTGATCCGGCATCTCGATGATCCAGCAATGTTGCTGTGGTTAGTTAAAAGTGGAGGTCAGTTGCATGGCCAACTCATCAGTCTGATCGAACACCGTCTGGATGAGTTAGCCAAACTTGAGCGCGAGGGGCATAGCGCCGAATTGATGTGCATTCATGAGAGCGCACCTAGAGCCATTCCCAGCCCACTCATGCGCACATTGTGGCGCCTGCTACTGACAGGTCGTGTCAAATCATGGCTACCGGACTTTGACTTATACACGTGGCGAGACCGATTCAGACGCGATGGGCTCACAGCAACCTTGCGCATGGAGCTGCGTGAGATACTGACACCGCGGGTGTCTTTAAGCGAACCACTTCGCTGGTTCGCTAACAAGCCAGAAAGTTCAGAGGCAGAACACATTAAGGAATTGGTGGAATGGGAGATCGTACTGTCGAGTGATCACGTTCATTCTAGCTTGGAGGAGCTGTCTAGAGACGAACTGTGGGTGATGGCGTTGCCGGAGTTATTGCCTGACTTCAGTGCTTTATTACGCGACGTGCTAGATTTGATGCGTGAGCTCGGTAACGCCGATAACCTGAGTGATCATTCATACATACATCAGCCCTCAATCAGTGAACACCCACAGAACCGCGACTTACACGACTGGACAGCATTGGTCGAGCTTACCCGAGATGCTTGGCAAGCCTCGGCGGCTAAGTCACCTGAGCGGGCAGCACTCGCGGCGCAATCATGGTGGTATGTGCCTTATCCGCTGTTCCGCCGCCTTGCTTTTTTTGCCGCTGGGGAGGGGAATATAATATCCCATCGGCAAGCTATTGACTGGCTGTTGTCAGATGACTGTTGGTGGCTTTGGTCAATTGAAACCCAACGAGAGGCCATGCAGCTATTGGTCAACCTTGCTCCACAGATTGATGTGTCGCTGCTTGCTGAGCTTGAGCAGGCAATCCTCATTGGGCCACCTAGAGAAATGTTCAAAGATGACATTGAGCCCGAGCATTGGACTCGTATAGTAGATAGAGAGTGTTGGCTGCGTCTGGCAAAAATTGATGAGACTGATGTGAAATTGGGTGCAGCTGGTACGGATAGGCTTGCGGTATTATCGGCACAGTACCCAGAATGGCAATTGGCGGCAGATCAGCGTGAGGAGTTTCCTTACTGGATGGGCGATGGCGATGAGTGGATTAAATTTGTTGCCACACCAAGTCGGCGCCGTGAATTAGTCGAATGGCTCAAACAGCATCCGACTTCTGACCACTGGCAGAAAGATGACTGGCAGCAGCGCTGTCTTGACAATTTTGCCACTACCGCTTGCTCTTTATACACCTTAGCCAAAGAAGATATTTGGCCGGTCGATCGGTGGAGAGAGGCGTTGCAATCATGGTCAGAAGAAAGGCTTGCTAAACGCTCTTGGCGTTATTTGGGTGTACTGCTTGCGCACTCGTCATCTGAATTTCTACAAACACTCTCCCATAGTGTCAGTAGGTGGCTTCAGTCTGTCGCTAAGACATTCGTAGACCATGAAGTACTCTTCTTCACTCTATCTCGACGTATGCTGGCGCAAGAACATCAAGGCGGGGTCGATACAGACGAACCCGTTATGAGAGCTATTAATCATCCTGTAGGTCATGTTACGGAAGCGCTATTGCGTTGGTGGTATCGTAGATCGTTAGAGGATGAACAGGGTCTGCCATCAGAGATCAAGTCTACATTTACTGATCTTTGTGATATGCAGCTCGATAAGTTTAGGCATGGCCGTGTTTTACTTGCAGCCCATGTAATTGCACTGTTTCGTGTGGACAGAAAGTGGACGACGCAACATCTTTTACCGCTGTTCGACTGGCAACGTTCAGAAGCCGAAGCGCTTGCTGCTTGGGAGGGGTTTTTGTGGTCCCCGCGCCTATACCGACCTTTGATGGAAGTACTCAAGCCGGCGTTTCTCGATACTGCGCGTCACTATGGAGTATTGACTAAGCACGATGGCCAATACGCATCGCTGCTGACGTTTGCGGCCCTTGACCCGAGTGATACATTTACAATTTCTGAACTTGCTACTGCTACCCGCGCGCTGCCTCAAGATGGATTACACGACTCAGCGCGTGCCCTAGTGAGAGCATTGGAGGGAGCGGGAGAACAGCGTTCGGATTACTGGGCTAACCGGGTTGTACCGTATCTTCACTCCATCTGGCCTAAGACCCGAGATAATATCTCTTCCGCTATTGCCGAAAGCCTTGGTCGCTTGTGTATTGTGGCTCAAGATGCTTTCCCGGAGGCTTTGGGGCTTCTCAGGGCTTGGCTGCAACCGCTGCCGCATCCTATCTATTTAGTGCATAAGCTTCATGAGACTGAACTTTGCGCTAAGTTCCCGGAGGAGGCGCTAGACTTCCTGAGTCTGGTGATAGGTGACCCAGCACAGTGGTCATCAAGAGACCTTAGAGCTTGCCTTGAATCGCTCCTCATAGCCGCGCCCGAGTTAGAAGCTGATCAGCGTTTCGAGCGACTAATGACTTACATGCGTTGATATGGGAGAGAGTGAGATAGAGCTTTACGCGATCCTGATCAGGCTGGCCTAGGAAGTTATATGGGTGTACCGATAGCCTCCTCTAAGGTACGCTATCGGTACACACACATGCTTCGCATGCTATCCTCTAATTACGCTAAACTACTGATTCTAAACAGCTGTACCTTTTTCTAAATTACGGCTGCTTTCCTTTATTTGTCAGTAACTTATTGTTATAGTAGCTAACTCATAATACCTTGGTCGTAGGTTCAAGTCCTACTGGGCCCACCATTCTTGCTTTTTCAAGTAAGGGATTATGAGTCCTTATAATTATCTTTTACGCCATTTTATAGGACTTGAGGAAGCACAGCATACCTTTTAATATCAATAACTAACTCGCCCAACAATTCCTTTGTCGTTTGCGCTCATTTGAAGTAACCTGCTTCCTATGTGCTTCCAAATGCGTCGAGGTGATTACTCATGGCGACTGGCCTAAACGCCATCAAAACAGTTATTGAGGCGCTGGAAATTCCAGCACAAACGGCTGCTTTGCACTTCTTCACCGATCCGCCTGGTTTCGGCATCCGCATAACTCCTACTGGAAAGCGCACCTTCTTTTTCCAATATCGGTGGGCTGGCAAAACCCGCAAGCCGAGCCTTGGCCGCTACGGCGACATCACCCCCAAACAAGCGCAAAAGCTGGCACGAGAGTACGTGGGCAAGTTAAGCCGTGGTGAAGACCCCCAAGCTGAGCGCGCCGCCGCTGAGGCTAAGTCACTTCGCGAAGCAGCTGAGAAACAATGGACACTTGCTGCCGCCATCGACTCGTATCTGGTAGAGCGCAAGCTGAAAGACTCGACCCGCTACGATATGGAGAGGGCCTTCAAGGGGATAGAGGATTGGAAGCGTCGCCCTGTGCAAGACATCACTCCCGCCATGGTGAAGGGGCGCCATAAGAAGCTGAGCGCCTCCAGCGAGGCTCGCGCTAACCTGGCCATGCGCTACCTGCGCGCCGTGTTGAACCATGTCATGCACGAAGCCAAGGCAGAAGGCTTCACCCTCCTGGACGCCAACCCGGTGGATACTCTAAGCCACCGCAAGGCATGGAACACTATCAAGCGCCGCCGCACCTTCATCCCACCGCACAAGCTGGGCACCTGGCTAGATGCCGTGTCCACCCTAGACGAAATGCCAGACTACGCACCCGGCACCGGCAGACATCATCAGAAGCTCAAGAACGGTGCCATGCAGCGAGACTTCCTGTTGCTGGTGTTGCTGACCGGACTACGCCTAAACGAAGCCAAGGGGCTGCGCTGGGAGGATGTGGACATGGAGGGTCGCACTTTAACTATTCGCGATTCCAAGAACCACGACGACCACACCCTGCCGGTAGGCGATTACTTAGGCGCCTTGTTGAAGCGTCGCCGTGACGAATCCGGCGCCGAGTATGTGTTCAGCAACAAAGCCGGTCACCGGTTGCACAATCTGCGCTACGCCTTAGCGCGTATCGAAGAGCACACCGACATGCATGCTACCTGCCACGACCTACGCCGGACCTTCGCCACTATCGCCGAATCCATGGGGCTGAGTGCTTACGCCATCAAACAGGCCTTGAATCATCGTACCAGCGCCAGCGACGTAACCGCAGGCTATGTGCAGGTGACGCCAGAGCGGCTGCGCGACCCCATGCAGCGCATCGAAACCTTCATTTTGAGCCATAGCCATGCCCAGCGAGGTGCCAAGGTAGTACAGCTACGCGGCTAATGCCGCACCGTATTGGCTGGCTAGGGTCGCTCCTGAAATCGTGGCAACTCCACCACATCTGCCAGCTATCCTTTACATGGAGTGCGTCAGGAGTAGCGTATGGATCCGCAACTTGCAGGTTTACAAGTCACGTACACGGATGCAAAGAAGTTATTTGGCACGAGTTTAGGGGAGCATCAGAAAAGGAAATTGCTGGACCGGAAGGAAAAAGTGGATGCCTGGGAGATACCGACAAGGCACTTCATTTGCATTCGTGGAATCTATGTTGATTTTCAGAGGCTAGAGGGCGTAACTCTTCCGAGCGAGACGGATGAAGAGGAGGAATTTTTAGAGCATCCTGAGGGAGACCCTACCAAGCCATGCGTCGAATTCCCCTGCAAGCTGTGGCAGCTGGAAGAATTCTTGAATCAAGAAGGAATCAGCGAATATATCGACCCGTTCGATATGGCAGATTGGGTGCGAAAAAAGCTGAGCAATGCTGTCAGCGAGGCCCCCTCGCAGCAGGAAAAGCCGTCGCTCTTACTGACGATTGCAGTCCTGCTAAACTTACTGAAAGCGAGTCAAAATCCACGCTACAACCAAGCCGGCATAATCGAGAGTATTAAAGACGGTGATGATGGCTATGTGAGAGGCCTGAGCCCGAGAAATCTGGGGGATCTGTTTTCAGCTGCAAATAAAGCACTTAAGGAAGCTAGAAAAAATTCCCATCCATAAGCCTGAAATTGCAATTGCAAAAACCGGCTCTGCAATTGCAATGAGATAGCTCTGTGACCTATGCATCATAGCCCTGTGTTCAAACGACATGGGGCTTTTTCATGAATACTACTGCTTCCTTCCCAACCCTGCTGGATCAAAAGCAGGTTGCCACATATCTCGGCAAGTCCGTCGCCTGGTGTGAGCGCTCCCGCTGGGATGGCACCGGCCCTCGCTTTATCAAGGTAGGCCGCGCCGTTCGCTACCGTGCCGATGATGTACTCGCTTGGCTAGAAGCCAACACCCGCACCAACACCAGCGAGGATTTGAAATGAACCTTCACCTACTCACTCTAGGGTTTGGTGTGGTAACTCGCTGGATGTTTGCAACAAGCGCTCAATTCCACATCTTTAGCCTCGAAACCGCCTGCAAGCGCCTAGCGTGCTGGCTGTTCACCTTGCACATCAAGAAAGGGGCTGCCCATGACTAAACATACGGTTTGCCCGCGCGCTTTCCGACTGATGCTGGCATTGCTGAGCGCCCCGCGCACACGTGAAGAATGCGACAAACTAGCACCATCCAGCAACTCGCCCCATTACATCGGCGTACTAAGAGAGAAAGTGAAGCTGGAAGTGCCATGTGAATACGTACCGTTCGTGACCAGCGATGGCATCAAAAGTAGATATGCCGCTACCATGCTACATCGGATGACAAAGCCAAGATTCGCGAGTATCTGCACAACGTGGAAGCCACTAACGATTCGCAAGAAAAAGCCCCGCTTGGGCAGGGCTAAAGCTTTCTGTCATTTGGTCAGTGCATGGTCATTGTAGAGCGTGTAAGCGCCACCGGCCAGCCTGTCCCTTTATAGGAATTTAGACGGCATGGCCAAGAGAAAAAATAGCCTGCCCTTCGATAGCAGGGGAGGCGTTGTTACGATCCAGAGACGCCTGTTAAAGTCCGATGCTTATAAGAAGATATCTCCTCAAGCAAAGGCATTGCTGCATCAACTGCATTCCCATTGGAGGCCAGACAGGGCTATAGGATTCGGTGTCCGCGAGGCAGAGCAAACAATCCCCTGCTCGCGCAAAATAGCTATGCGCGCCTTCAAGGAACTACAGGAAGCAGGATTCATTGTCATGGTGGACGAAAGTCTGTTCTGCTCACGAGCACAATCAAAGACGCGGACTTGGCGCCTCACCTGGATGCCGTGGAACTACCTTGGGCCCACAAATGAATGGGAAAATCAGTGCTATGTGTAAAATTTCCACAGGTGTATAAATGACACCTGTGGAAGTTCAGAGGTATCGTTTATACACCATTGGGGCAGTTTTTTAGGTGAAGAGGTATCGTTTATGGCACCTGTGACCACAGTTTTTTAAAGCTAGAGGTGTTGTTTTTACACCACTCCTACATTGCCACCCTATCTACGCCCATTACCCAATCTCAACAGAGTCATCAACACATTCTGTTGTATTAGAAGCGCCGTAATCTTGCAGACCTGCCTATTTCATTCAATTGCCAGTTTTCAAACTTGAATGAAGCTTATTCGGATGAACTAACAAAGTTAATTGTTTTTAAATTCCCTCCACCTCGATGCCATGCCGGGCGAGCCAGCTCTTGCGCTGCTCATAGTCCGGCATGGTACGCTCCAAGCGGCGCCAGAAAGCCGGGGTGTGGTGGGGTTCGTGCAGGTGGATCAACTCATGGACGACGATGTACTCGGCGATATGGCGCGGCAGCAAGATAGTCTTCCAGTGAAAATAGACCCGGCAGCCCTTGCCGCAGGAGCCCCAGCGATAACCGAGATCTTGCACCTTCACCCCGGCGGGCTCGACCTGCATGCGCCGGGCGTGCTCCTTCACTTTTCCAACCAGCCAGTCGGTTGCGCGGAGTGTGTACCAGCGGATGAAGTGCTCGCGGGCATCAACCAGTGCATCCTCGCGCAGCTGGAAGCGGCCGGCGGCGAGCTTGAGCGGCACGTCTTGGGCGTCTTTGGGAACTCGCTTGAGCCGATAGCTGCGCCCCAGATAGAGAAACCCTTCGCCGTTGACGTACTCCTTGCGCGGTAGCTGGCGGCGGCTCTCGGCCTTCTGCGCCAGCTTCTGGTAGATCCAGTATCGCTTCTCGACCACGAAATCGCGTAGCAACTGCTCATCGGTATCGCTGGGTGCCGCGATAATCAACTCCCCTTCACGGTCTACCGTGATCTCCAGCGTCTTGCGCCGGCGGCTCTCGCGCACCTCAAAGATGAGGTCGCCCACGTCCAGCCGTGTCATGCATCCACCAACTTCGCCTGGTTACTTCGCGCCAGGTCAAAGAGCCGCTCGGCGACGGCCTCAACCTCACTCGTCGGCACCAGACCACCCATCATCAACCGCGTGAACAGGTGCTGCTTGAGGCGCTCCTGGTCCGGAATGTGCGAGGGTTTCCAGAAGTCGGGGATCGAGATTTCCTCCTGGATCAGCATTACCAGTTCCTCTGTAGTCGCCAGCAGCTGGCGAGCGGTGCCGTCGTCCATCTGGTTCACCTCGAAGCCAGCGCTCACCATCAGCTCGCGCCAGAAGGGCTCGGCGTGGGCCGGCATGTCGGGAACGTCTTCCCCTTCTACCCGTGCCCCGTCGCGCAACTGCTGAATCAGCCCCCGCAGGGCCTTCACCTGCTCGTCCCACTGGCCATCGAGCTGCTGAAGCAGGTCGGCCAGTCGCTCGCTCAGCCGGCCGTACTTCACCGGGTCCTCGTCCAGGTGCTTGCGCACATGGGAGCGGATGGCGTGCTCCATCTCAGAGGCCTTGGCGCGATCACCGACCTGGCGGCCGATGTGCGCATCGAACTCGGCGTCGGTGAGCTGCACGGGGGGAATCCGCGGGTCGATGCCCAATGAAATCACATAGTCATCAATGAGCTTGCGCACCTTTTTGCCGATGTCGCGGCCGAGCTCCGGAGTATCCTTGTAGCGATTACGCGCCAGGGCGTGGAGATAGGCGAGCTGCTTGGCGTCGTTGACGAACTCCAGCCCCTCGGGGCGTGGCAGCACATCATCCAGGGTGCGATTGAATTCCTTGAGCTTGACCACGAACTCGGCGCGCAACCGCTCGTCCGCCAGCGCTTGTACCGCTTCTTCAGTATCGTCCAGGCTGTCCACGCCCTGGCCGCGCAGCACGTCGATGACGCGCAGGTGACGGTCACGCAGCAGCGGGATCTCGTCCTTGAGGCTCATCAGTGCGCCGTCGATGTCCTCATCGCTGTAGGCGGCCAAGGCCTCCTTGAGATGGTTGGCTACTCCGAAGTAGTCCACCACGATGCCGTGAGTCTTGCCGTGGCCGGTGCGGTTAACCCGGGCGATGGCCTGCAGCAGCTCCGCTTCGCGAATCGAGCGGTCTAGGTACATCACCCCCTCGATAGGCGCGTCGAAGCCGGTCAGCAGCATACTCTTGACGATTAGGAATGCCAGCGGGTCGTACTTTTGCGGGTCCTGTTCCTGTCGATTCGGGTTCTGTCGATTCTTGGCCGCCTCGCTGGAAAGCGGCGGCAAGGGTTTCTTGAAACGCTTGATGTGACGCTCGACCGCGGCGCGGTCGCTCCACTTCGCCCAGGCAGAATCGTCGTTGTTGCCGCTGCTGAACACCACAGCGAACTCCAGCTGACGCAGGATCTCACGATAGCGCCAGGCCTGGATCGCCGCCTTGACCCGTGGCGGGCGGATCAGCAGCTGTGTGTCGTCCAGTGCCTTGTCCTCGGGTGTCAGCGCCATGGCGTCTTCCAGCAGCTCGGCCTTAGCCTGCTCGAGAGCCTCGTAATAGCGCAGGGCAGCCCGACGGCTATAGGCCACCAGCTGGGCCTTGTAGCCGTTGGGCAGGATATGCGTTACGTAGTGGCGTAGGATGTCCTGGGCCTTCTCTTGGATCAGCTTGGGCGCCTCGAAGATCTGTCCCTTGGTGGCGTACTTCTTCTTGATGGCCTCCAGTTCGTCCTTGGTGTGCTCGCGAAACAGATCCTCGAACAGGCCATCAAGGCTGGCACCGTCCTTAATGGCGCCCTTGGCGGTGCGCCCCTCGTAGAGGATTGGTACTGTAGCGCCGTCTTGCTCCGCCTCCTTGATGGTGTAGCGGTCGATGTACTCGCCGAAGATATCATGGGTGCGCTTCTTGTCGCCCATGATGATGGGCGTGCCGGTGAAGCCGATGCGTGCGGCGTTGGGCAGCGCACGCATCATGTTGGCGTGCAGGTCGCCAGCCTGGGTGCGGTGAGCCTCGTCCACCAGGATCAGGATGTCCTCGCTTTCGTTGAGTACCTCGAAGGGCTCACTCAGGGTGGGCTTGCGCGGGGTGGTGCCGGCACGGCCCGGTTCAGCCGCATCGCGCCGACCGTCATCCAGTCCGTGGTGGTCACCCTCGTAGTCGTTGCCGGCCTCGGCTTCTTCTTCGGCGTCGTCGTTGGTGTCGGCACCGGGCAGCGTCTGGTCACGGTATTTCTGAACTGTCCCGAACACCAGGCCGGGGCCGTCCCGTGCCAGCAGCTTCTTGAGGGTTGCGGTGTTGCTCGCCTTCTCTACGCTCTCACCGGTCAGCTCGGCGGTAGCAGAGAGCTGAGACTGCAGATCCTTGCGGTCGGTGATCACCACCACCTTGAAACGCCGCAAGCTAGGGTCGCTGCGCAGCTTGCGTACCAAGAACACCATGGAAAGACTCTTGCCGCTGCCCTGGGTGTGCCAGACGATGCCGCCACGCCGGTCGGACTCGCCATCCTCGCGACGGGTCTTGCCGCTCTTCAGCCGCTCTATGGCGCGGGTCACGCCGCGGAACTGGGGGTAGCGGCACACCAGTTTGATTTCCTGACCGCCCAGGTTCATGAACAGGGTGTAGTGGCGCACGATATCCAGCAGATTGTCACGGTTGAGCATGCCGGCCACCAGGCGTTGCTGCGCGGAGAGGTCGGCCACGCCCAAGTCGATGGCCACCTCCGCCTCGCGTTGCGGTGCCACGGTCTTCCAGCTCAGGTAGTGGGCGAAGTCGGCGCCGATGGTGCCCGCCCGGGCCTCATCGAAATTGCTGGCCACCAGGAACTGGCTGGTAGCGAACAGCGCCGGTGCCCCTTCGTGTTCCTGCACCTCGACGTCCAGATGGCGCTGGTCATGGTAGCGGCGCAGCTGGTCCACCGCCTGGCTGATGCCTTCCGGCACGGTGCGGCTCTTGCACTCCACCACCACCAGCGGGAGGCCATTGACGAACAGCACCAAGTCCGGAATCACATGACCCTTGCCCGAATCATGGCCCGGTGGGCACTTCACTTTGAACTGGTTGACCACGGTGAAGAGATTGTTGGCTGGCGTTGCCCAGTCGATGTAGCGCAGGGTCTGACCACGACCGCCATCCCAGCCCTCCAGCCCCTCCACGGACAAGCCACCCAACAGCAGCTCGGTGGCCAGCTTGTTGGCCTCCATCACCTTGCTGGCTGGCAGGCGGGTAATCGCGGACACCGCTTGGTCGAGGCGGCTGTCATCGAGCCAGGGCTCACCGTCACGCAGGTTGATGCCGCGGAGTCGCTCGCGCAGCAGCGGCTCCATTACCATCTGGGCGAAGCTATCACGGTAGGTTACAGCGGGATCGTCCACCGAGCCGGCCAGGAACTGCCAGCCCTGACCAATGAGCTGGTCAATGAAGGGCTTCTCGACGTCCTTATACTCTGGGCCTGTCATGATGAAACCTATTATTAGATTATCGGGCTGCTAAGAGCGTCGTTTATCCTGCTCTAACTCGTCCATGGTATCTGGTGTGGGCAGTATGGAAATAAAGCGAGCCAACATCACCAGGGTCATCAAAATTCCAACAGCCGCCTGAAACAATAGTATTAGCTGACCCATCTGATTCAGTGCACTTCCACCATTAAAAGAGAAAGCAACCATGAGGGTTAAGGCTTCTCTTAGGCTTCCCAAAAGTCCATTTGCTGACAACTCCATCCAGCCCCAGTGCATCAATAGAAAGTGAGCGCACGCAAACCATACGACGGTCTCGAAATAGTTGTGGACCAGAAGAATCACCATTCGTCGGTAGCCGCGCATCTGATAATCTCGACCTAACTTTTTTGCTCGATATTCATCAAAGAGAAGTACATTAACTTGATAAACTACCAATTCAAATGTTCTAAGTAACCCATACGTGGCTATCCATTTGCCAGCTGATACCAAAGCCGAACTCTCAGAATTCAGAAGCCAAAGCCCCAGCAATGCCAGCAGCAAATGCCCCAGTGTCCAGGTATCTACTAGCAGAAACGACAGGTCCCGGCGGCGCTTTTGATTAACATTGAAGACATCCAAAAGTTTTTGCCAAAGCTTCATTACCCAAGGAAATAGTGCAATATATTTAAGCAGTTGAAAAATGCTAGACCAGAAAGAAACGATAAAGCTTCCTGACTTTTCTTTTATTTCCGACACCGTTCGACCCTCGTTAATAGTGTTTTTTTACAACACTGCTCTGTAACTATCACAGCCTAACTCGACTACTGCCCATCATCAGAGCCCACCAAAGATTTCTTGCCCATGGCCTTCTCGATGATCTCTAGTAGCAGACGTTTGCGCTGCTGGTAGAAGGCGTCGAAGTCATCAGCGCGCAGGGCTTCGGTAGGAATACGGTGCCCTTTGAGAATGGCGTTCATGGCCTCATCGCCAAGTTGAACCTGCTCATGGCTTTGTAGGCGATCCAGGTATTTGGAGGGTGCATCGCCACCAATCATACGGTTGGCTTTATAGGAAATCGGCGTCTTGTTAATAATGGCGTCGTAGACGCGCGGTGTGATTTTTTTCGCCTCACACCAGGCACGAGGAAAGATATGGTGGATATCCAACTCCACGCCCTGATTGTCCAACTCCTGAATATCACCCCTCCAGAAGAAGTCCACGGCACCCTCGCGCAAAATTAGTATATTAATACCCTTGTAGGCGGCACTGAGACGGCTACGCAAGGTTTCTAGTCGTGAGGGATCGAAAGAGGCGTCAATCACAGTGCGCGGCATAACTGCATCGTCCGTAAACCAATTCATCAGCTCTTCTAAGTCCAGGGCGATTCGGGTTTCTACAGCGCCGCCGTAGAGCTCACCTAAAACACCGCTCCAGTACCAACGAGATAGCTTCTGGTAGATGCGCGGCTCGCGCCAGCGATTACCTAGCAGGGTCATCACCGCTGCTAGGGGCACCAACTGGGTGGCATAGGGCAACTCGCGGCGGCTATAGAAGCATTCGCTGAGCAAGAAATAAGATGCTTCGATAAAGCCCTTCTCAACGTCATCAGCCCAGTCCTGATAAGACGTTAAAGGCAGGTCCAACACTGCAGCACGCTTGGCGCTAACCGGGCGCACCTGCTTGCCCGTTTTGCCATTCTTCAGGTCTTGTACCTTGCGCTCTCGGGTATGCAGCAGGGTAATAGCTTGGAGCAGGTCGGTGCTTTGGACGTCCCTAAGCAGCTCGTGTTCTTCGAAGCGGGCTTTGCGCGAGAGAACCTTGCGGATATCAGAACCGAACCAGTCATCGCGTAGGTTATAGCCTTCCGCTGCGTAGCTGGCGGTAATCAGCTCGAATACCGACAGCTGCACTCCACCGGTATTGACCTTCTCAAACACCAGGCAGACTGCCTCCTTGGATGTTTCCTTTTTAAGTTCGATAACCGGTAGCTGATAGGAAGAAAAGGCACTGAGAACCTTTTCCTGGAACTCAAAATAAACTCCTATCTGTTCCTGATTGAACTTGAAAAGGTCGCTAGCCCAATCATTGGGCGATAGTAATTTGTCACAAGGAAAGTAGAGCTGCTCGCATTCTAGCTGGCGGGTGGAGAGATCCAGATCCACCTTACGACCGAAATCGCTACGCTTCTGGCGGGTCTCGTCAACCGCGACGATGGCATCTTCCAGCCGATCCTCCCCTTCCAAGGCGATACGGATGTCGAAGTAGTAATGGCGCTTGATGTCCTTGCCCTTGGCGGTGCGGGTATCCACCGGGGTGGGCAGGCCCACCGCCTGTGTCAGGCTGGTGAGGCGCTGCTGGCCGTCTAGGATCAACTGATCCGGGTCCTTGGTGACGCTGTCTGGATCAATACCTTCCACCGGACGCGTCTCGAAGCGCACCTCACCGCCGGTTTCCATCAGCATCACTGCACCCACTGGGAAGGAGCGGGCGATGCTCACCAGCAGGCTTTTGACGTGGTCGTCGTCCCACACCCAGCCGCGCTGGAAGTCAGGGAGCTGGATCTTGCCGGTGGTGATGTCCTTGAGTAGCTCGGGCAGCGAGCGCTTGGTGCTGTCGAAGGTGGTCATGGCGGTTCCCTGTGCGATGTGATCCTGATGCTATGGAAGCCCCGGTCTATGCCGGGGTAGTGGCCTGGGCCTGTTCGAGCAGCGGAGTGACGCGGACGCGGCCGGTAAGGAGATCGTCCATTAGGCCTTTTTTTAAGTCACTGGCTTCCGAGAGAGCCCTTTTTTCAGCTGAAATATTCTCGTCTAAGGAGCGAATTCTTTCGTTGATGGCGATCTGCTCATGCAGAGCCGGGATGGGAATTATTATCCTCACATACTCGCTTGATCTGGCATGCACTTGAGTGCTTCCTACAGTGATGCCCCTTGCTTGGGATCTAAACCATGAACGCCTAGTTATCTCGGAAAAGAATTCTCGTGTCATTAATTCTTCTTTTAAGTACAGCCCGTAAGTTCCTTGGGCCAGTATATAAACACCCTTGCCATAAAAAATTGACCCCATACCGACCGTTGGGCCGGAGGGAACTAGGTCTCGCAAGCTGACAACCACTGCACCCTCATCAACCATGGAGCGGCTATAGAGGCTCGCAGCCTGAAGTGAAACAAATTGCTCTCTATTTACGATATCTATCAACTTGCTTCCAGTCACATCAGACTTGGCAATAACCGGCTTTCCTGTGTCTGAAAATTCTCCGGATTTAATTGCAGCGCCAGGAATCACCTCCTTCACTGCAGTCGATAAAGGCCGAGCTTGCCACTCCCTCGGAATCAACCCTAGCGGCGACTCCTTGTAGAGCTCCGGCGCCTGCTCAGGACCGGGACGGAGCTTGCCATTCTCGTCGATGCCGCGGGTCAGCAGGTCGTGGAGCAGGCCCTCCTTGACCTTCTCCAGCTTAGCGATCAACGCCTCGGCTTTCTGGATATGAGTGTCGAGAGTGTCGAGGATGCGGGCGATGAGGCGTTGTTCGCTCAGCTTCTTTGGAGCTAGAATCTCAAGACTACTAAATAAGCTTTTGTTTACAATTGGAACTACTTGTAGACCCGCTAGGGTATTTAGCTTGGGCTTTAGGCGAGTGCAGGCATAATAAATAAAGCTAGGATCAATTTTTTTTTCGTCAGGCTGTATAGCATTGATTTGCTGGTTGAAAGCGGTTTTTTCTTTGGTCTGCCCAGCTTTACCCAATATGCCAATACAAGAAACAAACACGGCATTCTTTTCTGCGGCCCTTGATAATAGTTCGCCTTTTTTCGTGAGCTTATCTGAACAACTTTCAACCCACCTTTTTCCTCCTAAATCCGAAGGGCCTACAAAGGGCAAGTCTCCGCCGTAGTTAGATTGATCGCTCGTTGGCGGGGTAGTGCCTGTAAAAATGTTGCCTAGTTCCGCAAGCCTCGGAGAATACCATCCTGTCGGTAGCTTTTGATAAACATCACACATAACCCAGTCCCTCTAGATACTGCTGCAGCTCCTTTGCGGCGGCATCCCGCTCGGCCTCGATATCGGTCAGCGTCACCCGATACTTGTCCCACCAAGTCTCGAGTGCGGCGATCACCTGCTGGCGCTGTTGGCGGATATAGCGCTCGAGGATGCCCTTTAGGTCGTTGTGCAGGATGGTGCCGACCAGCGCTGCAGCGTCGGGCTCGTCCAGGGTGTCCACGGCGGCGTTGAGGCGAGTCTCGAAGCTGGCGACCTTGGCCTTGTGGGCCTTGCGTACCTGGGTACGCTGGCTCTTCCAGGCCTTGATCTGCTCCGGCGTCGGGGCGTCGTCATCCTCGCCGCTATCGGCATCAGCCTCGTCGCCGTCATCGCCCTCCGGCTTGGCCTCGGCGGCCTTGATGCTGGCGTCCAGCTCCGCCTTGCGGGCAGCGAGCTCCTCGAGCTCGGCCACGTATTCCTCGAGAAGGAAATGGACCAGGCGGTGGTCGAGGGGGTTGGTCTTGCTCTGCTCGTCCTCCAGCAGGCTGTTGATACTGGTGCGCCAGGCATCCACCACGCCCATGCATCCGCGGGCCTGAAGGGTGCGGAATTCGTTCTTATTGTCAAACCAAAAGCCGGCAATGATGCCGCGCACCGCGAAGCGGTCGAGCATGGCGGTGGGCTCTAAGGCTGCGGTGAAGCTGCTCAGCAGTTCGTCTCGCAAATGGGTAAGGCGTCCACCGTTACCGGTTAGTGAAGTGATGCTAATGCCGTGCTCAGCCCACCAGGCCTCGAAGGCAGCCATCACGCTAGCTTCCTTCTCAGTAAGGCTAGCGTCTGCCTCGATAGCAAGTTTGAGGTCGCGCTTCTCCACGAGCCGCTCAGCGAAGTCTACATAGTCGGAATCGTTCATCCTCGATTCAAAGAGCCCCATGGGGTCTAGGCCCTGAGCGTCTAACAGCGGTCGCTTGTTATTGATCTCTTTCACTGGCACGCCGCCCTTGAGGTGGGCACGCACGTCCTGGGGCTCCTGCGGCGGAGTGTTGTCGGCGTAGCGGCGGATGTTGAGGTTGTAGTCGTTGTCGCGCAGCTCCGAGAGCGGCACCACCCGGGAGAAGCCAGGCTCGTTGGCGAAGGACTCATAAGTGCTGGCGATCTTCTCGATGTGCTCTGGTAACAGGTAGTTCTGGGCGCGGCCTTCGTAGTATTCGCGGTCGGCGTTGATGAACAGCACTTGGCCCTTTCGCTCCTCGGGCTTAGCTCCCTTGGCGCGTAGCACCAGGATGCTGGCCGGGATGCCGGTGCCGTAGAAGAGGTTGGGCGCCAGGCCGATCACCGCCTCGATCAGGTCGTCCTCGAGCATGCCGGCGCGGATGCGCTTCTCATCACCGCCACGGAACAGCACGCCGTGGGGCATAACGGTGGCCAAGCGGCCGTCGGATTTCAGGCAGGCAATCATGTGCTGCAAGAACATCAGGTCAGCCTTTTTGGCTCCCTCTGGCACGCTGCCGTAGTGGAAACGCTCTTGGAACTGTTGGCTCGATGTGTAGCCAATGGAGAAAGGCGGATTAGTAAGGATGCGGTCAAAGCGCACAAGCTCGCCGCCCTCGACGTGCTGCGGGTCGGTGAGGGTGTCGTCGTTGCGCAAGTCGGCGGAACTGACCCCGTGTAGCAGCATGTTCATCTTGGCGATGGCCCATACCGAGCCGGAAGTTTCCTGGCCGAATAGATTGAGCCTGCGTGGCTCACCCCCCTGCTCTTCCAGGTACTCCTTGGACAGGATCAGCATACCGCCCGAGCCCATGCAGGGATCGTAAACGCTGTGGCCCTCCTGGGGGGCCATCAGCCTCACCATCATGCGGACCACCGGGCGCGGGGTGTAAAACTCGCCGCCCTTCTTGCCGGCGGAGTCGGCGAAATCACGGATCAGATACTCATAGGCAGCGCCCAAGAGATCAGGAAACTCGAAATCCTCGTTGCGCAGGCGGTACTCGCTGAAATGAAAAATCAGGTCGCGGAGTTTTCTATCCGGCAGGGTGGTGGAGCCAACCTTACGAGTGAAGTCGATATGCTCCAGCACACCAGCAAGACTGGGGTTATGCTCCTCCAAGCCAGCGAGCGCCTTGTTAAGCGCATTGCCAACGCCCTGGTGGGCTTCCTTTAACAAATAGGACCAACGTGCCTGCTCCGGCACGTAAAAAGTAGCCTTGTACCAGCTTGGCATTTCGATGACATGGGCGATGTCGATGTCGCTCTTCCCGGCCTGTTTAAGCTGGCTACGCACCTCCTCTTGGCGCTGCTCAAAAACATCAGAACAGCGCTTTAGAAAGAGCATACCGAAGATATACTCCTTGAATTCCGAGGCATCCATGCGTCCGCGCAGAATGTCAGCCGCCTTGAACAGGTGCCGTTCCAGCTGGTTGAGGGTGAGGATCATGTACTGCGTTTCCCTGAGATATAAGTGCTGGTCATCTGATAAGACCTTGGTGAATGGTGCCTATCTCACCAAACTTGAGGAGGGAAAGCTATGACGAATTCAAGTGAGCGTGGCCGAAAGCACCCTACCTTTGCCGGCATCGACTATGGGAGGAATTTTGGCTAACTGACCATAAGCCTCGTTCAGACTGAGTAACCAGGCAATCTACAAGGGTCATTGGATCTACAACGGTAAGCAATAGTAAGTATCAGACGAGCAATAATGAGTAGTGACACACTAATTTATTACCAAAAAGGCTAATGTGCGTGAAAGCATTTTCTGGTCGGCTTGACCCCAGTCAGTTAGGCATTGTTGAGGGAAACAGCATTCTTTCTGGAGGGTAAATTTCAAAATTTACCTGCTTATCGCTTGGGTTATAACTGGAATAGGCATACATTATGCCTAGTTAAAATTAATTAAATCTTAGGGGAGTATATGCGTCTTTTTTTCACATCCTCATTTGTATTGTTATTAACAGCTTGCGCTTCGAACTATAATGATGAGCCAAACATGCTCCAACGCGCTGAAATCATATCGAAAAACAACATGTCTGTTTCCGTAGCTCATAGCACATGGGGAAACAAAATTGCCTTCAGGCTCGCGGCAGAACATTGTGAGTCTTTGAAGAAAACCGCTATACACACAGGAACTACTCGACAGCTTGGGCCAGACCACCTTTCCACATGGCGCTGCGAGTAGCTTTGATGGAATATGAAGTGTGGAAGGGAGGCGCAATTCGCTGTCATAAAGGCTCTTGCTGAGTCTGATGACGCCCTTTAATATTTTGATAGATAAATCAAAATATTATTCTGCTACAACAAGCTGCCCGACCTATTGGGCTACATTACTCCAGATTTTGACTGTCTTAGGCTCGGCAAACAGTCCTAACCACAGCTCCCCCTGGCAAATACTAAGTCAGAAATAGTCAGTACAAGCAGTAGCTAGTAGTAGAAAGCCTCGCGACCATCCGACTAGCCCTAATTAGTTCCTTACGAACTGCTTCCACAACGTGGGGTGCCGCTTTGGTGTGCCCATAGTTGGACTAGGGCATACATGTTCGTACGCAGTGTTCTAAATGAGTCCGCTCTACTGGCAGACTGAGGATATGGGATACCCTTTGGCATAGAACAGTACGAGGAAATGGCGAGCATGCTAGCCAAACTCAAGGGCATCATCAGCCTCAACGACCACCCAGACATCCGCCGGATCTTCGCGGACTACCACATCGAAACCACCGGCATACTCTACACCGTCGGCGGCGGCAAAGGTTCAGACGCCAAAGAGGTGCTGATCTTCAGCTGAGATGTAGAGCCCGAACCAGCGGGTTTGCTTTGAATGTACCTCTAATAAGGCATGGCTATTTTATGTATCACCAAGAAGACTTTGAAGACGCAAGGGAGCTAATAGATTACCTTTCGCCTTTGAATAAGGATCGCTGGCCACGTGGAGAATATGTATTCCGAGGGCAGCCATGTGCAGACTATTCATTGGCACCTGCTGCATACCGCACTAAGAGCTTTTTCAGCCCGACTAGGGCGCTATGGAGATATTAAAGGTGATGGGCAGGTCTTCTTTGAGGTACAAGTACTTATCGCGTTCCTAGAAGCTTGCGATGGAGCGGGCATTCAAGTCACTGGTGACTCTATTGAGTTGCGCAGACTCCTTGCAAACCCTGATCACTATATCAGGAGGCCATCCGAGTGGCCCCCAGAGCCAGTTTTCCCAGTTTTGGCAACAGCGCAACATCACGGGGTGCCTACCTGCCTGCTTGACTGGACTCGCCGCTCCTACGTAGCTGCTTACTTTGCTGCTTCTGGAGCCTTGAGGAGTGAAACTAAAAGTAGCCATTTGGCTATTTGGGCTCTCAGAGTTTTTGGACACGAGGACTGGGAGAATATAGCTCTAATAGAAATGCCTGGGGGGACAAGCGCAAACCTTGCTGCACATGCAGGCGTTTTCACGGTTTCAGGTATCAATGTTGGGCTTGGGGAGCGCTTCGAATCTCTTGCATTAGAGCATGAGCAGGATGTCTATAAACGCCGAAATAGGGACTTTCCAGGCCTAATAAAGGTCACGCTACCTATAGAGGAGGCAGGCGAGTTATTGCGACTGTGCGATGATCTTGGCGTGAAGGGTTCGGTGTTATTTCCAGGCTATGAGGGGGCTGCTCGTGAAGTTAATGACTTTGCTTACGCCAATCTCCCAAGGAACCCTGAATAGTGTCCCATAATCTTTGCCAAATGCAGTGCACGCTTACAGCAACGCTACTAGACTTTCGGGAAGCAATTTCACACAGTGCTTCCTATGTGCTTCCAAACCCAAGAAAGGCTACGTAGTAAAGTAGCAAAATTAGATTAACTAATTGATTTTAATGGTGGGCCCAGTAGGACTTGAACCTACGACCAAGGGATTATGAGTCCCTTGGTTCTCTGTGGTACTAAGCTGCGTGATTTCCCCTTTCTCCGCGTTTATGTCTCGTATGCTCGCGCTTGATGGCTTATCGACAGTTGATGGGCGCGTATGATATTGGTCTTTAATTGTTTATTTATAGCGTTGTTAAGCAAGCCACTTTGAAGCCACAAGTGTGGCGGTCAATACCAGCTCAAGCTATGTCTCCCGTACGTACCAGTACGACGTTGAATTACCCTCTTCCCATGCTAATGAATTAAGTGTTAGTGCGAAGCAAGCTCATTGAAAAAATCGGGGTTGTCCTGAATCGTAGCCAGTACCTTCGCGGCGAGCCCCGTCGGGTTACGGCGCTTGGTTTCCCAGCTTTTAATGGTGTCCACGCTGGTTCCCATAGCCTCGGCAAACTCAGCCTGAGAGACGTGTAGCTGGGCGCGGATAGCTTTTACATCAGCCACCTCATGGCGCGTGAGGCGGCTGGCCTTCGCTTTGCCTTGTTTGATCTCAACGGCTTCCTGCAGTGATGATTGCAGTTCGTCAAAAATGCTCATTCGGAAACCTCCTCCTTCAGTTGGTGGGTCAGTGTTTTCAGAGCGGCCTTTTCAGCGGGCGTTAAGCTGTCCTTCACGTTCTTGGGGTAGGCCAGTATCAGGTAGATTTTTTCTGCCGTTGCCAAAAAGTAAATAAACCGAGCGCCGCCGCTTTTGCACGACACTACCCAACCCACCAGCGCCAACCCGCAGCACAAAGCATACCCATTGCAATTGATACCAACGGATTCCTCATCACTACCGCCACCGTACCCGCCGCAATGGCCGCGAGCCGAACGCCGCCGTCACCATGCACGATGATGGGCGTAATAACGGCAATCAGGACTGAGCTAGACATGGCATCGACGAATCGCCTAACGCGTGGGCCTAGCGGCACACGTGACATGATTAGCAGCCCCAGCACTCTGGAGCCATAAGCAATTACCACCATTAGGGTGATGGCTATCAACGACTGCCATACGGGCGATGGGATCATGAGGCGCTTTCCCTGAGCCAGCGTCCAGGCAACAATACGGCCACCACGCCACCGGTAATGGCGCCTACCATCACATGTAGGTAAGGCGGCAACCACCAGTACGCCATCAGTGCACTCGCCGCTGCTGCCAGCCAGGGTAGGGCCATTGCCGCTCTTGGGTTGCCACCGACAACAATCATCAGCAGAAAGCACAGCATGATCACATCAAGGCCGAAACGTTCAGGCTCGGTAATGCCTCCACCAAAGGCTAGCCCTACCGCCGTGCCGACGACCCAGGCGCCCCACAATGCTATCCCGCCACCTAGAAGAATGCCCAGGTTTCGCTCGCCGCGTTGATACTCTCCCAGCGCCATTGCCCAGTTGGAGTCGGTTAGCAGAATCACCATAGCGAATTGCTGGCGTTGAGGTAACGCCTTGAGCCAGGGGTAGAGCGCCGCACTCATCAGCATATGCCGGGTATGAATCGCGAGTGTGACCGCTGCCAGAGCAAGCAGTGGCAGAGGCGAATGCCACATCTCTAGGGCAGCAAATTGGGATGGAGCCGCGAAGACAAACAGGCTCATTAGCATCGCTTCCCAGCCAGCCAACCCTTGGTGCACGGCGGCTACGCCAAACGCCAATCCAAAAGCGATGGTAAAAACCGCCAAAGGCAGCATCATGCGAATCCCTCGCCAGGTGCCCTCAATATCAAGACGAGTAGGATTTTCTTTTATTTTCATTACTTAACCTTTCTACGCGAAGCAGGTTGTATCAAAAACAAACAGACCTGCTTGTTTTTTTATTCTTTGAAGTCTAGATTGAATTATGTACGCGCGCCACATTGGGTGACGTGTCAATAACATGAAGCAATACAACAGAAAAAAACAGCCGATTAAATCGGCCCGGGAAACTATATGAAATTCACTCGTAATACGCTAAAACTCGCCGTTGG
>Ga0209345_10001647_pt1 | contig 26335 bp, 24 predicted proteins | sample Cruoilmetagenom7_FD_187294 | JGI IMG/M metagenome (GOLD analysis project Ga0209345, IMG submission 187294) | Oil polluted marine microbial communities from Coal Oil Point, Santa Barbara, California, USA - Sample 7 (SPAdes) (version 2) | ecosystem: Environmental > Aquatic > Marine > Oil seeps ...
GCCGGCGTTTCTCTGAGTTGCACGGTGAACCAGAAAGTGCTGCCTTTACCGGGTTCGCTTTGGGCTCCGATCTCTCCTCCCATCAAGGTAGCAAGTTGCCGGGAGATGGAAAGCCCCAGTCCTGTACTTATAGGGGATTCTGTGCCCAGACTGAAGGAAGGAGGCCCGCTGACGAAGCGATCAAACAGTTGGGCAATGACTTCAGACGGAATTCCAATACCAGTGTCGGTCACAGAGAAACACAGGATCCGGTTGTCTTTTGCGGGAACCGAATCCTGGAAAAAGCTGTCTTTACGCGTCGTGTGATGACAGGAGTTCTTCTTGCTCCTGCTTGCCTCTGGAGTTTTGTGCGAAAACAGAGGTTTCTCTTGCAAAAGCGGGGTGAGATTTTTTTGGGGGGCAGAAGGGCGAGCCGATGGGGTGTATGGAGAAAAATGCGCAGCATGCTGGTCTGATGCTGTCTGTCGTGTGTCTTCCCCACTTGTTCCTCTCTCCGTCTCGGGGCAAAATACTCGTATGGTAATTTTTCCTTTTTCAGTGGACTTGATGGCATTCCCGACCAGGTTTATCAGGATCTGACGAATACGTGCCGGATCTCCCACCATGTTTGCGGGAAGCCCGGGATCAATGCTTCCCCTGAGATCAATGTCTTTTTTGATGAGATGAGCAGGGAAAAGATCAAGAGTTGAGGCCAGAAGTTCTTTGAGGTTGAAGGGCACTCGCGCGAGCTGCAGCTTCCCTGACCGGATTTGGGCGGCATCGAGCATGGAAATGGCAGTCTCGAACAGGGCATCAGCAGCTTTTTTGGTGATCCGTGCAAATGCTCGTTGTTCATTTGTGAGATCAGTCTGGAGAAGGAGATCGTTCATTCCTTTAATCGTGCTTAAAGGAGTGCGCATTTCATGTGCCATATCCGTGAGATGACGGTCATAATCATCTGCCATATCCTTGGTGATATGGGTTGCAAAGTGTCGGGCTTCGGCAATACTTGTCTTCTCTTTCCGGCGTGTGAGCGCAAGGCTGCACGCGGCCGCCGCCATTTCTGCCGCTTGTTGGGCAGACTTGTGCCAGCGCATGGCCTTTTGGGGGGAGAGGAAACAAAGGATGCCTATCGTGTGTGTGTCTCCCTTGAGAGGGACAACAGCAAAGCTCTGCATGGCATCCTGTAATCGCTGGACAGCAGGGGAGGGAAAAGTCGGTTGATTGTCTGCCTCTTGCGACAGACTTGTGACCCCTGTTTTGTCGTGTACTGCTGTCGTATTGCCTGTGCTGCTGATCCAATCTTCTGGTAAGGCAAACTGTTTCCCTTGCACAGTAAAGACGGCGCGAGACAGCGGGAAAATGGCGAAGGGGATTGCCGTGGGAAACGCAGGGCTTGCGGAAGGACCCCATCTCGCGTAACAGGCCATTCCTTTTTTTCTGGGTATATCGACATCTTGAGGCAATGGGCAGTTGCCTGTTTTTGGGGCTCGGCGGGCAACGGCGGTAACGACGGTGGCGATTTCCATGACTGCTTCGGCTGCTGCCCCGTCCTGAGGTAAGAGGAGCACAGCCTCTTGTGCTCCTGCCATGTCGATAGCTGTTCCAACAAATCCCTGGAGTAAAAAAACGAGGTCGTCATTAGATTGCGCGGAGTCCGTGAGCAGCTTTAATAGGTCTGCTGTAAGACCGAATGCAGTCGGCGCAGGCTGTTTTACATGTGGTGGACCCAGAGGGCTCTCCTCCGGTCCTCTTGATTTTCTGTCGATGTCTCTCTCAATACCGGTCATATTGCGATCGGGTGATCTCCTCGTTTGTCAGGCTCGTTTGTCAGGGAAGAGCTCGGAGTGGTGATGTCACAGGTTTTTTGTGTTTGGAAATGATCGGCAAGATGGCGAGCTTTCTTTGCGCGTAGAAAACCGCTGCAATACCACGCAGTTTTTGTCCGGGATGTCTACTGTCCCTGTGAGCTGGCGAGAGGGGAGAGCAAAAACAAGAGATCGGCTGGATATGCGCGGGTTTTTCTGGACTGGTGGAAGAAGCCGCAAAAAAAATCACGGCAAAGAGAGAAGAACGCTAGCGTCTTGCTCGTGTCTGATTTGCGTCTGTAAGTGGGGGTTCCTTGGCGAGGCCGGCTCGAGGCTGCGTAACAAAGGGGTGTGAAGGAGCCGGGCGCACGCAGTTGGGCAATGAGACAGGTGTTGTGAGGGCGAAAGGCTATAAAAATGAATGAACGTCTTCGTTATAGGCTCGTGCGGTTAACCGAAGAAATCCGCTCCTCTGTTTTTCGTGAGGCGTGTTCCTCCGCGAAAGGATACAACGAACGGGATGTCGATTTTTTTCTTGACTATCTCACCAGCGTGCTGACTGATCTGACAATTCGGTCAGGGGAGTTTGGGAAAGAGAGTGTTCCTGTGCACGGGGCAGAAGAGCAGGGGGAAGAAGAGGGGGAAGCGCTTTTTCGTACAAGTTTTTACTTGTGGAAAGACAGGCGCATGGTGTCGAGGGAGAGACGGATGCCTTTTTCTCAGGGGGATGTGATAGCAGAGCCTTATCACGCGTGTTTTGCTCCACCTCCTGATAAAAAGAGCGTGCTTCGTTCCCAGATCAGTGAGGATGTTCTTGCCGGTGAACTATGGGGAGAGCGTTCCGAGGTGCCGTCCGAGATGCCGAAGGAACAAGTTACGCAGAGGCCTCTCTCGGATGAATGCTTTGCAGCAGAGATATCTTTTGGAGAAAAAAGCATTCTGCAGAATATGCCGCAAGTGGCAGGCTACTGCCCGCAGGTCAGAGAAGAGGCGTCAACGCCGGCACAGGGAAGAATCTTCTTCTCCGAGTGCGGGGATGATGGTGATTATGGGAAAGTGGATGAGGCAGAGGTGACGCGCGACTTTTTTCCAGGAGGAAAAGAGCAGCAAAACGGGGGTATGGCAAGAGAGGAAGAACTGCCTCCCTTGCCTCCTTGGGCAGCGGGACTCCATTGACCTGGGGGACCTTGGGGTCTGTCTTTCTTGGAGAAGGCGCCCTGACTGCTTTTTTTGCATCGCTTTTGTGCGGAGCTTCATGCAGAAGGAGTGTCTGCAGAGGGGAGCTCCCCTGGAAGAGTGCCTGGGAGAACCCATGACGGTCTGTTGGTGTCTTCAATAGCGACCATTGCAAGTTCGGCGAGTTGTTCTCCGATCATGCGCTGTGTCTCGTAGTCCCAGTGAAGCCCGTCTTCTGGGTAGAGATGAACCCGGTCCGTACAAATTTTTTGCAGGTCGAGCATGGGAACGCCGGCTGTTTTTGCCAGGTCCAAAAGGAGTTCGCTTGTGCGTTTGGAATGTGGGTCGAGATTTCCGTGATGGTATCCGTTAAAAGGGGATACTGACGTGCTGATCACGGGAGCATTGTCGCTATAGAGCCGGATCATGTTAATGATCCGGGGCCAAAGTTCTTGAGTGACGCGTTCCGGTGTGGTACGTATCCGGCCACGGGTGAGCCGTACTATTCCTCTGTGTGTGCGATGGTACATCTTGCGTACTCGCTGGCGGCGACCTGGATGAGCAATGTAGCGAATGCCATCTTTTAAATAGGTAGGTACGCTTACTGGGAGGGTGTCGGCTGTGTGGGCTGAGGTCACCACAAGGTCGCTGTTCGGGAGAAGCTGTTCGTTTACCCAAGTGTCCTTGGTGACGAGTAACCAGACGTCTCGTGTGGTCCATCCTGCTCTGGCTTGCAGCGTCAGTTCTACTGGTCGCCCCAGGTGTTTACTGAGCGAATGTGCGAAGACATTTTGATAGAGCCGTTCGTCATGGATGGGGAGGCGTCCCTCTGAACCGTGAAAGGTTCGGCTGTCCCCGATGAATGTAACGCGGAATGGGTCGCTTGACATGGGGCGAATACTAGTGTTTCCGCCCTTTTTCCTGATATTGGCTACCGAAGTAAGTCGTGTATCTCAGGTCGCGCAGGGAGATGAGGGAGAAGAAAGGGCTTGGCGCAGGCGTTAATTATGAGTGGGTGGCGGCCATATTCGTATCCATTGCCCGCGAGAGGGGTCCCAAATGAACTGTTCTTCGGAGTTTTGCCCGTTGCCTTTGGCTTTTGGGGTTCTGCCGCCCAGAATCTGCATAAAGAAGAATCCTGCGATAAAGCCTCCGATATGGGCGGCTACAGCGATTCCGCTGCCGCTGGGAACCATGAATTGCAGAAGAAACCACGAAATTAAGACAAGGGCAGCCGGGATGGGGAGAATGAAAAAAGGTGGGATGAGAGTGATGATTAATTTTCTGGGGAAGGCGCGGAGGTAAGCTCCCATAACTGCGCCAATTGCTCCGCTGGCACCGACAATCGGGACAGCTGATGTCGGATCTATGGCAACTTGTGTGAGGGACGCGATAATTCCTCCAGCGAAATACAAGATGAAAAAGCGTTGTATGCCGAGGCGGTTTTCCACTCTGTTGCCAAAAATCCAGAGGAAGAGCATGTTGGGCAGTAAATGCCCGAGCAGACTCGCATGGAAAAAGAGAGAGAAAACCATGCTGAGAAATACCGGTTTGTTGGGAAAAGGGTGGGGTACTTGTTCATCGTTGAGGCTGAGGAGCCTGTTCTCTTGGGAGATGATTCCGTTCTGAATTTCCTCAGGACAGGAGGGTGCGAGGTAGGACTGCCCAGTTCTCTGGTTTCTCTGGGGAATGAGGCGGACAGTATCTTGTTGGACAAGTTCGCAGGGGATAAGTGCCCATTCAAGAAAAAATGATCCTTGGGATTCCTCGAAAGAACTTTGGCGATCAGACTCGCTCTGGAACATCAGCATGTTCGACAGGGTTGGCTGTATGAAAAAGTAGATGAAGAGGTTCAGCGCAATCAGGAGCAGAACGATCTGTGGCAGACGGGTTGGAGGGTCGCGGTCATATATTGGTATCAATAGAGGTTGCCTCCTTTGCCCAATTGTTGTTGGGTAACACTCGCCATAAAAAATCTGGGCCGATAGCTGATTCGAGCAGACCCGTCGCAGGGAGAAACGGGCGAGTTATGGAATCTCGGCAGGTCGGTAAAATTTTGGAGGTGTCTTGTGCCGGTCCCTGTGCGAATAGCTATGATGATTTTCGGCGTTCTCTTCTTCATGACAGCATGCTCGGATACCAATGACGCGGAAACAGGTCGAATTGATTCCACAACGCCAGTGCCTGCTGACGCGTCAGACAATGACGGTCCGAATTCTTTTACTCCTGTTCCTGTGGTAGGAGCGTTGGATGATCTGCAAGAGGAAATTGATGCCGGTTTCGCCGTCTTGGAGGAGATTTCCCTGGAAGACGAAATGGCTCTTTTTGCGATCGCGCCCCAAATCATAGATTTCATAGCGCTGCAAGAGCGGGTCCAACGGCAAAAGTATCGGGTGGGCTATACTGCGTCTGGTCCCTATTTTGACCGATTCTCGTCACAACTTTTTCTGACGATTGTGCATGATGCCCGCCATCATCGTGTGACTGGAGTAAGCGGGACATCTTTAGCATTTCAGTACTTTATTTTGGAGGACAGGACGGAACATTCTTGTGTGAAACTCAGCGAGTGGCTGTGTGAGCCTTCTCAGATTGAGAATAATCTCACTGATATGGGTGCTGAGACACTTCTTTACTCGTTTGCTCTTGTGGCCGATGACCCAAAAGTCTACGAGCTTCGCACATACGACACGGAAATTGTGGGGGTTCCTGTGCGTTGTCTGCAGGCGGAGCGCAAAATTCCTGCTTCGGACGAGCAGCATGACGGGGATGTGGAAGTGTGCGTGACGGGAGAGGGCGTGCCTTTGCGCGCAAGAACGCCAGATCTCACGCTTGAAGGTATATGGTACGAGCCCACCTCAACTGCTGAGGATTTCGTGTTGCCGGCTCCTTCGGTGAGTCGCTCATGATTTTTTGTTTGCTCTGCTCCTTGCTTTCTCTGTAGAAATTCTTCCGGAAGTCTTTTCTCGCCGGGAGGGTTTCTCCGGAAGGGTCTCTCCGGAAGAGACTGTCGTTTTCTGAGTTCTTGTGGAGTTTTTTGTGCCCGATCCTTTTATGGCGCGGCCCGATGTAGAGAATCGATCTGCTGTTTCTTCTCGTGTCTGTGCACTGCGCGAGACTGCGACGAGTGTGTTGGAAAACCTGTCTTTTTTGGGAGACGGGGAAAGCCCGGAAGACTCTTGGCGCTTTGCTGTGCCAGAACGTTTTACTCTGGATGCTTTGTCTTTGGGGGCAGATTTTCCTCCGCCTTCGCTGGACGATCTTTTCCCCCTGCTTGAGAAGTTGGGCAAGCGCAGTGGACTCATTCTCTCATGGGAATGTGGCACTACAGTGGTGGAAGACAGCGATGAGTTGCGCTTGCGCGTCCTGGATCAGGATGAAACGCTGGAGAGGACAGGTTCGCTTGCGCCACCGGAGCGGGATTTTTTTGCGGCGCTGAATGCCCGACACTTCCGTGGCGGCGCGCATGTGCACGTTCCCGCAGGAGTCTGCGTTGCCGATCCCGTTGTGATTCTCCACTGGGTCTCTGCTGCGGGCGTTGCCTCTTTCTCCCGTTCTTGTCTGACGCTTGCGGCATCATCTTCTCTTCCTGTCGTTGAAATGTGGGTAGGTACTCCTGCTCTGGGAGAGAGCTTGGTAGCTGGTACGACCGAGGTCTTTCTTGAAGACGGTGCGGCACTCGACCTTGTTTCTCTGCAGCAGCTTCCTGATCACACCCTTTTCGTGGGAAGTCTGGATGTGGATGTGAGGCAGGATGCCAAGTGTGTGCTTGCTGCGGCCAATGTAGGAGGAGCTGCCGGTCGCTTCTGCTCTCGAGTTTTTTTAAATGGAGAAGGCGCATCCCTGGAAAGTCGGGGGGTGTATATCGGTGATGGTGAACGTCATGTGGACTTTCGCACAGAACAGTTGCACCAGGCAGCTCGTACGACGAGTAACCTGCTTTACCGTGGTGCTGTATGTGATAGCTCTCGTTCTGTCTATGCGGGGCTTATCCGTATTCTCGCAGATGCCGAGGGGTGCCAGGCCGATCAAGCAAGCCATTCTCTCATTTTGGCGAAAGATGCCGCTGCAGTGAACATCCCGAATCTTGAGATCTTTAACCATGATGTGAAATGCGGACACTCTGCTTCGAGCGGACCGCCTGATCCCGATCAACTTTATTATCTGGAGTCGCGGGGAATTGCTCCAGAGAGGGCACGGCACCTCCTCGTGGACGGGTTTTTCTCCGATGTTATTGACCGTTTCCCTGTTCCCGGTGCCCGTTCGCTGGTGAATGCTGAGGTTCAGCGTCGATTAGCTGCTTCCTGGAAGGAATAACAATGAGTGAAGTGTGTGTCGCGTCTTTTGCGGCCCTTGAAGAAGCACTTCCTGTGAGGGTGACTCCTGAGGGTTTTAAGAAATCTCTTGTCCTCGTTCGACTAGGCGAAAAAGTGTATGTCCTGGACGATATGTGCACTCACGCGGAGGCTTCATTGTCAGAGGGGGAGTGCTACGAAGAGGACCTTGAAATCGAGTGCCCCTTGCATGGCGCGACGTTTGATTTATCAACCGGCGAGGCCACCTGTCTCCCCGCGACAGCAGCAGTGCAGGCCTATAAAGTGTTCCTTCGAGAGGATGAAGTCTGTATTGAGATTCCCGGTGAGTGATCTTCTTGTGATCCGTGGCCTACGAGCGGGTATTGAAACCAGTGAGAAAGATATCTTACGGGATTTCAACCTTGTGGTGGGCGCGGGAGAAGTGCACGCGCTCATGGGTCCGAACGGGTCTGGAAAGTCCACGCTCACGCATGTTCTCACTGGGAGGAGGGAGTACAAGGTAAAAGCCGGGGAAGTATTTTTTGCCGGTCAGGACCTGCTTTGTCTTCCTGTATATGAGCGTGCGCGACTTGGGCTGTTGACGGCCTTCCAGTACCCTGTGGAGCTGGCAGGGGTGGAGCTTGATGATCTTTTGGCAGAGGCAGCGCGAGGGCGGGGGCTTCCCCTTTCCCACGTTTCGCGTGAGCGGGTTGAAAGCCTGGGGAAGCGTCTTGGTTTGGCAGGTAAGCTGCATCGACCGGTGAATGTGGGCGCTTCGGGGGGGGAGAAGAAGCGTCTCGAAACCCTGCAGCTTTCACTGCTCGATCCCAAACTTGTTGTTCTCGATGAGATCGACTCTGGTCTTGACGTGGACGGTATCGAAGATGTCGCGAGGGAAATCTTGCGGACAGTGCGAGAAACTGGGATGTCTGTCCTGATCATCACGCATTACGCGCGCGTCTTGGAGTATATTCCCGTGACAAAAGCGCACATAATGATAAATGGACGGATTGTTGCTTCCGGTGGTGCTGAGCTTGTACACCAGGTTGAGGAGGATGGCTACGATGCCTTCCGTGCGGAGGCAGGAGAAGAAGCGGGACAGGAAAAAAATGATGCTGTCGTGGCAAACGGGAGAGATCCTTTTCTTCTCTAAAAAATAACCGCAAGGGTTGCGGGGTTTTGTTCCGTTGTGCCGGCGGTTTTTCTGGGAGAGTCGTCAAGGAAATGGGGACTCTCTTGGTGAATTTTTCTGCCTTCTGGTGCTTTTAGAAGTGGTTTGTGCGAGGGCTGTTCTCGTTTGCCGGAGTTAGGTGGTCCGGATCTTCTGTTTCGCCAGAAGATTTTTTCATGAGGGCATTGAGAACTGAAGCAGCCAAACCGGCATTGTCGATTGTGACAAGAAAAGACCGTCCATCTTTTGCAGAAATGCCAAGGGCAGCACCGCGACGCATGATGAGGATCCAGCCGCCTTGTGCGGTTTCCCTGTATCCCCAGCCGCGAGGAGCGCGATATTTTCTTGGTTTTTTCTGTTGGGTACGGCGCAGGGGACGAACGAAAAGAACTCTCGCTTCTTCTAGATCTTCGAGACGTAACCGATTGCGTGTGAGCGCCCAGGGGCCAATTGTGGTGAGGATTTCTTGCCTGTTAATTGTCAAGCAAACTGTGGAGAACACCATGCTTGCGCCGAAAGCGACTATTCCAGAGAGGCACGCGATAGAAGGCGAGATATTGCTATGAAGAACTGCGCCGAAAGAGATGCCGCTTGCTGTTGCTCCGCCGGCAGTAAGCCATCTGTTTGAGGCAGTAAATACCCATTGGCTGGTTCTTTCGGGCAAGAGAAGCGGGGGGCTTTCTTGTGGGGTCCCAGGGTGTGTGCGGGGAGCATAATTATTTCGCTGTTCCAGCTCATGGCCGATCAGTCCGAAAAAACCTGCGGCAATTAAAGCAAGGAGCACTCTTTCAGAGTCGAGGTATTTTGCATCGCGCCAGGTGATTGCGTCGAGGTTGCGTCCGATGATGAGCATGTGCGCAGAAATAAGCATGCCACCTGCGAAGTAAAAGAGAGAAGTATGGAGGGGGGAGCGGCGTTCTCGGCGGGCACTCATGTCGAAATGCATGAGACAAACCCAGCAGAAAATCCAGGCTGTGACAAAGGCGAAGAAGTAGAGGTTTCCTGGGATAGGGGTAGTTGGCTGGTCGGAAGTGTCCCAGTGAATCGCAAGAGAATCGGGAAGTCTTTCTGCGTACAAAGTTGGGATGGCAAAGAGGACGAAACACACGCAGGCCGGCAGGATCCAACTCCGAGCGATGTCCACAAAAGACTGTGTTGCAAGCGTGCCTGGCGCCTGATGTTTCCTGAGACTGCTTCTCTTCATGTTCCCACCTTAGAAGGGAACGGGAGGAACAGGGTGACATACTGTCCCAGGATCCAGGAAAAGATCAGGGAGAATGCTCATAGAAGGAAATCCCGAAAAAGTTTTTTCAGTGGTCCCAGTTGGCTTTGCTTGTCTTGCCAGGTGGGTGGTGGTTTCGGGTGATTGAAGAGATTGGGTTGGAGAGCTGATGGCAGGGTCATCGAATGGAGCACTTGGTGGACTGCTTGCAGCGTGCGTGATGCCTCGTCGCAGGGAGCTGCCTGTTTTCCTGAAAATCGTGGTGGAATCGCAGGCCAGGACTTGTGTGGAGATTCCCGTGAGATTCCCGTGAGATTCCCTTAGAGAGAGACTGCGGTATCTTGCCCTAGGGCTTCTTCAAAGGCGTTCCAGGCCAAGGTGGCGCATTTCACACGGGAGGGAAATTGCCGCACGCTTTTGAGGGCTTCAGCGTCACCAAGTTGGGAGCCTGCGGGTGCTTCCGGATCGAAAATCTCGATATCCGTTTTATTTTTGCCGATACCGAGCATAGATTTGAAGCGAAGAAAAACTGTGCGGGCCTCTGTAAGGGATTTTCCTTGAAGAAGGGTACTCATCATTGATCCGGATGCTTGGCTGATAGCACATCCTTTGCCATCCAGCTTGATATCGGTGATTGTGTCATTTTCGTCGATATCTACCCAGATGGTGATCTCGTCGCCGCACAGAGGGTTATATGCACAGGCATTGCGTGCTGGAGGCAGGAGAGAACCTCTATTGCGAGGGCGACGATAGTGGTCGAGGATAATTTCTTTGTAGAGGTCTTCAATCGATTCGGTCATTGATTAATTCTAAGTCCAAGCGGGGGAGCATGCATTCATTGAAAATTCCCCTTGCACGAATTGGCAAAGTAGAGGAAGGTATACTTCAGGGCGGAGTAGAAACCCTGTAGGTACCTGTAGCTAGCAGGCGAGAGGGCGTGCACGCAATTTTCCCTTATGAAAACGGTTGTGAAATTGTACACGGGATCGCGCAAAAACCGTTTCAGGGATTACTTGTGGAGCTGCTCTTATTGGAAGTGTTCCGTGGGTTCTCAGCGTGCGACTGTCAACAAGTGCAGCGCAAATTGAGGGCAGGCGACTGTTCTCATTCCACTGTTGTTCCGGTATAGGTAGAGGTGTGTGATTTTTGGCGTTTGGGCTGAAAGACCGCCTGGAGAGATTGGTTCGGGAAAGGGGTTACCTTGCCTGTCTAATCGTCTCTGTTTTCCATACTGTGGTGACCGTTGCGTGAGGGGTGGTGCAGGAGCCGCTGTGTATTCCGAGAATATGCTGTCAGAGCATGTGGTTCCAATCGCTTCTGGCGAGCATGGAGGGATAAGGTGCGTGTATGGCGTCGATAACTGAACGAGACCGAGCTGCTGATGTCGAGGATCTTGTTGCGAGCTATCTGGCGGACATCTCAAAACACCAGCTTTTGACCAAAGAAGACGAAATAGAGCTCGCGCAGAAGATTGAGCGGGGCCGTGAGGCAAAAAGCGAGCTTGAGTCAGGGAAAAAGGTATCGCCGAAAAGGCGCAGTGAATTGCTGCGTCTCGTGCGTTCTGGAGAGTTTGCCCAAGAACGGTTCATTAATGCGAACCTACGGCTTGTTGTGAGTGTCGCGAAAAAATATGGTGCTGCTTCTGGAATGGAACTCTTGGATCTCATCCAAGAAGGAAATTTCGGCTTGATGCATGCTCTGGAAAAATTTGATTGGCGGCGTGGTTTTAAGTTCTCGACCTACGCGACCTGGTGGATCCGTCAGGCAGTCACACGTGGCATGGCCAACAACAGCCGGACTATTCGACTTCCGGTACACGTGGGCGATCTGGTGTATCGGGTTGCGAAGGCTCGGGCAGAGATCGAAGGACGGACAGCCCGGAAAGCCGCTCCCGAGGAAGTTGCCGAAGTCACGGGCCTTTCTGTGGACCAAGTGATGGATGTCATGTCACTGCCCACAAGCCTCACCTCGTTGAATCAAACGACAGGTGAAGACGGCGACGCGGAATTGGGCGACTTCATTGAGGATGAGTCGACAGAGACGCCTTTTGACGCAGCTGCCCGCGCGATGGTCCGCAGTGATGTGCGCGAACGTCTGCTTGGCCGTCTCACAAAACGTGAGTCCAAGATTCTTTCTTTGCGTTATGGGCTTGAGGGCGATGGAATTCCTCGTACTCTTGAGGAAGTTGGTGCTGACTTCAATCTCACACGAGAGCGTATCCGTCAAATTGAGACCAGGGCATTGTCGAAGCTTCGTCACCCGAGTCTCAGTATTGACCCTGAATCTCTTGTGCAGGGCTGATTTCTGAGAACCCTTGCAAGGGAATCGGGAGGGAAGTGTCGCTTTTCTGGTCTGTCTAATGGTTTGCGTGGGATGTCCTTATGTCTGACGGATGTCAGGGAAAGTATCGGTAAAGAACTCCTTATTCCTTAGGGAATTTGTTCTAAGGAAGTCGAGCAAGAGGAACTTATGTGGTTTCCGTGTGTCTTTGTGTGCGGAAACCACATAAGAGAGGCATGCCCAGCGCGAATGCGTCCTGAGTGCGCAAGAGTTCGCGGACAACTCGCTTGAAAGTCTCGCACTTGTGACAAGACAGAGAATGGCCTTCCCAGCGTGCCTGGCGCGTGCCTGGTTTGATGCTCGGGTTGTCCTCGTGGCTTTGTTCTGGCTCGTCATATCAGCTCGTCATGTCCTGCTCTCCAGGCAAGACCAGGACATGTCAGGCAAGCGAGGCAAGGGGTCCTTGCTCTTTCTCTCTCGTGTCAGTTTCTGCGGGACATTTCCCGATTTCCTCTGTGTTTTTGCATCAGAGCATGTCGAGATGAAGGCATTCTTGGGGAGGCTGAACCAATCGCGTGAACTTCATGGCAATATGTGGGCATGCACATTATCGTGGTAGGAGCTGGTGAAGTCGGTTCGTATGTGGCAGATAGTCTGAGCCGAGAAGGTCATGATATGGCCGTTGTGGAACAGGACCGACACCGTTTACGAGATCTTCAATCTTCTTTGGATGCCCTTGCTTTGTATGGCAGTGGTACAAGTCCGCGCATTTTGCGGCATGCCGGTGTCGAGAAAGCCGATCTTCTTGTTGCTGTGACGAACAACGATGAGGTGAACCTCATCAGCAGTTTGCTCGCGAAACAGTTTGGTGTCGCGAAAACAATTGTTCGTCTGCAATCTTCAGATCTTCGTTCTCGTTCTGCGAAACAATTACGACGGGCGCTTGGGGTCGATGTGGTGATCGATCCCGACCGGGAAACAGCTGATGCGATTTTTGAGCTTCTTGAGTTTCCAGGCGCAAGTGAAGTGGCGCAGATGGCAGAAGGGGAGGTGATTGTGATTGGGGTACGTTTGCCTGCACATGCTCCCCTTGTGGGCCTGACGCTGGAAGAACTAGGACAGCGTTATGAGCCTGAGTGGGGTTTTTTGATTGGTGCAATTTCGCGAGAGAATGAAACGATAATTCCGCGAGGGAACCACCATCTAGAGGCAAACGACCATATTTGGGTAGTGTGTCAGAAACGTTCTCGTAAAGAACTCATGCGAGTTTTGGGCCTTAATCGTCCCATTCCGAAGGATGTAGTGCTTCTTGGAGGTGGCCATACTGCGGAAGTTGTGGCGGAACGCTTGGGGAAGCGGGGGTCGCGTATTGTCCTCGTGGAACGAGATGAAGAAAGATGTACAGTCCTGGCTGAGCGACTCGATAGTGCGCTGGTACTACAGGGGCAAATTACTGATCCTGACATCTTGAAGGATGAGAGAGTGGAACAGGCCGGAGCGATTGTGGCGCTCACGGGGGAGGATGATGCCAATATTCTCGCCTGTATTGCTGCGAAATCGGCAGGTGTGCCAGAAACAATTGCTGTTGTGCACCGTCTTGAGCTTTTACCCATTGTGCATCAAGTCGGGATTGATGTGGCGTTGTCGCCGCGGACTGCCACAGCCAACGCGGTCCTGCGTTTTGTGCGAGGTGGGGGTATAGCTTCAAAAGTTGAGACTTTTCTTGAGGGGGAAGTGGAGATTCTGGAACTTGAGACAGAAAAGGGAAGCTTTGCTGACGGGAAATCTATCTCTAATTTGGAATTGCCAAAGAATGTGCTTGTTGGTGCCATTGTTCGTGATGGCAATGCGCAGATTGCCCGAGGACGATCTGTGGTGCGGGCGAGGGACCGAGTCATTCTCTTTGGCATGCCTGAATCAATCGAGACGGTGAAACGAATTTTCCGCTGATGGTTGATCGTGCACGTGCTCTCTCCTCATCTTCCCTTTCTCCTGAAGTGGTTCCCTTGCAGGAGACTCCATTTTTGTCGCGCTGGGATTCTGCCCTTGGGCATATTGTCGGTATCACCCTGCTGGTGTGCGGGATAGGGATGCTGCTTTCTGCACTTGTTGAACTGTTGTACGGCGGTGGTCGATCAGGATTGCTTCTGGCATGTGGTGTGTTGGTGACCCTGCTCGGAGGTGTACTCTGGCGTTTGACCGAGACGCCGCAGAGTTTGCGGCGTTCTACCGTGTATCTGACTGTTGCTTTTTGCTGGTTCACGTGTTCTATTGTGGGGACTCTTCCGTATTTGCTTACTGGTGTGCTCGATAATTTTTTTGATGCTCTTTTTGAGTCCGTATCGGGTTTTACGACAACAGGGGCGACGCTTTTCAGCACTGAACTTTTTGTGTCAATGACTGATTCCACAGATGGGAGTACGCTGGAGCCCGGTTTGATGTTCTGGCGGTCTATTACCCAATGGTTCGGAGGCATTGGTGTGGTAGTGCTGGCGGTTTCCGTCCTTCCTTTTTTGGGTGTAGGCGGTTTGGACTTGTTGGAAGCAGAAGCGCCAGGACCTTCCTCTGAGCGTCTTGTGCCGCGTTTGCGAGATACTGCGAGATATCTTCTCTGGGTGTATCTCAGTGTTACTGTCATGCTTGTTGTGTTGTACTTGGCGGGGTCCATGTCTGTGTATGACGCGATTGTCCACGCGTTTACCACGGTTTCGACAGGTGGATTTTCTCCCCATTTAGAGTCAATGGCATATTTCGACTCTCCTTATATTGTATGGGTGTGTTCTTTCGGCATGTTTCTTGCAGGGGGGAGTTTCGCGCTGTACGCGCGGGCGTTTTCTGGGAGTGTCCCGCCTTTGCTGCGTAGCGCAGAATTCCGGGCGTATGTCGTGTTTGTACTTGGGGCGACGCTCTCGATTGTTTGTCTTATTCTGATCAATTCAGATGAAACATTGGGAGGCGGTCTGTTGCGTGAGGCGCTGTTTACGGTTTTAGCCTTCGCCACCACGACGGGCTATGGCCTCGTGGATTTTTTGACCTGGCCAGAAGGACCACAAGCCATTCTTATGTTCCTTTTGCCGGTAGGGGCTATGGCTGGGTCGACCGCAGGCGGTGTGAAAATTATTCGTGTAATGTCTGTCGTCAAGTACGCGCGGCGTGAAGTTTGGAGACAGCTACACCCAGCGGTAGTGCAGGTCGTCAAGATTGGAAAAGACCCAATTCCCGAGTCTGTCATGAGAAAAATCGTGGGATTCGTGATCTTTTTTGTCTTGCTATGGTTCTTGGGAACACTTCTTGTTGCTGCGACCGGTGCCGATTTTGACACTGCTCTTTCTACGGCAGGCTCTTCCATCGGGAATGTTGGTCCTGGTGTTGCCGACAATGTGGCAGGTGGTGACTTTACTTCTGTGCCCTGGCTCGGAAGGCTTGTCCTGATCGCTTTGATGCTGCTGGGGCGCCTGGAGATCTTTCCACTCCTGCTCGCGCTGCGCGCGTTGGCGGATCGCTCCGACCTCGGGGCTTTTCTGCGGCGTGGCAAGGGTATTGCCCGTTCCACTTCGTCTGCGCGATCTCGATGAATCGCCCTTTGGCAGGTGGGGAATGGCTGTCCCCGCGTAGAGCCGGTGCCGGACCGAATAGATGTTTGCACCGATTGGGCCGGTTGCACCGGATAGATGTTGAGATAGATCTTGAGGCTGGGCAACCGAGCTGCAGACGAGCGAGAAGATGTGTTGGCCTATCGGTGTTTGGCCTACCGGAGGAAGTCCACCTTTTCCCTGTCTTTTGCCGGCCTTCTAGTATGACGAGATGATCAAAGCGGCCCTTTTCGATTTCGGCGGGGTGCTCACCTCTAGCCCCTTTGCTGTTTTTGCTGCGCATGAACGAGAACGCGGTCTTCCGGAAGGATTTCTCCGCAGGCTGAACGCGACAAACCCTGATGCCAATGCGTGGGCACAGTTGGAGCGTGCAGAGATTTCTGCAGGCGAGTTTGCGGGGTTATTTGAGGCAGAGGCTCGTGCTGCAGGTGGTGAGGTGGATGCTGCTCTTTTGTTGGGTTCTCTTGCCGGAGAGCCGTTGCCTGTAATGATCGCAGCTGTGGCCTGCTGTAAAGAGCGCCTGAGAACAGCGTTGCTTACCAACAACTGGATTGGTCGAGATCGCACTTTCCTTGATGCCTTCGGGGAAGCCAGAGAGATTTCTGCTCTCTTCGATGTTGTGGTGCAGTCGGCTGTCGTGGGCGTGCGGAAACCGGATGCTCGCTTCTATGAAATGGCTTGCGCGCAACTATCGGTCGCTCCTGCTGAGTGTGTTTTCCTCGACGATCTTGGGGTGAACCTGAAGACGGCGCGGCACATGGGCATGACCACTATCAAGGTGGTCGATCATGCCACGGCACTGGCGGAACTTGAGGAAGTTGTGGGATTTCCGCTGGCATAAAACTGAGTATCGAGTCTGAGGAGACAGTCCGGGTCAGGCAGCGCGGGTCAGACAGCCCAGATGGTGCAACGTATCAGACGGTTCGGTAGTGGGGAACACGCGGTGCCCTGTATTTTTGGCGGGAGACTTTCCTCGATTGGCGAAGCAGACCGGCGGGCAGTACCGGGTATCGTGCCCTTCTTGAGGTATTTCGCCGAGGCACTTCACCGGGAAGACATATTCCACAGCAATTTTTCGGGAGTATCATGGGTCGCCATTGGTTACACACTCCTCCGCAGCGGGGAGCTGTGTCTCTTCCGGCTCTGCTTGATCTTGTGACGCGGGCGCTGCGTGACACGGATTCTGTAATTGAGTTTTGGGCTGAGGATTGGGGTGCCTCTTACGATCCTCGAGAGTTGCAGGCCGATCTTCTGATTGGTTCTCCTCTTTTGCGCTGCCTGCACGACTCCTTGGATTCCCTCACAGCTCACGCGAAGCAACGAACTGTGCGTCTTGTGACGCAAGGTCGCTGTATCGGGCCGGCTTTTGTGTTGGGGCTTGCGGCAGGGGAAATTCAGGCTGGGTCGCAGACAGTCTTGGGAGTGTCGGAGACGCGTGCGGGGCTTCCCCCTTTGCTTGATGTGACGCGCCGCTTGGTCGGTATGATGCCGCTCCGCACTGCGCTTGGCATGGTGGGACAGGGAAACCTGGTGACCGGTACTGTTTTCCAAAAGCTGGTGGACAGTGGTCCTGATGCTGAGCTGGATTTTTCTACGGTTGCGCAGTATCGGCCCCGTCCTATTGCGAGCCCTTTGCCTGGGGATGCGTTTGCCGGCCTGTGCACGGTCCTCGATGCGGTGGGAAAACCAGCCGATCACCGGTATGCAACAGAGTGCGCTGCTCTCGCGAATGCCTGTCAGGTTACCGGCGCGAATGAGATATTTGATCGTTTTTCGAATCTGTTGACGCGGGATCTTTTTCCGCCGGTATCGCTGCCATCTTCTCTTGCTGTCATGGGAACAGGTCAGATGGGATCGACCATTGCCGCGGCGTCTGCGGCGCGTGGTGTGCCTGTGACTATTGTTGGACGCCGCCTGGAGCGGGCCGAAGCCGCAAAACGAATGGCCGAGAAGTTTCTTGCAGCAATGGAGCGACGGGGGCCGCTCCATATAGATGCGAAAGAGGCTGGAAATTGCCTTGATATTGCTGTTGAGGTGCCGACTCACGTTGAAGGGGTGATCGAGGCGGTTGTAGAAAACGTGGCCGTGAAACAGGAAGTCTTTGCGCGCGCGCGAGCAGCAGCCCCAGCCGCCTGGCTTGGGACGACTTCTTCTGCTCTTGCTCTGTCGAATTTTCCCGAGGATGTCTCACTATTGCATTTTGCATACCCTGCTGAGGTGTCACCTGTGGTGGAAGTTTCGTATGCCTCGGCCGCGGATGCTGCGCTTGTGAGCCGTATGGAGGATTATCTTCGAGGAATCGGAAAGACCCCCCTCCCTGTCGCGTCTGTTCCCGGATATGTGATTTCCCGACTTCTTTTCGCCTACCTGCTTGAGGGGCTGGCCCTGCTCGAAGGGGGAATCTCCCCAGAACGTGTGGACCAGGCTGCGCTTGCGGGGGGCCATGCGATTGCGCCTTTGGCCATTGTTGACGCCGCTGGGGTGTCCCTCACTGATGCTGTTGCCCGCGAGATCCTTGCTCCTGCATACGGTGAACGTTTTGCTCCGCCGGCTGTTTTGCGTGGGCTGATCGATGCCGGCTCAGAAGGACGCAAAGCTGGAATTGGCGTGTATGACTATGGGGAGAAGGCAGCTGTTCCCAACCCTGTGTGGCAGACCGAAGTGCGCCGGAGCGGAGCGGCCGCTGCGCTCTCTCCTGAAGAGATACAGACAAGGCTTCGTCTCGCGGTGGTGCTTGAAGCCTGTCGTTGTGCGGAGGAGGGGTTGGCCTCTCCCGCCCAGCTTGATCTGTTGTCTGTGACGTGTGTTCGTTTTCCTTCGGCACTTGTTGGCCCTCTTGCCTGGGCGGGAAGAGAACCGGCCGCATTGCGCGCAGCAATCGCCGAGCTTGGGGGAAGCAGCCCTCGTTTCGCCTCACCTCGGACGTTTTCCTGAACAGGGGGGAAGCAGCCGCGCCGGAAAATTTCCAGGAGCGAGTAGGCCCTGTGCGTGCAGTGTTTGCGGGAGGATCCTCCTGCTTTTTGTTTTTGGTGTGGACAAGTTTGTGTGACAAGTTGACGGAAGCCGTGCTCGAGATGTGTGTTGTTTTCGTGTGACCTCGTAAACTTTTGTGAAGGGCTGTGAGAAAGAAAGCGGGATAGGCCGTTTTTTCCTCGGCTCTTTCTCAAAGCCATATGTGACCGGTGTTCCGGCAAATCTCGGAAGGGCCTTATTCGATGTCGCTTGACCAGCAAGTTTATCGTCAGGCTATGGGGCGTTTTGCGACAGGTGTGACGGTGATCACCGCTGTCGATGACGGAGTGCCGTTTGGCATGACGGCCAATTCCATGACTTCTGTTTCTCTTAATCCCACGCTTTTGCTGGTGTCGTTCATTCGAGGCTCCGCCACGCTGACTGCCGTGAAAAATCATCAGCATTTTGGCGTGAGTGTGTTGACCGACGCGCAAGAAGAAGTTTCGTCACGTTTTGCTTCGAAATCTGGACCACAGTTTGAAGGCCTCGACTATGTGACTGGACCGCATGGGGTGCCCTTGTTTGCAGATGATCTTGCCCATTTCATCTGCAAGCTCGACAAGGTCGTGGACGGAGGCGACCACGAGGTTGTGTTTGGTGAAGTGCTGGAATGCGCCGTGGGAAAGGGAGAACCTCTGCTTTTCTATCAGGGCAAGTACCGTGGGATTGCCTCTCTTGGCTGAGGCATTGTGGTGCGTTGCGCCTTTTCAGTTGTGCATTCTCGTCTGAGGGTTTCTGTTGCCCTTTTGCTGTGATGAAGAGGGTCTCAAGAGATCAGGTTGCAGCGGCACGCTTGTTGGGGGCGGAAAGGAGGGGGTATGTCGAGATTGACAGTCAATGGCACGTTATTTGATATTCTCGATCAGGGGGATGGTCCTGTCTTTGTGTTGTTGCACGGCTGGACCGGCTGCAAAGAAGACTGGCAAGACCATATCGATGTGCTTGCGACGAAATATCGCGTTATCGCGTATGACCATCGGGGACATGGGGCAAGCGAACACGCGGGCAACTATTCCTTCCCGCAGCTTCTTGCTGACCTCGAAGGGGTGCTGTCGGTTCTCGGTGTAGATGAATGCGCGCTGCTTGGCCATTCCATGGGCGGGATGATTGTGCAGATGTTCGCTTTGGCTTCGCCGCAGCGTGTGCGCGCGATGATCCTCGAAGATACTGGAACCGGACGTGTACGGATGCCGGAACCTCACCGTCAAGTGATATTGGGCCTCGTCTCTCTGGCGCGGGCGCAGGGGATGGAGGCTGTATTTGGCCTGCAAGAAAGGGCAGGCGGGCTTGCCCCGGAGAACCCTGCTGCAGCGCGTCTACGGGAAGAACATCCAGAGCGAGTAGAGCAGCAGAAGAAGAAATTTTTGGCCGTGGATCCTGCCGCCTATGGAGATCTTTTGCACGAGATGATGGAGCAGGAAGACCGACTTGTCGCCCTGAGCTCTCTTGCTATTCCGTCTCTTGTGATGGTGGGTGAACACGATGTCGCCTTTCACAGGATTTCTCACCGTATGGTGGAGAGAATGGCTGATACCCGGCTTGCCTGGATCGAAGGGGCAGGACACTCTCCTCACTCTGAGGCGCCAGAATCCTGGCGGGCGTCAGTGTGTGGGTTTCTGGACGAGGTCTTTGCTTAGATCAGTGTGGACAACCTTGTGGACGGCCGGTGTGGACGCGGTGTGGACGCGGCGAAGTGCGGGAAAAGCCGAGAGGGGATAGTACCCGGCGCGGGAAAGCCGGACTGAGAACGACGCCTGGGGGCAGTGTCGTGTGGGGAGCAGACGACGAGACAGTGAGTCATGTAGGTGAGTATTGCTTTTGCGGTGGTGCTGTAGTGGTTGTACTGCGGCTGTGTGGAGGTTCTCTGATAACTGCGCTTCGCGGTATTCTGAATGGAAAATTCTGGAAGGAATTTTTTCTCTCTCCTGAGAAGAAGAGGTGGGGAAAGGATGGATACCTGCGGTTTGTCGTATGTGAGCTGCTGACAGACGCGCGGTGTCATCGAGGAGAGAACTTGTGAGGCAGGATCCGTGAAATTGCGACGAGCTTATGGAACCGTTTTCTCGGAGAAGACGCGGGAGAATGAGGCGGGCGAAGATGCCTGGGGCGAGTTGCAATCAGTGATGAGTTCGTGTCGCTTGCGTGCTTTGCAGATTGATACGGCGCAGCGTCTGGTGAGCGGTGCGGGGCGACAGCTCGCCCGCTTGGAGAAAGAGGAATTGTCTGGCTTCGGTACCCCTGTTTCTATTTCGGAGGGTGCTGGTGCGCGGCGGCTTGTCTCGGATTTTCTCGTGTCTCTTCCTGTCGAGGTAGTGGATGCTGACCTGCTTTGTGAATGTGCTGCCTTGCTTTCTTTGAAAGTTGTGGAGTTGAGTCGTTTGCGGCTTTTTAAGCCAGCTGATCGTTTGCGGGAAATCATGCATATGGTGGAGCAAGCAGAGAATCTTGTGCGGGAATTTTGAGATTTTTGGCGAAGTGTGTTTGTCGTCGGAGCACTTGTCGTATAGCCCTGTCGTATAGCCCTATGGAGAGAGGTCGCGCTCTCGCGTCGCCACGCACGGGAACATCTGATATTTAGAAGTATTGGTATTGATCCTGTATTGGGTGACGACTGGAAGGCGGGTTTGTTTGTGCCCCTGCCAAGTGGGGGAACGCGTGATGTTTCGTCCTTGATTGGCCCCTATCTTCCTTAGGGAATGCACGGGGAGTCTCCCCGATGGGTATTTTTCTGCGATGACCTACAGTATTTCTTGGTTGAAGGCCACCGATATGACGGAGGGCCAGAGCAGAGAGGAACGGGGACATGGAAATCCATGAAGAGTTGTTGAAGCTCCTTCGCATCGCGTTTGGGTTGGGCCTTGAAGATAAAGAAGCACTTGATTATGTTGCTCAGGAGAGTGGGCATGAGCTGACGGGTAGCGAATTGTCAGAACTTGGCGAGTATGCCACCTTGCTGGGAGAGGGCAATTTGGCGGGTTTCTGTTCCGGTCTTGTCGGTGGTGATGCGAGTATTCTGCCAGTTGCTGCAGAGGCTGCCGTGCCGACTCAGATTATCCGCCAAATACGACAGGTCACCCATGTCCATGAGGGTAATCAGTATTACAACGAGACAATTATTGATAAAAGGGTCATCGTTGATGTGGAAGGGGACGTGGACGGTGACATCCTCGTTGATCAAGGAGACGATGAGGTCGACAATATCAATGCGGATGATTCGACGATTGTGAACGATAGCGACGTTGACGAGAGCGCTGTAGGTTCTGGTGCCACGCAGGTGAGTTCGGGCGGAGGTGCCGAAGATGCTGAAACTGTTGATGCGGAGCCTACTGTGGACTCTCCGCTTTTTGGGGAGGTTCCCGAAGCAGGTTTGTCAGAGGCGCAAGGCACTGACGCAAGTTTCGGTGATGGAGTGTTGGGGGGTGGCTCTGGCGATTCCCCTCACGTTGATGTCGAGAGTCACACTGATGTCGACCCTCTTTCGAAAGTAATCGATGTTTCTTCTGTCAGCATGGGCTCGAGCGAAGAAATTGGGGCAGAGGGGGAATTCGGTACCCATACGCTTTTTGTCTCGGAAACTTCTTACTCGATAGAAGCAGGAGCGAGCGCACTTCCTCTCACGTCTGAGGAAATCGGGTTTCCTGGATCAGAAGAAGAAGCAGCATCTCAAATTTTGGCTGTTGAATAAAGAATGTCTGACGATTTTTGGGACGGGTCCTGCATGGAGCAGGGCTCGTCCTTTCTTTTTTTCAGGATTGTGCTGATGGTTTGAGAAAGATTCTGCTCTTTCTCTTTTTCTTATGGGGGATATGGGGGGGTTCTCTTATCGGAGGAATGCAATTTTTTCTGCAATTTACTCAGGGGGTTTTTCTGGACTGCGCAGTACTTCTTGGGTATATACGGTTTTTCTGGTGATATGTATTATTTGTCGAGGGGTGACAGGCGAGATTTTGTCGTGCCCAAGCCCCGATTCCCCCTATGTCAGGGCTTTTCCCCTAGGGGGTCGACTCGGGGATTTCCCCCGATGCGATTTCCGGGGAGAAACCTACATTGAAGTTGTGCCTTACGTGAGGTTGCTCCCCAGCACAGCACTGGCACAAGGTTCTACACCGGACCTGGGCCTATTGGTTGGTCATACATTTTTAGTATGCATGACGAAACGCAAAGCAAGAGACTCTGCACACAAAGAGTTGAAACTGTTTTTGTGTCCCGGGAAAGCGGGAAATAGTACGCAGTAGAGAGTTCAGTCGGGGCTTCCCATAAGGCGCTGCTGTGTTGAGCCGGAACTGGAGAAAAGGCGTACCGTGAAGAGGCTGGAACTGTTGAGGAGAAAGGCTTTCTTATGAAAGATTTTCTTCGTTCTCAGATACGTAGCGAGAAAAGTGAAGGTCGCAGCGTTCTGGCTGGGACAGAAAATAGTGTGTTGGCAAGTGTTCCCGAGGCACCTTCGCTTCGTCTTCCCTCTCCATCTCAATCGGTGTTTTTACCACGAGGGCATGAACTTGCCAACGCGGTAGGAGCTGCTCATGTTGCAAAAGTGCATCTTGAGGAGAGCGAAGCCCCTTTGAGTGGTCTCTGGTTTGAAGAAATTCCTCCCGAAGAAGAGGTGTCTGAAGAAAACGTGAGTGCAGATCCTGCATTTGCCTCTTCAGCAGACAAGACCGAAAACGCAGAGGCGAACTCTGGGTTTGCAGCCTTGTCTGCTGAAGACTCTGCTGAGGATTTTCCTGATGAGCAATCAGACAGTTTCTCCGCTGACTTTTTTGAAAATTTTTCCTTTCTGGTGGAGACAGAAAATACGGTCCTGCCTCATGGTCGTGTCGATAGTGCGGGAAACGAAGATTTTTCGGGTTTTCCCAACGACTTGACAGACCTGTTTGAGACCGTTCGCCCAAAGGGTGTTGTGGGACATCTGGGTGGGAACATAGATGCCGAAGTGAGCGAAGGACTCGCTTTCGGCGGTGGTGCAGGGGTGGAAAACGCTGCACATGAAGGAGGGACATACGGCTTGCTGTCTGTCCCCTCTTCTGTTGACACAGGCTCGGAAAACCGGGGAGCTTATGGAAGAGGTCTCCTCTTCAATGGTGGGCCTCGGCTTTCCGAGCCTGAAGATTTTTCTGATTTCACGGTACGAGACATCTTGGGAGAAGGAAGTTCTTCCGATCATCTCGACTCCCACCGACTTTTGCAGCATCCCTTTGACCATCCCCATCAAGGGGATGGTGCGCTGGACGCTCAAGAAAATATTTTCAGTGCGTCAGGAGAAACTGCTGTTTTCGCACCGGAAGCAGAAGCTGACGTTCTTTTTTTCTCGGAGGTCGAGCTTTTTCAGGAGCCGACCGATCTTCCTGGCGGCCTTTTTCCGCAAGAAAGTCACTTCCTGGGGTCAGCGGGTGAGCCGGAATCAGCCGGTGGGCTATGGGCGAGTGCGGACCCCTTCTGGGCTTGACTTTTCTGTCGGTCCCGAGAGCGGTTTTTCGCATAGTACGGGAGAAGAACGGCAGAAGAAATTTCCCTGGTAAAGACTGTTCCGTGTTTGCTTGTTTGCGGGAGTTTCGCGATTTCTGCTTCTTGCGTGGTTTGTTGGACTTTTTCAAGTGTTCGACTGCTTTGGGTGTAGGTCTGCTTGATGTTGTGGGAATAGGCTGCAGCGAACTATCAGCAGTGCAGTCTTCGAGTGCAGTCTGACGGCATGTGGGGTTTGGGAAACTTGTGAGTTTTCTCTTTAGTGTTTGTCTGATGTGCTGTCGAGGCGAGCAAGAAATTTTTTTGGACCAATTGTTGTCGCGCCGTGTGCTTCCACACGGGCGCGCAGGTCTCGATCCGCTGTCACCACGAGCATGTCAGATGCGAGTTTTTCTTGTGCTTTCTCGGCGATAAATTCCACAATACGGTCGTCGCCGGCATTCCTTCCACGCCGGCGCGCGTAGGTCACTTTGAGGAAGCCGTGTTGTCCTTCAGGGAAATCGGGAAGTTTTACGCCTTCAAGCACGGTCACGACTTCTACTGCTTCTTTTTCGGCAAATACAGAAATTTGGCGGAGAAGGCGTCTCATTGCTGCTTCTCGGTCCCGCCACCAACCATCTGGCCGGGAACCCATGACATTCATGACATCGACAACAAAACACGACATTTGCCGAGACTACTCCTTTGTGGGAGGGCCGGGCTGTGAGGTCTGGTGTGGGGGGTTGGGCTGTATCGAAGAACAATCATCCGTTGCATATTGCTGTTTTTCGAGGCTGATGTCCGCTGGGAATTTGTTTGAGGTTTGTTCTCAGGCCGGTTCGGGACGGCGACAAATCTCTGGTGGAAAGAGTGGGGTTATCGTCGGAAGGATGTCGGATGTTTTATGCGGAAACCCTTGTTTGTGGGAATAGTGGTCTATTGCTTGAATATGGGCACTTGTCCCTATAGGGAACCTCGATTCCCCTATGCGTGTGGGTGAGATGCCTGCGGTATCTTCCCTGATCTCCCCCCAGTTCACTCCCCAGGATGGTGGGGGATAGGACGGGGATGGGTCCCGATGGACGAGATGGTGTTGAACCGTAAATTGGTGACTGTCAGGACGACGAGCGGGGCACTGAAAGAAACAGTGTCCCATGGAACACAGGACAGAGGTAAAGAGAATGCTTCCCCGTAACCGTGGTGACAAAGATTTCTTCGACATTGACCTTGACAAGTCGATTGACGACTCCTTCAACAAGAAGGCTGCTCTCGACTTTGATCTCGACAAGTCGACCAACGATTCCAACAACAGAGACCTTGATCTCGACAAGTCGACCAACGATTCCAACAACAGAGATCTTGATCTTGATCTTGACAAGTCGACCAACGATTCCAACAACAGAGATCTTGATCTTGATCTTGACAAGTCGACCAACGACTCCTTCAACAGAGATCTTGATCTTGATCTCGACAAGTCGACCAACGACTCCAACAACGACTACAACCAGGCGAATGACAACAGTGGCATCAACACACAGCAAGGGCTGAACTTCAACACGGGCATACAGGCCACCGGAGACGGTCCTGTCGCTCAAGGTGGAATTGCTGCGCAGGACTCCATCTTTGCCGATGGTCCAGTGGCATATGGAAGCGGTTCAAATGCCGCTGGTGAGGATATTATCAATGCCGGTCGCAATTCCATTGTTGTGAACGACGCTTACGTAAGAGATTCTGCAGTCGGACATGGAGCGATCAACTCCGATGGGCAGGTCGCTGTGGGTGACGGGAACGTGCAGTTTGGGCATGGGGCTGACATCGGGAATTTCGCCAACAACGGTTCCCAGATTGCAGACAATGATGTGACGGCTATCGGCAATGTCGACAGCAATGTGGCAGGTCGCAACATTGATGACTCTGTGACCGTGGAGGACTCCTTCAACAAGAGCACTGAGATTGAGGATTCCTTCGACAAAGAGTACGACATTAGTGAGTCTTTTCGGGACGATGACACCTTCATGGCGAAGGACTCCTTCACTGATGACCACTCGAAGAGCCTTGACCTTGACCTCGACATTGAAGACTCCTTCGAGGGGTTGGACCTGCTCTGAAATCAGCGTGGAGAGGCCATGTCGCAAGGGCCTGCTGAGAGTTTGGCGAGAAAGGTGGGAAAGAGACAGGGGGGTCCGCGTGCCCGGGTGGAAAAGGGACGCGGACCCGAGAGTCCCCCGATATACCTCTCGCACCGGGGTGAAGGGTATGTAGTGCCGCACCGGGGTGAAGGGTATGTAGTGCCGCACCGGGGTGAAGGGTATGTAGTGCCGCACCGGGGTGAAGGGTATGTAGTGCCGCACCGGGGTGCA
>Ga0209345_10001648_pt1 | contig 26330 bp, 25 predicted proteins | sample Cruoilmetagenom7_FD_187294 | JGI IMG/M metagenome (GOLD analysis project Ga0209345, IMG submission 187294) | Oil polluted marine microbial communities from Coal Oil Point, Santa Barbara, California, USA - Sample 7 (SPAdes) (version 2) | ecosystem: Environmental > Aquatic > Marine > Oil seeps ...
AGTATCTTACGCAAATTTATATTTTCAACAGATTCTTTCTTTACGCCCTCTTATTTGTGAGTTTTTCATGATTTAATCAGATTATACCTGCTGCCGTAAATATTAACTGAATACTTACTAATTTTATTTAATACGCTACAAAAATAATCAAACTTACCTTGGCAAAATTCTAACCAGACAATAGTATGCATGATTAAGGTACTCTGGAGAATTCATGGAAAAGGCTGATCTTTTCAACACAATTAAAACCTACAATCCCATCCTCTTTTTTTCCTGTCTGGTTCTGATTTTAATCAATCTGATATTTTACGGATTTTTTATATCCCCGCGGCAAAAAAAAATTTATATGCTGCAAAAACAATATATTGAAAAAAGAAATTTTGAAAAGCCGGATAAAATCAGCAAAACATCGCAATACGCAAACGCCTTAAAGGCTTTAAACGGATTTAAAAAAAAACTTTTTCCCGCCTCTTCATTCCCGAATAGCATTGATGAACTCAACAGGATATTTTCCAGACATGGATTATCCATGGGCCAGTTGTTGTTTAAAGCCTCAAAAATAGAAAATCTTGCACTATCCAAATATTCTACATCCTTTACAGTCACCGGAAATTACATGGGTTTAAAGGGCCTCCTTGCAGATCTCCAGAGCCATCCCAGGCTTTTTTGTATTGAAAAATTAGCTTTTGAAAAAGGTTCTAATGGTCAGATTAATATGGAAATTTCCCTGGCTCTTTATTTTAATTGAATGTTATAGCTTGTCACATAATTAATTGCACAAGAATAGAGGGAGGAAGGCGTATTGTAATACGCAAACGACCGATAACGGAGTGAAATTATTTATGTAATGGTCTATATTTTCCCAGAGTTCGGTCTGAATCAGCACCATATTTTAAAATTCTAAAGTCATGGTAAAAGTGATTTTAATATGAACAATAAAAAAATATTATTTGTTCTCCTGGGGTTATTTATAATCTTTCTTGCATATAGAATTACCCATCCTTTTAAGCAGGAAACAGTTTCATCACTAAAGTATACAGGAAAATCTCCTGGCACCGGGGACGGTGCATCAGCCAAAGGGAGCAATAAAAATTCCCATGAACTATCCCTATATTTACCCCTGCTATCCGGCCAGATTAAACCTTCGGACAAAATTTATAAAAATATTTTTTATAATCAAGGGCCTGTCTCCTCGATAAAAAGACCTCCTCCTGAGTTGATCGAACCTCCCATAAAAATTGTTGAAAGAAATCCTGCTGAAAAGGTTAGAGAAGATTTTAAAAGATTTCGGATGTTTGGCTTTTCTGACGAAAATGGACAAACTGCTGTTTTTTTTAAAAACGGTAACCTTGTGCTGATTGTTAACAAGGGTGACCTGATCAATGGGAAATATAAAGTAGAAAATATTTCAAAAGAGTCTGTAACATTAAAAGCTCAAAATATTGACGACCTTGTACATATCAATCTGAATTTTTTTTAACAATGCCTTCAAACTTGACATGGAGGTCAGGCATGTACATAAAAAAATATATAAAATCATGTTCAGGTCATATTTTTGCTATTTTATTTATCCTTATTTTCCTGGCCGGATGCGCAGGTAAGAACAGCTCTATTATCAAAGGGAAGGAGGAGGCTGCAGCAGGAAAATGGGAAGAGAGCGTAAAAATACTGCAGGAATCTTTAAAAGAAGACCCTGATAATATTGAAATAAAATTAATTCTGACCAAGACTAAATGGAAGGCTTCCATTGTTCATATGGTCAAAGGGGAAGCATTTTTAAAACAGAACCTTTATAAAGAGGCTTTATACCTGTTAAAAAAAAGTATTGAATTTGATCCTGCCAATCATAAGGCAGAATCTTTAATTAAAAAAACATATGCCATGAAAAAATCCGACCTTTGTTTTATAAAAGGGAATGATTTTTTAAAAAAAAGCAAGCACGTAAAAGCGCGGGAAGCCTTTGAAAAAGCCCTTGAGCTTAATCCGGAAAACATGGGAGCATACAATGCTCTCGCCCGTTACATTGAAAAAGATAAAAATGCTCCGAAATTCAAGCTAAAACTTGCATCCACCTCTCTCATATCTTTAAAGTTTAAAAAAGCATCAATAGTTGATGTTTTTGACGTTCTGTCCAGGCTTGCAGGGATTAATTTTATATTTGACAAAGATTTTTCAGCTACCAGGATAACTTTATTTATGACAGATGTTACATTTGATCGTTTTTTAGAAGTACTTCTTAAAACAAACAATCTTACAGGAAAAGTAATCGATGAAAAAACGGTTATAATTTATCCTGATACCCCGGCAAAAGTTAAAGAATATCAGGATTTACAGACGAAAACATTTTACCTGGCCAACCTGGATGCCCACAAGGCTGTAAGTCTTATTTCCAGAATGCTCAGGATAAAAAAAATTACAGCCAATGAAAAACTTAACTCTGTTGTAATGAGGGGAACCAGAGAAGAGATTAAAAAAGCTTTAAAAATTCTTAAGGATAATGATCGGCTCCCTTCGGAAGTATTACTCAATGTTGAAATACTCGAAGTGAGCAGAACAAAGGAAAAGCAGTTTGGAGTTGAATATCTGGAATCGATGACAATTGCTGTGGGGGAAAGAGCAGATAGCGTCACTTCAGATATGAAAATAGCCCAATGGATATCTTTTAATGCTTTGCAAAAATTGTCAAACAAAGAGCTGTTTATCACATCTCCCACCGCAACCCTTAACCTTTTAAAGCAGGATTCAGATACTCGCATCCTGGCAAACCCTAAAATTCGTGTCAAAAATTCAGAAAAAGCTTCAATACTTGTGGGAGAAAAAATTCCCCTTCGTGTCAATCGAAGGGTAGATTCTTCCACAGGAGATGTAACTTCGGATTACCAGTACCAGGATGTTGGAGTAAAACTTTCTGTAGAACCGGTTATTAATTTGGATGGTGTGGTTTCACTGAGGATTCAGCTTGAAATTAGTACCCTTGGGCCTAATGTGGGGACCGGGGAAGACCCCCAGTATTCCATTCAAACAAGATCGGCCAAAAGCGTCTTGACAATAGCAGACGGGGCATCTGTTGTTTTAGGAGGATTAATAAAAAATGTTAAAAATGAATCTGTTCGGCGGATTCCCCTGTTGGGAGATATCCCGATACTAAAGAAACTTTTTTCCAGTTATACAACCGATAACAGAGATACAGATATATTGATGATAATAACCCCCATAATAATCAGGAGTCAGAATATTATCAATCATAATTCAATTTCCGCACACATGAATCAAGAAAAAAACTTAAAATAAGTAATGGGCAAATCATTAAATAATAAAAAAAAAAATACCATATTAACAGGCCGTAATTCACCAGGAATTACTCTCCTTGAGGTTGTTGTGGTAATGTCAATAATTATCATAATCGTAACAGGTATTTTGCCCTTATCCCAGGTTACTTACAAAAGGACTAAAGAGATGGAGCTCAGGCGAAATCTTAGAATAATCAGGACTGCCATTGATAAATATAAAGATTTATATGATGCCGGGGAAATCCCCATGGAAGGGGGGTCAAACGGTTATCCAAAAACTCTTCAGGTTCTTATGGAGGGTGTTAATACAACACAGAGTAAAGGTTTTAAAAAAAAATTTTTAAGGCGCATTCCAAAGGACCCTTTTGAAAAGAATGGCGAATGGGGCAAAAGGTCCTATTCTGATGAGTTTGACTCTGAAACCTGGGGAGAACAGGATCTTTATGATGTTTATTCAAAAAGTGATAAGCAGGCGTTAGACAAAAGCTACTATAAAGACTGGTAAATATGAATTTTAAAACAAATCAAAAAGGGTTTACCCTTATAGAACTTATGACTGTAATCACAATCATCGGGATTCTGTCAACAATTGCGCAGCCAAATTATGCCCGCTACAGAATTAAAGCAAAGGAGACCTCCCTTCATAAAATATTATTTGTAATAAGGGATGTAATCGACCAGTATTATGCTGATAACGGGAAATATCCTGAAGACCTTGAATACCTTGCAGAAGATAAATATATTAGATCTGTACCAAAGGACCCTTTCACCGGTTCCAGTGAAACCTGGATCTTTATTCCCCCTGAAGATGAAGAAGAAGGGGAAGTCTATGATATTCATAGCGGCAGCAACAAGGTGGGTTTAAATGGTGTTCCATATAATGAATGGTGAGATGAATAGAGAATCTTCAAGTTATAATCGATCTTCACCAGGTTCCACAAAGGGCTTTTCATTTATAAGTGTCTTAATATTCATTATGGTGACGGGTATAGCCCTAGTATCTGTTAACAAATCCTGGATCATTATCATGAAAAGAGAGAAAGAAAAAGAGCTTATCTTCCGGGGAGACAGGTTCAGGCATGCAATAGAATCCTATTATAAGTCAGGGGGAAAAAGATACCCCAGGGAATTAAAGCTTTTATTAAAAGATGATCGATATCCTGTTATCAAAAGGCACATCAGAAGGCTATACAAAGAACCAATGGCAAAAAATGGTGATTGGAAGCTGATTCGGGACCCATCCGGCGGTATCAAAGGAGTTCATAGCAAGAGTAAAGATAAACCTTTAAAGATGGCAGGCTTTAACCAGATATATAAAAACTTTGAGAACTCAAAGAAATATTCAGAGTGGTTATTTGTTTACGCTCCTTAATTTGAAATTCAACAGAAAAATTGGGTAGTGGCGCTTAAACTTTTGCAACTTTCTAATCGGGCATTACTATGAAAAATTATAAATTTTTACTATGAATTTATCACATAAACAATTCAAACTATTAAGCGACATAGTCTATGAAACCTGCGGTATTAATCTCCATGATGGTAAGGAGACCCTTCTTTCCACAAGGCTGAATAAACGCATGAGGGCAATATCAATAAAATCGGTTGATGATTATATAGATCTGATAAAAAAAGATGCTGATGAATTTATGAGTTTTATCGATGCAATATCGACAAATCATACATACTTTTACAGGGAAAACCAGCACTGTGACTACGTATTAAATATGGTGGACAACTCAAAGCCGTTAAGTCTCTGGAGCGCCGCATCTTCAAGCGGGGAAGAAGCTTTTTCCATATCCTTTCAATTACTGGAAAATGGATATTCCTTTCGTATTTACGCCTCCGACATATCCGACTCCATGCTTAGCATAGCTAAAAGAGGGATATACCATATGGATAAGCTTAGAAATGTTCCCACAGAAACAATAAGAAAATTTTGTAAAAAAGGGGGGGGGAAATGGGAAAATCATATAAAAATCAAAGCAACAGTTCAGAGCCATGTAACATTTGAAAAATTTAATCTGATAAAAGATTCACCCCCGGGAATATTCAATATCATTTTCTGTAGAAATGTTATGATATATTTTGATCACAGGACCAGGGAGTATGTTGTTGATAAATTATTCAACGCCCTTGAAAATGGGGGACATCTCATTGTTGGCGCATCAGAAAGTCTCATGGGTATTGAACATCGTTTTAAAACCATTAAGCCTAGTATTTATCAAAAATAGTATCTCTTATGAATAGTTACTAATAAATAACAGCAATGTCCGGTTAGAATCTTGCGATTGTTCGAGCGCGGCACGAGCGAGTTTCGCAATTTTGGCGGAGCAAACTTAGAAATTCAAGAAATTTATTCGCATGCTACAAAAACAATTAAACTTTCCGTATTTTCTTTCGTGCAATTTTCTAACCGGACACTAGTGAGTCAAAGATAATTAATTCCTAATCTCATGAATTCCAAGGAGAAATGGAATGTTTCAAAACAAGCTTTTATTTACTCTATTCATTCTGATTCTGGTGTTTTTATTGAATAATCAGGCAGGCCTGGCCGACGTGCTTGAAGAGGTAGGCTCTGAAGTAGAACTGATGTTCCTGGAGATTCCTGTTGTAACTGCTTCCTCCAAAAGGGAACAGCCTGTCACTGAAGCGGCCTCTTCTGCAAGGATAATAACATCGGAAGATATCAGGATGTCGGGCGCCACAAATCTGGGCGATGTATTAAGGTCAGTGGCGGGAGTAGACGTGAGAGAATCAGAGTCAGGCCAGCATGTTATAGGCATCCGAGGTTTTGCAGATACGGCTCATGTACTGGTAACCATAGATGGGAATAATGTTTTTATGTATCATGCAAATCATATTTTCCTTGATTGGGCACCCATTGACCTGGAAGAGATCAGCAGGGTGGAGATTCTTAAAGGGCCAGGCGGCGTGTTTTACGGAGGTTCATCTTTCAGCGGAGTGATAAATATTGTTACCAAAACTCCAAAAGAGATTGACGGCACTCAGGTCAATGCCTATGCTGGCAACTGGGATAAGGAACGGATCAATATTATTCATGGCGGGTCTTATAAAAATTTGGAATACAGCTTTTCTGCCGGCCGGCGCAGGGCAAAAGAATGGGAAAAACCGAAAATACCCCAGGAAAAAAATCATCATTCTGTCAATCATTTAAGCGGCACAGTGATTTTGCATCCCGATGATATTACATCTCTGACATCTTCATACAGATATTCCAAGGCCGAGAACGTTATTTCATCAGTATGTTCTCCAGAAACGACCTTTATATCACTTCGTTATGACAGGCCTGATTTTTGGATACGCATGTTTTACAATAATCATGAAAAGACCTTCTGGGACGACACCTTTGGGGTAAAAGATACAAATTACGAAGTGGAAATTTTTCGCTCATTCGGATGGGGCATAAATATTACATCCATAGGCGGGTATGCAAAAAAAACTAATTGGGAGGTAAGGGCGCGCAAGGGAGAGCTTGCAGGTAACAAGGAAGATCATGATGTTGAAAGTTATGCCTTAAATATTGAAAATGAATGCAAATTAAACGAACAGCTTATTCTTGTTCTGGGAGGCAGGCTGGAACATTATTCCATGCTTGATTATATGGGGCTGGGAAGGGGGAGTATTATTTATAATCCTTCACAACGCCAGTCTCTCCGTTTTACAATCTCAAGCGGTTATTTTATCCCCTCACTTTTTCAGCATACAAATCACGGAGAGGCCTATCCTTTTGCGCTGGGTAATTCATCTATAGATGAGGAGAGGATAGTTACTTTTGAACTTGCATATTTCAACCAGGTCACAGACCGGCTGAAGCTTAATTCCACAATCTTTTATAATGAGTACAGCGATCTGATCGATAATACTCAGTCAGGCCCAATGCAGAACACTGCGGATGCATCTCAACATGGTGGAGAACTGGAACTCTATTTTTTGTTTACAAACAAACTGGCAGGATTTGCAAATTACGCCTTCCAGAAAATACGCAGGGATGATTATAGAGATCTTGAAATGGATCCAGAGCATAAGGTGAATTGTGGCTTGAGGTTTAAAACCGAAAAGTGGAGTTTAAACACGGCCTTTCATTATGTGGATACATATTATGAGCTTTATTTAACTTCCAACCCGGTCTTTGGCCGTGTTAATCCGAAACCCGCCAAGGTTGATGCCTATACCACTTTTGAGGCCGGAGTGGGCTATAATATATCTGATAAAATAGAGCTGTCGGCTGCTGCTTATAATATGTTTAATAACAGGCACTATGAATCGAATTCTCCCAACAATGAACCGGGCAACTGGCACACAGGAGACAAAATAGGACGAAGGTTTGTGTTTGGCGCAAACTGGAGGTTCTAATTGAGCCTGTCATTTAAAACAGCCTTATTATCTTTTCTGCTGATCCTTGTTTTAGTATCATATTCAGCGGGGAAGCCAGTTGTAGCGCTTATTAAGAGTAAGAATATAGCCCCCTACAATATGGCAGGAGAAGCATTTAAAGACCGTATGAAGGGTAAGGCAAATATAATTGAATATGTTCTTGATGATTTTCATGACAAAAAGCTGCTTTATCAAAAGATAAGAGCTTTTAAGCCTGATCTCATCTTTGTTGTGGGCGCTTCTGCGCTGAAAATCTTGTTCTCTGAATTCACTGAAACACCCATTATTTTTTCAGTTGTGCTTAACCCTGTAAAACTCAAATTAATAGATAGTTGGACTGAACCTGGCCGCAATCTCACCGGTATTGCCCTTAATATTTCTTATGAAATCCAGTTTAGCTGGATAAAAAAAATTCTGCCCGCTGCAACCCGCGTTGGAATAATATATAAGATTGGATGGGATGTTCAAAGTTTGGAAAAGGCGGCAAAAGCAGCGGAACGATCCGGCCTGAAACTTGTGAGTCAAAAAATTGACGGAACTAAGGATCTTCTTCCGGCTTTGAAAAATCTTTCCAGGCATTCAGATATCCTCTTGGGGATTCCGGATCTTGGAGTATATAATCGTAAGACGCTGAAGCAGATTCTGCTTTTTACTCTTAGAAACAGAATCCCCTTTATGGCGATATCAGAGCAGCATGTTAAAGCCGGAGCCTTTTTTTGTCTTTCCGTTGATTATAAAGAACAAGGAGAATGTGCGGCTGAAATGGCTAAAACAATTTTTAAGGGCTTTGATCCGGCCGCAATCCCGGTAAAAAGACCTGATAATTTAAAACTGGCAATTAACCTGAAAACTGCAAAGCGGCTTGGTATTAAAATTAATACGGAATTTTTGGAAAATGCGGTTTTATATTAATTTCAAACTTGCTGCCAGGATTAATCTTGTGGTCACAATTACGGTGGCAGCAGTTATGTCTATTTTCGCATGTTTTATTATTCGGCATACAGAAACCAGGATCAAAGAGATGTTTATTAAACAGGGGAGTACCTTTACTCTGAATTTGGCTTATAACTGTGAGTATGGCCTTTTAACAGGCAGTATTGAAGATTTAACAAAACTGCTAAATGGCGCATTTCAGGAAGAGGAGATACTCTATGGCGCGGTTCTGGATGTTAAAAAAGAAATAATAGCATTTGTCGCTTCCAGCAAAATAAAAAATAATCAGAAAATTCAGCAGCAGATCAAAGAAGAGGTTCCTGATGCCACAAAATTTGATTTCAAAATTATTGATCACAGTTTTAAAGCCATACCTCATTTTTGTTTTATAGCTACTGTTTATTCCTCTGCCCCAGAGCCTGATGAAGAGGATATTTTAAGCTTTGGAAACGTTGCAAACAGCCAGGAGGCAATCGGGCAGGTCTTTTTATACTTTACCTTTGCTCCATTATACAAAGAGCTATTTTTTGACCGCTGCATGCTGATAACGGCTTTCAGCATGGTAGTTTTGATTGTTTCAATCATGATTATGCTGCTGAGTAAAAAACTTGTTATTAATCCGCTGGCCTCAGCACTTAAAGGAATAAATGCAGTGGAAAAGGGAAACCTGGATTATCAACTGCATACAAATAGAAAGGATGAATTCGGTGAACTTGTCGCCGGCTTTAATGAAATGACTAAAAGTATGAAACTTTATACAGAAAATTTTCGCCTTGAAAAAGAATTTTCTGAAGAGCTGATTCAAAGCCAGATGGATCTGGTTATTGTTGTGGATAAATCAGGGATGTTGACCAAGGTTAACCGCGCTACCCTGGCGTTGTTAAATTATTCTGAAAAAGAGGTTATAGGCAAACCGGCAAGCTTTATTCTTGGATCTGATATGGATTCTCTCAGGAAGGGTACCCTTAAAACCCTGGATGGCAAAAGTATACAGAATTCAGAAATTATTATTTTAGACTCTAATAGCGTCAAAATTCCTATATCTTATAATGGAGCGCCTTTAAAAGACGGCAAGGGCAAAGTAACAGGTACTATAGGCGTTGGGCGTGATTTAAGAAAGCAAAAAAAAGACAGGAAACTGCTCGAAAACTATAGTAAAAATTTAAAACTAATGGTTGAAAAGCGGACAAAGGAACTTCGCCAAAAGGATACCATGCTGATTCAGTCCGGCAAACTAGCTGCTCTTGGCGAAATGGCAACCGGTATTGCCCATGAAATCAACCAGCCCTTGAACGTGATCAAAATGACCACCACCGGTATGCTCTATTTTTTAGGAAAAGGCAAGACGCTTCCTCAGGAAATGCTGCACAAAGAGCTTGCAAGTACCGACAGGCAGGTAGAAAGGATCAGAAAAATCATTGATCATTTAAGGGTATTTTCCAGAAAATCTGAAAATATAGAGACTGAAGAGGTGGATATCAATATTTCCCTTAAAAATTCCTTAATTTTTGTAAGTGAGCAGTTGAGGCTTCACCAAATTGAGGTTGAAATTGATTATGCTGAATTTCTCCCCAAAGTAATGGCCGACTCCAACAAGTTGGAGCAGGTTTTTTTAAATATCCTTTCCAATGCCAGGGATGCCATGGATGAAAAAGAAAATCTGGATGTCGGCAAGCAAGCGTCAAAAAATAGTAAAGGAAAAGAATACAAAAAAATTCTCAAGATTTGTTCTTTTGTGGAAAACGGAAATGCAGTGGCAGCCATATCAGATACCGGCGGTGGTATACCAAAAGATGTGAGGAGCAAAATTTTTGAACCTTTTTTTACAACTAAAGAAGTAGGCAAAGGCACCGGCCTGGGTATGAGCATCAGTTATAATATTATCAAAGAGTTTAAAGGAAGCCTTAATTTTGAGGTAGAGGAAGAGGTCGGAACTACTTTTTACATAAAGCTTCCAATTAAAAAAAATCAGAATATAGGGGAAAAATGAAAAAAATACTTGTAATTGACGATGAACCCGAAATTCTGAGAACGATAAAGTTATACCTTGAATTGGAAGGATACGAGGTGTTGGCGGCCAATAACGGCCAAAAGGGGATCGAGGTTTTTCGGCAGCAAAAACCTCCCCTGGTAATCACGGATGTAAAAATGCCGGGTATGAGCGGGATTGAAGTACTTAAAGAGATTAAGGAAATTACAGACGGTGCAGAGGTGATTGTCGTCACCGGTCATGGGGATATGGAGATATCCATTGAAGCGCTCCGGCTTGATGCGTCCGATTTTATAGCTAAACCGGTAAACATAGAACACCTCCTGCTTTCTGTAAAAAGGGCTCTGGAGAGGCATGAAACGAGATCCCGGCTCAAAGTATACACAAAAGATCTGGAGGAACTTTTAAACAAAAAGGCAAGTGAAATAAAAAATGCCCATGGCATGCTCCTGCAATCAGAAAAGCTTGCTTCCATAGGGCAGCTTGCAGCAGGTGTAGCTCACGAGATTAATAATCCCATCGGATTTATCTCAAGCAATCTCAATGCATTGGAAGGATATATTAAAGACATTAAAATCCTCATGGCAAAATATAAGGATATCCATTCTATAAACAGCGAAGAAAGGCTGATACTTCTTAAAAAAATTGAATTATTAAAAGAGGAAATGGATATTGAATTTATCCTGGATGACCTGGCTCAACTCATTGATGAATCAAAAGAAGGGGCCGACAGGGTAAAAAAAATCGTAGCCGATCTCAAAGATTTTTCCAGGGTGGATCATGGTGAAAAAGAGTTCTTTAATATTAATCAAGGGCTGGAAAGCACTCTGAATATTGTTAAAAATGAATTAAAGTACAAGGCGGAGATATCAAAAGAATATAACGAGATCCCGGAAATAGAGTGCTATCCGCAAGAGCTTAATCAGGTCTTTATGAATCTTTTGATCAATGCTGCCCAGGCAATTGAAAAGCGGGGAAAAATATGGATCAAAACCGGTTTGGTCAATAATAATGGCCATGATTTTATTGAAGTTAGAATTTGCGATACCGGTACAGGCATTGCCGAAGAAAATTTAAACAGAATTTTTGATCCTTTTTTTACCACCAAAGATGTGGGCAAAGGGACCGGTTTGGGGCTCAACATCAGTTACAAGATCATTGAAAAGCATAACGGAGAGATAAAAGTTGAAAGTGAAATTGGAAAAGGAACAACATTTATTGTTAGACTCCCTGTTTAAAACAGGAAACTTGAAAATTGGTTTTTTCCATTTTTTAATAACTGTTCATGTTTACGAAAAACAATTATAAACAATTGAATTTTTGTGAGTTTATAAATTGAAAAGCCTGATGGCCAGGATAATGATATGAAAATACTTATTGTGGAAGATAACCTTGTATGTCGTGCTCTATTGGAAAAAATGGTCAAACAGTCGGGGCATGATGCGATTTTGGCTAATAATGGTCAAAAGGCCTGGGAAGAGATGCAAAGGGGGACCCCCTCCATGGTTATAACAGACTGGATGATGCCGGAAATGGACGGCCTTGAACTTTGTGAGAAGATAAGAAGCTCCAAAGATATTGATTATGTGTATATTATACTTTTAACAGCCAGGGACAGCACTAAAGATGCAGTTAAAGGTCTTAAGGCCGGAGCGGACGATTATATCAGGAAGCCGGTTGATCATGAAGAATTAAAAGCCAGAATTAGGGTGGGAGAGCGGATAATCCAGCTAAAGGGTGAACAGGACAAGGCGAATGCCCAGCTGCTTCAGTCTGAAAAAATGGCTTCCATTGGTCAATTAGCGGCCGGTGTGGCCCATGAAATCAATAATCCCACCGGATTTGTAAGCAGCAATCTTAAAACTTTGGTGGATTATACGGCCGATCTTTACGAACTCATCAATAAGTACAAAAAAATAAAAAAAACAATAGAAACATTCTGGCCGGATAGTGATATGCCTGCGGCATTATCTGCCCCCCTTAAAGAGATTGCAGATTATGAAGAAGAGATAGATCTGGATTATCTTCTTGAGGATATTCAAGATCTAATCAAAGATTGCAGAGAGGGAACCGAGCGAATCAAGAAGATCGTCATAGACCTGAAAGACTTTGCCCATCCGGGTGAAGACAAATTGCAGAAAACTGATATCAACCACGGCATTGAACAGACTTTGAATATGGTTAATAATGAGATCAAGTATATTGCGACAGTTAACAAGGATTTCGGGGATCTTCCCCTTGTGGAATGTTACCCCCGCCAGATTAACCAGGTTTTTATAAATATCCTTGTTAATGCAGCCCAGGCAATTGAGAAAGATGGTCTTATCAATATCTCCACCAAAGCTGAAAATGGTTTTGTGGAGGTAAAAATAAGCGATACTGGTACGGGGATTCCGCAAGAGAACCTTTCAAAGATATTTGATCCCTTTTTTACCACCAAAGAGGTGGGAAAAGGGACAGGCTTGGGCATGAATATTGCTTATAATATAATAAAAAAGCATAACGGTTTTATTGATATTCAAAGCACAATGGGCAAGGGAACAACTTTTGCAATTAAATTTCCGGTAACCTTTAACCTTCAACCAGATGTCTTATGCCAATAAACAGATCTCTTTTGATTGTTGATGATGAGCCCAATGTGATCAGCAGCCTGAAGCGGCTGCTCAAGAAAGAGGGTTTTACCATCTTTTCGGCCGGATCCGGCAGCGAGGGGATATCGCTGCTTAATGATCAAGATGTTGGAGTGGTAATATCGGACATGGTGATGCCTGGAATGGACGGCGTCACTTTCCTCAATCTTGTGAAAGAACAGAGACCGAATACGGTTAGATTGCTTTTAACCGGCCATGGAAGTATGGAGAATGCAGTCGATGCAATCAACCGGTCAAGGATTTTCGAATATCTCACCAAACCCTGGGAAGCAAATAGATTAATCAATAGCTTGCACAGGGCTTTTGAACATTATAATCTCACTGCAGAGAATCAGCGCCTCCAGCGGATTACCCGCAAACAGAATACCGAGCTCAAGATCATAAACAAGAACCTGGATCAACTGGTCAAGGAGAGAACCCTGGACCTGGAAGATGCCATCAAGGAGGGGATCTATATGCTGGCCCTGGCAGCAGAAGCAAAAGATGGGGATACCGGAGAGCATATCAATCGAATAAAAAATATGACCCTTGCCATTTGTCTAGAACTCGGCATGTCTGATGATGAATCTAAAAAAATTAGTTATTTCAGCATAATGCATGATGTGGGCAAGATTCATATTCCTGATCAAATATTAAAAAAACCTGGTAAACTGACCCGGGATGAATGGTTAATTATGAAATCCCACACAACAGCCGGCGAAACAATTTTAGGTAATAAGCCTTTTTATAAAACTGCTCGTGAAATTGCAAGAAGCCATCATGAACGCTGGGATGGTACCGGATACCCGGATGGTTTGAAAAAGCAGGCAATACCATTATCCGCCAGGATTGTGGCTGTGGCCGATGTGTATGATGCTTTAACCCACGTCCGAATTTATAAAATTGCCTGGCCAAGAGAAAAAGCCATAGAGGAGATGATACGGCTGGCAGGCAAAACTTTTGATCCTGATATTTTAAATGTTTTTTTAACAAAATGTCTATGAAAAATAAACATACCATTCTGCTTGTTGATGATGAGACAGGCATAATCAAAGCATTAAGCCGGCTTTTACGGAAAGAGGACTACAAGATCTTGACGGCTGCGAGCGGCCAGGAGGGTCTTGATCTTCTGCGTATTTTAAAAAATGGAGCAGAAGACCCGGCTTCACTTATTATCTCCGACCAAAGAATGCCCGGAATGAACGGAGCTGCGTTTCTGGCAAAATCGAAAGCGATCTTTCCGGATGCCATCAGATTTCTGCTCACCGGTTATTCCGATATGGATGCGATTGTTGATGCGGTTAATAAAGGTGAAATCCACAGATATTTGAGCAAACCCTGGAATGATGATGATATTATCCTCCAGGTCAGGCAGGCTGTGAAACAGCTTGAGCTTCAAGCAGAAAACCGCAGGCTTGAGGAACTTACCAGGGAACAGAACAAAGAACTAAAAGATTTGAATAGTAATCTGGATAAAAAGGTTAAACGAAGAAACAGGAAGATTATAAGCAAGAGTAAAAGCATTCTGGAAATTAATAAAAAACTTGAAAAAAGCTTTATGGATACTATTCGCCTCCTTTCATCCTTGATCGGAAACTTGAATCCTGCTTTGGGTAAATATATGGGGCATGTTGCCAAACTTTCAAGAAAAATTGGGGAGAAATTAGATTTTTCTCCAAAAGTGCTTGACCGGATAGAAATGGCGGGAATAATTCACGATATAGGCCTCCTGGGGCTTTCTGAAAAACTTTTGCTGAAAGATGAATCGCAAATGACGAAAAACGAATTTAACCTCTATAGCCAGCATCCGATGATAGGCTCAATGTGTCTCGACGCGGTGGAAAGTCTTAGAGAAATCAGTGAAATTATTCTCTGTCACCATGAAAATCTTGATGGCTCTGGATTCCCCAATGGCTTCAAAGGAGATGCAATCCCTTTGGAAGCGCGAATAATTGGAACTGTAGCAGCTTATTGCAAAATAACTGATTTATGGCCGCGGGATACAAAAGCAATCATGATAAAGGCCAAGCAGTACAAGTATATTTATAAAAATCTTGTTCTTGAAGAATCGGATGTAATGCTGAAAAAAATTGCAGAAATGTTCATTCATCACGGGGTAGAAGAAAAATATGATCCAGAAGTGGTAGCCGTTTTATTTGATAGAGTAGCACAGGAAGCTGGGGAAGAGAAAAAGAAACATTTAAAATTGAATTATTATGATTTAAAAAAAGGTATGGTGCTGGAAGAGGATCTGCGTGTAAAGGACGGCCGGCTCTTAATGTCAACGGGCACTATCTTGAAACAGGATGCAATTTATTCCATTAAAAAAATCGGAGAACGTAAGCTGATTGGCAGCAGAATTCATGTATCGGTTTTAAATGTTAAGGAACGGAGATGAAATAACTTGGTATTTTAAGCGTCGATCCATCCTGCCTGACTGCGTTACAAAAGCGTAGCAATATCTTGATATTCCTACACTTCCGCGCCTTGCCAGACAGGCGCCTCAACACTTAAAATTACGAACTTATTTCCTCCCCGTTCCTAAATGAATTCGATTTTTTATAAATTTATCATAGTCATTTCGGTAGCAGGGGGAAAGCAGACGAAATGGATAGAAAAGCAATTTTTAAAAAGCTTGATTGCATTGAAGATTTACCGACTCTGCCGTTGATTGCAATGGAAGTCAACAAAATGCTTCAAGATTATAATACACCAATTGGAAAGTTAAATGAGTTAATTAAAAATGATCCGGCCATGGTGCCCAGGATATTAAAGCTTGTTAATTCATCTTTTTACGGTTTTAATTCAAAAATCGCCAACATAGATCGTGCAATAATACTGCTCGGTTTTAATACAATCAGTAATGCGATTGTTTCTGTTGCTATTATTGATACGCTTTCGATCAAAGGTTCTTTAGACGATTTTCAAATGAAAGATTTCTGGGAACATTCCGTTGCAGTCGCAGTAATAAGCAAATATCTATCGGAAAAAAACCATTTATGCCTTCCTGAAGAAGCATTTACCGGCGGGCTCCTCCATGATATAGGCAAACTTATCCTTTCGCAGTATTTTCCGGACATTTTTAACAAGGTTATTATTTCTGCCAAGGAGAACAATACCACATTTTATAATGCGGAAAAAAAAGAAATCCTGTTTACCCACGCGGAGCTCGGAGCTTTTATGGCTGACAAGTGGAATTTGCCGGACCGACTGGTCGATACAATAAAATACCATCATGCTGTAAGGCGAAGCGTAAAAGATATTAACCTTTTAATGACTGTGCACATTGCTGATTTTATATCAAATTACTTTCTCCATAATTCGGATGAAAAATTTGATCCTGCTTTAATTCATCCTGAGGCACTACTGGCAATGAAACCCCAATTAGAGACCTTGCAGGATTGGCTCCCGGAAGTTCGGGAAAATATAGCCTCGGCTTGTCAATTTTTTATTGAGGAAGGCAGGTAAGAATGTTCAATAAACGACATACAGTATTATGTGTTGATGATGAAAAGAATATTTTAAATTCTTTAAAACGTTTGCTTAGAAAGGAATCTTATCGCCTGGTGACAGCTTCAGGAGGCGCGGAAGGCCTGGAGAAACTTGCTGCAGAAGAGATCAGCCTGGTTGTTTCAGATCATAGAATGCCGAAGATGAGCGGCACAGAATTTTTGCATAAGGTAAAGGATCAATATCCTGATGTAATTCGTATTATATTAACAGGATATACAGAAATAGATTCTATTACAGAATCTATAAATCGTGGGCATATTTATAAATTTCTTTTAAAACCATGGAATGATCAGAACCTGATTCTGGAAATAAGACAGGCTCTGGATCAATACGATCTTATCAAAGCCAATAAAGAACTTCATTATGAAGTTATAAAAAAGAATGAGGCGCTGGAAAGGGTCAATGAGAATCTTGAAATGCTTGTTAAAGAACGGATCAAAGATTTTGAGGTGCAAAACCAGGCATTGGAGCTTTCACGCACCATCCTCGAAGGTTTAACTTTACCGGTAATTGGAATAAGCAACGAAGGTATGATAGTACTCCTTAATAAAACTGCACAATCTCTTCCAGGCAAATTAAAGGGTATATCGCTTGGCAGCAAGGCAGAAAAATTTTTTCCTGATGATTTAACAGAAATGATTAAAAAAGTCCTGTCATCTCAAACATACAAGGAAATAATCGGGTACGGATTATCTAAAAAGAAATATGATATAGATTTTATTCCCCTTTCAGGTTTATTCAGGGGCAAAGGGATCATAGTTACATTCAGAAAATCCTGTTAGTAAGGAGGTACTTTAGGAACGAAAATTTTCGTGTATAGATCCGTCACATAAATGATTTCAGCGCGTTATCGGCTGCCTGCGTATTATATACGCCTTACTTCTCTGGCCTTGTCCCAAATTTTAAAATCGGGTAATTATCTGACAATCTATAGGGTCACACCTTCTTGGCATCAACATTCAAGGGGCAGCAATGGTAAAAACAAAAATAACTTTATTCAAGGGGGCAGCAATGGTAAAAACAAAAATAACTTTCCATCTCTTGATTGACGACCGCAAATGCATGGAACAGGTGAGCAGTACGCTGCAAAGCCTTGATTATGATATTTCAATCAATTCCGGCACAAAAAAGCTACCAGAAGTAAATATAGAGCTGGATAAAGACGATTTTAATATAATAATCCTTAATCCCGGTCTTTCCTCCTGGGAATGGCTTGACCGGCTGATGAAAATTCATAAACGATTTCCTGCTCTTCCCATTATTCTTTATAGTCCTGTAATAACAGGTAATTTTTATCAAGTTGCGGAGGATTCTTCAATTTTTATAGCCCATGACAATGCAAGTCTGGCAGAAAGGGTCAAAGATATAATCATCTATTCTAAAATATTAAAAGCACAGATTCTTTTTGTTGATGATGAAGAAAAAATTTTAAAAAGCTATCTCAGGATGCTGCGTAAGCAGCCCTGGACCCTGTTTATTGCCTCAAACGGGGTAAAGGCATTGGAGGTACTTGCAAAAGAACGGATAGATCTTGTTGTTACGGATATAAAGATGCCGAATATGCACGGATTGGAATTAGTAATGGAAATCAGAAAACAATACCAGGATCTGCCTGTTATCGTATGTTCCGCGTATAAAGGGATGAAAGCAGATCAGGATTTGGCCTATTATAATGTATCAGCTTTTATGGATAAACCTGTTGATCAGGATGCACTTTTAGATAAAATTAAGGAATTAATTGTATGATGATTGTGCAGAGGCTCTTTAGCCAATACTGTGAAAATAAATAGTCCTTTTAGATCACACCTGAAACATGTTTTTAATCAGATTATACCTGCTGCCGTACATATTAGCTGAATAATCACTAATAGAGCTTAGGAACGAGGACGAAATAACTTGGTATTTTAAGCGTCGATCCATCCTGCCTGACTGCGTTACAAAAGCGTAGCAATATCTTGATATTCCTACACTTTAGCGCCTTGCCAGGCAGGCGCCTCAACACTTAAAATTGCGAACTTATTTCGTCCCCGTTCCTTAGTTCTAATTTCGGCCATACATTGAGCTATAATAAAATTCAAAAACTTCTGAAACTCGCTACGCTCAAACAGCCAGAATTTTTCAAGTTTCACCATAGCTCAGCGTTGACATCTGATGGCCTCTGTTATGATCAAGTCCAAATAATATATGAATCATAAATCAGACATTCCGGTTGCAGCAGAATATTTTTTAAAACCGGGCTTTATATTTCTAGCTTCTTTCCCAACAACGATTTCAACAGTATTAGGATCTTCTGTTTCCGTATGCATTTATGACCGTAAGCAGGAGATAGGCGGAATAAATCATTTTCTGTTTCCCTGCATTACTAAAAAAACGGCTGCCACAGCTAATTATGGAAATGTTGCAACCATGCATCTTATCCGGATGCTTTTGCGTAGTAAATGCAAATTAAAAAATCTCGAAGCCCAAATTTTGGGCGGGGCTGATAATCATGAATTTAGTGCGAAAAAAATCGGCTGGGAAAATATTGCCATGGCAAGAAAAATTATTACAAAAAAAATAGCTATTGTTTCTGAAGATGTGGGGGGGAATAAGGGAAGAAAGATTGTTTTTAATTCAAAAACCGGAGATGTGGCAGTTTTTAAAACAGATAAACTCAGACAATCAGACTGGTATCCCTATGAAAGTGATCGATGAATTAAAATAATTTTTTTTCTCTGTTTGTAACTATTTAGCGTCTCTTAAACCAGCGACGTTGAATGGTTACATCTGTTTTTATAAAAAATTTGGGGCGTGGTTATGGTTTCAGCAATAGACTGACCCCTTTTATCTATAAATCAGTAGTATTTTCAGGAGGATATGCTCTATGATCGATGCAATTACCAGTATAAGTGATGATCTTGAAGAGATAGCCACAGAAATAGTGATGATGGATCCTGATGATATTACCACTTTGGGAATTATCATAAACCGTCTTTCAGATCTGCAGGATCTCTGCCAGAAAGTTGAGCATCCCCCCATGGCAAATATGCTCAAAGCCCTGGAAGGTTATACGGAAAAGATGATACTAAGGCAAACGGATGATTTAAATCCCCTGGAAGAGGGGATTGTTTCTCTTCAATCGATCTGTCAATCCCTTTATAATGAAACCGATTTTAAAAAAGACCTTTCTCCTCTATTTGATAAACTCGGTTTTAAACCTCCTCTTACAGAGCTATCCCCCACCCAGGTTGAAAATGCTGCACAGATTTCCATGAAAGATACCAATGCCGGAGAGACCCGGAGAAAAACGGATGAATCCCCTGCCCCCCATGTTAAAGATCTGGATGATGATGAAAAAGAGATAATTGAAGACTTTGTAACAGAATCTTTGGATGGTCTGGCGGGCATAGAGATAACATTGATGGAGCTTGAACAGGATCCTGAGGATCTCGATGCAATCAACTCGATCTTCAGACCTTTTCATACGATTAAGGGAATTTCCGCCTTTATTAATCTGCTCAGAATAAATAAACTTGCCCATAGTGCCGAAAACCTCCTTGACAAAGCAAGAAGTGAAGACATTAAAATAAATCAGGAGGTTGTCGACATTATACTTGAAACTGTTGATATGCTTAAAAAATTGATAGAAGGGGTTAACGCCGGGCTTGAGGCAGGGGGCGCACTGGATATTGGTACTGATGTGGGGCCATTAAAAGCCAGAATAGATAACATTGTTTCCATCTCTGATAATGCAGGAAGCAGACTTGGTGAAATTATGCTTGCATCGGGAGACATAGCTGAAGAAACAATAGAAAAAGCCCTTGAAATCCAGAGGGAAAAGCCTGAAAAGAAACTAGGTGAAATTCTTGTAAAGGAGCTGGACACAAAACCAAAGGAGGTGATTTCAGCCCTTCGTGTCCAGACCAAAACTTCAAAAAAACGTGTTGATCTTCAGGTTAAAGTAGATACAAAAAAGCTCGATAATCTCGTTAATCTCATAGGGGAGCTTGCCATAGTCCAATCTATGCTGAAACAGAATAAAGTAATTATTGATGCAAATAACCAGGAGTTATATCAAAACCTGGGGCAACTGGGACAAATATCTTCTGGATTGCAGACCGCTGCCATGTCCATGCGGATGGTTCCCATTAAAAGTACCTTCCAGAAAATGGTAAGGCTTGTTAGGGATGTAGCTAAAGGTAATGGCAAGGAGGTGAATCTCCATATGTCAGGGGAGGATACCGAGATAGACAGAAATGTTGTGGATGAGCTGTATGAGCCCATGGTCCATATGATCAGAAATGCGGTTGATCATGGAATTGAAACCCCGAATAAAAGAGAGGAGACTGGAAAAAAGCCAAAAGGGAATGTAACTCTTAATGCATTCCATAAGGGGGGGAACATCATCGTTGAAATCAGGGATGATGGATGCGGGCTGGATAAGGAACGGATTAGGAAAAAAGCAATAGCAAATAATCTTATAACAGAAAATGATAATCTGACAGATTTTGAGATTTACAATCTTATTTTTGAGCCTGGATTCTCAACCGCAGAAAAAGTGACCGACATTTCAGGACGGGGCGTTGGCATGGATGTTGTAAAAAAAGGGATAGAAAGACTAAGGGGACGGGTTGAAATAAGTTCCATAGCAGGCAAGGGATCGACTTTTAGCATACGTATACCCTTAACCCTTGCTATTATTGACGGAATGGTTGTGAGAATAAGTAACGAAAGATATATAATCCCTGTGCTGGCGATAAAAAAATCCTTCCGGCCGGAAAAAAAAGACTACTCCACCCTGGAAGGTAAGGGGGAAATGATTTTGACCCATGGAAGACTGGCTCCCCTTGCCAGACTTGACAGGTTATTTGGAATACGAAAAGAATCTGCAAATCCATGGGAGGCCATAGTGGTGACAGTGGAATATGAAAATAAACAGATTTGTATTCTTATAGATGAACTCCTTGGAAAAGAAGATATTGTAATAAAAAGTATGGGGGAAAGCATGAAAAATGTTAAGGGGGTAGCAGGGGGAACCATATTAGGGGATGGAAGAGTCGGCTTAATATTAGATATGGCCGGTATTTTTGAACTTGTTGCGGGCAAATAAAAAAATAATGCCTGAACTATAAAAAGTTTTCAAGCGCAAGGAATGGAAAAAATAATTTTCGTTCAGACGCTAAGGAACGGGGACGAAATACGAGGATACCGCTTATGAATATTGTTGTGGGTGTTTCCGACATGCAGGTGAGTAATGATCCCAAGGCATCTATTATAACATATTCCCTTGGTTCATGCATAGGAGTTACAATTTATGATACAGTGGCCCGTGTTGGAGGGATTGCCCATTATATGCTTCCGGATTCGACCATTGACACAGCAAAGGCCAAAGATAATCCCTATATGTTTGCCAACACCTGTATACCATTACTTTTTAAAACGGCTTATAAATTAGGTGCTAAAAAACAGAGGATGAGAGTTCTTCTGCTGGGTGGTTCTCAGATTATGGACCAGAACGGATTTTTTAATATTGGCAATAGAAATTATATGGCTGCCAGAAAAATGCTCTGGAAAAATAATGTTGTGATCGATTATGAAAATGTGGGAGGAAGTGTAAACCGAACAATAAAACTCTCTGTTAAATCAGGACAAATAAAACTGAAAGTCTCAGGAGGGAGCGAGTTTGAAATATGATTGATTTAAAAAAAATAATTAAAGATATAGATAGACTCGAACCAATTCCTCAGGCTGTGCAAAAGGTTTTATCAATTGTTAATAATCCTGATAGTTCCATTTCTGAGTTAACCGATGTGGTGCAGTATGAGCCTTCCCTTACAGCCAATCTACTGAAAATTTGTAATTCACCTTACACAGGCTTGACCAGGGAGGTAGACTCCGTACACCATGCAGTAGCGCTTTTGGGAATGAACCAGGTGGGTGATCTGATTTTGCTGGCAGGTGTTTCACAAAAACTGAGCAAAGAGCAAAAAGGGTATGACTTAAAGCCGGGTGAATTATGGAAACATTCTGTTTCATCAGCCCTCTTGTCCCGTGAATTAGCCAAAAGAGCGGAAAAAGTGGATGAACATTTTGTCTTTACTGCTGCTCTTTTAAAGGATATGGGAAAACTTATACTCAGCCAGTATGTGGAAGATTCATTTAAAAAAATTAATCACCTCGTCACAGAAGAAAATTTTTCTTTTCGGGAGGCTGAAAAAAAGGTGATAGGAATAGATCATGCCGAGTTGGGGGGGATGGTTATGGAAAAATGGAAATTTAGTAAAAAAATGGTTTCCGTTGTCAGCAATCATCACCTGTCGGATACAACATCTGCTCCTGATCCTGAAACTTCTGTAATTTATATGGGAGATATTTTGTGCATGATGATGGGAATAGGTGTAGGGGCAGATGGGCTCGCGTACAGGTTTTATAAAGACGTACTCACTGATCTTAAATTATCTGAAAAAGATATTCAGGGAATTATGGCCGATTTCGTTATAAAGCTAAAAAAGGTGGAAAGCCTTTATGCTTTATCATAATAACCTGTCGTATAAATTTTGCAACATGTGCGGTTAGCAATTAGCGGCTATAGACCGTCGCATAAACAGTTTCACTTCGTTGGATATCTAAAGGAGGCAAAATGGCATATAATATTTTGATCGTGGATGATTCCTCTCCAATGCGTATGGTGATAAAAAAAAATATAAAAGCATCCGGCTTTAAAACAGGGAAAATATTTGAAGCTGCAAACGGTATGGATGCCCTTGATATAGTAAAAAAAGAATGGCTCGATATTATTATGACTGACTTTAATATGCCGGGGATGAATGGCCTTGAACTTGTGCGTGAAATAAAAAAAATCGATACGGCAAAAGATATTCCAATCATAATGATCACAACAGAAGGGAGCCAGGAAAGATTAAAAGAGTTCACTGCACAAGGTGTAACAGATTATATAAAAAAGCCTTTTGTTCCTCGAACAATAAAAGCAAAAATGAATAATTTACTAGGAGAATCTGATTATGAAGGAGAAACTGAAGAGAGCGATGATGGATGCGATTTCTAATGTTTTCGAAACAATGTTTTTTCTTCCCATGGAGTTTTCACAACTTACAGGAATTGAAAATTTTTTGAGAGTTGAAGAAAAAGGGGTATTAACATGTATATTAGATTTTAATGGACCTTTTTCAGGAAAAGTTGTTTTGTTTATACCCGCTGTCCTGGCAATTCCCCTTACAGCCGATTTCATGGGGGTAGAAAGCGATACTCTTTCTAAAGACCATGTGACAGGGACAGTAAAAGAGATTGTAAACATGATAGCCGGGAGCATGTTTATCAACTATGATGATAAAAGTGTTTTTGATCTGGCTATTCCCAAAATGGCCACTTTTGAAAAGGCCTGCAAGGAAGATCCTGCTTCAAAAGAAAGCCTGTTTCTTGGAGTAAAAACTCCGGACAGCAAATTCGCGCTGAAGATTGAGCTCACTCATATATTATCAGATAATTAATTTTACATTCCCTTAACAATCTTTAAACAATAGGGATAATATGAAAAAAGATATAAGGGTATTAATTGTTGATGACTCAGCTGTTGTCAGAGAAATATTTTCCAAAGAACTGTCAGCCATAAGGGGTATTGAGGTTATCGGAACAGCACCCGACCCATATGTGGCAAGGGATAAAATAGTCGCATTAAAACCGGATGTGGTTACATTGGATGTGGAAATGCCCCGAATGGACGGGCTGACTTTTTTAAAAAAACTTATGCAATTTTATCCAATCCCTGTAATCATAGTCAGCTCCCTCACAAGCAAGGGGGGGCAAATGGCCATGGATGCCCTCTCTTTGGGGGCAGTTGAAGTGATGTCAAAGCCCTCCGCCGCCTATTCTGTAGGCGATATGAGTACGCATCTTGGCGATAAAATTAAAGCCGCTGCCTGTGTGGATCTCCGATCGACAAATTTTGCCAAACCGATTAAAAATATAATAGAGCAAAAAACTGCTGTTTTATCGTCGGCATTGTCTGCAACAACCAACAAAATAATTGCCATAGGAGCCTCCACAGGGGGGACAGAGGCCATAAAAACTGTACTTACGAGTATGCCCCACAACGCGCCTGGAATTGTAATTGTTCAACATATGCCTGCACTATTTACAGCAGCTTTTTCAGAAAGATTAAATGGATTGTGCAAAATTAATGTTCAAGAAGCAAAGGATGGAGATACTGTTGTAAACGGCCTTGCTCTTATTGCTCCGGGGAATTATCACATGCTCCTGAGAAGAAGCGGAGCACGTTATTATGTCCAGGTAAAAACAGGACCCATGATTCATCACCAGCGGCCTGCTGCTGACGTCCTTTTTAAATCGGTTTCCCGCGCTGCAGGCGCAAATGCCGTTGGTATTATCCTCACAGGAATGGGTGCAGACGGAGCCCGGGGGCTTTTAACAATGAAAAAAGCAGGGGCCAGGACCATTGCCCAGAATGAAAAAACCTGCGTTGTTTTTGGAATGCCTAAAGAAGCCATAAAACTTGGAGGGGCGGATAAAGTGGTCGATTTAGAAGCGGTTACACAAACATCCCTTGAAATGTTTAATTAATTATTGCATTAAAAATAAAAGACAAATATAGCTATATCAAATACAGAATCAAACTATGAATTCCATACATGGAGGTAACTGTTATGCCATTGAAAGTTCTCTCGGTTGATGATAGTAAAACGATTCGTATGATTGTAAAAAAAGCATTTAAAACCTTTGACTGCACGATTGCTGAAGCAGAAAATGGAGAACTGGGGCTGAAAGCCGCTGAAAAAGAAAAGCCTGATCTGATTATTCTTGATATTACAATGCCGGTTATGACCGGAGTTGAGATGCTGGGCAAATTAAAAGAAAATCCTGACCTGAAAGATATCCCTGTAATCATGCTCACAGCAGAATCAGGGAAAGAGAATGTAGTTCAAATTGTAAAAATGGGTGTTAAGGATTATATGGTAAAGCCTTTTAAGGGTGAACAGTTAATCGAAAGAGTACAAAAACTAGTAACTCTGGAGCCAAAATCAGGAAAATCTGACAAATCTGACGGAGAGGACGTCGCTAAATATTTTTCTGTTAACGGAGATATTTATCTTCTTGCTGCTCCTGAAAAGCTCACAGGTCCTGTAAGTGCAAAAATCGTAGGTGTATTTAAAACAAAGCTTGAAGAAATGGAAAAAATGGGGAAAAATAAATTTATACTTGATCTTGGGAATATAGCAGATTCAGACATGACACTTATCAAACTCATTGTTATGGTAACAGAAAAATGTCAGGAAGCAAAAACACATGTTCGGGTGGTGGGGACTTCAGGCATTGCTGACAAGTTAAAAACATTTGCAGAAACAGGCTCAATACCGATTCATGAATCTGTGGATGCTGCAACCGGAACATTTTAATTTTTTTGTAAACTTTCACGTAACTATTCAGCGTCTTTGATTTAAGGGTTCGTTCAAGAATAAGTCGGCCATTTTAAGTGTTGAGGCACCCGTCTGGCAAGGCGCGAAAACGCAAGAATATCAGGATATTCTGAGGTTTCGGAACGCAGCCAGGCGGGATGCATCGGCG
>Ga0209345_10001649_pt1 | contig 26318 bp, 29 predicted proteins | sample Cruoilmetagenom7_FD_187294 | JGI IMG/M metagenome (GOLD analysis project Ga0209345, IMG submission 187294) | Oil polluted marine microbial communities from Coal Oil Point, Santa Barbara, California, USA - Sample 7 (SPAdes) (version 2) | ecosystem: Environmental > Aquatic > Marine > Oil seeps ...
TCACGTTCGCGCGTGGGAACAAATGTGGTAACGGTTGCGCATTTATTTTAAATTACACTTGCAAATCAATTGGTTATCTTGCGATTCTGGCGGAGACGGAGGGATTCGAACCCTCGATACCCTTTTGAGGTATACTCCCTTAGCAGGGGAGCGCCTTCAGCCACTCGGCCACGTCTCCAAATCCGCCAGAACGCCCTCAAATACGGAGTTTTCACATCAAACGCAAGCGATGGTGTGCGCTTGTGCGTAGAAATGACTAATTGCGCTCGTGGGTCGCACTTGGAAGCACGTTACATTGGTTCGTTATGGACCACGATTAAGCCATCTGAAGACGCTCAGGCAGGTCCACCGGCATCTCAGTCAGGAATAAGCCCGCCATCGATGTTGTAGGACTGGCCAGTGATGGTGCGACCGCCATCTGAAGCCAGAAACACTGCCATGGCCGCAATATCTTCAGGCTCATTTGGTAGCTTCAAGGGGATAGTATCGAAGGTTTTGCGCGACATCTCTTCGAATGAAAGACCTTCGTTCTTTGCTTGCACTTCAAGCAGCTTATTGAATAGCGCTGTGCGGGTGATACCGGGGCAAATTGCGTTGACGGTAATATTGTGAGCGCCCAAGTGGCTGGACGCCATGCGCGTCATGGCGATCACGGCGCCCTTGCTGCCCGCATATATAACATTTGATGAATCGCGATAACCTTTGCCGGCAATCGACGCCATATTAATGATGCGGCCACCGCCATTTTTTATCATCTCGCGCGCCACGCCCTGCATGCAGAAAAATACGCCTTTGGAGTTTACGCGATGGATGCGATCCCAATCCTGTTCATTTAAGTCCATGATGTGGGCTTTGCGGGTAACGCCGGCGTTGTTGACCAGAATATCGATCTTGCCAAAATGACCAGCGGCCTGCGCAACCATGGCATCGATGGCTTTGACGTCGCCAAGATCGGCCTCGATCGGGAGTACCTTGCGCCCGGCTTTCATTACGATGTCCACCACAGATGCCAAAGCTTCAGGGTTGATGTCAGCAAGCGCCAGATCCGCGCCTTCGGTCGCGTAAGCTATGGCTATCGCCCTGCCAATCCCCTGACCAGCACCTGTTATGAGCGCGACTTTTCCTTTGAGTTGCATCGTCTCCCCTTTGTGTTTTTTGTTGGCATTTTTTGCTCTTGGCTAAATGCTATCGGCAAAGTGACTTAGATCGAGTGAGACTGCAATATCGGTCTTGCTCTGTGCTCTGTACCTAGGGGTATGCGGCAACGGGGCTGAGAGGCATGCGCCTGCAAAGGGTTGGCAGCGAAGGGGGTATGGCGGATAATCTGAATGGAAGAATGCGCCATGCTGATTTTTGCCCTGCTGAACGATCAACAACCTGACCCCATATCGCAGGCTCGATACCGCAGAAATAGTGATGGCTTATATGTTAAATGGTGGCACAAATACATAGGCGAGGAAATGAGGGATGGCAGGAATGTCTAAAGAAAATAAAACTGCACCTGGCTGGAATAAGAATGCCGAGACGACACTTGACGTCATTATTGTTGGCGCCGGTGTAGCTGGACTTTATGCAATATACCGACTGCGCAAACTGGGCCTTAAGGTGCGGGCCTTTGAAGCGGGCAGTGATGTTGGCGGCACGTGGTTTTGGAACCGCTATCCCGGTTGCCGCTGCGATATCGAGAGCATGGAGTATTCGTTCTCGTTTGATGATGAGTTGCAGCAGGAATGGAAATGGCCCGAGCGTTATGGCACGCAGTCTGAAATTCTTCGCTACATAAACCACGTCGCAGATCGATTTCATTTGCGCCGCGATGTGCAACTGAACACACGCGTTGAAAGCGCCTTGTTTGATGATGATGCCAATATCTGGACAATCACCACCGATGCGGGAGAGCGTATTACTGCACCGTTCTGCATCATGGCAACGGGAAACCTTTCGACGCCGCGCACGCCGGACTTCCCCGGCATCGAGACGTTCAAGGGTGATTGGTACCACACCGGGCTTTGGCCGACGGAGGGGGTTGATTTTACAGGCAAGCGGGTTGGCGTGATTGGCACAGGATCTTCTGGTGTGCAGATGATCCCGTATATCGCGGAGCAGGCAGAGCATCTCTATGTCTTCCAACGCACGGCTAACTTCATCTTGCCTGCGCGCAATGCGCCAATGGATGCGGACCGCGAGAAACAGCACAAGGCAGAATATTCGGAGCGTCGGAAGGCTGCTTTCGACACGCCCTTTGGCATTGCAGGCTATCCGCCACCCGAAAAATCTGCCTTGGAGGTTACCCCCGAAGAGCGGAAGGCAACGTATGAAAGTAAATGGCAGGAAGGAGGAAGTATTAGTTTTCTGTTCGCCTACAACGACCTTCTCACGGATAAGGATGCCAATGCTACTGCCTCGGATTTTGTTCGAGATAAAATCCGGGCAACTGTCAAAGACCCAGCCGTCGCGGAGTTGCTGTGCCCGAATGACCACCCGATGGGCACAAAACGGCTGATCCTGGATACAAATTATTTCGAGACCTACAATCGTGACAACGTCACGCTCGTTGATGTTCGTAGTGCGCCCATCCAGGAGATTACGCCGACAGGCCTGAAAACAACGGACGCGGAATTCGAACTTGACGCCATTGCCTTTGCGACGGGCTTTGATGCGATGACCGGGGCAATGAAAGAGATTGATATTCGCACCAGCCGCGGGCAGCAGATTTCGGCCAAGTGGGAGGCCGGTCCGCGCACATATCTTGGAATTATGATTACTGGGTTCCCGAACATGTTCATGGTGACGGGGCCGGGTAGTCCGGGGGTGAAGAGCCAGATGATTCTGTCGTGCGAACAGCACATCAATTGGATTGCGGAATGCCTCACGCACCTTGGCGACAAAGGGCTGTCGCGGATCGAGCCTGAACAATCAGCCGAAGATGAGTGGGTGCAGCACGTCAACGAAGTGGCCGATGCCACGCTCTATCCGCAGGCGAACTCTTGGTACATTGGGGCCAATATTCCGGGTAAGCCGCGCGTCTTCATGCCTTATGTTGGCGGGGTAAATGCTTATACTCTGAAGATCGCCGAGGTGGTTGAAAATGGCTATGAAGGTTTTCGGCTTGAAGAGTAGCTAGCTCACGCATTAATCCAACCTGAAGGAGCACGAGGTGTCGTGCTTCGTTCGGTCATCTGCCTAAGGGGCTGAGGGTGCCCCCGCAATTATGAGGTTTTAGATATGTCGTGCACGGGCCGGGGTACATATTCAGGAATGGGTGAAATTCTGTCAGAAACTACTATAGGTGAAGGCTTGTTGCTGCGGATCAGGCGTCTCGCAGGGGGGCGGATCTGACATGGCTAACCAGATGGAACGCAGCTTAACACAGCGTAGCCCTATTTACACTAACGAAGACGAGGCTCTGCACGAACAAATCACCCGTTTCTGCGAACGAGAGATCGAGCCGAACGGAGAGGCTTGGGAAGAGGAGGGTACTTTCCCGCGCGAACTTTTTCGCAAGGCAGGTGATGCCGGCCTGCTGGGTATTGGATTTCCAGAAGAATACGGAGGCAGCGGTGGAGACATCGTCCATTATTGTTTGTTGCGTGAAGAGATGTCTCGCACTGGCTTTACGGGCGTCCGGGTCGGCCTGATGGTGCATGGAATAGGACTGCCTCCAGTCATCAAGCACGGCTCCGAAGAGATGAAGCTAAAGGTCGGGCCGGAGGTGCTTTCCGGCAATAAAATTATCTGTCTTGCAATCTCGGAGCCGAATGCGGGTTCCGACGTCGCCAACATCGTGACCAAGGCCCGGCGTGAGGGTGATGAGTATATTGTCAGCGGCGAAAAGGCCTTCATCTCAAACGGCGTCAGGGCTGACTACTACACGACAGCTGTGCGAACCGGCGGGCCGGGACGCGATGGAATTTCGGTCCTGCTGATCCCTCGCGAGACACCCGGGCTGACGCAGACACCGATGAAAAAAATGGGTTGGTGGGCATCGGATACGGCTATCGTAAATTTCGATAACTGCCGCGTATCGGCGAGTAATCTGATCGGCCGTGAGGATGCCGGCTTCAAGGTCATCATGGAGAATTTCAACCTAGAGCGACTTGGAATCGGCGCGTCCGTTCTTGGCATCACGCGGTGCACCTATGAGGAAACCAAACGATATGCCACTGAGCGCCGGGCGTTCGGTCAATTGCTGCGTGATCACCAGGTGGTGCGGCATAAGCTTGTCGACATGAGTGTGCGTATCCAAGCCATGGAAGCAATGCTTGACGCGGCACTTTGGAAGGTCCGGCAGGGCGACACCGCCGTTGCCGATATCGCGCAGCTTAAAGTTTTTTGTGGTACTGAGCATGAGGCATGCGCGGCCGACGCCGTACAGATTTTCGGAGGTGCAGGAATTATTCGCGGCCACAAAATTGAGCGGATTTTCCGGGAGTCGAAAATTCTTTCGATCGGCGGCGGTAGCACTGAAGTGATGAAAGACCTAGCAGCCCGTCAATTGGGGATTTGATCCACTAAAACTCGCACAACATGACCACCTTGCTCAGCACGCAAGTACAAAAGACGATCTGACAGATCTATGTGGTTTCTGTCCGATCGGAATAGTTTTCTATATCTCGAATGTATAGAGCATCATATTTTATTTGATCGGATGATGAATACGATTCCATTTGGATGAATGATGCTCTAGGTTGCAGATGGCATCACTGGTAATAGCCATGCGGGCTTTGGACCGATATGATTTGTTTAAGCTGATCGTCGGCCTTTGGGGAACACGAAATGCTGAAAATTTATGGCCGCGCTAATTCCATCAACGTGCGAAAAGTGCTGTGGGCCGCCGATGAGATCGGGCTAACTTACGATCGTGAGGATTGGGGGCGTGGATATCGTCCGGCGACCGAACCGGCCTACAAAAAAATCAATCCGTTCGAGGTTGTGCCGACCATAGATGATGACGGGTTCATCTTGCGGGAAAGCAACACAATTGTCCGCTACCTTGCCGTCAAGCATGGCCGCGAGGATCTGTTTCCCGCAGATATGCAGTTGCGGTTCCGTATCGAGGCCTGGATGGACTGGGGGAGTAGTGATCTTTACGAATTTGCCCGACCGGTGATGCACGGCCTGGTTTTCAAGACGCCGGGCCGTGAAGACCCTGAGTTGATCAATCAGAGCGCACAGAACTGGGCCAAGCGCATGCAGATGCTTGAAGATTATATCTCCGGGCATGGGCCGTTCCTGATGGGCGATGCATTTACTATTGCAGATATTCCAACCGGGCTTGTGGTCAATCGCTGGTTCTCAATTGATTTCGAGAAGCCGTCGCTGCCTGCAACGTCTGCCTATTACGATCGGCTGGCTAAGCGGGTGGCATACCAAACACATGGTCGGAACGGGACACCCTGATCTGCTGGAAAGCATGACCCAAGAGAAGAAGGCAAATGATCGCTCAGGCATGGGCTATCGGACTGTTGGAGCAGACCCAATGCTTGCAATCTCATTCGATCAATTCCGCAGTATCTTCGCCAGCCTGGTGCTTATGGCGATGTCGCTCATGGCAATGTCAAGCTGGGCGGAGGCGCAGGGGATTTGCGTGAGCTGTACCGAGCCTGCGGTGTCTTATCAGTGCTCCGTTCAACATGTCGACAAGGTCAACAAATACATGAGAGGGGAAAAAGCTGTCCAGTTGATGCGATTGGCCTGCATCAAAGATATCGCTCGTCTTTATGGTCACGCGAGTTGCCAGGTGGGGGGCGAAACTGCAACCACCTGCGTTGGCAAGACTCATATGGTCAGTTTTCAATCACTGATCGCAATGGCTACGGCGGGTCGCGCGAAGCAATCGACACCACCGGAAACAGGCCCCGTTACGGCTGAACAAAAGCCCCAACTCCCAGGTGCGCCAAAGCCAAACGGCGATCAGAAACGTCCGCCACGAACGGTTGCCGAACTCATAAAGAACTCAACCAAAGGCTCTGAAAAGCAACTTAAAAAAGCCAGAGACGCTTTGAGCTCCACCGGCAAAGCGGTCGGTGGATCGCTCAACAAGACGTGGCGCTGTCTGCGCTCGCTGTTCAAGGACTGCTAACCACCCGGTCCGCCACATTCGGCGACACCATCTATTACGATCAGTTTGATCGCAACCATTCCCGAGCACTACGTTGAGCGGTTGAGATCTCGATGCGGCTCATCTCTCGGGCGATTTCCATGCGATGAATTTTAGCGTCGTCGTTGCCACGCAAGGCCGCAAGATTGAACCACTTATGAGCCGTTATGAGATCCATCTCGACATCGCGCCCCGCGCTATACATCAGTCCCAATTGAAATAGTGCATCTGCCCCGCCTGCTGGCGCGGCGACCTCTATCAATTCGGAAATTCCCAAATCCAGACGTGCCATTTTTTCCCCCGGATCAACGTGATCCTACTCGATTACTGTACCGTGTTTACTCAACCGCATTAGGCTCGATGTTTTTCAATCTAGTAGCCTTGCGGTATTGCCACGATCTCAGCGAACGTATGACATTTAGTTAATATCTTTGGGGTTTTGTGCACTTTTTCATAAGCTTACCTATTTCTTATCAGACCACACCTCTACTTATGACTGAAAGTATATGTCATGATTCATGATTGTCGTTTTTTGGCACATCCCTGCGCCTAACTTTAACGCCTGTGGAGGCTCAGTCGGCACGGGGAGCTTTTGGTGTCCGTCCCCCTCTAAGCCGCAGGCCCGACAGAGCCATTGGGATTCTGCCGGGCTCGGGTTCGTTCTACAGCACGCATCTTTGATGGAATCACATGAGACCCTTTGCGGGCACTCTAAACATCTATTTTAGAGACTGATTCACGCCTTAGGCTGAAGCAAAAACGCTTCAATCTAAAGCGATCAGGCTCTAACGCGCACGCTGGCCAAACAACACGGATTGCGCCTTTTTGTCATCGGCCAGATCCATCTTTGCTCGCTCCTCGACACCAACCTCAACGGCTCGATCGACGGCCGGACGTTCGCGGATGCGCTTTAACCAGTCATGCATATGCGGGAACTCCGTGATGTCCTGGCCCTGCTTTTCCCATCCGCGCGCCCACGAGAAGATGGCCATATCAGCAATGGAATAGGTGTCTGCCACATAGTCGCGCCCGTCCAGACGTCGATTGAGGACGCCATAGAGCCGGTTGACCTCATTTACATAGCGATCAATGGCGTAGGGAATTTTTTCTGGCGCGTAATTACGAAAGTGGTGGCATTGCCCGGCCATCGGGCCAAGCCCGCCCATCTGCCACATCAGCCATTCGTCGACGGCGGTGCGCTGGCGTTCATCGCTCGGGTAGAACTGGCCAGTCTTTCGACCGAGGTACTGGAGGATTGCGCCGCTCTCAAATACCGAGATGGGCTTGCCGCCGGGGCCATCAGGATCAACGATGGCGGGCATTCGATTGTTAGGCGCAATTTTCAAAAATTCCGGCTCGAACTGATCGCCGCGACCGATATTGACGTACTTTACCTCGTAAGGAAGACCGCATTCCTCAAGCATGATTGTGACCTTCCAGCCATTCGGTGTCGGCCAGTAATGAAGCTCAATTGGTTTCATGGTCATATTTTGCCTTTGTGATCTGTATCGTTTTCTTTTCAAGTTGGAAGTAGGGAGCGTCGGACACGTGAACAAGCGATCGGGCGTGCCGCGACGAACCCCATGTTCCTTTTCGATTGTTGATCAGGGTAGAAGCACTGTTGAACCCGTAGTTTTGCGCGCTTCTAGATCGCGGTGCGATTGGGCTGCCTCAGACAATGGATAGGTCTGGTTGACATTGATCTTGACAGCACCTTGTTTGACGACCTCAAACAGGTCGTTGGCATTGGCCACCAGATCCGCGCGGTTGGCCGTATAGGTAAACAGTGTTGGCCGAGTGACATAGAGTGAGCCTTTGGCGGCCAACATTCCGGGCTCGATACAGGCGATTGGTCCTGAGGCATTGCCGAAAGTGACGAACATGCCAAGTGGTTTCAGGCAATCGAGGGACCGTGGAAACGTGTCCTTGCCGATCGAGTCATAAACAACGTCCACACCTTTACCGCCGGTCAGTTCCTTGACGCGCTCAACGAAGTTTTCCGTGTTGTAGTTGATGCCATAGGTGCAGCCATTCGCCTCTGCCAGTGCGACTTTCTCATCAGAACCAGCAGTGCCGATGACGATTGCGCCCAAGTGTTTGGCCCACTGACAAGCGATAAGACCGACGCCACCGGCAGCAGCGTGGAATAGAAGCGTTGTGTCTGGGCCGATTTTATAAGTTTCACGAAGCAGGTAGCGAACAGTCATACCTTGCAGCATCATGGCGGCGGCGGTTTGATATTCGATCCCATCGAGGATCTTTACAGCGCGCGCTGCGGGCATTACGCGCTCTTCCGAATAGCTGCCCATCGGGTTGGCATAAGCAATACGGTCGCCGACTGCGAACTCAGTGACACCATCGCCCATAGCCAGGACCTCGCCCGCGCCCTCCATGCCCATAACGGCTGGCAGCGAAGGCAGCGGATAGAGCCCACTGCGTTGATAAGTATCAATGAAGTTGAGGCCGATGGCGTGGTGTTTGACGCGGATTTCGCCTGGGCCAGGTGCACCAACATCGACCTCTTCCCACTTCAGGGTTTCGGGGCCGCCATGTTCATGAATGCATATTGCGTGAACCATTGCTGCGTTTCCTCTACAGTTATTGTTTTTGATGTTGACGTGAACTTGCCAACCATGGGCTAAATAGTACCTGAAAAGTCCCTCACTCAGAACACCTAACAGTTTGGCGCCTGTAATTCTTGGTGTGCCCGCCGCATTTTTCGCGGCACCATTTATGTAGTTTGAACGTGCATTGAGGGGGCTTAACTGGGACAATGCAGAGTTTGCCATAGAGCCGCCATGTCGTGTTCTTATTGGCTTATGCGATCGTAACAAGAGGATCAATTTGAATGGCGCATCGATTGGCGCATTGGCTGTTTACCCGCGAGCATTCAACTTTATCAGTTGGAGTGCTCCTTGTGCTGGTGGGTGGTTTTACCTTGAGCCTCAACGGCTGCGCGATGAACGGCCCGCCCGGACGCTTGGATAGCCAGGCAGGACTGTCATGCGTCGATGATACTGCCGATTGCATCAACCAACGCCGCTTGGCGCTTGAGGCATTGATGAGCGATCCCTCACGCTCCTGGCTCAGACAACCGGCGACGCCCGCTGCTTATGCTTCGGGGGTTAGGCTTTTTGTCATGCTGAAGCAAAAGCGTACATTCAGTTGCGATGAATTGCGGATGGCGCACCGCGAGGCGCGCGCGGCCCGGAGTGTATTACGAGAGGGGCAAACGTCAGGTCTCTCACTGGCGCAGATCTCACGAGGGGCGTTGCTTGGTGATGAAGTTTCCGGACAACTCAAGCGTGAAATGCGGCGGCGTCGCTGCAAGCCCAAATAATGCCTGTGGTTCGTTGGAATCGCGCATGTGTTTGGTGTGTTTTGATGGACCCACGCGATTGGTTTATTTCGGCAAGCCTATAGATTCTCTCGATATCCACACTCTTTTGCACGCAACTTGATACGCCCCTGTGATATATTTAAACACATGACAGTTTCAGAGATTCCCGGCCTCTTCATTTCATTCATCGAGAGCCATCGCATTTGGGCGGTGCCGATTGTGTTTGTCTTAGCGTTTGGTGAGAGCATTGCGTTCATGTCGCTGGTGTTGCCGTTCTGGGGCATGCTGGTGGCAATTGGCACGATTGTCGGTGGTTGGAGTTTTGAGTTCGTGATGCTGTGGTTTGCCGCCAGCACAGGGGCGGCGCTTGGCGATTGGGTGTCTTACTGGCTGGGGTGGCACTTTCACGACAAGATTGCCCTGATGTGGCCATTGTCGAAATATCCGGACCTCCTGCCGCGCGGGCATCAATTCTTCGAAAAATACGGCACTTTGGCGATTGTGCTGGGGCGATTCTCCGGGCCGCTTAGGGCCTCGGTGCCACTGGTTGCCGGGGCCACGGAAATGAACCCGATAAAGTTCCAGATCGCCAACTGGTCGTCAGCATTTTTATGGGCACTGGTGTTGTTGGTTTTTGGCGGCGGGATTGGCGAGGTTTTGAGCCTTATCGGCAAGTGGCTGTTTTAGGAACTGAACAACGGCTTTCGATAAAAGCTGAACGCTTCCATCCCTTATGATTCCGCTCGAGGGTTTTTCGGTCGCGCGAGCCTAAGCGGATTTTGTTAGAACCGCATAGTCTGCATATCCGCGATAGAGACGTTCGAACTCAAGCGTCGCGCCGACGTCGCTCGCCAGCCGTCGTAGCTCTATTTCCAGTTCGGCACGCGGATAAACCGTAAACTTACGAAGCCATGCGAACAGCATCATTTTGAATGCCTTGGGCCAGCCTTCTTGCTGGCCGAAATCCACAATGTGAAGACGCCCACCAGGAGCCACTGCTTCAAGTGCCTCTGGAAGGCTCTCACGCCAAGGCGGGACCATCGACAGGGTATAGGAGATGAATACGCGGTCTGCATAAGGCTGACCGAACAACTTGTCCATGTCAAACGAGGTGGCATCACCCTGCGCCACTGTAATCCGATCCTCAAAGCCTGCCCGCGCGATGGAACTTCGCGCAGTGACGAGCATTTCGTTGGAGATATCGAAACCGAAAAAGCGCACGTTGGGATATCGCTTGGCCGCGAGGATGAGATTGCGGCCCGTGCCGCAGCCGACCTCAAGTACGGTACCACCTTCGGGCGGTTGGAGCTCATCAAGCATCCGGTCACGCCCCAAGAGATAATATTTTCGCGTCGCATCGTAGATGTAACGCTGATATTTGTAGATGCCGTCCATATGCTGGGCGGCGTCGTCTCCGGTTCCGCTCACGCCTGTTACTCCGCCGACTGGTGGACGTAAAGATGGAAGCCGCCATAAATCGAAGAGCGGTCCTTGGCGGTCAAGAGGCGGCATGCAGCCTCGTCATAGCTAAATTTTGCCAAGATCTCGTCGGGTACGCGGCCAGGCAAAATGCTGTCTTCGCCAGCGGTGCGGAAAATGACACGAGCACCTGGCCGAGCCGTGCGCTCAATCTCACACCAAAGTTCGGTGAGAACGTCGGTCGTCATCCAGTCTTGTGCATCGAGAAGCACATAGGCATCCATCGAGCTGTCATCCTGAGCGGCGAGAAACTCGGTGAATGAGCGATGTTGCACATCGACGCTATCAATGCGCTCGCGCAGGTTGTCGAAATTTTCCTTAAGCAGGTAAGGCGGCAGCGGGCCAGCACCACCGGTTGCATAGCGCCGGCCAAATGCCTGCCAGGCAAAGTAATTGTCTGAAAGATCAAAATCGCATGCCAGCCGCTCAAGGCGCTGATGCAGCACTTTCGCCATGTGCTGTTCGTCACCCTTCAGGGCCTCGAACTGTGAGGGTGGAATGCCGAGGCCAAAGAGAGCCGTGGGTTTATTGAGCAACCAACGGATATGCCGCTTCTCAAACAATGGTGCCAATTCAGCATCGAAAATCTTGCGCTGCTCTTCGCGGGTTTTCGCCGTCAGCATTTTGCGCGGATTGCGGCCGTGAATGCGGGCCAGCAAATGACTGGCCCCAATGAACGTCCCCAGCAGGCCGTGGCGGTAAAAATTCGAACGGAAATAACCGATGCGGCGGCGGCCGAACAAGTTGCGCCGTTCCCAGTACTTGCGTGAGGTCTCATCCAAATGCGGGCGGATATAATCTTCGTAAGCTTTGATGTTCTCGCTGGCTTCAGCCTCGGCAAAAAACCGATGGAAGGTCTGGTAATCGGGCAAGTATTTAATGGCCGCGCGCTTCAATTTGTTCAGCGCGACGTGGGCTGGATTGAGATCAACTGCGGTGATCTTGATCGGGGCGGTGGCCAAATAACTCATGATATTGCATCCCCCCGATGCAATTGCCACGAGATGTTCGCCCGGCTGAAGCTGCAAGGCTTCCAGGTCGACGATCGGGTCTTCCCATATCTGTGGATAAACAAGCCCTGAGAATGCCAGTGTGAATAGTCGCTCCTGGATACCTTGTTTGGACGCCGCCTTATGACGATGGACGGCTTTTCTCAGTCGCGCGTTCTTCTTTTGACGCCGTGAGGCGTCGTTCTCAGTCGTGCCTGTCTCTGTTGAGATTGGCCCTGCTGTGACCGATTCTTGTGTCACTGGCCCCGGTGTGGCTGGGTCCTGCATCGATGCCATTTTAGCCCCTTGAATATCTGACGCTCACGGATTGCACCCGCTAGACGCAGGAATGCTCCATAGTTGGTTAGATCGACAGCGCTTTCGTCGATCATTTCGAGCCAAACCAAACGATTGGTTCTCTTGCCTACCTGCCTTGGCGCGCCGAATGTTATGCGTCGCGCTTTATGCAGCTCCTTGCTCACTAGATATCACATGTGGGCATGGTTAAGGAAAAATACAGCACCCAAATAACACAGCGCCGCAATCGCACAACTTATCCGAAGAGGCGGTGAATGCCTCGCGCATGGCCAAGGGACAAGCAGAAGTGTTGAATGCGGGCGATACGCCGCAGAACAGTCAAAGACAGGTGGATGGAGGCCTGATTGATGAAACCGCCACATCAGGTAGGTTGCGCTCGGCATCAACTTCCTTTAGACGCGGGGGTTAGATTACCTCTCATCCAATTCACAAGGCACGACCATGGCACCCCGTTCGCTCCGCAATATTGAAACTCGCAAGAAGAAAAAGCGCAATCGGATGTCTGGCACCACATCGCGCGTCCAAGGCAATACTGCTGGCGTTCGACGCCAACTTAAGAAGGCTGCCAATATCACGCGTGGCAAAGTGATAGCCTAAAGCCTGATTATTTTGGCGAATGCGCCTGAGTGTGAATCGCGTCCGTATATCAAGTTGGGCGTATATCGAGTTGGGGCTCAATCAGATTTCGAATCTATTCAAGCCCTAATTTCTGCTTCACCATTGCGTTGACAGCCTGCGGGTTGGCTTTGCCGCCCGTTGCTTTCATCACTTGGCCAACGAACCAGCCTGCGAGCGCGGGCTTTTCCTTGGCTTTTTCGACTTGGCCGGGGTTTGCTGAAATAACGTCGTCGACGGCTGCTTCAATGGCGCCAGTGTCTGTGACCTGTTTTAGCCCACGCTTTTCGACAATATCAGCCGGATCTCCACCTTCAGTCCAGACGATCTCGAATACGTCCTTGGCAATTTTACCCGAGATGACGCCTTCGCTGATGAGATCGACAATGCCGCCCAATTGCCCGGCCAATACTGGCGAGTCTTCGATCGATGTCGCTTGCTTATTGAGACGACCAAACAGCTCGTTAATCACCCAATTGGCTGCCAGCTTGGCATCGCGCCCGCTGGCTACCGTCTCGAAGTATTCGGCACTTTCGCGCTCGGCAACTAACACATCCGCATCGTAGGGTTCGAGTGCGTATTCCAACATAAACCGCTGCTTTTTGGCGTCGGGTAGCTCGGGCAACGAGTCTCTTAGGTTATCGACATAGGCTTGGCTAAACTCCAGCGGCAGCAAATCCGGATCAGGGAAATACCGATAGTCGTGCGCCTCTTCTTTTGAGCGCATGGAACGGGTCTGGCCAGATTTCGGATCGAACAACCGGGTTTCCTGATAAATCTTTCCGCCATCCTCAATGACATCGACTTGACGGCGTGCTTCCGCCTCGACGGCTTGGCCGATGAAGCGGATGGAATTGACGTTTTTAATTTCGCAGCGAGTTCCGTATGCCTCGCCTGGGCGACGGACAGAGACGTTCACGTCAGCGCGCAGATTGCCTTTTTCCATATCGCCATCGCAAGTGCCGAGGTAGCGCACAATGGAGCGTACTTTGGTGACATAGGCCTGGGCCTGCTTGGCCGAGCGGAGATCTGGCAACGAAACGATTTCCATCAGGGCGACCCCGGAACGGTTGAGGTCGACATAGGAATAATCAGGGTGCATGTCATGAATTGATTTGCCTGCGTCTTGTTCGAGGTGCAGGCGCTCTATCCCGATCGACTTAGTCTCACCGTCAACGTCAATGTCTATCGTGCCTTCGCCGACGATTGGGTCCTTGAATTGCGAAATCTGATAACCTTGAGGGAGGTCTGGATAGAAATAGTTCTTGCGGTCGAAGACGGATCGCAGATTGATTTTGGCCTGCAAACCAAGCCCCGTACGAACGGCCTGCGCCACGCACTCCCTGTTGATCACGGGAAGCATGCCAGGCATGGCCGCATCGACAAGTGAGACGTGGGAATTGGGGGGGGCGCCGAAGCCTGTTGAGGCGCCAGAGAAGAGTTTTGCCTTCGAGTTGACCTGGGCGTGCACCTCAAGTCCGATAACGATTTCCCAGTCACCTGTGGCGCCGTGGATGTAGTTTGCGAGATCGTTGGTTTTAGAACTATCGATTGCAGGCTGCGCGCTCATGAAGAACCACCTTGAAGGACCAGCTTGTTTGTATGATCCTAGTATTTCACTTCGATGCCTGGCACCTAAGCATCGGCCTGAAAAACTAGGCTAACCTTTGTTTGTGTTCGGGGTTCACAACTGCTTGACGATCTACACCCGGGGATCAATCATTTGATCCAGAATACTAGTTATCAAAGCCGGGGAGGTGCCGCAATAGAGCGCCTGTTGCTGATGGCATCGGCTTCTCTCGGTCGAGGAGGCATGAGCATGCGCGATACAATCCTTTTTGACATTAATGAAACAGTGTTGGATCTATCAGCGCTCAGACCGAAATTCGAAGTGGTGTTCGGAGATCCTTCTGTGACGCCGCTGTGGTTTGCGATGTTACTGCATACCTCTACAGTTTGTGCCATTACGGGAGTTCGATCCCGTTTCGCTGATCTGGCGGGAACCGCGCTCACAACACTGGCCGCGCGGCGCGGGGTGGTGGTTTCTGATCAGCATCGTTCCGATATTTTGGGCACGTTTGCAGCCCTCAGACCGCACGCAGACGTGGCGCCGGCACTTCGACAGTTGCGCGATGCTGGGTTCCGCACGGTTGCTTTTTCAAACTCCTCGCTGGCGCTGGTCACCAGTCAGATTACCAATTCAGGATTAGCCTCGCTGTTTGATGAAATCCTGTCGGTTGAGGAGAGCGGTAGTTTCAAGCCAGACCCAATGGTCTACCGGGCATTGTCCGACCGACTGGATCGACCGCTGAAGGAGCTTCGATTGGTGGCCACGCACGACTGGGATACGCATGGCGCTTTGTCGGCTGGCCTGCTTGCCGCCTATATCGACCGCACCGGAGCCCCCTATACGGCGCAGTATATGCGGCCGGATATCTTTGAGACAAATATGGGTGCAATCGCAGAGGTGATTATTGCGGCGGCGGGTTAGCGAATGCCACCAGACCAGGCCCTGGTTGGGAGTTTCTTGCGCAACCAACCGCGCCCGTAGCGACTGCCCATCATGCCTTCAACGACGTTCACGACGTTGGTAAAGCCCTTTTTGCGTAGGACACGCTGCAAATAGCTGGAACGAACACCGGTGGCGCAGATCAGGCCCACGGGCCGGGTGCGGTCGTTGCCGGTGGCCTTCGTCAGGGCTTTGATGAAGATGCGAAAGTCTTGGTGCATGGTTATTGTGTGGCCGCTGGCCGGCACACCTGTTTTGCGCCATTCATCCGGTGTGCGGATATCAACCAGAACGAGTTGCCCGCTGCGCGCTTTAGCGTACGCGACATCGACGGATGTGACAGTGGCACCGATTGAGCTCTGTTTGAACTGAGCGCTCGCCTGATCGGGTGCGGCCAATGTGATGAGAACAGTTACGGCGAAGTAAACAATATTATGCAGTGGCCATCTCATTGATGCGTCCTCATTCGCAATAATGGAGTGCATGGTTTCATGTGATGACCCAAACGAGCAATACACAATCTGTACACAACCTGTTGACCGGTCGGCACGCTCTCGCGCAAATCACGTTCTAGTAGAGTCGGGCCGTGCGGGATTTGTTGGGGTGCCCGTCAGCCGGTTAATCCCGCGGTCGAGAGACAGGCCGCCGCAAGAACACATAAGCCAAGGTTGCAATTACTAAACCGTAGATGAAATTCATGACAAACAAGCCAGCTTCACTGCCTGGACCGCGAGGGGGCAGCAACTGTAAGTATGAGCCAAGCCAGATCGCAAGAGCGCCTGCTGCTGCGGCTGCAAACCCCGCGACGATCAGCTTTTGCCATTGATCTGCTGATCGCCCCATCAGGAACGCAACCACGATAACGACCGGATCAAGCAGCACCACAAGGATGAGCTCCACGGGGTTAAATGGTGGCAGCGTAACAAGCGGGATCATGCTGTTTTACCAGGCGTGCCTTCTGATTTGTCTGCACTTCCATCGCTGGAGGACACGTCTTGGAGTTTTTCTTCTTCATACTGGATGAACCAGCCGATCATTTGTCGCCACAGTGCCTCGCACAAATCGGGTGGCACGTTTTTGTCCTCGGCCTTGGCGCGCACCCGATCGATGACCTGCTGGATGCGCCAGGGCACAGTGGCTTCCGAAGGGTTGTTTTTTAACTGCCAGGCGCGATCGACATATCCGAACCGCTCAGCAAGCAATTCAACCAACGCGTTGTCCAGCCGGTCTATTTCACTGCGGACCTGATCCATGTTTTCGCAATCGGCAGGTTTCGTTACACTCATCAAGTTCTCCTTAGGCATTTCAACCGGGGCCGCTTTGCTGGAGAGACACTTCAGCGTGCCTCTGTTCTTCAAATGATTGATTAGCTGATCGTCATCACTCAAGCCACCACCGGTCGGTCACCGGGAAACGGCCTGCGGCATCTTCGATACGCTGGCCGACACGGAACAGCATTTCTTCGTCAAACGGCTTGGCGATCAGTTGCAATCCCAGCGGTGTGCCCTGGGCTGAGAGCCCCGCCGGCACTGATATGCCGGGCAATCCAGCCATGTTGACAGTCACTGTCAGGATGTCTTCCAGGTACATGGCCAGAGGATCGCCGGATTTTTCGCCTTGTGCGAATGCTGGTGAAGGGGTGGTTGGGGTCAGTATGACATCGACTGAGGCCCAGGCCTGATCAAAGTCTTGTTTGATGAGGGTGCGAACCTTCTGCGCTTTGAGGTAATAGGCGTCGTAATAGCCTGCGGAGAGCACATAAGTGCCGATCAGGATGCGGCGCTTTACTTCCGCTCCAAAACCTGCCGCTCGCGAGTTCTCATAGGTTTCGATCAGATTATCACCAGGTATACGCAGGCCATAGCGGACGCCATCGTAGCGGGCGAGGTTGGATGATGCTTCTGCGGGGGCCACTATGTAGTAAGCAGGTAGCGCATATTTGGTGTGCGGCAACGAGATTTCATGGATCGTCGCGCCTTCGCTCTTGAGCCAATCGATGCCTTGCTGCCAGAGCGCCTCGGTCTCAGTTGCCATGCCCTCGACCCGGTATTCCTTCGGCACACCCACACGCAAGCCTTTGATGCCCTGCTTCAGAGAAAGTTCATAGTCCGGCACGGGTTGATTGACGCTGGTTGTGTCCTTGGGGTCGTGGCTGGCCATGTATTTAAGCATGATGGCTGCGTCTTTGACAGTTTTAGCGAGGGGGCCGGCCTGATCGAGAGAGGAAGCAAAGGCCACCACGCCCCAGCGCGAACAACGGCCATAGGTTGGTTTGACGCCGACGGTGCCGGTAAGGGCTGCAGGCTGCCGGATAGAGCCGCCAGTATCGGTGGCGGTCGCGGCGAGGCACAGATCGGCGGCGACGGCCGAAGCGGAGCCGCCCGATGAGCCGCCGGGCACTAATTTGTCTTGAGAACGTTCGCCGTTCTCGCCATATCGGCGCCAAGGATTGACAACGGGGCCGTAATAGCTGGTCTCATTCGATGAGCCCATGGCGAACTCGTCCATGTTGGTTTTGCCCAACATGACGGCGCCAGCATCCCAGAGGTTTTGAGTGATGGTTGATTCATAAGGAGGCTTGAAGCCGTCGAGGATGTGGCTACAGGCCTGAGTGTGCACGCCTTTGGTAGCAAACAGGTCCTTGATGCCAAGGGGCAGCCCTTCAAGGCCTCGCGCTTCACCTTTTGCGAGCTTTTCGTCGCTATCGCTAGCTTGAGCCATCGCATGATCAGCCGTCATGGTGACGAAGGCATTTAGATCGGGGTTGGCACGTTCTGCGGCCGACAAGAAGGCTTTGGTCAGTTCGCTTGCCGAGAATTTTTTGCCCGCGAGGCCGTCGCGGGCCTCCGCCAGGGTCAGCCGTGTCAGTTCAGTCACAAGTGCATGTCCTTCTTCGTTTCTTTCAACTGCCCGATTTGTTGCTTGGTTGCGTGACGCTTACTCGATCACTTTCGGCACGACAAAGAAGTGATTCTCGCGCAGCGGCGCATTTTTGACGATATCGTCGGGCTTGTCGCCATCGGTTACTCTGTCTTCGCGCTGTTTGAGATCAATCGGGACGACGCGCGTCATTGGCTCAACATTATCAGTGTTGACTTCTGAAAGTTGCTCAACCCAATTCAGAATGCCAGATAATTCTGACTGCAACCCGGTGGCTTCTGCGTCGGTAATTTTGATGCGCGCCAATCGCGCGATCCGTCGGACGGTCGCTTCGTCGACCTGCATGGCACCTCACAAGAATTGGCTGATCTGAAAATTGACTGGCATGTCTTTGGCTTATGCTGCTCTGTGTAGCTTGCTGAGGTGATAGCTTCAAGCCGCAGGGCTGGAAAGCGGGCCGCAACACCTGCTTTCCAGCCTAGAAACGCCCTCAGACTTCGATGGATCCACCTACTTTCGGAACAGCTACGTTAGCTGCACCCATTTCAGTCACGAAGGCATCTGCCGACTGGTCAAGCATGGGGAAGGTTGCATAGTGGCAGGGGAGGATAGTGTCGAATTCAAAATATGTTTTGCACGCGAATGCTGCTGTGCGAGCCCCCATGGTAAAGCGATCACCAACCGGCACCATGCCAACCTGTGGCTTGTGGAGTTTTTGTATTAAATCCATGCCAGGGAACACGTCGGTGTCGCCCATGTGATAGACGACTTTACCGTTTTTGGGCGTGACAACAATGCCGCACGGATTACCAAGATAGACATTATTTGACGAAGACGAATGCAGTGCATCGGTATAGGTCAGAGAGAAATCGGCGCTGGCAACGGTGCCACCAGTATTCATTGGTTCGAGCTTTTCCACGCCCTGACCGCCAAGATGCATGGCCAGTTCATAGACGGCGAATAGGGTAGCGCCGCGAAGCTTGCAGATCTCGGCGGAATCTCCGATGTGGTCGTCGTGACCATGGGTTAACGCGACATGAGTGACGCCAACTGTTGCATCATCCCAGGAGAGGTTAGCCCCTTCAAAAGCCGGATTGCCCTTGAGGAAAGGGTCTATCAGGATAACGCTGTTGCCGGTTTCGATGCGGAAACAAGAGTGGCCTAGCCAGGTAATCTTCATTGTGATCCTCGATTGCTGATTCGGATTAATTATGATGCATGCGATTGAGTATTATTGGATTGAGGGAACCTATCTGCCAGAGAAACTCGCAACAAGGGGGTGGTCAATTTGATTGAAGGGCAGGAATGTCATTGGGAGGCCAGAGTGGTTGGGGAGGCCAGAGTGGTTGGGGAGGCCAGAATGGTTGGCAGTTTCGGCGAGACGCGGGCGGCGACTGCCGATATGAGAGTGTGACGGCTGAGACGAGGTTCCAAACTCTGGGGCTTAAAAATGAGGTTTTCTCCATGCTTTGCTTTGAGCTCTACATTCAGTAAACATGAATTGCTCTTTTTGAAATGCCACTAGTGAGATGCCCTTAGTAAAATGAACGAGACAGACACGCCGCAAACCGCGGGTTTGATCACCGATGAACCCGGAGAATTCGTTCTTGCGCTGATCGCGGGACGTCGATTGCTGGGACTAGATCTCGGCACAAAGACGATCGGGCTGGCTATATCGGATGTGACGCGGACGATCGCATCACCGCTTGAGATTGTGAAGAGAAAGAAATTTACGATCGATGCCGAGATTTTGCTGGCGCGGATTGCCGAGCATCAAGTCTGTGGGTTGGTGCTAGGGCTGCCGCGTAACCTTGATGGCAGTGAGGGACCGCGAGCACAATCGAGCCGGGCTTTCGCGCGGAATATTGCACGACTGTGCATGTGTCCTGTGTTGTTGTGGGATGAGAGGCTTACGACTGTGGCAGCCGAACGAGTGTTGATTGAAGCGGACCAGAGCCGCCGACGCCGCAAGCAAGTGATTGATAAGCTGGCGGCAAATCTTATTTTGCAAACTTCAATGGACCGAATGAAAGCGTTTGACAATGTGAGCGATGACAGAGGTGATTGACATGTTGTGGAATACGGACGGGCCGTGGATGCTGATCAAGCAACGAATACAGACAGGAATGGGGCGATGGGACAAGGCGTCAACCTGGAGAAGCGGCCGTGACCTATAGCCCTACGCTCGATATTGTTGCCATTGTCTGGTTCTTCGGCACTTGGATTGGTTACCAGAAAATCACGTCATTGGAGCATTTCCGCAGCCTGAGTATTGCGGGAGCGACGCAGATCCATCGGCGCACCTGGATGAACAACATGGCGCGGCGGGATAATCGCGTGCTCGATATGGTCCTGATCAACGGACTTGGCCAGGGAAACGCTTTTTTTGCTTCAACAAGCGTGATCGCAGTTGGCGGTCTCACAGCACTGTTGGGGGCTGGCGACAAGGTTCAACCTCTATTTGAGCAACTCCCGTTTGTCGCGCACACAGACCCGATAATCTGGCAAGCCCGGACAGTCGTGATGATCGCTATTTTTATCTACGCGTTCTTCAAGTACGCCTGGGCTTATCGATTGTCGCAGTATACAGCGATTTTGATTGGTGCAACGCCGTTGCTTGGGGAAGATAACGAGGGGGCAGTTGACAGCCACGTCGCGCGGACGGCGCAGCTTGCAGGAATTGCGGCGGAACATGCCAACATGGGGCTGCGATCATTCTACTATGCGATTGCAGCATTTGGATGGATGTTTCATCCGCTGGTGTTCATTGCCGCGACGACATGGGTGCTGGGAATATTGGTTCGGCGGGACTTTTTTTCTCGCTCAAAACATATTCTGTCTAGCATATGACATCGTTGCCGTCAGTTGCCATCAGTTAAGACCAAGGCTTCTCATGGCGGGCTGCGTCTGGTTTTTGCCAGCAAGCCGCTTTGTAACAATAGCCGGTACTCGGATGGCGGCATCCCGAAACGTCTTATGCTCCATCGCGTGAAACCGCTAGCATCGGCAAACCCTAACCGAACGGCAATTGCGGCGATCGACAGCCCTGTGTCACGCAGCAGTTCTATCGCTAACGTCTTGCGCTCGTTTCCAAGCAAGCGCTCGAAGGTCATGTTGTGTTGCTTGAGCCGCCACTGCAATGCACGCGAAGTGATGTTGAGGGAGCTTGCAACCCGGTCCAGCAGTAGTGGGCGCTCTGCCCGCAAGCGCCGGAGAATGACCTGGGCGACCTGACCGACAAAGTCGACAGAACCCCGCCGAGCAATCAATTCATCGTCAGCCACCTTTCGTACAGTGCTCTCCAGTCCGGCCATGATAACCGGCATAGGCATTCTCAAGATATCGTGTGGGACCACAAACTCCCATTCAGGCGCGTCAAATTCAATGTTTTTGCCCAGCACCGAACGATAAACCTCAAGAGCATCAGGAGCGGGACAGCGGTGAGGGAAACTCGCCCGGCAAGGTATCCAGTGCTCACCCGCGGCGTGACGAACGCGCAGCACAAGACCTGTGAGGATAAACCCGCCCAACTGAATGTTTGATATGCCATCGGTCATAGGCAGGCATATTGCATAGGCTTTGCGTTGGGCCTCTTCGATAATACTGAAGCCAAAGGGGGCAATTGTAAGCTCAGCATAGTCGAATGCAAAACCGAGCATCTCACCGACAGTTTTGGCTGAGAGAGCAAGGTGGTCGTGGGGACCTAGGCTACCAAACGGCAGAAATTGGGCGTAATGCACCCCCAGGCAGGGATCCTGAAGCTTATAGGCTGCCACTTCAAAGAGATTAGCGAGGTCGCTGAATGGGACATAATTGCTGTCATCTGCCAGTAAAGTACTATCAAACCCTGCAGCCGCGTAAATGCTTTCTGGTGAACGGCCAATACTTTGGACGTATTCACCGAAAGCGCTGAGCAGCCTGATACTCGCTGTTGATCCGGGCACGATATGCATCTCATCGCTAGTGTTTTGCTATACCTTGAGGGAAGACATTAACAAATGCGAATTCTCTGAAGCACTGCTGGGGTATAAGATCAATTTTTGTGCAACTAATGCACAAGATGTCAAATGGACTGCGTACAAAGGTAAGTAGATTTCTGGGTACTGAGTTAAATAGTCGATCCTGCAGCATCGGATAACTCGGCTCATGAAGCTCCGATTGGACATAGAGTTATGGTCGTCCAGTGCATGCTCCCAAAGCAAGAAAAAACATAAGGGACAGTGATGAGCGCTACATCAACTCAAAATGAGCAAATTGCTACTACTCAACCTAAGCATATATTGTCACCCGTGCATCTTTTGCATCGAGCGGGTCAGTGTGCAGACGATTTATTCTCATCATCTGTTGAGGATGTGCAGTTAACGCCACGCCAGTATATCGTGCTTAAATGTGTGGCAGATGCTGGAGAGCCCAGCCAGACTGCGCTTGTCGACAGCACCGGAATTGATCGCTCAACATTGGCTGACATTGTGCGTCGTCTTGTTGAGCGCGGGCTGCTTGAACGGGAACGGACGCGCCGGGATGCACGAATGTACGCGGTTCGGGCGACGGTCTTGGGCAAAGATATACTGGGTAAGGCCAATCCGTCGACGGAGAATAGTGAACAACAATTACTGCAAGCGATTGCGCCGGACGACAGGGACGCTTTTATAAGATCGCTGCGTAGCATCATCGATACATTTGGCCCCGTGAGCAGCGCGCGGGTGAGTTCACGCTCAAGCGCCTCCTCGCTATTGGGCGCTCGTGAGTTGCAAGAAGACCGTCACTGATCGCTTCTTGTGCATACAAGAATGAGTTTTAAGCATGCCGCTAAATTTCGGCGCTGCTGAACAATACTAAAGCCTGCACGGTTGATGCTTATTGAAGCTTGGCCATAGTGCAGGCTTTTTTTTGCCATGTCTGATCGCAATGCTTGCAGCCGGGCAAGACTGGCCCTATAGAAACGACTTTAATGACAGAGAAAACATCAGCCCCCGCCCCCGGCTTTAGTGACCGCCATCTTCTCACGTGTGAGGGGCTGTCGGTAGAGGCAATTACGTCGCTTCTCAATCTTGCTGACCGGGCTGCGGAAGGGAACAGACGGGTGAACAAAAAACGTGATGTCCTTGCTGGGCGGACGTTGATCAACCTGTTTTTCGAGACCTCCACACGGACGCAATCTTCCTTTGAACTGGCCGCGAAACGGCTTGGCGCTGATGTGATGAACATGAATGTTGCCACGTCGTCGGTGCAAAAGGGGGAGACGCTGCTCGACACCGCTATGACGCTCAATGCGATGCGGCCCGATATCATCGTCGTGCGGCACTACGCGGCTGGAGCGGTGAAACTATTGTCGGAAAAAGTCGATTGCTGCGTTGTGAATGCAGGTGATGGGCAGCATCAACACCCGACGCAGGCACTACTCGATTTACTGACGATCCGACGGGCCAAGGGTCGCATTGAAGGCTTAGTGGTGGCAATTTGCGGCGATATTCGGCATTCACGGGTGGCGCGCTCGAACATCGACGTACTCAACACGATGGAGGCCAATGTGCGGATTGTGGCACCTTCAACATTGATGCCCTCTGCGCCAGAGCGGCTTGGAGTCAAGGCATTTACAAATATGTGGGATGGTGTTGCCGGAGCAGACATTGTTATGATGCTGCGGTTACAAAGAGAGCGGATGCAAGGTTCGTTCGTGCCCTCCACACGTGAGTTCTATCATTTTTATGGGCTGGACCATGAGAAACTCTCGCGGGCCAAACCTGATGCGCTCGTTATGCACCCCGGACCGATGAACCGGGGGGTCGAGATCGCGTCCACGATCGCGGATCACACCCGCAGTGTGATTCAGGAGCAAGTCGAAATGGGCGTTGCGGTGCGCATGGCGGTTCTGGAAGCCGTCGCGCATCAACTGCCGAAGTCATGAGCAGGTCAGCCATGCCCGATTTCACCGATCGCAATGCACCATCGACAGTTCTCATCAATGCTCGGGTAATAGACCCAGAGAGCGGCCGCGACGAGCCAGGGGGCGTGCTGGTAGAGGAGGGCGTGATTGCCGACCTTGGGCCGCACTTAAGGCGCAATGCGCCCCCCCACACCGAGGTTTATGACTGCCAAGGACATGTTCTGTGCCCCGGGCTGATTGATATGCAGGTGTTTACAGGAGAGCCTGGTTATGAGCATCGGGAAACCCTGAAGACCGCCAGCCATGCAGCAGCGGCCGGCGGTGTGACGACAATGATTGTGATGCCGGACACCAAGCCGGTGATTGATCAGGTGGCACTTGTGGACTTCATTCAACGCCGTGCACGCGACAATGCTGTCGTGCACGTGCGGACGATGGCTGCGATGACCAAGGGGCTTGAGGGCAAGGAGATGACCGAGATCGGGCTCTTGCAGCGGGCTGGGGCGATTGCCTTTTCCAATGGCAAGCAGTCGATAGGCAATACGCGCACAATGCAGCAGGTGTTGCTCTATGCCAAGGATTTCGACGCGCTGATTGTGCATCATACGGAAGACCCGGACTTATCGCAGAATGCCAGCATGAACGCGGGCGAACTTGCCTCTCGGTTGGGGCTGCCGGGAGTGCATAAGGTTGCGGAAGTCATCACGCTTGAACGGGATTTGCGGCTGGTTGAGCGCACTGGAGCACGCTATCATGCGGCGACCATCTCATGTGCTGAGAGCATTGCCGCGGTGCAGTCGGCCAAGGCGCGTGGGCTTTCTGTTACGTGTGGGGTCTCGATTAATCATCTGATCTTGAATGAAAACGACATTGGGCCTTACCGCACGTTCTTTAAGGTGCGGCCGCCACTGCGCGCGCCTGAGGACAGGGAGGCACTGGTTGAGGCGCTCATCGAGGGCGCGATCGACGTGATCGTATCCAGTCACGATCCGCAAGACGTAGATCTGAAACGTCAGCCATTCTCTGAGGCGGCGGATGGTGCAATTGGACTTGAGACGCTGTTGCCAGTGGCGCTTCGCTTGCACCACAATGGGGGTGTCGATTTGATCACGCTGTTACGCGCGATGACCTGTCAGCCCGCGAAATTGCTGGGGCTTGAGCAGGGGCGCTTGGCCAAGGGTGCGCCAGCGGACTTAATAGTTTTCGATCTGGGGCAGCCGTGGGTTGTAGATCGGGATCTCTTGCGGTCCCGCTCAAAAAATTCGCCATTTGATGAAAGCACCATCCAAGGGCGCGTTCTGAGAACATTGGTTGATGGGCGCACGGTTCATCAGTACCCTTCTGTTGAACATTCTCAGAGCAGAAGCTGACCGGCCATGGATTTACCCTCGATGCCAATCGTCTGGATGCTTGCACTCGGCATCGGTTACCTTTTTGGGTCGATCCCATTTGGTTTACTACTTACCCGAATGGCCGGGTTAGGTGATATTCGCGCAATCGGGTCAGGTAACATTGGTGCCACCAATGTGCTCAGAACTGGCAACAAGCGACTGGCGGCCGGAACTTTGTTGCTGGATATGCTGAAGGGAATGGCGGCCGTACTGATTGTGCCGCTGATTGTGGGGCCGGGTATTGTTTACATGATCCAAGCTCCAGTCGACCTTCAGTTTTCGTCTGCTCATGCGGCAGGTTTGGGCGCATTTCTAGGACACCTGTTTCCCGTCTGGCTCGGCTTCAAGGGCGGCAAAGGGGTGGCGGTCTATATTGGTGTGAGCGCTGGACTTTGCTGGATTTCGGCGCTGGCATTCTGCGCCGTGTGGCTGGCTGCCGCTTGGGTTTTTCGATATTCGTCGCTCTCGGCACTGATGGCGGCAGTTGTTACGCCGATCGCTGCGCTGTGGGTTGGGATGACGAGCGCGGCATTGTTGCTGGCAGTACTGAGCTTACTGATGATCCTTATGCATCAGGCGAATATCCGACGCCTGGCGATGGGTGAAGAACCCAAGATTGGGCAAAAGGCTTGAGCGATGAACGCTGATCTGTTCGCACCAACGCCGCTACCGATCGCACCACTGGGGGATGCGGAACGGCTCGCCTGTGTGCGGTTGATCCGCAGCGAGCAGGTGGGGCCCGCCACCTTTCGCAGCCTGATCAATCATTTTGGCGGTGCGCAGCGGGCGCTTGAGGCAGGGTGGCGCCAA
>Ga0209345_10001650_pt1 | contig 26301 bp, 31 predicted proteins | sample Cruoilmetagenom7_FD_187294 | JGI IMG/M metagenome (GOLD analysis project Ga0209345, IMG submission 187294) | Oil polluted marine microbial communities from Coal Oil Point, Santa Barbara, California, USA - Sample 7 (SPAdes) (version 2) | ecosystem: Environmental > Aquatic > Marine > Oil seeps ...
TCCCGAGGACCTGTATGTACAGGTGGGCGCCAGGTAACCGAACCAGGGCTCGGACAGAGCCAGCTCCCTCGGATTTGCTTAAGGCCACTGGAATGTAACGTTCACGAACAGGGCAGAACCCGTCGACACACGATGTAGGGGCCAATGGGGGCTGCGGCAAGGGGTTAGGCTGCGTTTTCGTGCAAGTGGTCGCGCAATTGTCCAAGATGACCATCCCAACCCTTATCAAGCGCCAGGGTCAGGCCAAATGCGGCTTCGCCAGCGGGCAGGCCTTCATGCTCAAGTGACAGGCGCGTTCCGCCGGGCACTTTGTCTAACGTCCATCTCACCGTGCTCTCCGCGCCGTTCATCGGCTTGATGGTAAAGCTATACTCCAGATATTCAGGGGCACGGGCCTCGCGCACTTGCCCCCAAACCACACGGTCGCCGCTTTCATTCCCATAAAGCGCAAGCTCTTCGCCTTGCTTGAGCGGGGCGGTGGGGGCGTGAAACCATGTGCCGATCTTGTCGGGCTGGGTCAGGAACTGCCAGACGGTTTCCCGGCTGGCCTGCAGAAAGATCGTCTTGCGCAGGGTGTTGTTGGTCATGATTTTTCCTTTTCGATGGCAGTTTTCAATGCGTCGAGATGTGTGTCCCAGAAGCTGTCGAAATATTCGATCCAGCTGAGCACGGGGGCGAATCCTTGAGGGTTGATGCGGTTGACCTTTTCGCGGCCACGGGCGCTGACCGTGATCAACCCGCCGTCGCTGAGCACCGTGAGGTGCTTTTTCACCGCCGCGCGTGTCATGTCGAAATGGCCAGCGACTTCTGCAATCGTCAGGTCGTCGTGGCGGAGCAATTTGAGGATGTCCCTGCGGGTAGGGTCGGCGAGCGCCCGGAAAGTGGGTTGGGACAGGTCTGTCATGATGGTGCCTATGCGATACCTTTTGGTTCTACATAGGAATAGATACCAAAAGGTATCATGTCAAGGAATGTCGGATGATCCGCCCGACTGTGCTCTACTCCACTTCGGGAATGAATCCGTAGCGCCGCAACTCCTCGGGCAGAAGAACGTAAATCTCATCGGGCGGCGTCACCAGCGCATGCTGCATGACGAGCGGGTCGATCCCCATGTCGTTTAGATAGCGCATTACCTCGCCCTGGCCGCGCTGAATGTCCTCTATGGCGACAAAGGCAGGCAAGAGCGTGCTTTTGCCAAAGTAATGCTGATGCACACCCACAGAAGCGCTATCTGGCACCGTGCGCGTCTCACCAGCAGCCAGCAGGTAGGGGCAAGCGGAATAGCAAATGTCCCCGTCGCGCAGCGCGGTGTTAAACCCCTCGCGGCGCAGATAGCGACCCAGTTCAAGCGCATCGCGCACGGAACCGCCGGGAGAGTTGAGATAGAGCTCCTCAGGCGGAGGCGTAAGCTCAGACAGTTGTTTGACGATTCGTTCGGCATCGCCCGCTTCAATCGCCCCTTCCAGCAGTGCCGCACGCCCGCCAGAAACAGGCGTTAAAACCAGCCGATCGGGCAGGGCGGTTTCGGGCATCGGCTGGCCGGGGCTTGGGGCGCGTTCGGGGCGAAAGCGGCGGGTCTGATCACCGGGGCGGATGGGCTCTGTCAGTTCTGGGGCTTGCGGGCCAAACCCCGGTAGACGCAGCCCTTCGCCCAGATCCCCCCAGAACAGCAGCACCGCAAGGCCAAGCTGAAAGATCAGCACGCCAATCAGCACCCGCCCAACAATGGGCGGCTTGCGTGTGGTGCCGAGGTCTGGGGGCGTGCTCTCGCTCATGTGCTTTTGATCGGTGTAACGTGGCCGGGCGTGTCTTCACGCCTGTCGGTTTCCTCGGGTTGTTGTGGCGCAGGGGCGGCGCGTTTATGCGCGGGGCTTTCCTGCATCGCCGCATCCACGTCGCGTACAGCGGCAAGCGCGGCGCGCAATTCTGCTAGGGTTAGCGTGTCTTCGACGGCGGCCCCTTCGCGGCCCGAACGGATCGCGCCGTGGGTAACGGCGAGGATCATCACCAGCACCGCGGGCAGCAGATCAATCGCGATCGCCCCGGCCCAAGAGGGGACGAAGTTGCGCGCATAAAGGATCACCGCATCGGCGCTGGAGATCGGCGTATAGGTGGTATCGGCGGCGGGGGGCATAGACTGCACGTCTTGCGCGGCGCGTTCCAGCGTGGCGGCGCGTTGGGCCAGCACTTCTAGAACCGAGGTGATCGTGGCGCCTTGGGCACCGCGCTGCTCTTCGCTGCTGCCATCAAGTTCGGGCAGCACGACAGAGGCCGAAAGATCCTGCGCTGCGCGTTCCACCAACGGGGCGACGGAAAGCTGGCGTAGCCGCGTGATCAGCCCCGCAAGCCGCACCGCTTGTTCGGAAAACTCGACCGAGCGGGCCTCAACCGGGCCGGGTTCCACCGTGAGCGCACGCATTCGGCTGAGGATTTGGTTTCCTTCGGAAAAAGCATCATTCACCAACGGTGTCTGGGTGGCGATCTGCGCTTCTAACCCCGAAAGCTCTGCTGATTTCTGTCGCAGCACCCGAAACACCGCGCCGCGCCCGGCAAGGCCCGACAGGCTGCCTGCCGCCTCTTGTTCGCTTAGGTCTTCGAAACTTTGGCGTACACGGGCTACATCGCGTTCAAGGCCTTGAGCAGAAAGAGCAATTTCGTGGCTCCGTTCCAGGGCGCCTTGGTAATCTTGCACCGTTTTAGCCAAATGCTGTTCAACCGCCGCTGACCCGGCAAGCGCCGCCGCGTTCAGCCAGCTCGACATCGCGATTATAGCGAGAGAGCCAAGGCCCATCGCCCCCAAAAGCCCCATGCGGGCGCGGGTGGTGCGAACAGCAGGAAAAAGGCGCAGAAGATAGGACCAAAAGACGAAAATACCGACCGACACCGCCACCGAATAAGCAATCGCGGCAAAGGCCGACATGGCACCATTGTCATCCAAAAGTGAAGAAACACCGAGGTACGTATAGATGCCCGAGGCGACAGCCAGCACACCAAGCGCCGTGCCCGAAAACGTGTCGAGCCATGTCAAATGGCCCTCCAACTCACGGGCGTAGCGCACCCCGCGCGCCTGCGTCTCACTCATCGGTTCGCGGTCTGCCATGGAATCCCCTCGCTTTGCTTGTTTCAAGATAGGGGGCGGCGGGGGAATTACCAAACTTTCCGGCCTAGCCCCTTGCGGATGTTCACTAAATGTTCATATTTGTGGTTATGATGGAGACAGACATAAGACAGTTCCAACCCGGTCAGCTGTTGGCGCGGGGGGTGATGCGGCATTTAGCGGACTTGGGATTCGCTTGTGTGGAGGAATTGGTGCCCACGCGTGGCCTGCGCGTGGATGTGATGGCCCTTGGTCCCAAGGGGGAGGTTTGGATCGTCGAATGTAAATCCTGCCGCGCGGATTTTATGGGCGACGCAAAATGGGAGGGCTATTTGGAATGGGCTGATCGGTTCTTCTGGGCAGTCGATAGTGATTTCCCGGTCGATCTGCTGCCCGAAGAGAGCGGCCTCATCATCGGCGACGCCTATGGCGCTGAGATTCTGCGGATGAGTGACGAGACGAAACTTGCGCCTGCACGGCGCAAGGTAATGGTGCAAAAGTTCGCGACCCATGCCGCCCGGCGCCTGCACCGGCTGCGTGATCCGGATATGGCGCCGAACTGGTCATAGGGCTGAGCTGGCGCTTGGAGGGGAGGGTTAGCGGCCCTTTTTGCCCGCGCGGCTTGCCGCTGCCATGATTTCTTCTGCGATCTCGCGTGCCTCATCCGGGGTGAAGTCCATCGGAATTTCCACGCCGTCACCTTCAACAAAGAGACGGACCATCCCTTTGTCGGTCGGGCCGATTTGCAGGTTTGCTTCGATGTCGCGTTCGGTGTCGATGCCCATGTGAGCCTCCGGTTTGGTGGGGCTTATCGCTAGCGCGGCGCGGGTTGAAAGGCAAGCGATCTTGCGGCCATGCTGGGATATGGAGAATATCGAGATTCGTACCTTTGACCCGGACAACCGGGATTGGCTGATCTCCCAGCACCGGGAGCATTATTGCGCAAAAGAGGGGTTCGATGAAAGCTTTGGCGTGCTGGTTACTCAGATCATCGATGATTTCATAGACGGTCATGATCCGAAGTATGAAAGAGGCTGAATCGCCAATCACGAGGGCCAACGGCTGGGATCGATATTTTGTGTAGAGCTAGACGCGCAGCGGGCTAAGCTGAGGCTCTTTTTGTTAATGCCAGAATCCCGAGGGACTGGTCTGGGTCACCTTATGCTTCAGACCTGCATGGGGTTCGCCCGTGATCACGGCTATGAGGCAATGCAGCTATGGACACACGAATCTCACCGCGCGGCAGGCAGGTTGTATACGCGGAATGGCTGGCAACTCACCGGCAGCCGCCCGGTTATATCCTTTGGCAAAGCCAACGTTGAGCAGACATGGGAAATTCTGATCTAAAGCAGCAATTCTTCTGCGCCTGAGGTCTTGCATTCCTCGGCCACGGACGCTAAATCCGCCCCAGTGCCGCCTTAGCTCAGTTGGTTAGAGCGCTTGATTGTGGATCAAGAGGTCCCTGGTTCGAGACCAGGAGGTGGTACCATTAACCTTATTTCGCCGATCTTGATTGCAAAAGCAGCCGTGCTGCTGGGCGCAAGCCAATTTGTGCATCCGCCGTTGCTCAGACGTGGACAGATTCCTTTTGGAACAATCGCGCGCCTCTCCCGTTGGTTCTTCAGCAAGAAGATAAAGGAGAAACACTATGAAAAATCTTACAGTTAGCGCCATCGCATTGACCCTCGCAGGTACAGCCGCATTCGCGGAGGCCCACATGACCGACTTCTCCAAGGTCGACAGCATGGCAATGAACGAGATGCGCGGCGACCTGATCCGCACGCGGGATATCACTGGTGGTGAAATCTACACCGTGAACGAAGCAAGCGACGAATGGTCCCCGAACACTGCCTATAACGGCATCGATTCCGGTTGGAACGAGATCGGTGAGATCGAAGACATCATTTTGTCCAAAGACGGCCAAATGGTCGGGATCGTGGCAGAAGTCGGTGGTTTCCTTGATATCGGCGATAAGCACGTGATGATTTCTGTGCCAGATGTAAACTTGGTGGCTGTGGACGACACGACCTATGCCTACGTCACACGTCTGAGCGAAGAAGAGCTGGAAGCGCTGCCAAGCGTTGACGAAGGCTTCTGGGACTAAGACATACCCAGGGGCACCCGCCTCTTAGTCTTTCATCCCCGGTTCGGCATATGCCCGGACCGGGGATAATTCTATTTTAGCTTCATCACGATGCACGTGGTGGAACCCGTGGCATAGAGCTTGCCATCCTCAACACCGCGAATTTCTCCGTGGGCCACGCCCGTAGAGCGGCCGACGTGATCGATCACACCGGTGCAGTCGATCTGCATCCCGATAGGCAAACCGCGCAAGATGTTAACCTTATATTCCAATGTGGTGTAGACCGAGCCGCGCGGGACCTTTGTCATGATGGCGCAAGCCATCGCCGAGTCTAGAAGTGTGCCATACCACCCGCCGTGGACCGTCCCCATAGGGTTGGTCATGGCAAAGCTTGGCGCGCCTCGAAACACGACCTGACCGTCTTTGACCGAATGCAGCGTATAGCCCATGGTTTCGCCAATGGGCGGGCCGGGGTTGGTTCCGTCGAGGATCGCTTGCATGAACTCAAACCCCGAGAGTTTCAGAGCCTCAGATTGTGAGAGAAGATCGGCAGGGCTATGGGCAATGCGGGGCATATTTCTTTCCGGCAGTTAATCGCTGCCAAGGATACGCCCGGCGGAGGCAGGGGCAAGCCCCCGCCTTCCAAGAGTTTCGCTTACGCGACGTCCGAAAGATCGACCTGCGGTGTCACGCCGATTGCGCGGCAAACATCGCGGGTCAACTCCGCACGGTTAAGCGTGTAGAAATGCAGCGCATCGACGCCTTCGTCGATCAGATCGCTGCACAATTCGGTGCAGAGGGCTTGGGCCAGCAAGTCATGGCGGTCATCGCGGATCGCCGCCTCATAGGCTTGATCGACCCACTCGGGGATCGGCGTGCCGCATTTTACAGCGAACTTGCGGGCTGAGGTCCAGTTGACCACCGGCAAGATGCCCGGTGTGATGGGTTTGTCGATGCCCGCTTTCACACAGGCATCGCGGAAGCGCAGAAAGGTGTCGGCCTCAAAGAAGAACTGCGTCAACGCTTCGTCCGCGCCTGCGTCAAACTTGCGCTTCAGCCAGTCGATATTGGCCTGTTGGTCCGCCGCTTCGGGGTGCGGGTCGGGGTATGCGCCGACGCGGATGGTGAATTTTCCGGTTTTGGCCAGTGCTTCGATCAATTCGCAGCTGTCGGCGAACCCTTCAGGATGGGGCGCGAATTTATCGGTGCCCGCCTGCGGATCGCCGCGCAGGGCGACGATGTCTTTGATGCCCGCTTCGGCGAATTTATCCGCGACCTCCATGGTTTCCGCACGGCTAGCGCCAACGCAGGTCAAGTGCCCGGCGACCGGCAGGCCAGAGGTGCGATGCAAAACATGCGCCGAATCATGGGTAAGATCGCGTGTGGTGCCACCCGCGCCATAGGTGACCGAGAAGAAGCGCGGGGCCAGCGGGGCCAGCGCCTGAGCTGCATCCCACAGTTTAAACGCCGCGCCGACGGTGCGGGGCGGAAAGACTTCGAAGGAGACGGCAGGCGTGGTCATCAGGAGATCCTTTTGGCGGTTTCACGTCTTGTCTCATATTCATCGCTGTGAGACAAACTCATAACATTCATCTTGAACATGAGTAATGCCTCACATGCACATTGAGTTCCGTCACCTACGCACGATCAAGGCCATTCACGAGGCGGGCGGGCTGGCCCGCGCGGCGGAGCAGATGAATATCACGCAGTCGGCGTTAAGTCATCAGGTGAAGGGGTTGGAGGATCAGGCCGGGGTGGAGCTGTTTGTGCGACGCTCGAAACCGCTGAAACTGTCTCCGGCGGGACAGCGGTTATTGAAGCTTGCCCAGCAAGTGTTGCCGCAGGTCGAGGCGTTGCAGGACGAATTCTCGGGCCTGCGGGCGGGCAGCACCGGGCGGATGCATATCGCCATCGAGTGTCACGCCTGTTTCGAGTGGCTTTTTCCGGTGTTAGAGCAGTTTCGGCGGCATTGGCCGGATGTGGATGTGGATATCCGCCCCGGTCTGGCTTTCGACGCGCTGCCCGCGTTGTTGCGCGAAGAAGTTGACCTGGTGGTGTCGTCAGACCCCGAAGAGCTTCCGGGCGTGGAGTTTGTTGAACTCTTTGATTACAATCCGGTTTTTGTGGCGTCGCAGAGCCATCCTCTGGCTGCAAAGCCCTTTGTTGAGGCGGCGGATTTTCGCGGTGAGACGCTGATTACCTATCCGGTGGAGCGTTCGCGGTTGGATGTGTTCAGCCAGTTGCTGATTCCGGCCAAGGTCGAGCCTGCGGCGATCCGGCAGGTGGAACTGACGGCGGTGATTTTGCTGTTGGTGGCGTCCAATCGCGGGGTTTCGGTGTTGCCCGATTGGGTGGTGCGTGAAGTCAAGTATTCGTCGGACTATGTGACACGGCCTTTGACGGCGCAGGGCATCACGCGCAGGCTATATGCGGCGGTGCGCAAGGATGATCTGGGCAAGCCGTTTATGGAGGAATTGTTGAAGCTGGCCGGGCAGGAGGCGCGGAAGTTGCAACGGGCCTGAGCGGAGTGCTGTCGGACAGCGACTGCCCGGCGGGCTTGGGATTGGGTGAGGCTTGATACCGGACTTGGTTTGCTGATGCGCCGTCCCACAGGGCGGAACGACGCATCTCAAGCATTAGCCCACCTTAACAATCGCCTTGCCGGTGTTGCCACCGTTCAGCATGTCGATAAACGCCTGCGGGGCATTCTCCAGCCCTTCGGTGATGTCTTCCTTCACCTTAACCCGGCCATCGGCGACCATCGGGGCCACCTCACGATGGAACTCCGGCATCCGGTTCCAGTGGTTCGAAATGATGAAGCCGCGCACGGTGAGGAAGTTCACTAGAATCGTCCGCCACAGCCGCGGCGCGGTGAGGCCGGCCCCTTCGGCATCAGCCCCAAGCCCGCCCGCATTATACCACGCGATCATACCGCAAAGGGGGATGCGGCCATGCGCGTTCATCAGCGGCAGCACCGCGTCGAGCACCTTGCCACCGACATTCTCGTAATAGATGTCGATCCCGTCGGGGGCGGCCTCTTTCAGCGCGGCGCGCAGGGATTTGGCGTCGTCATAGGCGCGGTGGTCAAGGCAGACGTCAAAACCGAAATCGCGCGTGGCAATCTCGCATTTCTCAGCCCCGCCCGCGATGCCCACAGTGCGCAGCCCCTTGGCCTTGGCCAACTGCCCCACGATGGACCCGACCGGCCCCGTGGCTGCCGCGACGACCAGCGTCTCACCCTCTTTCGGCTGGCCGATTTCGTTGAGGCCGTACCATCCCGTCAGCCCCGGCATCCCCAGCACGCCAAGCGAGGCGGTGATCGGCACGCCCTCGGCATCGACTTTCTGGCACTGCTTGGCCGGGGCAACGCCATGGGTCGCCCAGCCAAACGCGCCAAAAGCAAAATCGCCGACCTGAAAGCTCGGATTATTGGACGCGATCACCTTGCCAACGCTGCCGCCCTCCATCAGCCCACCGATGGGCACAGGCTCCGCATAGGATTTCGCGTCGTCCATCCGGCCGCGCATATAGGGGTCGAGCGACATGTAATGCACTTCGACCAAAATTTCGCCGTTGCCGGGCTGGGGCACATCGGCAGTCTCGAGGCGGAAATTCTCGGGCGTCGGCGCGCCGTCGGGGCGGCTGGCGAGGACGATTTTTTGCATCTGGTCGGACATGGGGTTTCCTTCGTGCTGATTGCTACGGGTCCAAGGTGTCACCTTGTGGTTCGAAAACAACCCACACGCTGCGTAAGAATGCCCCGGCGGCTTAGGTTTCTGCCCCCTTGGCAATTGCGCTCTTGCGCCCTATACGTCCCGCCTTATCCATCAAAGGGCGCGAACAATGATCGGCAGTGCGAATCTTAACATCATGATCAAAGCAGCACGCAAAGCAGGGCGTGCATTGGTCAAGGATTTCCGCGAGGTCGAGAACCTTCAGGTCTCGGTCAAAGGCGCGGGCGATTTCGTGACTAAGGCCGACATTGGCGCTGAGAAGATCATCAAAGACGACCTGATGGGCGCACGCCCCACTTACGGCTGGCTGGCCGAAGAGGGCGGCGAGGAAGAGGGCCAAGACCCCACGCGCCGTTGGATCGTTGACCCGCTGGATGGCACGACCAACTTTTTGCACGGTCTGCCGCATTGGGCCGTCTCCATCGCGTTGGAGCATAAGGGCGAGATCGTCGCCGGTGTGGTCTTTGACCCCGCCAAGGATGAGATGTTCTTTGCCGAAAAAGGCACCGGCGCTTGGATGAACGAGAGCCGCATGCGGGTCTCGGGCCGCCACCGCATGATTGAATCGATCTTTGCCACGGGCCTGCCTTTCGGGGGCCGTGCCGATCTGCCCGAAACGCTTAAGGATCTGGGCCGCTTGCTGCCCGTCTGTGCCGGTGTGCGCCGTTGGGGTGCTGCGTCGCTCGATCTCGCTTACGTCGCCTCGGGCCGCTACGATGGCTTTTGGGAGCGTCGTTTGAAGCCGTGGGATGTGGCCGCAGGCATGTTGATCGTTAAAGAGGCCGGTGGCCTTGTTGAGGCGATCCGCCCAGAGCGGAACATCCTTCAGCATGGCGAGATCATCTGCTCGAACGAGCCGATCTATTCGACCTTTGCTAAGACGATCCGCGGCTGATTATTCGATCGGGATCGTCTGGCGCAGTTCGCCGGTCAGCTGGTCGAAGATTAGAATCGTGTCAGCATCCGTTACCACCGCATACCAGCCGCGCCCTTGTGTAAACGCTTGGGCGCTGCTGCCATCGGGCAGGGTGATCGCGCGCGGCATTGTCGGCCCTTGATCGCTCAGGCGGGTGACAAGCACGAAGATCAGCACTAGAACCCCGCCAATCATCACGACGGTCAAGACCGTCACCATCCGCCGCAGAAACCGCAGGTTTGCCGGTTCATCAGGGTTGTCCGTGTCCATGTCTCACCGCCGCATCGATTTCATTCTGGGCGATAGCCCGCCCGCCCGTCTTGATAAGGCGCTGGCGCGCGATGTGCCAGAGGCCGCGAACCTGTCGCGCACTCGATTGGGCCGATTGATCGACGAGGGGGCCGTGACCGTGGACGGTGCGGTTGTGCATGATCCGCGTGCTAAGGTGGCAGAGGGCCAGGTGGTCCAGATCAAAGTCGAGGAGGCCGCCGAGAGCCACATTCTGCCTGAAGATATCCCCCTGTCTGTGGTGTTCGAGGACGACGACCTGATCGTGATCGACAAACCTGCGGGCATGGTGGTGCATCCCGCGCCGGGCTCGCCGTCGGGCACGCTGGTTAACGCATTATTAGCTCATTGCGGCGATGATCTTTCGGGCGTGGGCGGTATGAAGCGGCCCGGTATCGTGCACCGGATCGATAAAGATACGACTGGCTTGCTGGTCGTCGCCAAATCCGACGCGGCGCATCATGGGCTGGCCGCGCAGTTTGAGAAACATACTGTCGAGCGATACTACCAGACGCTCGTCTACGGTGTGCCAGATGCCAACGACCCGCGTCTGCGCGGTGTCAAAGGCGCGTCGTTTGAGGCCGGGAATATCCTGCGCATGACCACACAACTGGCGCGGCACAAGACCGACCGTCAGCGCCAAGCGGTGCTGTTCCAAGGCGGGCGTCACGCCGTGACGCGCGCCCGGACGATTGAACGTTTCGGCACGCCGCCCGTGCTGGCGCTGCTGGAATGCTGGCTTGAGACAGGCCGCACCCATCAGATCCGTGTGCATATGTCCCATGCAGGTCACGGGTTGGTGGGCGATGCGACCTACGGCGGGCGGCGCAAATTGGCGAAGACGGCTTTGCCTGAGGCCACCGCCGACGCCATTCGGGCCTTCCCTCGTCAGGCGCTCCACGCGGCTGTTCTGGGGTTTGAGCATCCTGTTTCCGGCGAAAACCTGCGGTTCGAAGCGCCTTTGCCGTCGGATATGGCGGCACTGCTGAACCTGCTGCGCCATGGGCCTGTCGCGCCATCGGCATGACCCCGCCACCCTAAGGAACCGCTGCGGCTGTGGGTACGTTCTGTACACAGAAGCTGTGCAATACTGAACAAAAGCGTGAACGCTTCTGTCTTGAAAGCACGGCGGGGGCCGACCATATTGTATGTTAAGAGAAATAACATAGGCCCCAACCTAAATGGGGAAAGGGACAAGACATGGCAAATTATGCAAATCTGCCCGCACCGACACCGGAAGGCGGGCTGAACCGCTATATGCAAGAGATCCGCAAGTTCCCCCTACTGGAACCTGAGGAAGAGTACATGCTCGCGAAACGGTGGGTAGAGGAGCAGGATACAGAAGCGGCCCACCGGATGGTCACCTCGCACCTCCGTCTCGCAGCGAAAATCGCGATGGGATACCGGGGCTACGGCCTGCCACAGGCTGAGGTCATCTCGGAAGCGAACGTGGGTTTGATGCAGGCGGTGAAGCGCTTCGACCCAGAAAAAGGCTTCCGCCTTGCTACCTACGCGATGTGGTGGATTCGCGCCTCGATCCAAGAATATATTCTACGGTCGTGGTCACTGGTAAAGCTCGGCACGACCTCCGGTCAGAAAAAGCTGTTCTTCAACCTGCGTAAAGCCAAGAACAAGATCGGCGCGTTGGAAGAAGGTGATCTTCGGCCCGAGAATGTGACGGAAATTGCCACTCAACTGGGCGTGACGGAAGCCGAAGTTGTGTCGATGAATCGCCGGATGTCTGGCGGGGACGCATCGCTTAACGCGACTGTCGGCTCCGAAGGCGAGGGGACGATGCAGTGGCAGGATTGGTTGGAGGATGAAGATGCCGACCAAGCTGGCGACTACGCAGAGCGCGATGAGTTGGAAACCCGTCGCGAGATGCTTGCCGATGCTTTGGATGTGCTAAACGATCGTGAAAAAGACATCCTGACGCAGCGGCGCCTGTCGGACGAAACGGTCACGCTTGAAGACCTGTCTACACAGTATGACGTGAGCCGGGAACGCATCCGCCAGATCGAAGTGCGCGCTTTTGAGAAATTGCAAAAGCGCATGCGCGACTTGGCCAAAGACAAAGGGATGATGGCTACGACTTAAGCCATCTACCTGTCTGATGATGAAAGCCCCGTTTTAGCAAGCGGGGCTTTTGCGTTGCAGCTTAGCTCGGTTGACACAGCCTGCCTTCGATCGCAGCAATCTGCGCGAAACCTTCGGCCAGCGTGCCATGCTTCATTGCCCGCGCGGCGGATTGAAGCAGCTCACGAAGGTGATCAATTTGCGGACCGGACGCGGCGGCATGATCGCGCACCGTCCATCTGATTAAGCGCCAGTAAGCCGCGCGAAATGCATCGCTCAGGATCGGGTTTTCGATCATTTCTGCCAAGGCCGTTAACAGCCCTGCGCGCGTTTCAAAGAAGTCTTCGGCGCGGTCTAGCTGGCTGATGTCCATTATCCCTAAGATTCCAACCACCGACATGACCTGAGACGGCGGCGCGGCGTGGGCGGGTGCACATTTGGCCACAGCCTCGATAATCGCGACCGCAGCGCAAATATCGTCGGCGCGTTTGCTTTCGTCCAAGGGGGTAACGACCGAGCCGACACCTGACTTCACGGCGATCATGCGTTCATAGGCCAGCCGTTGAAGCGCCTGCCGGACAGGTGTGCGAGAAACCCCAAAACGCTGCGCCAAAGCCACCTCATGCAGCATACCATCTTCGATATCTCGGCTGAGACAGATATCAGCGCGAAGCGTTTCGGCAATCATGTCGCTGGATTTAACCTGCTGTAGCATTGTTCCCATCCTTCGTCCTAATCGCAGCTTGCCTCGTTAACATGTATACAGGTACTGATGCGGACACTCAATTTATTTGGATGATAATATGCTTGTTGATGCACCTGCTTTCGATCCCGAGTTCACATCGATCCGCGCTGTCATCCCGACCCCACGTGGAGGGTATCTGGCTATGACGGGCTTTCCGGGGCTGCTGACACATGTCGACGGCACGCCCTACCTTGACCCGCAACAGATGACGGAAACCCTCAAAGGACTACGCGCTGTCGGTGCCCGGCAGTTTTTGGTTCTTACCGAAGAAGAAGAGCTTCCCAATGATGCATTTGCACTAATCTCTGATATTTCTCAGCAGGTTGGCCTAGAGATACATTTCGCGGCGATCGAAGATTTCAATGTTCCGGGGGAGGCGTTTCTGCGTAGGTGGCCCGAACATCGTGCTCGGTTTGAGCAAGCGCTGGACTCGGGAGAGGCTGTCGCTCTGTCTTGTCAGTATGGGGCGGGGCGCAGTGGGCTTATTGCGGCATGGCTGCTGATGGGGGCAGGGCTGCCTGCAGCCACCGCTGTGGCATTGGTGCGTGAGCATTTCCACGAGGCAATTGAAAATCAACTGCAGGAAAACTGGCTTCTAGACAGAGATAAAGTCTCGTAAAGCGCGCAATCCGTTAAAATTCGTGAAAAAAATATCTCGAATTATACGAATGCCCCATTGTCTGCAACTTCTTGCCACATTCCTGCCTTAATTGGCCGCGACAACATGTATACAGCTTGGGTGGACCGCGACGCCTTCTAGGAACGGCAACCACCCAGAAGAAGGGAAGTCACACCGGACGACGAGAGAAAACGGACGACGAGATAAGAGGATCACACATGTTTATCAGCCCTATCGCACAGAAATCATCTGCAAAAATCGCCACCCTCACCGCAGGGGACATTATCCGGCGCCGACGCACCTATGATCCCGTTCTCGTCTCAAGCCCGCTTGATGTACATACTTTGGCTTATAAGGTGATCGAAGCACGCTTCCTGAGTGTCCGTTACGACCGTGACTTCGGTAAGGTCGAGGCGATGGTTGAAGTAACCTATTCGTCCCATCCTTCAGCGCCACCGCGTACCGTTTGCTTGCTCACCAGCGTGCCTTCGCGCGGCATCGGCCAGCGTCAAGAATTTCGCCAACGGCTCGTGCAGAGTGCTGTCAGCATATCCGTCATGTTTGACCGCCTGAATAAAGGAGATGCCACCCTGCGCGCTGCGTAATTTACGGCCCCAATGCCTAAAAACTGCACCCCCTTTTGGGGGTGTTTTTTATAGCAGATCAATTCAATCGGGCCCGCAGCACGCGCAGCATGTTTTCCCCCATGACCTTACGGATTTGAGTTTCGGTCAAGCCGGCGTCCATTAATGCCTGTGTCAGCGCGGGCATCTCTGAGGTGTCAAACGCGGTGGCAACCGACCCGTCGAAGTCAGAGCCAAGCGAGACATGATCGATCCCGACCACCTCAACCGCTTTGACAATCATCTTGGCGATCCCGGCTGGCCGAATATCGCCACAGGCGACCTCATCCCAATAGCCCATGCCAATCACACCGCCCGTGGCGGCGATCTCTTGCATCAACGCATCGGGAAAGTTGCGTTTGACATCGCAATGCGCGCGGACGCCAGTGTGGCTCACAACGAGGGGTATGTCCGTCATTTCAAGCACATCTTGGGCGACTTGCGGGCTGGAATGGGCAAGATCAAGGACCAAGCCGCGTTTGGCCACCTCTGCCACCACGGCGCGGCCAAAATCGCTTAGCCCGTGATTGCCCTGCCCGTGAAGCGATCCGCCAAGCTCATTGTCAAAAAAGTGATGCAGCCCGATGACACGGTGCCCGGCGGCTTCAATCAGGTCGAGGTTTGCAAGTTCCCCCTCCAGCGGGTGGGCGCCTTCGATGCCCAGTATGCCGCCGACAACTGCCTTGCCAGCTTTGCGGTCCGCCAGCAAAGCGTCAAGATCGGCACGGGTGCGAATGATCCGGAATGTGTCGGGCAGGGCCGCTTCGACCTTATGCAAACGCTCCGCCTGATAAAGCGCGCGCTCGAGCAGGCTGTTCCACGTACGGAACGGCCAAAGCTGCCCGACCGCCAATGCGGTGATGTTGTCGAAGGCGTCGGCCGAGTTGTTGTCGTAATTCTGCCCGGCGGGAGATTTTGTAACAGCGGTAAAGACTTGCAGCGCCACGCCGCCTTCGATCAGCCGGGGCACATCGACCTGACCATAATCCCCCCGCTGGCTGAGATCGCGGTTCCACAACAAGGGGTCGGCGTGCCAATCGCCGACGATCAGCTGGTCATGCAGGGCGCGGGCGGCATCAGACACGGGGTAGGGATCATGCGCAGCCACCGCATTGCGGGACTTTTCGACAAAGGCTGGGGCAAAGGCAAAAAAGCCGATGACCGCCAGCAAAACGACCGCCAGCAGCCCGGCGAGGATGATCTTGATAATGCGCATGTCCCGTCCCATCTGATAAATTGAGCGAAGCGTAGACTCCCGTCCGACGCGAATAAAGCGTGACGTGAGGGGCGCGGGAACCATATCAAGCAAGATCAAGCAGTAATTCCCTAACTGGAGGGCGTAACATGGCAGGTGGATGGGCGCGCGACGGCGCTGTAAGCGAGCAAATTGAAGCGTCAATCTCGGACGAACTGGCACGGATGAAGGCCCGCCGTGCGCAGGTGGGCGAAAGTCTGTCCCATTGTGCCGAATGCGAAGAGCCGATCCCCGAAGCGCGGCGCATCGCATTGCCGGGGGTAAAGCTGTGTATTGACTGCGTGCGGGAACGTGACGACCAAAAGCAGATGCGCGGCGGGATCAATCGGCGTGGATCGAAAGACAGCCAACTAAAATAGGCGCAGCTGCTTTGGCCGCTGGAGTGCGGTGAGGGCCAGCCTGTGACCCTCACCAATTTGTGGGCGTGGCGTTATTCCATCGCCTCAAGCTCATCGATCATATCCGAGATCATTGAGAGACCTTTGTCCCAGAATGCAGGGTCAGAGGCATCAAGGCCGAAGGGCGCCAAAAGCTCTTTGTGATGCTTCGATCCGCCCGCTTTCAACATGTCGAAGTACTTGTCTTCAAAGCCTTCTTCGCCTGCGGCATAGACCGCATAAAGCGCGTTCACCAGACCGTCGCCAAAGGCATAGGCATAGACATAGAAGGGGGAGTGCACGAAGTGTGGGATATAGGCCCAGAAGGTCTCATAGCCGTCCATATACTCAAACGCAGGTCCAAGGCTTTCTGCCTGCACCGACATCCACAATGCGTTAATATCATCTGGTGTCAGCTCTCCACCACGGCGCGCTTCGTGCAGTTTGCACTCGAAGTCATAAAAGGCGATCTGGCGCACGACTGTGTTGATCATGTCTTCGACCTTGCCCGCCAACAGCACTTTGCGTTCGGCTTGGGTCTTGGCCTTGTCGAGCATCTTGCGGAAGGTGAGCATCTCGCCAAAGACCGACGCTGTTTCGGCCAAGGTCAGCGGGGTCGATGACAGCATTTCACCCTGGTCGGCTGCCAGCACCTGATGCACGCCGTGGCCCAGCTCATGGGCCAGTGTCATCACGTCGCGCGGTTTGCCCAAGTAGTTCAGCATCACATAGGGGTGCACGTTGGTGACCGTCGGGTGTGCAAAAGCGCCGGGCGCTTTGCCGGGTTTCACGCCGGCATCGATCCAGCCGTCAGTGAAGAACGGTTTCGCCAGTTCACCCATGCGCGGGTCAAAGGCGGTATAGGCCTCCATCACGGTTTCTTCGGCTTGTGCCCAGTTCACCACCTTGGGGTCTTCCATCGGCAGCGGCGCGTTGCGGTCCCAGACCTGCATCACGTCGAGGCCCAGCCACTTGCGTTTCAGCTCATAGTAGCGGTGGCTGAGCTTTGGATAAGCATTGACCACTGCATTGCGCAGGGCTTCGACAACCTCCGGCTCCACATGGTTGCTCAGGTGCCGCCCGGTCTGCGGCGTCTCCATCCCGCGCCAGCGGTCCATGACCTCTTTCTCTTTGACCTGCGTGTTGTGAACGCGGGCAAAGGTGCGGATGTTTGCGCCCAGCACCTCGGCCAGTTCACGTGCACCCGCCTCGCGCTTGGCGCGGTCGGGGTCGGTCAGCAGGTTCAGCGTGCCTTCGATGGTCAGCGTCTCACCATCGACCTCAAACTCAAGCCCGGCGATAGTTTCGTCGAACATCCGCTCCCATGCGTCACCGACCACGCCCAGATCATGAAGGAATTTTTCCATCTCGTCGGATAATTGATAAGGTTTCATCGCGCGGATGCGGTCAAAGACCGGCTTGTAGCGCGCCAGATCGGGGTCTTGCTTCAGCAGATCGGCCAAATGCGCATCCGGCAGCTTGTTCAGTTCCAGCGTGAAAAACACCAGCGGCGTGGTATAATCGGTGATCTTTTCTTGCATGTCAGACATGAACTTGGCCCGGCCAGAGTCCGTCGTCTGCTGGTAATACCGCAGGCCTGCGTAGGACATGATGCGCCCTGCGACCTGATTGATTTTCTCGTTACGTAGCACGCAGTCGAGCAGCCCTTTGGCGTCGAGTGCGGCCAGTTTATTTTCGTAATCGGCGGCAAAGCTCGCGCAGGCTTCCTCCAGCCAGTCCAGATCGCGTTTAAGCTCCGCGGCGTCCTGACTTGTGTAAAGGTCGCTTAAATCCCATTCCGGCAGATTACCGAGGTCTTTGCCCCCGGCGCTGGCGTTGGCATCGTAAAGCGGGAAGGGAAGCTGAAACATCGGTGTACCTCTTTTGCGTTTCGTCACATCTATGCCTCCGTGCGGGCCGGGACAACCTACCCGTAAATCCGCAGCATCTCTTTCAGATCATCGAGGGTGTTCGCCTCTTGCAGCGGCTTGTCTTTACGCCAGCGCAACATGCGCGGAAAGCGCAGGGCAACGCCGGACTTGTGACGTGGACTGGGTTGAATACCTTCGAAGGCGATTTCAAACACATGATGCGGCGTGACCTGCCGCACCGGGCCAAAGCGTTGTAGCGTGTTCTTGCGCACCCATGCGGTGATGGAGCGGAACTCGGCATCCGTCAGGCCAGAATAGGCCTTGGTGAAGGGCACCAGATCATTGCCATTCCAGACCGCGAACGTGAAATCAGTAAACAGGTTCGCACGCCGGCCAGAGCCGGATTGCGCATAGATCATCACCGCGTCAATAGTCAGCGGGTCAAGCTTCCATTTCCACCAATCGCCCTTCTTGCGGCCCGAGAGATACGGGCTGTCGGCGCGTTTAAGCATCAGCCCTTCGGCCTGCGCCTCGCGCGCTGTGTCGCGCAGATCGGCAAGGGTAGACCAATCGCTAAACTGGTGCTGCGGAGACAGGCGGATCGGTGCATCTTCGGGCAGATCGGCGCTGGCCTGTTCCAAAAGCGCCCGGCGTTCGGCAAAGGGACGCGCGCGGATGTCTTCGCCCTGCCATTCCAGCAGATCATAGGCGTGTAAGATGACCGGCGCTTCTTTCAGCAGTTTTTTCGGCACGGTCTTGCGGCCAATGCGAGATTGTAAGGCGTTGAAGGACGAAGGAAACTCGGCCCCCGGCTGCCAAACCAGCAGCTCGCCGTCCAACACCGTGCCGGGCGGCATATGATCGGCGGCGCGGGCGAGTTCGGGAAAGCGGTCGGTCATCAGTTCTTCGCCGCGCGACCACACAAAGTAATCGCCGTCGCGCAGGATCAATTGGCCCCGGATGCCATCCCATTTCCACTCAGCGCGCCAATCGGTCGGATCGCCAAGCGCCTCTGGTCCGTCCTCCAGCGCATAGGCGAGGTAAAAGGGGTAGGGGCGTGAAGCATCGGCGCTGGCATCCTCAGCCTCGATCAAGCTGTGCCACGTTACGTCGTCGGGTTGCCAGTTGCCCATCAAGCGATGCGCCATCTCTGGCTCTGGCTTGCCCGTGGCGCGTGACAATGCGCGGGTCATCAGCTTCTGGCTGATGCCAATGCGAAAGCCGCCAGTGATGAGCTTGTTGAACAGGAACCGCTCAGTGCCGCCAAGCTGTTGCCACGCCGAAAGAACGAAGGCTTTGCGCGTGGCGTCGTCCTCATCCTTCAATTCGCGCAGGGCGTTGATCCATGAGGTCAGCGTGCCGGTGTCGTCGCTGTCCACGGGCGGCAGGACCAGTGCAATGGTCTCAGCCAGATCACCGACAATGGCATAGCTGTCTTCAAATAGCCAAAGCGGCACACCCGAAGCCTCAGACGCCCATTCACGCAGTCGAGTTGTCGTGACTGCCCGTTTCGGACGGCGCCCAGAAAAAAGCGCCACAGTCCAGAGCCTGTCATCCTCTGCAGCGGTGGTGAAATATTCGGCCAAGGCTGCGACCTTGACGGTGGTTTTGGTGGTCTGGTCCACGGCGTTAAAGAGAGCGGCAAAATCCTTCATTCGCTATCGCCTCCATCGCTGTCAAACTGGGTTGGCACCACTTCGGCGTTCCAGCCTTGGTCGTTAAGGTATCGCGCGAAGATGTCCGTGTAACCATGTGTTACGTATATGTTTTCTGCCTCCGTCTCGCGGATCGCCCAGAGCAGACCGGGCCAGTCGGCATGGTCAGAGATCACAAAGCCCCGGTCCCCTGCGCGCCGCCTGCGGACCCCGCGCAGGGCCATCCATCCGGACGCAAAAGCGCTTTCCTGCGCCCCAAACCGCCGCGCCCATTGACTGCCGAGCGCCGACGGCGGGGCCAGTACCAGCGCACCGGGGTGCTCTTTGGGCGCCAGCTCGGGCGTGACGAGGGTGGTGTCGGGCAAAGTGATGCCTTGCCTTCGCAGGACGGCGTTGGTGTTTTCGACCGCTGTATGCGTCAAAATGGGCCCGACATCCGGGTCCAGCATTGACAGCAGACGCTGCGCCTTGCCTAACGAATAGGCACCCAGAAACGCCGTCTTTCCTGCCGCCGCACAGCCAGCCCACCAGGCGTTGAGGTCAGCCGCCACATCCGCCTGCGGCGCCCAGCGAAAGACCGGCAGGCCAAAGGTACTTTCGGTAATAAAATGATGGCATTTGACCGGCTCAAAGGGTTCGGACATGCCGTCGTTGATGACCTTGTAGTCGCCCGATGCCACCCACACCTCGCCGGCCACCTCTACCCTGATCTGCGCACTGCCCGGCACATGGCCTGCGGGGTGAAAGGATACCGTCGCCCCGCCGATTATCCGCTGCTCGCCGTAAGCGATGCCCTCGGCCGTGATCTCGCCCAATCGGTGGCGCATGACGGGCAGGGCGGCATGGGTGGCCAAATAGCGGCCCATCCCGTCGCGCGCATGGTCCGCGTGGCCATGGGTAATCAACGCCCGATCAACAGGGCGCCAAGGGTCGATATAGAAATCCCCGGCAGCGCAGTAGATGCCGTTTTCGGTGAAGGTGAGGACGGGTTCGCGTGTCATTCAAAGCAATCTAGGCGGCGCGGGCCGATTGCACAGGAAAATGACGCGGGGTGCTGTGTGTCAGCCAGATATATTGCCGAGGTAGAGCTTCTCCAGCCCATCAAAAATGGGTTTGCGCAGCTCTGGGGTCTCTAGCAGCACTTCATGCTGACCGCCCTCTACGATCTCCAATCGGCCACCTTTCCACTGCGCCATCCGCGCGTGGACCCGGTTTGTGGCGACGATACGTTCATTGCTGCCTAGGTAGGTAACGCATGGGATGTTCGGTGCCGCGCGACCGGCGAGATGCTTTGTCTCGGTCAGCGCCTCTCGCAACCAGACAAAACTAGGTCCGCCGAGGCTGAGCTCAGGGTGCGCGGCCAGTTGATTGCGCATCATCTCGTACATCTGCGGATCGGTGGTCAGTAGATTATCTTCGAAAGGGGCGATTGCCGGGTAGGCTTCGATCCTGGTGCCCGGGGGCAGGCGGTGGCCGTGACCGACTCGCGGCATAAGCTGCGCCAAAGACCACGCCAAAGTGCGCAGTCGAGGCGCGACATAGATGCCCCACATCGGGCCAGTGAAAGCGACGGCCTGCACGGGCAGCCCCTCCATCACAGCGCGCAGGCCGATGCAGCCGCCCATGGAATGCGCGAGCAAAAAGTAGGGGCGCGGCATGTTAAGGCTGCGTGCCGCGCGCAGCATGGCGGCCACGTCTTTTTGATAGTCACTAAAGGCATCTACATGACCGATGCGCGCATCTGGCAGCATCCGGTCGGACAGCCCTTGGCCGCGCCAGTCAATCGCCATGGTGGCAAGGCCGCGCCGCGCAAGTTCGGCGGCGCAAAACCCGTATTTTTCAATGTATTCGGTGCGCCCGGGGAACAGCAATACCGTGCCCCGCGCGCCTGCCAGTGGCCAATGACCCAGCCTGATCCGCTTGCCATCCGATGTCTCTACCCAATGGGCTTGGCCCCCCTCTGGTCCGGGGGCGATATCGGTGAAAAGCGGGGCCGGGTCCAATGGCATCAGCCGAGTACAGCCGCAAGTTTCATCGCCATGCCCATGTCGCCGTCGATCTTGAGCTTGCCGGTCATGAACGCGGATGTCGGGTTGGTGTCGCCCTCAAGGATCGACTGAAAAGTTTCGGCGTCGGCGGTGAGCGTCACGTCGGCTTCTTCATCCGCAGCGCGTGCGCCGTTTTCGTCCATCATCACAGTGCCTTCACCTTCGATGTCGAACTTGGCCGTGCCGTCAAAATCGCTGCCGGCCAGCTTTTCGTTCAGCACTACAACCGCTTCGTTCACAATATCGCTCATCGCTCGCCCTTTTTTGGCATTTGGCCCCGCTACGTCTGGAATTGCGGCGGCAGCCTGTTACATTCAGTTTTGTTATGCGCATCATACCCGTCAACCTCAAACATACCGTTGCGGCAGTTGGTAGCTTTGTGTTGCTTGCGGGCATGGCCGTGGCCGAAATGGCCCCGCCAGAGCTTATGCAAAAGCTGCGTAAGGCACCTGCCGCCGAAGCCCCCAGAATCGCTCATGAGATCGAGGCGTATTGGCAGCGGTCAGGCTCGGCTGCGATGGATTTGCTGTTGGCGCGCGGGCGGGAGGCCATGGCGGACGGTGATCCGCGGCAGGCGATTGAGCATTTGACGGCGCTGACCGACCATGCCCCCGATTTTGCCGAAGGGTTTCATACGCGGGCGCAGGCCTATTATGGGGCTAACCTCTACGGTCCCGCGCTGGATGATCTGGAGCGGACGCTGGCGCTGAACCCTAGCAATTATAACGCGATCTTCGGCCTTGCCGTAATGCTGCAGGAGTTTGGAGATCTGGGCCGCGCGGCGGAGCTGTACCGCAGGGCGCTCGCCCTCAACCCGCATCACGATGACGCTCGGTCGGCCCTTGAGGGGCTGCGCCGGGACGGCATCGGACGCGAGCTTTAATTCAAGGATAAACAGGTGGCAGGCAACAAGCGCGTCGTGGCCGTTCTCGGCCCGACAAATACCGGTAAGACGACCTATGCAATCGAGCGGATGCTGGCGCATCGGACCGGGGTGATCGGCCTGCCGCTGCGGCTGTTGGCGCGTGAGGTTTATGACCGGATCGTCAAGGCGCGCGGGCCGTCGGTCGTGGCGCTGGTCACGGGCGAAGAGCGGATCGTGCCGCCGCGCACGCAGTACTGGGTCTGCACGGTTGAGGCGATGCCCCAAGAGATGGGCGCGGATTTCGTGGCCATTGATGAGATCCAGCTTTGCGCCGACCCCGAGCGCGGCCATGTGTTCACCGACCGCTTGCTGCGGGCGCGTGGCCTGCATGAGACGCTGTTCATGGGGTCCGACACCATGCGCGGCACCATCGCGGCACTGGTTCCGGGTGTCGATTTCATGCGCCGCGACCGGATGAGCGAATTGGTCTACTCTGGTCAGAAAAAGATAAGCCGGATGAAGCCACGCAGCGCAATCGTCGGGTTTTCGGTTGAGAATGTATATGCCATCGCTGAGCTGATCCGCCGCCAAAAGGGGGGTGCAGCGGTGGTGATGGGCGCACTTTCCCCGCGCACGCGCAATGCGCAGGTTGAAATGTATCAAAATGGCGAGGTCGACTATTTGGTCGCCACCGATGCGATCGGCATGGGGCTGAACCTTGATGTCGATCATGTGGCCTTCTCGGCGCTCAGCAAATTCGACGGGCGGCGGATGCGCCCCTTAGCTCCGAATGAGCTGGCGCAGATTGCGGGCCGGGCAGGGCGCGGGTTCAAGTCGGGCACCTTTGGCACCACCGGCGATGCGCCTGCGCTTGATGACGGGGTGGCGCGGGCAATTATGGACCATAATTTCACCCCGCAGAACAAGGTAAACTGGCGCAACCACGCGCTGCAATTTGGCAGTATCGACCGACTGATCCAGACGCTGGAAATGCCGCCGGAAGATGAACGACTGGTCCGGGCCCGCGAGTCCGACGATCTAAAGGCTCTCAAAGCGCTTGCCCAAGTCAATGAAGTTTTTGCACGCGCCACGGATGGCGCTTCGGTGCGGCTACTTTGGGATGTTTGCCGAATTCCCGACTTTCGCGGCATCAGCCATGCCGAACATGCGGGGCTGTTGGAGACTATTTTTAACGACCTGCACCAGCGTGGATATATCCCTGACGATTGGCTCGCACGACAAATCAAGAGAATTGATCGAACCGATGGGGACATTGATGCGTTATCCAAACGACTCGCGTTTATCCGCACATGGACCTACGTTGCGCAGCGCAAGGGCTGGACGAAGGACGAAAGCCATTGGCGCGACACGACGCGTGTCGTAGAAGACCGCTTGTCGGACGCTCTACACGAGCGTTTGACTCAAAGATTTGTAGATCGGCGTACATCCGTATTGTTGCGCCGGCTTGGACAGAAGGAAGCCATGGTGGCCGATGTAAACGAGACCGGTGAAGTCACCGTTGAAGGTGAATTTGTAGGCAAGCTGGACGGGTTCCGCTTTCGGGTGGACAAGGGCGCAGGCGCGGCCGAGGACAAGACGGTGAAAACCGCAGCCTTGCAGGCCTTGGCTCCGCAGTTCCATCTGCGCGCTGATCGGTTCTACAACGCGCCCGATACCGAAATTGATTTCACCGAGCAGGGTGGCCTCATGTGGGGCAGTGCCGCGGTGGGCAAGCTTACCGCTGGGTCCGACGCGCTGAAGCCGCAGGTTGAGGTCTTTGTTGATGACATCGCCGGGCCCGAAGTGGCTGAGAAGGTCAAGCGCCGGTTGCAGCATTTCATCGACCGCAAGATCGCGGCCTTGTTCGAGCCGCTCTTGGCGCTCAGCAAAGACGAGACCATGACCGGGCTGGCCCGTGGCTTTGCTTTCCAACTGGTGGAAAATTTCGGCATCCTGCCGCGCGCTCAAGTGGCTGAGGACGTAAAATCGCTCGACCAAGACGCCCGTGGCGCACTGCGCAAGCATGGCATCCGCTTTGGCCAGTTCACGATCTTTATGCCACTGATGCTCAAGCCCGCGCCGACCCGTCTGCGTCTGGTGCTGTGGTCGCTGAGCAAAGACTTGAGCGAATTCCCCGAATCTCCGCCCCCCGGTCTGGTCACCATTCCGGTCGAGGCCGATGCTCCTGCGGGCGCCGACACGATGTCGGGTTACCGCAACGCGGGCAAGCGCGCGATCCGCATCGACATGCTTGAGCGTCTGGCCGACATGCTGCGCGCCGAAGACTCCCGTGGTGGGTTTGAGGCCAAGCCTGACATGCTCTCGATCACGGGTATGACGCTTGAGCAGTTCGCTGATCTGATGGAAGGCCTTGGTTATAAGGCCGAAAAAGATGAGCGTACAAAGGTGAAGCCTGTCGACGTGGTGATGCCCAAAGACGGCAGCCATAACGCGATGGATGCCTCCGCCGATACAAACGTCCCTGAAAAGCTCGACAGTGACCTCGCAGCTGATGACGCGGCCGACAAGCCGATCATGGACGTGGCAGCGGAAGAACCCGCAGGCGGTATCGTCAAGACCCCGTCGGATGAGGTGAACCCTGATGACCGCCCCGGTGATGTGGCACAGATGCCCGATGATGGTATCGCGCCCATGGCCGATGTCGCGGCAGAGCACACCGAGGTTGAGGCCGCCATCTCAGAAGTACCAGCGGAAGAAATCCCGCAGGGCACAGCACCCGACGCCGATGTCGCCGGGCCTGAGATGGAGACCTACTATATCTTCACATGGGCGCGCAGCCCGCGTGGGAATGCTGGTGGAGGCCGTCGCGGCGGTGACCGCAATCAGGGCCAAGGCAAGCCCCGTGGCAAGCCCGGCAAAGGCAAAGGGCGCAAGCCCGGCGGTGAGCAGGGCGCCAAGTCGCAGAACTTCTCGGCCCGTCCGCCGCGCAAGGAAAAGCAGATCGATCCTGACAACCCCTTTGCCGCAGCACTTATGGGGCTGAAGGACGACAAGTAAGTGACGGCGGGCGAGAAACTACGGCTCGACAAATGGCTGTGGCACGCCCGCTTTTTCAAAACCCGCTCGCTCGCTGCCGCTCAGGTGGCGGGCGGCTCGGTTCGTATCAACGGCACCCCCACCCAAAAACGCGCCAGCAATGTCGGCCCCGGTGATGTGCTGACCTTCACGCAGGGAGATCATGTCCGCGTCATTCAGATCGAGGCCATTGGCCAGCGCCGTGGTCCCGCACCCGAGGCGCAGGCGCTCTACACAGATCTGTCCCCGCCGCAGCCGAAACCAAAGGACAGACAGCCCGAAAATCCCGGTTTTGAAGGAAAGGGCCGCCCGACCAAGCGTGACCGTAGGCAGCTTGATCTTTCTAAGGCACGCCACCTTGAATGATCCCGCCCCCCGGTTTAGCTAGTCCCCCACACACCCAGCCAGAGTTTCCCGCATGACCTATATCGTGAACGACGCCTGCATCGCCTGCAAATACACCGACTGCGTCGAAGTATGTCCGGTGGATTGCTTTTACGAAGGCGAAAACATGTTGGTCATTCATCCCGATGAATGCATCGACTGCGGCGTCTGTGAACCCGAATGCCCTGCCGATGCGATCCGCCCGGATACAGAGCCGGACATGGAAAAGTGGGTTGAGTTTAACCGCAAGTATTCCGAGCTTTGGCCCGTCATCATCACCAAAAAAGACCCACTGCCCGCCGCAGAAGAGATGGACGGCAAAGACGGCAAGATGGAGCTTTTCTCAGAAAAGCCGGGCGAAGGCGGCTGATTTTTTGCTGATTCGGCCTTTGTTGCGTTTGAATGACACTTGGATCTTCAGCTAAACTGCTGAATTGACGGGAAATTCACCAAGTTGACCTTGGGACAGCTTTCGGATGGCGTGATTCTGTGCTATGATGTTTTCAAGCTGTAACACACGAGCCTGATAATGTTTCGACCCTGCTGCCAAGGTTGACCTCACATTTCTAGATCAGACGCACCCGAACGCAAGCCGCTCTGGCGGTGCTTCGTATGCGTTTTGACGTGTT